>Ga0102925_1001436_pt1 | contig 13188 bp, 16 predicted proteins | sample SalPonR1_A_D1_MG_FD_78216 | JGI IMG/M metagenome (GOLD analysis project Ga0102925, IMG submission 78216) | Salt pond soil microbial communities from South San Francisco under conditions of wetland restoration - Salt Pond MetaG R1_A_D1_MG | ecosystem: Environmental > Aquatic > Marine > Intertidal...
ATCAATTCCTCAACATCGTGAGCATTTAAATCTTCTAAAACTTCTCTTATTTTTTCTTTTAATCCAGTTTGTTCTATAAAATACCTATAAGACCAAGCAGTTGTAGCAAACCCTCCTGGTACATTAACTCCTTTTTTTGTTAACTTGCGATACATCTCTCCTAATGATGCATTCTTTCCTCCTACTTGAGGAACGTCTTTAATGCCAAGCTCATCAAAGAACTTAATAAATTTTTTCTTTGCCATAATGATATATTTTAGAGTATTATTAAACTATTATAAATATAGCATAATTTTTGCTATAATAAAATTGTTGACAAAAATATAAATTTAGATAACAATAACAATATTGCGGACGTGGCGGAATTGGTAGACGCGCTTGGCTTAGGACCAAGTGGGGCAACCCGTGAGAGTTCAAGTCTCTCCGTCCGCACCAATTTATGATAAACTTTCTTCACACCTTTCAACCTGAATCAATATTAATAACTATGGGGCCAATCACTATTTATTGGTATGGATTTTTTATGATGTCAGCAATACTTGCTGGCCTTTTATTTATTATTTACTTAGCAAAAAAACATAAAATAGAAACTAACATCATTATTGATTTAGCCTTTTGGATGATTCTTTTTGGAATTATAGGTGCTAGGCTATATGAATTAATTATAGATTTTAATTATTATCAACAAAACCCGCTAGCAATTTTTAAAATTTGGCAAGGAGGGCTAGCTATTCACGGAGCTATTATTGCTGGTTTAATTACTTTATATTTCTTATCTAAAAATGTTGCTAAAAAAATTAATAAAAAACACAGTAAAACTTTTTGGAAATTAACAGCTATTATCACCCCGGGTCTAGCTCTAGGACAATTTATTGGTCGCTGGGGCAATTACTTTAACCAAGAACTTTTTGGCCTCCCCAGTAAGGCGCCTTGGGCCATCCCAATAGATCTTATTAACAGGCCAATAGCTTATATCTCTACTCAATATTTTCATCCTACTTTTTTATATGAATCTTTATGTAATTTACTTATCTTCTTAATATTACTTTCTATTCATTTATATATATTAAATAAAAAGAAGTTTAGCACAGCAATATTTATAAGAATCAGCGCTCTTTATTTATTTTTATATTCTATACTAAGGTTTGTACTTGAATTTTTAAGACTAGACCCTACTTTAATTTTAGGTTCAATGCGTTGGCCACAAATAATTAGCCTACTAATAGTAGCTACAGCTATTTTCTTATTTATTTATTCCTATTATCACCACGACAAAAACAAAACTAACCCAACAAACTAAACAAGCTTTGAAAATAATTTATTTAGCAATCTTAATACTAGCTTTAACCACAGCTTTACCTCTATATATACGCAGTTTGTGAGCATGTCTTTTGTTAGTTTGTTTTTTGTAATTGCAAATATAGCTACTTTTTTATCTATTTTATTATTTCCTTATTGGGTTAAAAAAATAAGTAACTATTTTTTAGCTATTATTACTGTCTTAGGAATAATTTCTTTAGCTGCTTTAGCATTTTTTGAGCAGACAGCATTAATATTAATGTTTTTTACTATCTCTACTGTTGTGTATGCCTTAATATGGATAAACATGGATTTATTTCTAGAATCTTTTTCTAACAATGCCGATACTGGTAAAATTAGAACTATATTTTTAACTTTTTTAAATACTGGCTGAATATTAACACCTCTGCTGTCTAGTTACTTAGTCAAAGTTGGTGGTTACAGTTTAACCTATTTAATTGCATCGGTAATTTTAATACCTTTCTTAATAATCTTAATAACAAATAAAAAGAAAATTAATAAAAAAGTGGAGTTTGACAAATTAAATCTCCATAGCGCTTTTATGGTTATGTGGAAAAACATAAATGTTAGAGGCATTTTTCTAATTTCTTTTTTATATAAAGTTTATTTGAGTTGTCTAGTTATCTATATACCAATTTATCTACATCAAAATATTGGTTTAAATTGGTCGGTTTTAGGTATTATTTTTTCAGTTATGCTTATTCCTTTTTTATTAATTGAACTACCAGCCGGCATTCTAGCTGATAAACTATGGGGAGAAAAAGAAATATTAACCTATGGTTTCTTTGTAGCTATAAGTTCACTGCTTTTATTTTTCTTTACCACAACAACCAGTCTATTGATTTGAACCTTACTGTTATTTTCAAGTCGTGTTGGGGCAGCTTTTATAGAATCAATGAGTGAAACATATTTTTTTAAAATAATTGATATTAAAAATTTAAACATTATAAATATGCTTAGAACAACCTCTCCTTTCGGTTATTTGGTTTGGTCACTAATTGGTGCTATTATTTCTACAACTCTGCCTATACAATATGTGTTTTTATTTTTAGCTATATTAATGCTTACTGGTTTTTATTATATTTATATTATTAAAGACACTAAATAATTACTATTGACCAAAATAATTAAATTAGTTAGTATATTAAATATTGCGGGTATCGTATAATGGTTTCATTATGTCAGCCTTCCAAGCTGAAGATGGGGGTTCGATTCCCCCTACCCGCTCATAAAGATAAAACAACCCTTAAATGGGTTGTTTTTTTATAAAAAGATAATTCTAATAACTTTAATGTTTTCCAAAATCATATTTAACAATTTTTTTTCTAATAGGACCAATAAAGAGAAAATAAAAAGCTGCCTTTAACCATTTTAAAATAACCGTAAAAAAACCTTCCTTTTCTAATCTACGAGGCGAATATTCTATGTATGATGACTTCATCATTCTAAATTTTCCTTTTTTAAAAACCTTTTTACTATAATCATAGTCTTCTCCAATAAAAATACTTTCATCAAACCCATTTATTTTATTATGAATTTGTTTTTGAACAATAATAGCTATACCAATATTGCTAGGCAATATTCTTTGAGATGTTTTAAAAATAGTATTTAATACTTTACTTAAAATAAAATACTTGATCTTTTGTTTTTTTATTTTTATATAAAAACCTCCACCCAAAAGTTGTCTATTTTCAAATTCATTAACAATGTTCTTTAAAAACATACTAGGTAATCTTGTGTCTGCGTCTAAAAATAACAAAGTCTCGCCTTTAGCTATTTTGGCTCCTTGATTTCTTTGATGAGATGGGTGTCTTTTTTTACTAATTATAACCCTACAATTATTATCATTAGCTATTTTAACGGTGTTGTCCTTTGAATTAGCATCTGACACTATAATTTCATAATCATTATATTCTTGTTCTTTAATAGATGTAAGTAAAAATGATATATATTTTTCTTCATTAAGTGTGGGTATAATAATTGATAATTTCATAGTTAATTTTTAAATATTTCTTTTGCTAGATTATAATATTCATTATTACCTTTTAATTTCTGTAAATACCACCACTCTACACCCCAGAAATATACTTGTTTAAAATCAGTTCTTATAGCATAATCTGTATTTGCTTTAAATTGTTCAATACTAAAAGACTCATTATATTCATCAACTTTAACATCAGCTAAAGTTCCATTTTTAATCCAAGGTTCTGCTTGTAATTCAATCAACAAACTTTCATCAATATCAACCCCGGTCGCTTTAGCTTTAAGTTTATAAACCCATGGTGGTAAAGGATATCTAAAATAACCAAAAACTGGGTTATATACAACTCTATATAGGGTTGTAGCAAATATATCTGCTATTTTATTTTCCTTAGTCCATCCACCTAACTCTCCTGAAGCAGAGATAATAATTTTTCTATCATCTAATTTTTTTATTAAATCAATCTCTTGCATTAATAAATTTTCATCATATTTTGGACAAATACCAAAACTATTTAAAAATGGCTCATTTTCTACTTGCCAATATAAAATATTGTCATAATTTTTAAAATGATTTACTGTTTTTTTAAGATAACTTAAAACTTTATCATCTTTATTTCTTATATCTTCTTCATCCATCCATTTAGGAAAGTGGCACTCTGGCCACCTTGGCAATCTATACCCAATACTAATAATATATTTAACATTATTTTTTTTACCATCTTCAAGTATTTTTTCATATTTTGAAAAGTCAAAATTTCCTTCTTTTTTTTCAACTTGATCCCAATAAATTGGTAATCTAATATATTTTACTTGTAAATCGTTAATAATATCCTGATGTGCTTTTATTGGATCAAGTTTTAATTCTTTAGCAAATTTATCTGAATAAGTAACACCAAAAAAATTTTCACTAGCTTTTAAATTAGGGTTTTGAGGATAATATTTGGCTACTTTAATTAAATAAATAAAAAAAGCAATAAATAAAATTATTATTATTAAAATTGTTTTTATATTAATGTATTTACGCATACGCAATAAGGTAAAGTCCAAAAGCTATTAGTACTACAGCGATAATCTTTTGTATAATTATTGGTTTAGAAATATTTTCACTTAAAAACTTAGGAAAAAACAAGGTTGCTATCACACCTATTATTATAATGAAAACATATTGAACCCCTTGCAAGGCATTAACTAGGGCCACTGAGGTTAAACTAATAGCATAGTTTTGCATTAAAAACCCCCCAGCTGCCAATCCTTGATTAGCAATAAAAATTGAACCTTTTTTAGTATTTAATTTCTTTATGTTTTTAAATATTTTTTTTCTTGATTTATTGTGAAAGAGAAAAAGTAATACAAACATAAAACTTCCTCCTCTTATCCAGATAAAGGCGCTAAAAAACTCTTGATTATTAAAAGCTTTTTTTGAACCTATAAAAAACAAAGAGAAAAAAATAGCGGCTAAAGAAGCTAATATTAGCCCTTTATAAGCTTTTTTTCTATTTATTTTTAACACTTTTAAAGCTTTATACCAAAAATTCTGTTTCTCAGGCAACCATGAAATTATTATTGTGCCCACAAGCAAAAAACTAAGAGCTAACCACTGCCTAGAACTAAAACTTTCATTTAAAAGTATTAATGAAAAAATTAAAGTAAAAACAGGCACAGCCCCACCCACTAAAAGAAGGGTTTTTGAAGCCTCCCCTTTTCTAAGGGCTGCATAAAAAAATAATAAAGCTAACGGAAATAATGTTCCAATTAAAATATTAAAAAAGAATTGCTCTATTCCAGGCCACCTTAAAAACCAAGGAGCTAATACAAATACTACCATTCCTAAGACACCCACTAAAAAAGTATAGGCCCTACTACTGTTAACAGCGTTTTCGAGTAAAAACTTATCTAAAATATTTACTAAAGCTAGCAAAAAATACGCTATTATAGCTACCGACAACCAAGTCATAAATTTTTTATCTTAAATGTTTATAACAAATGAACATCATCAATTTCCTTTGTTTTATTTTTCAATACTATATCTTCTATATTGTATGTTCCCATACTTGGTGCATCCAGGTAACCTTGCATAGCTGCCTCGGCCAACCACCCAGAATCTAACCAATCAAATAACCACTCATTAACATGAACAACCTTTTTACTATCAAGTCCCGCTCCAATAGCAATTAGCCACTCTCTATTATAATATTCTTGCGAACCTATTGGGCTAGACATTAAAATTGGCAGGCCAAGCCCACTATAAAAAGTTAATTCTGATGGTTTCGTCCATAAAATATCAGTGTCTCTTAATGTTTTATTAAAAAGTGAGAAATATTTAATCTTATCTTTGTTAAATATTATTTTTACATTTTCAGAATCTAATAAGCCTATTTCTTTTAAAGCTTTTGAAAAGCACTGATAAACATCATCTCTACTTCCTGCAACTAAATTTATCATTACCTCATTATTACTAATTTTGTCTTTTAAATTTTTTATAATATTTACACCTAATGCTCTTTGTGCGCCAGCGCCTCCAACAGCAAAAGTAATAGTTAAGGGTCTGTCTGGTTTTTTTATACTTTCAAGTGGACCTAAATAATCATTAATTAATTTTGAATACTTCTTTCTATATACCCCTTTTGGGTCTAGCATGCACAACCGTTTTCTTAAATCAGCTTTTAAAGTATTCATGCTTTTGCCTCCAATATTTTCTTTTGGTAAAGGAAATCCAGAAATATCAATATTTTTATCTCTAACACCATAGAGTTTTAATCTTTCTTTTACTCTTTTATTTGGAGCTAAATATTTAACTTTAGAAGTTTTAGGTTTAAGAGGAGCCCAGGCCCTAGAAACATCAGCATCACAAACCACACAATAAATATCACCCTTATAATTATAATGTTCCGCAAAATAAGCAGGCACAAAAAACGTCGTTACAAAAGGTAAAGGATTTTGATTTAAACGATTTATTAATTTTCTACCAGTACCAGACTTTACTTTTTTATAAAAATACCTTTGTTGAGCTGATGGTTTAGAAAGATCTCTTCTTGGATAAAAGGGAGCTATTCTTTGAAAATAATCCATTATATTAAAAACTAAAGATCCTAAAAGTGGTACTTTTTTAAAATAAGAAATAATTTCATACCACTTTCTACCTTTGTGCCATGATTTTTTTTCTTTAGGATCTATACCTTCATAATCATTAATATTAACAATACCTTCACTACTAATATCAATAAGTGGATAAGCTGCTCTTTGGTGCCCATACCCCATATTTATAGCAATTAAGTGAATTTTTTCGTTTTTATTCATATAATTATTTCGTAATAATAACTAATTTTATTATATTATATCATAATATATAATTAAAAACAAAAAAGGCTTCTTTTAAAAAGAAGCCTTTATATAAGAGCTTAGCCTTTTAACTATTATTTTTTTCTGAATCAATAGTCTGCAAATATTGGTAGGCACTAAGGGCCGAAATTGTAGCTTGACCCATTGCAATTGGAATTTGCTTGAATTCTACTTGAGTAACATCACCACATGCAAAAAGACCCTCAGTTCTGGTTTTAGTTAAATTATCTACTACTAATTCTTTTTTTTCATTTCTATCAACCAATTCCTTTAAAAGGTCTGTATGTGCAATTCTTCCAATTTCAACAAAAACACCATCTACATCAATTTCTCTAGTTTCTTTAGTTTTTTTGTTTTTAACAATCATTTTTTCTAATTTTTCTTCTCCAAGGAACTCTTTAGGACTAGAATTTAATACTAATTCAATGTTTTCTCTATTTTTTACTTCATTAACTAAAGCTTCAAAAGCTTTAAACTCATCTCTTCTGTGTACTAAATAAACTTTTTTAGCAATTTTAGACAATATTTCAGCTGCATCAAGGGCAGAATTTCCACCCCCAATTACACTCACTATCTTGCCCTTATAAAAGGGTCCGTCACAATTTGCACAATAAGAAACTCCTTTTCCGCCTAACTCCTCTTCTCCTTTTATAGCTAACCTTCGCGGAGAAAGCCCTATAGCTGAAATCACAGTTCTAGCTTCATACTCATCATTATTTATAAAAACCTTAAAGGTACCATCATCACGCTTTTCGATTTTTTTCACCTCAGCAGTCTTTATTTCTACACCTAAGGAATTAACCTGATCTTGCATCCTCTGAATAAGCTCAAATGCGTTAATACTTTTAAAACCTGGATAATTTTCTATTTCAGAGGCCCACATCATTTGGCCACCCAGCTCTTTACCAATAACTAAAGTATTCATTTCTCTTCTTGAAGCATATATTGCTGCTGTCATACCAGCAGGACCTGAGCCTATAATTATTGTATCGTACATATTGTTAAATATTAATTATTAAATAATTACTTTTATTATATTCCTGTTTTTATTAAAATGCAAATCCAAAGCAAAATGTTTACATTTTACTATATTAGCAAATATTACTAGTATTAGCGCACAACTTTAGTCCAGAGAAACCTGGACTTAAATGTTATACCATATGCACTTTAGTCCAGAGAAACCTGGACTAAAGTATTTTTTATATTTTTTTTATTACTTTTATAATTTATGTTCTTTAAAGAACTAGTATATTTTCTAATAAACCTTTCATTAGAACATAAATCTATAGTACTAAGTTTAAAACAATTGTGGACCCAACTGGATTCGAACCAGCGACCTCTTGCATGCCATGCAAGCGCTCTAACCAACTGAGCTATGGGCCCTAATAAAAAGTTCCTCGAAGAACTTATCTTATTATAAATATTAATATAATAAGAGTCAACCCTATAAAATAAGCCTATTTTTAAAAAAAATATATTTTATAAAAATTTATATTAATGTAAATTAGACATTAAATTGTTTTAATTAATATTTAAAACAATATTTTAACTGTTAACTCTATAAAATAAAATTATTATGCTAAATAATATTAATTAAATTTAATAACTAATTATATATATTTTTGTTTTTATTAATTTAGAAAAATTTTATAAAAAATTTAGAGTTTAGTCTAGGTTTTTCTGGACTAAAGTCATTTTTAACTATATTTTTTATTTTTATTTTATCATAAAAAACTTTTTGTGTTTCCACCAGGAGTCGAACCTGGATCTAGAACTTAGGAGGTTCTTGTTTTATCCATTAAACTATGGAAACAAACCATATTAAATATAACTTATATAACTTTAATAATCAAGTTTTTTTGACATCTTTGTTTTTTTTAACTATAATATAAATATTAAATAAATACTTTAAATTAAAATTTATGTTTGGCAACAAAGATAAGTCTTTTGAAAACATTAAAGACGCTGAAACCGTAATTGGACCTGCGATTAAAGTTAAGGGGAATTTTCACGGTAAAGGAAATATAATCATTGAAGGGTCTTTAGAGGGGTCAATTAAAACAGATTCTAGCCTTTTAATAGGTGAAAAAGCAATAGTAAAAGCAGACATTAAAGCTAAAGAAGCGGTTATTAATGGCTCTGTGAATGGAAATATCAACATTGATAAAGATCTTTCACTTGGTAAAACGGCATCAGTTAAGGGTGATGTAATCTGTGCTCAAATATCTATTAGTCAGGGCGCTAAAATTAATGGAACCCTTTCAATGCACGACACAAACGATGAAAAAACTAAAAAAGATGATACGGCAACAGCTCCCGACAAGAATAATAGTAAATAATAATATATGCACCTTTATATATATGATGATTTTCTTGAAAAAAGCAAATACACTAAAACTGTAAACAAAATTGAAACCAGAATAACTGACTTAGGATTAAACGGGAAAATCATTAGGCTTAGCAACTTAAAAAATATAGAAAGCGCTATTTGGAATGAAATTAAAAGGGGCGCTCGTACTTTAGTTGTCGTAGGAAATGATGGAAGTTTTAATAAAATTTTAAAAACTTTATTAGCCAAAGAAGTCTCATTTTTTTTAAATGAAATTTTCTTTGCCTTTATTCCTGTTGAAAATAGCCAGGTTGCTTTAAGTTTAGGCATTAAATCTTACACTGATGCCTGTAATATCTTACTTGCAAGAAGAACAGAAAATATCAAAGTAGCTAAAGCAAACAATTATTACTTTCTTTCTCAAGCAGAAATATTCTCAAAAAACATTATAATAAACATTGATGGCGCTTATGATATTGCAAGTAATGATAAAAGTTCTATTTATATTATTAATATGCCTTTATTTGATATTTCTAAATCTTTACCTAAAAAAATTGATCCGCGTGATGAAAATTTACATATTTATATAAATAGTAAAGGGCACAGCTTTTTATCTGTTAAGCAAATTGAGGTGTCTAGTGTTGATGAAGGTTATATCACATTAGATAATTCTACAAAAATAAAATTACCTTGCACGCTAACTATGAGTGATAAAGGAGTTAATTTAATAGTAGGTAAAAAAAGAGTTTTCCTTTAATATTAGCAATTTTTAGTACAAAAAAACTAGCGTTAAACTAGTTTTTTTTATTTATAAAGTTTTCTATTTTTCTATTTTTTCATCTTCTTTTTCTTTTACTTCACCTTCAATTACAAGTTTTTTTTCTTTGTTTTTTTGTTTTTGTTTAAATATAACAACCTGTTGTAGAGCGGTAAGTAGTGTTATTAAAAACCAATATAAAGTTAAACCACCAGGTAATGTCAAACCAATAAAAATTGTAATTACAGGCATAAAATATACCATTTGCTTACTCATAATGGCAGCCATGTTTTCATCCTTACTACCTTTAGTTTTTATTTTTGGCTTTTTAGCCATCATCATTTTTGCTTGCCAAAATTGAGCAGCGCCGGCTAAAACAGCCAAAAATATACTTCTTTCCGCCAGATTAATGCCTAGCCACATATTGTTAATAGACTCAGGAGTTTCTATAAAAGGATATACTAATGATAGGTTGTTTTCAATTCCATTTCTAAAAACTCTAAATACAGCTAATAAAAATGGTAACTGTATTAAAAGTGGCAAACAAGAAGAAAAAGGATTAACTTTATTTTCTTTATATAAATTCATCATAGCTTTACCCATTTCTTGTTTATTGTCTTTATATTTCTGCTTTAATTCATCAATTTTCGGTTGTATTTCCTGTAAAGCTTTCTGTGATTTAATTGATTTTTGAGATAATGGCAATAAAATTAACTTAATAATAATAGTTAAGGCAATTATAGATACACCTAGATTTTCTCCAGGTATAACATTATAAAGCCAAATAACTAAATTGAAGATTGGTTCGTAAAAAAATTGGTTAAATAATTGAATCATATTATTAATTTAAAGATTTTTTATTTTAGTGGATCATTTCCTCATTTATTAAAAGGGTTGCATCTTAAAATCCTCCAGGCAGCCTTAAGGCTTCCTTTTATGGGTCCATATTTATCAATAGCCTCAATACTATACTGTGAACAAGTGGGATGAAACCTACAAAAACCATGCGGGTAAAAAACTTTTAAGGGGCTGTGATCAAAAGAAAGTGTTTTTTGATAAACTTTTATTAAACCTATTAATATTTTTTTAAGGTAATAACTTATATATTTCATACACTATTTATAAGTTTTTTAACACTTGTTTTTAAATCTTGCGTGTTTAATTTTTTTGCCTCTGGCAAAACAACAAATATAAAATCTTTTTTATAATAGTTGTTTTTAAGTTCTTCTAGAAAAAAAGCTTTTATCTGTCTTTTGATCTTATTTCTACTAACAGCTTTAGGAAGAACCTTTGAGCTTACCACGACAGTCATCCTGTATTTGTTTAAATTATTATTTTTTACTTTAAGTAGTAAGCCCTTGTTTTTATGAGTTTTCCCCAACTTAAAAACTTCTTTAATTTCTTCTTGTTTTCTAATGGAGTGAGTTTTTTTTAACATATAAAAAGAAAAGGTGTTATTTAGATAAAACCTTTCTTCCTCTATCTCTTCTCTTTTTTAGTATTTTTTTTCCTACTCTATTAGCCATTCTTTTCATAAAACCATGTTTTTTACTGGCTCTACGCTTATTTGGCTGATATGTTCTTTTTGGCATACATTTACAATCTTTAATAAAAATATAACCATATTACTGGCTATGTAAAAACATAATATCATTGAAATAAAAAAAGGTCAACTATTTATTTATTTAAACTTGCAAAATTATCAACTAACTATTAACATATTATAAACAGGTTTCTTGTTGAGTTATATTTAAAACTCTAATATAATGATTAAGTAAATTAACTTATACTCCTATGGATAAAAATAGGGTTTGGCAAGCAGTGCTGGGAGAGATAGAAATCAATCTATCAAGAGCCAGTTTTATTACATGGTTTAAGGATACTTTTATTTCTTCTTTTGAAGGTGGAGTGGTGATTGTTTGTGTTTCAAATAGTTTTGTAAAAAGGTGGATTGAAAACAAGTATCATAAAAAAATTTGGAAAGCCTTAGAAAATGTTAGTGGACAAAAAATAAATGATATTATTTATAAGGTAGAGTTAAGAAAGGATAAAGAAAACCTTATTAATGACACTAGCCCAAAAGAAGAAAGTAAGAAAACTAAAACAGAACCTTTTAGTACAAATATAAAAACAAAAAATAAAACACTTAAATCAACTAGCAATATTAATAGATATGGTTTAAATTCTAAATACGTATTTGAAAATTTTATAGTTGGTAAAAGTAATGAGTTAGCTCATGCCGCTTGTCAGGCTGTTATAAGAAAATTAGGAGATGTCTATAATCCTCTTTTTATATATGGTGGGGTTGGACTTGGTAAAACTCATCTTTTACAAGCTATTGGTAATAGCGCATCAGAAAAAACAGATAAGATTTTATATACAACTAGTGAAAAATTTACTAACAATTATATACAATCAATTCACAGCGGTAAAGCGAAAGAATTTAAAAACCTTTATAGAAATGTAGATATTCTTTTAATTGATGATGTACAATTTATGGGTGGTAAAGACGGGACTCAAGAAGAATTTTTTCACACCTTTAATGAACTACAACAAAGCAATAAACAAATAGTTCTAACATCAGATAGACCACCAAAAGCTATGCCAGCTATTGAAAAAAGGCTTATATCAAGATTTGAATCGGGTATGGTTGCTGATATAGGTAAACCTGATATTGAAACAAAGATCGCAATTTTAGAAACAAAGGCTTCCGAAAAAGGTTTAAATCTAAACGAAGAGGTTCTTAATTATATAGCATCTTCTATTAATAATAATGTTAGAGAACTAGAGGGAGCTTTAAATAAAATTTTAGCCTATCATGATCTTCGCGGAATTAAACCAGACCTTGATAGCGTAAAAAGTATTTTAAATGATCTAATAACTGATATTCAAAGTAAGTCTATAACACCAAAAAATGTTATTGAAGCTGTAATTAAATATTATAATATAACCATGAAAGATTTACTTGGTAAGGGCAGAAAAAAGGAGTTAGTTAGACCTAGACAAATGGCAATTTATTTAATTAGAAAAGAGCTTAACACCTCTTACCCTAGTATTGGAAATGAATTAGGAGGAAGAGACCACACCACAGCCATGCATGCATATAATAAAATTTGTAAGGACCTTGAGCAAAATGAAAAGACAAAACAAGAACTTAACTCAATTAAAAATTTGTTTAATACTAGCCAAATTTAGTTGTTAATTTATTGTTCATTACCTGGGTTTATATGAGGATAGATTGTTAATAAAAAACGTTTATTATTTTTTATTAACATATGCACACAAAAAGTATCACAGTTTCTATATAGTTATTCCCCAACAAAATTATTAATTTTATTCTTTATTAGTAGCTATAAAATAAATTTTGTTTAAGTTATACACCTCCTTACTATTACTATTATTAATATATAACTAATATATAAAATATATGAAAATTATCAGTCTACAAGAAAATTTAAAA
>Ga0102925_1001440_pt1 | contig 13182 bp, 12 predicted proteins | sample SalPonR1_A_D1_MG_FD_78216 | JGI IMG/M metagenome (GOLD analysis project Ga0102925, IMG submission 78216) | Salt pond soil microbial communities from South San Francisco under conditions of wetland restoration - Salt Pond MetaG R1_A_D1_MG | ecosystem: Environmental > Aquatic > Marine > Intertidal...
GCGCCGAGGTAGAACCAGCCGAAGACGCTGTAACGGGGCAGTGAATCGGGCAGGCTCGCCGATAAGCGCCGATAGCCCACCTGGCCGAGGGCGAAACAGAGGTTGGCGCCCTGAACCACCAGAAATCCTGTCCAGAAGCCGCTGTCGAGACCCTGATAGCGGATGACGGCCGCCCCCAGCACGGCCAGCGACGCGGTAAGCAAGTAGAAGGGCGTGAAGCGCCCGAAAAGCGCATCGTCGAGCAGGGCGATATAGATCGGCGTGAAGATGGTGAACAGCAGCACCTCCGGCACCGAGAGCAGCAGGAAAGACTGGTAGAAGAAGAGGTACATGATACCGAGCTGCACGGCGCCCAACCCCATCAGCGCAATACGCTGACGACCGCGCAACAACGAGGGCCGCAGGAAAGGCAGGAAGACCAGCGCTGCCAGGCCGATCCGCATCAGGACTGCAAAGTAACTGTCCACCTGTCCGGCCAGGTAGACGCCGATTAACGAAAACGAGAACGCCCAGAGGACGGTAACACCGACGAGAAGGCCCAAGGTCAACTCCTGATAGGTGAAAAGTTGACAGCGATTATACCTATCGTGGTCACCAAGCAAAGCCTACCGGACGCGAAGCGCCCATCACCGCCGGGCAACGCGCAGCCACCAGAATGCATGCACGACCCCGGGCAGCCAGCCCAACAGGGTCAGCACCAGGCTTACCGCCACTCGCCTCCCACCCCCGTGGGATAGACCGACGGCCATCGGCGGCAGCAACAGCGCCAGCCCATGCAGGGCGTGCCGCGGCGCAACGGCCGTTACCTTTTCTGCCTGATCCACGCTCGCTGGCGAAGCCGGCTCGGCGTGACCGGAAGCCGCCGTTTCGCGGTCCACCCGGACCCGAGCGCCCGCGGCGGGGGTAAAGTGTTGAACGGCGTCACCGGCGTCGTGCTCGAGCGCTCGGCGATGCGCTTCGTGGTCGATCTTCTGGTCGAGCGCTTCGGCGCCCTCGGCCAGCGTATCGTGGTAACGTTCCCAATCCTCCCAGTCGAAGGGGGTGCCCGCCCGGGGGCGATGCTCCCCGGCTTCGCGCGCCCGCGCCCAGGCCTTCTCTTCCAGGGTATTGGGGCGCTCCTGATCACGCTCGCCGTCCAGCCCCTTCTTGGCCATGTACTCCCGAGCATCCATGGTGCTACTCCCATTGATCAATGCACGCCGGCGGTATCGCCGGCCCGTCGTATCCCGCTGTCACTGATTGGAACCACGAACCGGTGCCGGGTTCCTGACCCGTTGTCGAGCCCCCGCCAACGTGGAGAAACGTTGGCAGCTAGCGTATCGGGGTATCTCGCGAGTCGGCTATGCTGGGAACGAGATATGGCTGCGGTCCGTGCCCGGCATTGCGAACGTCGGCTGCAGCTCACGACATTACTGTCCGGCACAAGGAGACACACCATGCCCAACAAGGCCCCTACCATCGTGCGCGAGATCATGTCCCGCGACTGCTACCGGGTCAACGGCAAGACCTCGGTCTCCACTCTGGCCGAGGGCCTGGCGCTACATCGCCTGCCCGGGGTGCCCGTGGTTGACGAGCGAGACCACCTGATCGGCTTCATTTCCGAACAGGACGTGATGGGCAAGGTGCTGGAAAGCTCCTACCTCAATGATGAGCCGCCGCTGGTGCGGGAACTGATGCGTAACGAGGTACTCTCTGTAGCGCCCAACAAGAGCATCACCGACCTGGCCCAGGAGATGCTTGGCGCCAAGCCGAAGGTCTACCCGGTGGTGGAGCAGGGACGACTGGTGGGGATCGTTACTCGCCGCGACGTACTCAGCGCGCTGTTGCGCATGCGTCACGCCTGAGCCCACCCACCTGACGCTCTCGACACCCGGCCTTGCGCCGGGTGTCGTCTTTGCATGGCGCCGATGTCAAAGGACCGATGCAAAGAAAAGCCGCCCCATGTGTCATGGGGCGGCAAGATCGAAAGTGCTAGCCAAGGCAACAGTGTTAGCGACTGCTATCGCGTTGCTGCCTATGCCCATTCAGACAGCGTCACGGAGAAAAGTTCGCCAGAGCCAGAAAAAATATCTGAGCCGGGTCGCATCTCGGGCAATCTGCCGCCTCCAACCTGCCGGCAATAAAGAGAAAAACAGCGACTTAGCGGCGCCATGGGGAAAAAGGCCGGGCATCGCTTGCAAAGGCTAACCGATTGGTTTTACTATCGAAACGCTCTTGCGGGTGTAGCTCAATGGTAGAGCAGAAGCTTCCCAAGCTTAAGACGAGGGTTCGATTCCCTTCACCCGCTCCAGCCTCGCGTCGCACAGCCTCGATGCACGACTGCCCTCCCCGCAAGCGCCTGATTCTTGTGAACAAGCTATCATTCAACGTCAACCGACATGGTCACGCATTAGTGAACATCGTGTCGGCCAATGTGTATGCTCCCACGAGAGTCCTGATCGACGTGCTCGAACGCAGCGACAGCAATCAGGTACCGCCACAGCGGGCTCGGCACGGCCGGTCCCGGCCACCCGGAGTCGCACATCATGGCCCTGTTCCTGCTGGTTCTCATCGTCTGCCTGGTCATCTTCGGCAGCATGATCGCGCTGCTGATGCTTTCCGGGACCTCGCGCTACCGCACTGAGCCCGAGCAGCTGCTGACACTGTTCGACAAGGCACTGGAGAGTCGGGTCGGCGAGACCGAATGGAACACCATCATCGGCTATCCGATCCGCCACGACGACTACCTGGAAGGCATCCGGCGCCGCGCCCAGCGGCTGATGGACGAGCATGGCCGCCATGGCCGCGTCACCCGCGGGAAGCCGCTGCTCGACGCCACCGGCCAGGAAGAACTCGCGGCTCTGCGCGACCATCTGGCGGCACATACCTCCCTGCAGCGCGGCCAAAAATAAACTCAGGTTAACGTTGAAGACCCATCTGGCAGAATGTGGTGTCATGTTCTTGACATGCACAGCCGGAGGCCGTCCATGACCAGTGCCATCCGCCAGATCCCGCTCGATACTGCCATTCACCATCATGCCCACGATTTCCACCAGATCGTGATCGGCCTGCGCGGCGAGGCGGAATTCGAGATCGAGGGGCTGGGGGGTTCCATCTCGGCCTTCTCTGGCTGCATCGTGCCGGCCAATCACATGCACTACTACGCCGGGACCGGCGACAATCGACAGTTGATCCTCGATCTGCCCCGTGATGCCTTTGCGGTCACCGGGCATCACCACGCGCTGGTGAACCTGTTCGATGCCCCGCGCTTCTTCGCGCTCGACACCTCACTGCGCCACTATCTGGACTTCCTGCTCCAGGAACTGAGCCTGCTCTCTCGCCAGGCGCCCATCGATCCCCTACACAACGAACGCCTGGCCAGCACCCTGCTGGGCTCACTGCATGCCCGCCTGGCCAGCGAGCCGACAGCGCTCGGTCGCGCCATTGACCTGGCCGCCCTCGACCGCTTCATCGATCACCGCTTGGGCAGCCGCCTGCGCGTGGCCGACCTGGCCGCCGAGGCCTGCATGAGCGAGGCGCACTTCAGCGAACGCTTCCGTCAACGCACCGGTGTATCCCCATGGCAGTACGTGATGCGTCGACGGCTGAACTGCGCCAGACAAATGCTGCAGCAGAGCCACCTGCCACTTTCAGAGATCGCTGCCCTGACCGGCTTTAGCAGCCAGAGTGCCCTCTCTCGTGCCTGCCGTCAGTCCTTCGGTCATCCCCCCAGTCAACTCCGCCGGGCCACAAGCCAACGGCTCGCTTCGCCCACCTCATGAGCTTGGACGAAAATCGAATTTGTCGCCGTCGTGCGTTCAATATCCGCGGAATCGTTAAATCGGCCCGGGAATCCGACAAGCAAGACATCACGCGCCGCCCTACCCTCTATAGATGCCCCGAGCTGGACCGCGACTTTATGTCGCGGCGGCCGGGACCCGCCCTCTAACAATGGGTTACAACCGGGGGACCTAGATGCTCAACGCCCGCAACATGCTCGACGCCAGCACCTGGCGCCAGGATCTCGACCGACTCTTCGCCCGCATCAGTGACCACTATGTGGTCGACGAGAACGCCTTCACCGGTGAAATGGTCAAGGTTCTCGATGCCAACAGCGAGGATTTCCGGCGCATCGCCGGCAAGACCGCCGAACTGGTGCGCGAGGTCCGCGAGATGGACACCGCCGTCGACACCATCGACGAGCTGCTTCAGCAATACAGCCTGGACACCCATGAGGGGCTGATGCTGATGTGTCTGGCCGAGGCCATGCTGCGCATACCCGACAAGGCCACCGCTGATGCCTTGATCGAGGACAAGCTGGGGCCGGCCGACTGGAAGGCCCATGTTGGCAAGAGCGAATCCTGGATGGTCAACGCCTCGACCTGGGGCCTGCTGATGACCGGGCGCGTTGTGACCCTGGACAAGCCGCGCGAGGGGCGGCCCTCGGGCTTCATCAACAAGATGGTCAACCGCATGGGCGAGCCGGTCATCCGACGCGCCATGGTTGAGGCCATGAAGATCATGGGCAAGCAGTTTGTGCTCGGCCGTGACATCGATGAAGCACTGAAGCGCTCGAAGCCGCTGTTCAGCAAGGGCTACACCTACTCCTACGACATGCTCGGTGAAGCGGCGCGCACCCGGGCCGACGCCAAACGCTACTTCGACGACTATGCCCGCGCCATCGAGCAGGTCGGCAAGACCAACAAGACGCTATCGTCGAAGACGCCGTCGCCGTCGATCTCCATCAAGCTTTCAGCCCTGCACCCACGCTACGAGTTCGGCCGACGCGAGCAGGTGCTGCGCGAGCTGGTCGGCAGCGTCCGCAAGCTGGCTGCCCTGGCCCGCGAGCGTGACGTCGCGATGACCATCGACGCCGAAGAGGTCGACCGCCTGGAGATCTCGCTGGAGGTCTTCCGCGCTGTCTACGAGAGCGAGACCTGCCAGGGCTGGGGCCACTTCGGGCTGGTCGTACAGGCCTACGCCAAGCGTGCCTTGCCGGTGCTGCACTATATCAATCGCCTGGCCGAGTCCCAGGGCGACGAGATTCCGCTGCGCCTGGTCAAGGGCGCCTACTGGGATACCGAGATCAAGGAGTCCCAGCAGCTTGGCGTCGACGGCTACCCCGTCTTCACCCGCAAGGCCTCCACCGACGTCGCGTACCTGGTCTGCGCCCGTTTCCTGCTCTCCGATGAAACACGGGGGCGCATCTTCCCCCAGTTCGCCACCCACAACGCCCACACCATCAGCACCATCCTCGAGCAGGCCAACGACGCCAGCCGCGCCTTCGAATTCCAGCGCCTGCACGGCATGGGTGAAGCCCTCTATGACGCGGCTCTGGCGCGTGCGCCCAAGGGCACCTATTGCCGTATCTACGCGCCGGTGGGAGCCCACAAGGATCTGCTGCCCTATCTGGTGCGCCGCCTGCTGGAGAACGGTGCCAACTCTTCCTTCGTCCACCAGCTGGTGGATCCCAGGGTACCGGTCGAGTCGCTCTGTGTGCATCCGGTGGAGACCCTGCGCCAGTATGCCAGCTATGCGAACCCGCAGATCCCGCTTCCGGCCGACATCTATGGTGGGCAGCGTCGCAACTCGCTCGGTTTCGATCTCAACATCCGCAGCCAGTATCAGCCGCTGGTCGATGCGATGGCAAAGACCATGGACAAGACCTGGAAGGCGGGCCCCCTGCTGGCCTTCGAGGTGAAGCCCGACCCGGCCAATACCCATGAGGTGACCTGCCCCTTCGACCGCCGTCAGCAGGTTGGCACCATCCAGTGGACCACCCGAGAGCAGGCCGGCAAGGCCCTCGACGCGGCCTGGGCAGCGTTCCCGCGCTGGGAGGCCACGCCGGTCGCCGAACGCGCCGCCATCGTGCGCCGTCTCGGCGACCTGATGGAAACGCACATGGCCGAGTTGATGACCCTCTGCTCACGGGAAGGCGGCAAGCTGCTGACCGATGGCATCGACGAGGTGCGCGAGGCGGTAGACTTCTGTCGCTACTATGCCATGAAGGCCGAGGAGCTGTTCGCCGGGCCGACTCGCCTCCCGGGACCGACCGGCGAATCCAACGAACTGATCATGGGGGGCAAGGGCGTGTTCGCGGCCATCAGCCCCTGGAACTTCCCGGTGGCCATCTTCTGCGGTCAGCTGGTTGCTGCCGCCGTGGCCGGCAACACCGTGCTCGCCAAGCCCGCCGAGCAGACCTCGCTGATCGCCCACCGGGTGATCGAGCTGCTTCACGAGGCCGGCATGCCCCGTGACGTGGTGCAGCTACTGCCGGGTGACGGGCCTACCGTGGGCAGCGTGCTGACCAGCGACCCGCGCATCACCGGCGTGGTGTTCACCGGTGGCACCGACACCGCCCAGATCATCAACCGTGCCCTGGCCGCGCGCGACAATGCCCCGCTGCCCACGCTGGTTGCCGAGACCGGCGGCATGAATGCCATGATCGTCGATTCCACTGCCCTGCCCGAGCAGGTGGTCGTGGACGCGGTTCGCTCTGCCTTCCAGAGTGCCGGCCAGCGCTGCTCGGCGTTGCGCGTGCTCTACCTGCAGGAAGACGTTGCCGACCGGGTCATCGAGATCCTCGAGGGCGCCATGGATGAACTGCAGGTCGGCGACCCTCGCGATCTGGGGACGGACGTGGGGCCGGTGATCGACGAGGACGCTCGAAAAGGCCTCACTGCCCATATCGAAAAGCTCAAGGGTGAGGGCCGCCTGCTGGCCGAGACACGACTCGACCCGGAACAGACCGCCGATGGCACCTTCATCGCTCCAGTGGCCTTCGAGATCGACGGCATCGAGGCACTCGAGCGCGAACAGTTCGGCCCGATCCTGCACATCGTGCGCTACAAGTCGAGCCAGATCGACCAGGTCATAGACGCTATCAACAGGCGAGGCTATGGCTTGACCTTCGGCGTTCACAGCCGCAATGAATCTTTCGCAGAGGAGATCGCACAGAAAGTTCGTGTTGGCAATGTCTATGTCAACCGCAATATCATCGGTGCCGTGGTCGGCGTTCAGCCGTTCGGCGGACAGGGGCTCTCAGGTACAGGCCCCAAGGCCGGCGGACCGCACTACCTGCTGCGCTTCGCCACCGAGAAGACAGTGACGATCAACACGGCCGCCCTGGGTGGCAACGCGTCACTGCTCGCGCTGGGAGACGAGTGAACTCACTCATCATCAACAATAAGATTGAAGGAATCCCCTGATGGATAAACACAATACTGCTATCGGCTCAACCGCCGACAACCTCACCACAACCTACTGCAACGTAAGCCTTGGACGCCGCTCGTGGACGCCAGTCACGTGACGGTGGTTAACAACAACAAGACAGTGCCATTACCCGATTCTTTCTGGTAAGCGCACTGACCGGTCGGAGCTTGCTCCGTCCTAATGAACTGGAGAAATTCTATGGCTACTGGTGTCTGGATTAGTCTCATCGGTTACTTTGCGCTCATGATCGCCATCGGCTTTTATGCAATGCAAAAAGCCACATCTACGTCTGAAGATTACATGCTGGGTGGCCGCGGCCTCAGTCCGCAGGTGGCAGCCCTATCGGCCGGTGCCTCGGACATGAGTGGCTGGTTGCTGCTGGGGTTGCCCGGGGCGATGTTTGTCTCGGGTTTGGGGTCCGCCTGGATCGGTATCGGCCTGCTCGTGGGTGCGTTCTTCAACTGGACGCTGGTCGCACCTCGCCTTCGCGAGCAGACGCTTCACTATAATGATGCGATAACCATTCCGGAATTCCTGGGGAATCGATTCCCGACTCAGGCCATTCCGCTGAGAACGGTATCCGCTGTGGTCATCGTGGTCTTCTTCGCGGTGTACACGGCCTCGGGCCTGGTGGCAGGTGGCAAGCTGTTCGAAAGCGCGTTTGGCGGTATTCTCAACATTGGCGGCATGAGCGACTACGCGTCGGGCGTCATCATCACACTAGGCGTGGTACTTGCCTATACGGTCGTCGGCGGCTTCCTGGCCGTGAGCATGACGGACTTCGTGCAGGGCTGCATCATGATGCTGGCCCTGGTGATCATGCCGGCGGTTGTGCTCTTTGGCGAAGGGGGTGGGGGTTTCGCCCAGGCCTCACAGACCCTGAATGAGGTAGATCCTACGTTACTCTCGTGGACAGAGGGGCTGACCTTTATCGGCTGGCTGTCCGCAGTAACCTGGGGGCTGGGCTATTTCGGGCAGCCGCACATCATCGTGCGCTTCATGGCCATCCGGTCTCAGAAGGACGTCCCTGTTGCTCGTAACATCGGCATGAGCTGGATGCTCATCTCGCTGATCGGCGCAATCGCCCTTGGGGTGTTCGGTCGGGCCTATGCCGTCCGCAATGGCATGAGTGTCGAAGACCCGGAAACCATCTTCATCATCCTGGCGAATTTGTTGTTCCACCCGCTGGTGACCGGCTTCCTCTACGCGGCACTGCTTGCGGCGATCATGAGCACCATTTCCAGCCAGCTTCTGGTGTCGTCTTCCTCACTGACCGAGGACTGCTACCGCCTGTTCCTGCGTAAAGAAGCCTCGGAAAAAGAGACCGTCGCCATCGGCCGGGCTTGTGTCGTACTGGTGGGCCTGGTTGCCGCAGTCATCGCGTCTGATCCGAACTCCAAGGTTCTGGGGCTGGTCAGTAACGCCTGGGCAGGCTTTGGTGCAGCATTCGGCCCGCTCATCATCCTGTCACTGATGTGGCCGCGCACCAACGGCGCTGGCGCTCTCGCCGGCATGGTGGTGGGTGCCCTCACCGTCATGCTGTGGATTTCACTGGGCTGGAACGCCGAGTTCATGGGAGGTCCCGGCGTGTACGAGATCATTCCTGGCTTCATCGCTTCCTTCATTGCGATCCTGGCAGTAAGCAGTGCGACGGAAGATGCAGGGGAGTATCAGCACATCAATCGCTGACAGAGCACGTCTAGCGCACCCAAGATCGTGAAGATCGTTAAAGGGCTCCTACGGGAGCCCTTGCCATTATGGGTTCGTCGATCAGCAAACGGACAAGCCGCCCTCGGGGCGGCTTGTCTTGTTTCTGGCCGGCCGTGTGCCCTAGAGTGGCGCCCTCTCGTGACGCGTCAGGTCATGGCCGCCCGAAGCAGCAGCAACAGGGTGAAGACGCCAAGGACCACCAGGCTGCATGGCGGCGTGGTCATCTGCCGCAGCCAGTGTCGCCGCGCCTCCAGCCCCATGGCCGACATGAAGGCCGCCCCCAGTGCCCAGACCCCCAGTGCAATCAGCGGCAGCCGCAGCGCCATCGGCAGCGTGCTGATCAAGGTAGGCTGCCACAGCAGCCAGAGCGCCAGTATCGCCGCCAGCAACAGCGCCCCGACGTTCACGCCCGGCAGGCGTCGACGTATCTTGGTCAGCATCTCGGCTCTCCTTGTGGCTTGCCACCAGTCAAGACGATTCCGTGAGATCTGGCGAGCCGCCGATAGCGCCTCGCAGAAGGGTCTGGACATGCGCCGCGGCTGGGCCTCACCTGCTGGGCCATCGAGCCCGACGGCGGGCCCTCCGGACGAGCGGCTATGAAGCTCATCGGAAAACTTTACAGGACTTTTACCGATACCTCGCTTAGTATAATAAATGTACAACTTTGCGGCACAATGCTTGGCCAAGGTGCCGTCATCAGAGAGCGAGGAGTGCCCCGATGAATACATCCACCCTCCTGGGCGTCATCACGGTAACCGCCGGCTTCACTCTGGCGAGCCAGAGCGTTCTGGCCCTGAGCGCCGGCGAGCCCCTGATGCGCAGCGACGTCGATCAGGCGATTATCAAGGCCTATCACGGCGACCTTGTGCCAGACCAGCGGCGTGTGAATATCTTCGATACACGAATCCGCTACTACGGCGCGATATACCTCTTCAGCGACAACCTCGGTATCGGCAACCGTGGCTGGTACGGGGCCGAAGTCGAGCGCGACCCGAACGCCAACATGCGCCGGGGGAACAGCGACGCTGGCCGGATCGAAGGCGCTCCGCCCCCCCCAGGGGGCAGAACAACCTATCACTTCTGACGAATGACCGCGCAATGCCCACGCAAAGAATCGTCACTCGATATGATGGGCTGTTACCCACCCCTTCAACCTGGTGACGGCATTCCCTTGCGCTGGATCAATATCGACTTACCCCAGGCGCATTACACTATCGGCAGTTCTGACGCGGCACCAGGCCGCAGACCGTGAAATCAGGAGTCGACCCATGCGCAAGACCGCTCTCCCCACCCTGCTCGCTGCCGGCATTGCGGCAGCTGCTTTCACCACCAGCACCCAGGCCTTTGCCTATGGCGCAGGTGACTTCTTCACTCGCGTGGGCGTGGCCAAGGTCGAGCCCAAGAGCGACAACGGGTCACTGGCTGACGGGGCCTTCGACGTCGATGTTCAAGACGACAGCGCCTTTGCCTTTACCCTGGGTTATCGCTTTACCGATAAGCTGGGCGTCGAACTGCTGGCCGCCGAGCCCTTCGACCATGATGTCTACCTCAACGATGCCAACCTGGCATCCACGGATCATCTGCCGCCGACCCTGACCGTTCAATATTATCCGCTGGGCGGGACCAGTGCCCGCGTTCAGCCTTACGCAGGCATCGGCGTCAACTACACCCGCTTCTCCGATGAGACGATTGCCACCGGCGACGACCTCGACCTGGACGATTCCTGGGGGGCTGCCGGCCAACTGGGCATCGTCCTGCTGATCGATGAGAACTGGGCGCTCAACGCCGCTGCCTGGTACCTGGATATCGATACCGACGCCAGCCTGAACGGGAACGATATCGGCACGGTCGAAATCGACCCGGTGGTGGTGATGGCGGGCCTCAGCTTCCGCTTCTGATCCGCTCCGCCAACCAGCACAAGGCCCGCCATCCGGCGGGCCTTGTCGTGCCTACCGCTCAAGGGGCTAGCGTGGCGTGTCACGCGAGAGACCCAGCGCCGCCAGGGTCGCCTCATCGAGCCCGGCGACGGCCTCCACCGCCGAGAGACGCGCATGATAGGCGGCACTGAGGAAGGCCTCTCCCGCCAGCAGATGCTCGAGGTATTCCCGCGCCGGACGCAGCGATGCAGCAGTCGTGCCCGGCGCAGCGATATACACCCAGGCGTCGATGCTGCCTTCATGAGTCACGACCGGCAGGCGGTGGCGGTCGTACTCATCGGGGTAGCCCTCGAAGGGATCCATGTGTCGGATCTGCCCGGCGTGCTCGAGCTCGAACAGCGCGCCCTCCACGCGCTCGCCCTGCACAGGCGCCACGTTGGCATGGGCAATACCCGCCACCCGGGACGCCTTGTCGAAGCGCAGCGCATGGTCGTGCAGTACGCCCGCCAGCGACCGGCGCACCGGACCGATGCGGGCCGCAACACGGGCGGGATTCATGTTGCTGCCGTAGGCGAAGTACCAGGGCATGGCTCAGTTCTCGGTAACCAGGCGGTCGATCTCCTCGACCACCTTGCACATCAGCAGGCGGTCGCTGGCACGCGCGCCCTCCTGCTTGAGCCAGGCATCCACTGCCGGGGCCACATCACAGGTCGCCGGCATCGGCGCGCGCGACTCCACCAGGGCTTCCAGGCGCACGATGAACACGAAGCGCAGCCACTGGGGCAGCGTCATGGTGTCGATGCAGAACGGCTGGACGCTGCGGAAAGCGTCCGGTTCTGGCCGCTCCATGCGCCACAGGCTGGCGGCCTTCATGGTGGCCTCGAGCTCGCGCAAGGCGGTGCCGAGTTCGTCGTGAGCGGTCATGGACAATGTCTCCGATAAATGTAGGACCATTATCCCTGTTCGGCCCCGCCGCTGGCCACCCCGCGGGTCCTTTCACCACCCCGCCCGTCCTGTTGTGCACAGTGCACAGATATCCTGAACGGGCCTGTGGATAAACGTTGGAAAGGTTCCCGCCAGCCGCTTCCCATGGGCCATGGGGCGGACTGGTCAACAACTGACCAACGGCGGATCGCGACGAGGACCCTCTCGGCGGCTGACAGCACCCCGACACCACGGTAGAGTGCACGGTTCCTGACCCGGAGACAGCATGCAACCGATCCACAGCCTTCATGACTTCTTCCTGCGCAGTGGTGCCGAGATACGGCTTTACCACCTGGGGCGCCGGGTCGAGCCCTGCTCGCTCGACACCCTGGCCGCCTTCGAGACCGGCGAGCTGGCGTGGCCGGCGCCCTGGCAGGGCACGGCACGCCTGGCGATGGTATTCCGCCTGGGTGATCTGGAGGACCCGCTGATCTGGTTCCTGGCCCTGCCGCTGGATGAGCAGGGCCACCTCGACCCGGCCCCGCGGGACGCCTTCGTGCAGCGCCTGCTCGAGACCCTCGGCCACAGCGTGCGGGGCCTGGGACACTCGGAGAATGCCGGGATCGATAACCTGATGAAGGACAACCCTCTGGCCTTCACCCCCGCGTTGCCCTCGCGGGCCGTGCTGCATGCGCGCGCCACCCAGGACGCGGGGCTGCCCGCCAGCCAGCACCTCGAGCCGGTCGAGGCCTACCTGAGCGGGCAACAGGCGATCGACTGGCGCGCCCTGGGCCTGCAGGGCCTGGCCGATTTCGCGGTGCGTCTTGACTCGGCATCGAGCGAGACACTGGCCGCACGCCTCGAGACCCTGCCCGGCGAGGTGCTGACCTCGCTGTGCTACTGTCTGGAGCATGTGGCGATCGCCGACGCGCTGGCTCACGCCCTGCGTCGCCGCGGGGAGGCGGCGGGCCGCACCGGGGATATCGAGACCTTCTGCGCCTGCGTGCGGGCCATGGGCGGGGCCTCGCGCGAGCTGGCCGGCGCCTGGTTCGACGCCCTGCTCGATGACCCGGACGCCTGCGGCCCCGACCTGCTGGCGGCGATCGCCGGACGCGGCTGGCAGCACCTGGAGGATGCCGAGCGCCTGTCCCGCTTCCTCACCCGCCTGGCCGAGACCCGCGAGGCCGACTTCACGGCCGTGGCCCGAGACCTGGCGCTGGTCCCGCGATTGCGCCTGCCACTGCTGATGACGCTGCGCGATGCCGGGCCGGACTCCGCCATCGGCCGTCGCCTGGCCGGCCTGTCACGCTGAGCGTAGAGACCTGGGAGCGAAGATGATGAAAGAACTGCCCTACACGCCCAAGGCGGTGATCGGCCGCCGCGAGATGGTCACCCTGCCGGAACTGCACCTGACGCTATGCGCCAAGGCCGATACCGGCGCCCGGACCTCGGCCCTGCATGCCGAGGACATCGAGTCCTA
>Ga0102925_1001444_pt1 | contig 13169 bp, 8 predicted proteins | sample SalPonR1_A_D1_MG_FD_78216 | JGI IMG/M metagenome (GOLD analysis project Ga0102925, IMG submission 78216) | Salt pond soil microbial communities from South San Francisco under conditions of wetland restoration - Salt Pond MetaG R1_A_D1_MG | ecosystem: Environmental > Aquatic > Marine > Intertidal...
AGGAGGTGTTCTTAACACGGTCGGTTTATAACAGGTGGAGTCGCGTATGGAAGCGCATCGCCCACTTGAGAAAGAAATTCCACGCTAGCAATACCGACGGTCGCCGGCAATCGGAGGGGAATAGGCCGTCCATGGCCGGATCAGGCGGGGGGTGTTCGGAGGGTTTACGGGTTGCTGGCCAGGGCGATCTGGCGCAGCCCCATTTCCGGCAGGTCGTTGTGCTCCAGCATGGCGCGCAGTTCGGCGATGTATGCCTGGCCGCGCTCGGAGTAGCGTTCCAGGCCGGCGGCCAGGGCGGCGGCGGTGACCGGGTTGCCGCTGGCGCGGCGCTGGGCGCGGAGCTTTCTAAGGTCGGCGTAGGCGTGGCCGGCGTTGATGTTGTGGATGTAGCCGCGCACGGAGTGCTGCAGATCGCGGTAGAGGCGGACGCTGTGGGTGGTGTCCGCACCGGCGCGGGTGGGCCGGATCCCCTCGCCCGGGGTGTAGGTCCACACACCGAAGAGGTTGTTGGCCTGCTGGGTGAAGCGCGAGGTGCCCCAGCCGGACTCGTTGGCGGCCTGCACCAGGATCAGGGCCGGCGGCAGGGTGTCCGCGCGGTGGAGCAGGCGCTGGCGCAGCTGGGCGGCGGGCAGTTCCGGGTCGACGTTGTAGCGCTTGGCCAGTTCGTGCAGGCGCGCGGCGTCGGCCGTATGCGGCTCCGGCCGCGAGGTGCCGGGCAGCACGGCGCGGATCCAGGCGCGCTGGGCCTCGATTCGCCGGTTCTCGGCCAGGGCCAGGGGCAGCAGGATGCGGAAGAAGAGCGCCTTGCGCTCCGGGGCGCGCAGCTCGCCCATGTCCGAGGGCATGGTGCGCACGGAGAGGGCCGGGATGGCGCCCTCCGGCGGCCAGGTGTAGTCGAGTTCATCCAGGCGGGACGCCAGCTCCGCGGCCGGCAGGCCCGGGAGGGGGCGCAGCTCCACCGCCCCCTCCCACGGCGCGGGCTGCCGGGTGCTGCTCAGCAGCCAGGCGGCGATGAGCAGCGCCAGGACCAGGGCGGCGCCCAGCCCCAGCCACGTGCGGCGATAATCGGGGGTCTCGTGGGATGCGCTCATGCGTCGGTACTCCGTTTGGGGGTGCATCGCGCACTGGCGATCCACCCGGTCATGTTCGGTGGCGGCTACCGGCCGACCCAGTGGCGGGCATTGCGGAAGATCCGCAGCCACGGCCCGGTCTCGTCCCACTCATCGGGGTGCCAGGAGAACTGGGCGGTGCGCCAGACCCGCTCGGGGTGGGGCATCATGGCGGTGAAGCGGCCATCGGTGGTGGTCAGGCCGGTGATCCCGGCCGGGGAGCCGTTGGGGTTGGCCGGGTAGGCCTCGGTGGGGTTGCCGCGGTTGTCCACGTAGCGCAGGGCGGCGCGGCCGTCGCCAAGCAGCCCTTCGGCATTCACCGGGTCGAGCTTGGCCCGGCCCTCGCCGTGGGCGACGGCCACCGGGAGCCGGGAGCCGGCCATGCCGGCCAGGAAGATCGAGGGCGACTCCATCACCTCCACCGTGGACAGGCGCGCCTCGAACTGGCCGGAGGTGTTGCGGCCGAAGCGCGGCCAGCCGTCGGCGCCCGGGATGAGGTCGGCCAGGGAGGCGAGCATCTGGCAGCCGTTGCACACGCCCAGGCCGAAGGTATCCCCGCGCTGGAAGAAGTCCTCGAAGACCGCCCGCCCCCGCTCGTGGTAGCGGATGGACTTGGCCCAGCCCTGGCCGGCGCCCAGGACGTCCCCGTGGGAGAAGCCGCCGCAGGCGGCCAGGCCGTCGAAGCCGGCCAGGTCCTGTCCGCCCTCCAGCAGGTCGGACATGTGGACGTCCACCGGCTCGAAGCCGGCGGCGTCGAAGGCGGCCGCCATCTCCAGCTGCCCGTTCACCCCCTGGTCGCGCAGGATGGCGACCCGCGGCCGGGCGCCGCGGCCCACCATCGGCGCGGCGGGGTCGGCCTCGGGGTCGAAGGTCAGGCGGGGCGAGAGGCCGGGGTCTTCATCGTCGGCCACCGCCGCCAGCTCCTGGTCGGCGCAGTCGGGGTTGTCCCGCAGGGCCTGGATGGCGTGGCTCACCTGGCTCCAGTGGGTCTGCAGGTCGGCGCGCTCGGCGTCGATGACCGACCGCCCGCCGTGGCGCAGGACCAGGCGCTGGTGCTCCGCCGCCGGCCGGCCGATGACGTGGCTCATCCGCCCCAGCCCGGCCTCGCGCAGGGTGGAGAGGACCTCGTCGGTATCGGTATGGCGGACCTGGAGGACGGCGCCCAGCTCCTCGGCGAAGAGGACCGCCAGCGGGTCGTCGCCCAGGCTGTCCAGGCTCACCTCCACGCCGCAGCGGCCGGCAAAGGCCATCTCCGCCAGGGTGGTGGCCAGGCCGCCGTCGGAGCGGTCGTGGTAGGCGAGGATGCGCCCGTCGCGGAGCAGCCCCTGGATGGCGTCGAAGAAGCGGCGCAGGGCGTCGGGGTCGTCCAGGTCCGGCGGGTGGTGGCCCACCTGGTCGTGGACCTGCGCCAGCGCGGAGGCGCCCAGGCGGTTGGCGCCCTTGCCGAGGTCCACCACGATGAGGTCGCCGCCAATATCCGGCCGCAGCTGCGGCGTGGCGGTGTGGCGCACGTCGGCCACCGGGGAGAAGGCGGAGACGATGAGCGTCAGCGGCGAGGTCACGCGCTGCTCCTCGCCCCCCTCCTGCCAGACGGTGCGCATGGAGAGGCTGTCCTTGCCCACGGGGATGGAGATCCCCAGCGCCGGACAGAGCTCGGCGCCCACCGCGCGCACGGCGTCGAACAGGCCGGCATCCTCCCCCGGCGTGCCCACCGCCGCCATCCAGTTGGCGGAGAGCGCCACGCCGGCGAGCTGCCCCACGGGGGCGGAGGCGAGGTTGGTAAGCGCCTCCCCCACCGCCATGCGGGCGGAGGCGGCGGCGTGGAGGACGGCCACGGGTGAGCGCTCGCCCACCGCCATGGCCTCGCCGGTGTAGCCGCTGTAGTCGGCGAGGGTGACGGCGGCGTCGGCCACCGGCACCTGCCAGGGGCCGACCATCTGGTCCCGCGCCACCTGGCCGGTGATGGTGCGATCGCCAATGGTGATGAGGAACGACTTGGAGCCCACGGCCGGCAGCCGCAGCACCCGCTCCAGGGCGGCGGCGGGCTCGATGCCCGCGGTGGCCAGCTCCGGCTTGGCGAAGGGGTGGTGGTGGACCTCGCGGCGCATGCGCGGCGGCTTGCCCAGGAGCAGGTCCAGGGGCATGTCCACCGCCGGCTCCTCGAAGTGGCCGTCGCCCACGTAGAGCTGGCGCTCGTCGGTGGCCTCGCCCACCACCGCCCAGGGGCAGCGCTCGCGCTCGCACAGGGCCGCGAAGTCGTCCAGCCGCTCCGGCGCCACGGCCAGGACGTAGCGCTCCTGGGACTCGTTGCACCAGATGGCCAGGGGCGACATGCCGGGGTCGTCACTGGGGATGGCACGCAGCTCGAAGCGGCCGCCGCGCTCGGCGTCGTCCACCAGCTCCGGCAGGGCGTTGGAGAGGCCGCCGGCGCCCACGTCGTGGATGGAGAGGATGGGGCTGGCCTCGCCCTGGGCCCAGCAGCGGTCGATGACCTCCTGGGCGCGGCGCTGCATCTCCGGGTTGCCGCGCTGGACGGAGGCGAAGTCCAGCTCCGCGTCGGCGTCCCCGCCGGTGCGGCTGGAGGCGGCGCCGCCCCCCAGGCCGATGGGCATGCCGGGGCCGCCCAGGACCACCAGCGGCGCCCCGGCGGGGATGGCCCCCTTCTCCACCAGTTCGCGGCGGATGTGGCCCATGCCGCCGGCGAGCATCACCGGCTTGTGGTAGCCGCGCACGCCGACGCCGTCCGGGCCCGGGGCGTCCTGCTCGTAGGTGCGGAAGTAGCCGGCCAGGTTGGGCCGGCCGAATTCGTTGTTGAAGGCCGCCGCGCCGATGGGGCCGCGGATCATGATGTCCAGCGGCGAGGCGATGCGGTCCGGGCGGCCGTGGTCGCGCTCCCAGGGCTCCTCCTTGCCGGGGATCCGCAGGTCGGAGACGGTGAAGCCGGTGAGGCCCGCCTTGGTCCGCGAGCCCCGGCCGGTGGCGGCCTCGTCGCGGATCTCGCCGCCGGCGCCGGTGGCCGCCCCCGGATGGGGGGCGATGGCGGTGGGGTGGTTGTGGGTCTCCACCTTCATCAGCAGGTCCGCCGGCTCGTCCCGCCAGCGGTAGGCGCCGTCCGGGTCGGCCATCAGCCGGCGGGCCGAATGGCCGGCCATGACGGCGGAGTTGTCCTTGTAGGCGGAGAGGATCCCCTCCGGGCTGGCCCGGTGGCTCTCCCGGATCATGGAGAAGAGCGTCGTCTGCTGGTCCACGCCGTCGATGACCCAGTCGGCGTTGAAGACCTTGTGCCGGCAGTGCTCGGAGTTCGCCTGGGCGAACATCATCAGCTCCGCATCGGTGGGGTTTCGCCCCAGATCGCGGAAGTTCTCCACGAGATAGTCCATCTCGTCCTCGGCCAGGGCGAGCCCCAGCTCGGCATCCGCCGCCGCCAGGGCCTCGCGCCCGCCGCCGAGGAGATCCACCCGGGCCAGCGGCACGGGGTGGGCATCCTGGAAGAGGCCGGCGCCGGTGGTCTCCGGCTCCCAGGGCTCGATGACCTCCATCATGCGGTCGTGGAGCCGATCGGCGACGGCGGCCACTGTGTGGTCGTCCAGCTCGCCCCCGGCGCGGTCCAGCCAGAAGAGCCGACCGCGCTCCAGCCGCCGCAGGTTGTGCAGGTTGCACAGCCGGGCGATCTCGGTGGCCCGGGTGGACCAGGGGGAGATGGTGCCCGGCCGCGGGGTCACCAGCAGGGCGGTGCCCGCCTCGTCCGTTGCGCTGCCGCCCGGCTCGTCCGCCACCAGGGCGTCCAGCCGCTCGATGGTCGCCTCGTCGGGGCGCACCTCGAAGTCGGCGAAGTAGACATGGCGCGCGCCCAGACCCCGCAGGTCGGGGATCACCGCCTGCAGGGCGGCGAAGAGGCGGCGGTGCTCGTGGTCGGGGAGGGCCGGGTTTCCGAGTCGTGTCAGCATCGCTTGTCCGGGTTCACGGGCGCCGAGGGGCGCGGGGGTGCACAGGGTACTTCAGGCGGGGTGGTGCATGCAGCCTCGGCGGGTCCGGAGCGTGGTAGGATCCGGCCATGTCCGAATCGCTGCCCCCCGCCACCATGCTCACCCGCGCCCTGGCCGTGCTCTACGACAGCATGGTCGGCGTTGCCATCCTCTTTGTCGGCACGGCCGTGGCCCTGCCGCTGAATCAGGGAGAGGCCTTCGCCCCCGGCAACCCCTTCTACGCCACCTGGATCTTCGGCCTGCTCTTCGCCTACTTCGGCTACTTCTGGACCCGCGCCGGCCAGACCCTGGGCATGCGCGCCTGGCGGCTGCGGGTGGAGTCAGCGGCCGGCGGCGGCATGAGCTGGCTGCAGGTGATCCTGCGCTTCTTCACCGCCCTCCCCGCCTGGGTGGTGCTGGGGGGCGGCGTGATCAAGGCCTTCGTGCCCGATGACGTCTTCCTGGCGGCGCTCCCCGGCGATGTCCTGGCGCTGGTGGGCACCCTCTGGGTCATCCTCGACCAGTGGCCCAACGGCTGGCGCGACCGCTTCTCGGAGACGCGGGTGGTCCGGCTGCCCAAGGGGACGCCGCGCACCCCCGTCTGAGCCCCTGCGTCCGGACGCCTAGCCCCGCAGGCGCCAGGCCAGCGTGCCGGCCGCGGCGAAGACCACCAGGGTGGGGAAACCGGCCCCCAGCAGCGGCGGCAGGCCGTAGACCACGGCCAGGTTGCCGAAGCTGTTGTTGAACAGGAAGAAGACGATCCCCGCCAGCGTCCCCACGAAGACCCGCGTGCCCACGCTCACCGTGCGCAGGGAGCCCATGACGAAGGGCAGCGCCAGCAGCAGCATGCCGGCGGTGGTCAGGGGGCTGATGAGCTTGCGCCACAGGGCCAGCCGGGCGGCATCGCTGTTGAGGTCGTTGGCCTCCAGGTAGTCGACGTAGCCCCAGAGGTCGACCATGCCCAGCAGGCGCGGCTCCGTGGCCACGAGATCCATCATGGCGGGGTCCGGGCCGCCCTCCCAGGCCAGGCTCGACCGCGCCTCCGTCTCCAGGCGCCCCTCGCCGAAACGGGTCAGCGCCACCTCCCGGAAGGACCATGCCCCCGCCTCGTAGCGCACCGCCGCCGCCCGGGCCATGGCGGTGAGTTCCCCGCCCCCGGCGTAGCGGAAGGCGGTGACCTCGCGCAGGTGGCTGCGGTCCAACACCCGGTCGGCGTGGACCACCCAGGCCCCGGCCCGCAGCCAGACGGCGCCGGCCGGCAGGCGCAGGGCGCTGCCCCCGCCCCCGGATTCCAGCCGCTGGGCCTCGGCGCTGGCGTGGGGGGCGATGCCCTCGCCCACCGCCACCACGCCCACCACCAGCACCAGCCCGCCGGCGAAGACGGCCCCGGTGATGCGGCCCATGGACATCCCCGCCGCCCGCATCACCGTGAGCTCGCTGGAGCCGGCCAGCCGGCCCAGCCCCATGAGCCCGCCCAGGAGGGCCGCCACCGGGAAGAGCTCCCCGGTCCAGCGCGGCACCGTCAGCAGGGTGTACCAGAGGGCGTGCAATGCCCCGGCATCCCCCACCTCCTCCACGAAGGTGATGAAGATGTAGAGCGCGAGCAGCACCGCCAGGGCGGTGAGGGTGGCGCCGATGACGGTGGCGGCGATGTAGCGGTCCAGGCGCCTCATGTCGCGCCCCGCGGCGACTTCCTGCGGGGCTGGCGCAGCCGCTGTCCACCGGCCAGCATCGCCCCGGCCAGGATGAGCACCAGGGCGTGGACCCACCACAGCCCCACCGGCTCCGGCACCTTGCCCGACTCCACCCAGCCGCGGGCGAGCCCCATGAGGTTGCCGTAGAGCATGAACAGCAGCAGCGCGGTGAACAGGCGCGAGTAGCGCCCCTGGCGCGGCGAGGTGCGCGCCAGGGGGACCGCCAGCAGCGCCAGCGGCAGGGTGGAGAGCGGGATGGCCAGGCGCCAGTGGAATTCGGCGCGGAACTCCGGGTCGTCGCTGGCGAGCAGGACCGACGTGGGCAGCGTCGCCAGGTCGTCCACCACCACCGGGTCCGGCGTTGGCAGGTGGACGCGCTGCCGCTCGAAGACCGTGATGCGGAAGTCGCCCCGGCCCGGCTCGCCCTCGTAGCGGGCGCCGTCCTCCAGCTCCAGGAAGCGCCGGCCGCTCAGCGGATCGCGGAACTGGCGGCCGGCCGAGGCGATGATCACCGACTCCCCCGTCTCCGCCGCCGGCGTCCGGATGAAGACGCCGGTGAGTTCGCCCGTGTCGCGCGCCACCCCCTCGGCGTAGAGGACGCCCGGGCCGTCACGGGTGGAGAATTCATTGAAGGCGCCGGGGGTGAGGCCGGCCACGCCGGTGGTCCGCGAGGCCGCCTCCCAGGTCTGCTTGAAGGAGCGCTCCGCCCAGGGCGAGCCCCAGAGGCCCCAGACCAGGCTGATGACGGTCACCACCAGGGCGAAGGCGCCCACGGTGCGCGCCACCTGCAGCTCGCCGTAGCCGCAGGCGGCCATGGCCGCCATCTCGCTGTCGCGGTAGAGGCGGCCGATCCCGAGCAGGATGGCCAGATAGAGCGCAAACGGCAGGAGGATGGTCAGATTGCCGAGCAGGGTATAACCCACGAGATCCAGCACCACCGGCCCCTTGAGCTCGCCGCTGACCACCCGATCCAGGATGCGGACCACCTGCTGGCCGGCGAAGATGAGGGTCAGTACCAGCGCCGCACCAACCCAGTTGGCGCCGATCTCCCGGGCGAGATAGCGATCCAGGATCACGTCTCGCCCCGCTGCCCGGAAACCTTCGCGTAACTACCCCTCGACCGACGGCGCACGGGGCACGCCGGCCCGACAAGACTTAGTATTTCCAGCCGTCTGAGGTACACTGGGGGAATCCGAACCGTTTTCTGCCCGCAACGGCAGTGTACGCCAAGGCCACTGACCGAAGGAAGCGGGCATCGCAGGAGAGGGGGACCCCCATGGAATTCACCGTCAAGAGCGGTAACCCGGAAAAGCAGCGCTCGGCCTGCGTCGTGGTCGGGGTCTTCGAACCGCGCCGCCTCTCCGCCGCTGCCCAGCGCCTGGACGACGCCTCCGGCGGCTACATCTCCTCGCTCATCCGGCGGGGCGACATGGAGGGCCGGCTGGGCCAGACCCTGCTCCTGCACAATGTCAGTGGCACCCTCTGCGATCGCATCCTGCTGGTGGGCTGCGGCCGTGAGCGCGAGCTGGCCGACAGCCAGTACCGCAAGCTCACCACCACGGCGGTGAAGACCCTGGACGAGACCGGCTCCATGGAGGCGGTGAGCTACCTCACCGAACTGCCGGTGAAGGGGCGCGACCTGGCCTGGCGGGTGAATCAGGCGGTACGCACCGCCCACCACGCCCTCTACCGCTTCGACAACTACAAGAGCCGCAGCGAAAGCACCCGCCGCCCCCTGCGCAAGATCACCCTGGCGGTACCCAACCGGCGGGACCTCGCCGTGGGCGAGCGCGCCGTGGCCACCGGCCGCGCCATCGCCGAGGGCGTCCATCTCGCCCGGGACCTGGGCAACACCCCCGGCAACATCTGCACCCCCGCCTGGCTGGCGGAGCAGGCCCGGGAGCTGGGCAATCGCTACCCCGGCCTCAGCGTCAGCACCCTGGACCGCCCCGCCATGGAGCGCGAGGGCATGGGCGCGCTGCTCGCCGTGGCCCGGGGCAGCGCCCAGGAGCCCCAGCTCATCACCGTGGAGTACAACGGCGGCGGCGACAGCCGGCCGGTGGTTCTGGTGGGCAAGGGCGTCACCTTCGATTCCGGCGGCATCTCCATCAAGCCCGGTGCGGGCATGGACGAGATGAAGTACGACATGATGGGCGCCGCCGGTGTCCTGGGCACCCTGGCGGCGGTGGCCGAGCTGGAGCTGCCGCTCAACGTGGTCGGCATCGTCCCCGCGGTGGAGAACATGCCCGACGGCGACGCGGTGAAGCCCGGCGACGTGGTCACCACCCTCTCCGGCCAGACCGTGGAGATCCTCAACACCGATGCCGAGGGCCGGCTCATCCTGGCCGACGCCCTGACCTGGGCAGAGCGCTACGACCCCGAGGCAGTGGTGGACCTGGCCACCCTCACCGGCGCCTGCCTGGTGGCCCTGGGGCGCGAGGCCTCGGCGGTGCTGGGCAACCACCCGCCGCTGGTCAACGACCTCCTGGATGCCGGCCGCGAGAGCGGCGACCGCGCCTGGGAGCTGCCCCTGTGGGAAGAGTACCAGGAGGCGCTCAAGAGCAACTTTGCCGACATGGCCAACGTGGGCGGCCGTGAGGCCGGCACCATCACCGCTGGCTGCTTCCTCTCCCGGTATACCCGCAAGATGCGCTGGGCCCACCTGGATATCGCCGGCTCCGCCTGGGTGACCGGCAACGAGAAGGGCGCCACCGGTCGCCCGGTGCCCCTGCTCACCCACTACCTGGTGGAACGCAGCGGCGGCTGAGGACATGACGCGGGTGGACTTCTACATCCTGGCCGACGCCGACCCCGGCCAGCGTGACCACTACACCTGCCGCCTGGTGGAGAAGGCCTGGCGGCGCGGCCTGCGGATCTTCATCCACTGCGCCGACGAGGCCGATGCCGCCCGGCTGGACGAGCAGCTCTGGACCTTCCGCGACCGCGCCTTCCTCCCCCACGAGCGCAGCCCCGGCAGCGACGACACGGCCGTGGTCCTCGGCAGCGGCGAGCAGCCGCCGGCAACCTTCGACCTGCTGGTGAACCGGGCGGCGGAGCCGCCGCTCTTCTTCAGCCAGTTCGAACGGGTGGCCGAGGTCGTGAATCAGGATCCGGCGGTCCGCGACCCCGGCAGACGGCGCTTCGCCTTCTACCGGGATCGCGGCTACCCCCTCCACCACCACCGCATCGAGGAGGCAGCGGCGTGAGCGACGAGCGCGACCCGGAAGTCGAACCGGCAGCCGAGCCGGAGGCAGGCACCAATCCGGTGGAGGCCGCCGAGCAGGAGGCCGAAGGGGCCACCGAGGGCGGCGAGGCCTACGCCAATACCGCCGCCCTGGAACAGGATCTGGCCGACCTCATCGGCGGGGGCCACGACGACGAGCCCGAGCCGGCCCCCACCCCCAACCCGGAGGCGGTGGAGCTCGCCGGCGACGAGGCCCCGGCGGAGGGGCCCTCCCCGTCGGAGGGCGGCGCCCTCGGCGATTCGACCCCCGACGAAACGGCCATCCCGCTGGATCCCGAGGGGACCGCGACCACCGACCACGCCTCGGTGGATGCCGACGGCGTGCCGGTGGTCGACGACGTGGTCGACCCCGCCGTGGCCCCGGCCACCGGCCTCTCCGACGACGAACTCCAGCGCCTGGCCGACCACCTGGCCGCCGACGTGGAATCCCGCCTGGACGGCATCGTGGTCGAGGCGGTGGACCACGAGATGGAGCGTGTCTCCACCGCGCTGAAGAACGCCATCCACCGTCGTCTCAAGGCGCGCCTGCCCGACATCATCGCCGAATTCATCAGCGAGAGCCGCTCCGGCAAGTAGCCGGGGCCTTCCCTTCACTTCCGACTGGCGGAGACATGGAGAAGACCTACGACCCCCGTTCCATCGAGCAGACCCTCTACCAGTGGTGGGAGGAGCGCGGCGACTTCCAGCCCCGCGGTGACGGTGACCCCTTCTGCATCATGATCCCGCCGCCCAACGTCACCGGCAGCCTGCACATGGGCCACGCCTTCCAGGACACCCTGATGGATGCCCTGGTACGCCAGCACCGCATGGCCGGGGACCGGACGCTGTGGCAGCCGGGCACCGACCACGCCGGCATCGCCACCCAGATGGTGGTGGAGCGCCGGCTGGAGGGCGAGGGCACCAGCCGCCATACCCTGGGACGGGAGACCTTCGTGGAGAAGGTCTGGGAATGGAAGGCGGAATCCGGCGGCCACATCACCCGCCAGCTCCGCCGCCTGGGCGCCTCCCCGGACTGGTCCCGGGAGCGCTTCACCATGGACGAGGGGCTCTCCGAGGCGGTGACCGCCGTCTTCGTCCGCCTCTTCAACGAGGGGCTCATCTACCGCGGCAAGCGGCTGGTGAACTGGGACCCGGTGCTGCAGACCGCCGTCTCCGACCTGGAGGTGGTCTCCGAGGAGGAGGCCGGGCACATCTGGCACATGCGCTATCCCCTGGCGGACAGCGACGAACATCTCACCGTCGCCACCACCCGGCCGGAGACCCTGCTGGGCGACACCGCCGTGGCCGTCCACCCCGACGACGAGCGCTACGCCCACCTGGTGGGCCGCTTCGTGGAGCTGCCCCTGGTGGGGCGGCGGATCCCGGTGGTGGCCGACGAGTACGTCGACCCCGAGTTCGGCAGCGGCTGCGTGAAGATCACCCCGGCCCACGACTTCAACGACGCCGCCGTGGGCGCGCGCCACGGCCTCCCCCGACTCAACGCCTTCACCCCGGCCGCGACCATCCGCGACGCCTTCGAGCGGGTGGAGGCGGAGCAGGCCGGCGGGGTGGATGCCGCCGCCATCGAGACCGGCGCCATCCCGGAGCGCTATCGCGGCCTGGACCGCTACGCCGCCCGCAAGGCCATGGTGGCCGACCTGGAGGCCGCCGGCCTGCTGGCCAGCACCGAGGATCACACCCTCACCGTGCCCCGCGGCGACCGCTCCGGCGCGGTGGTGGAGCCCTTCCTCACCGACCAGTGGTTCGTCGACCTCACCCGCCAGACCACCGCCGACGGCCGCCCCGGCGGCCATTCCCGGATCACCGAGCCGGCCATCAACGCCGTGCGCAACGGCGACATCCGGTTCGTCCCCGGCAACTGGGACCGCACCTACTACAACTGGCTGGAGAACATCCAGGACTGGTGCATCTCCCGCCAGCTCTGGTGGGGCCACCGCATCCCCGCCTGGTACGACGCCGAGGGCAACCTCTACGTCGGCCATGACGAGGCGACGGTGCGGGCCGAGAACGGCCTGGGCGACGAAGTGGCCCTGTGGCGGGACGAGGACGTCCTGGATACCTGGTTCTCGTCGGCGCTGTGGCCCTTCTCCACCCTGGGCTGGCCGGAGAAGTCCGAGGACCTGGCCACCTTCTACCCCACCTCGGTGCTGGTCACCGGCTTTGACATCATCTTCTTCTGGGTCGCCCGGATGATCATGATGGGCGTCTACTTCATGGGCGACGTCCCCTTCCGGGAGATCTACATCCACGGCCTGGTGCGCGACGCCCACGGCCAGAAGATGTCCAAGTCCAAGGGCAACGTCCTCGACCCCATCGACCTCATCGACGGTATCGACCTCGACGCCCTGGTGGAAAAGCGCACCTACGGCCTCATGCAGCCGGAGAAGGCCGCCGCCATCGAGCGCGCCACCCGCGAGGAGTTCCCCGACGGGATCCCCGCCTTCGGCACCGACGCCCTGCGCTTCACCTTCGCCGCACTGGCCTCCCGGGGGCGGGACATCAACTTCGACCTGGGCCGCGTCCAGGGCTACCGCAACTTCTGCAACAAGCTCTGGAACGCCGCCCGCTTCGTCCTCATGAATACCGAGGACCGGGATTGCGGCGCCCGGGGCGGTGACGTGGAGCTGGCCCCGGCGGACCGCTGGATCATCAGCCGCCTCCAGGCCACCGAGGCGACGGTGGACGAGGCCCTGGCGGCCTACCGCTTCGACCACATGGCCGAGGCGATCTACGACTTCATCTGGCACGAGTACTGCGACTGGTACCTGGAGCTGGCCAAGGTCGTCCTCAACGACCCCGAGGCCAGCGAGGCAGCCCAGCGCGGCACCCGCCGCACCCTGGTGCGGGTACTGGAGACCACGCTGCGCCTGGCCCACCCGCTGATGCCCTTCATCACCGAGTCCATCTGGCAGTCGGTCGCACCGGTGGCCGGCATTGCGGGGGAGACCCTCCAGTACCGGCCCTGGCCGGAGCCCGACGCCGATCGGCGCGATGCCGAGGCCGAGGCGGATCTCGACTGGCTGCAGCGGGTGATCCTCGGGATCCGCCAGATCCGCTCCGGCATGGACATCGCCCCCGGGAAGCCGCTGCCGGTAATCCTGGCCGACGGCGACGCCACCGACCGCGAGCGCATGGACCGCCACGCCGCCGCCATCCG
>Ga0102925_1001447_pt1 | contig 13162 bp, 13 predicted proteins | sample SalPonR1_A_D1_MG_FD_78216 | JGI IMG/M metagenome (GOLD analysis project Ga0102925, IMG submission 78216) | Salt pond soil microbial communities from South San Francisco under conditions of wetland restoration - Salt Pond MetaG R1_A_D1_MG | ecosystem: Environmental > Aquatic > Marine > Intertidal...
AGGGCCGGCCCACGTAGGCCGACTCCTCGTTGGCGACCAGCAGGACGCCATCAAAGAGCCGGACTTCTCGAACCCGGTGGTAGTCGATACGGTCACCGATCCGACCGACCTCAACAGCCTGGGAACGGCGATCGGCCGCTACCTCGGCCAGTGGGAAGAGAACGACCTCGCGATCTGTTTCGACTCGGTGACCGCCCTCCGCCGCCACGTAGACCAGAAGTCCGCCGTCCAGTTCCTACACCTGCTCGTCCAGCGCCTCGAGAAAGCCGAGGCCGTCGCGCACTTCCACCTCGACCCGACGGCCCACGACGAGGCGACGATCGAGACGGTCACCGAACTCGTGGACAGCGTCGAGCGACCCGGGCCTGCTCGCCACAGTGAGGATGAGAGTTCCACTGCAAAAACCACGACACCGGCGGATGAATACGAACCAATGGAGCACATCGCCGACGGGGGCGTGCCGACGAACGATGCCGCGGGGACCGTCGATCGATCGAGGCCCGACGACATCGACGAGGCGACCGATCAGGACGTCGCCGACGCGTACGCCGACCTCTAGAGCCGTCAACGGAGACGTTCGCGCGACGTTTTACCGGTGTAGTGACCCATGGGGCTGACTTGCGCTTGCCCGGACCCATTCGAGTGACGCGAGAATACGCCGCGAAGCGAGACGCGACCAGCGGGAGCGTCTCGAAGACGTGAACGGGGAACAAAGACCCGTGAGCGCGGCGACCGCAAGCGCGTCGAGGGCGTCCGGAGTCGTCCCGGCTCCCCGGCTGTCTGCCACGAAACCCGACGAAAACCCCGACTGAACGGCATCCATCGCACGGTCCGGTTTACGGGACCCAACCTGGTGAACCGTTCTAGCGGTGCATAACGAACCTGATCCCGTGACCCACCAGCACCATCCCATCAATAAGAAACCATTAATACACTGTCCACTCGCGCCAGAAACATGTCAGTAACTGACATCCCCTCGATCGACCTCGGCGAGCACCCCGAGACGCGCACGGGACTGCTGACCGCCACCGTCATCAGTATCCTCTGGGTGGTTGCGGTCCGCATCGGGCTGGCGCCGGTCATTAACGACCCCGTCAATTTGGTCACCTACGTCGGCGTCATCGGTGGCATCCTCGGGGCCGCCGGCATGCTAGCCGTCCTCAGGTGGCAGGACCTGGGTCATTCGCCCGCGACACAAGTCTGGGCGAACTACCTCGCCGACGGCGAGGGCAACCCCACCGAGTACGTACGCCAGGGCACTTACCTTCATCTCCTGTACGGCGCGGTCGCCGGCGGCGTCTATCCCCGCCTGTTCTACCTGCTGGGGATCCGCGCCGATCTCTACGCCACCCTGCCCTGGTCGCTCGCAGTCGGGATCGCCTTCGGACTGCTCGCGTTCGTCGTGGCGATGGGCCTCGTCGCCGTCGGCGTCATTGAGATGGACGTCGACGGCCAGCGCGTCGGCGCGTTCCTGAGCTTGCACCTGCTGTATGGCCTGGTGGTGAGCGCCGTCGTCGGCCTGTACGTCCCGGTGCTTTCGGGCGTACTCTGAACCCGGATTCGAACCACGACCGACGCGACACCCGCCCGACCCGGTATCGACCCGCACCCGACCTCATGGACACGCTCGTCGACTCGGCCACTGACAGCGAACGGAAAACCCCAACCTCACGGAACGAAAGGACCCAAAACGGTGGTGACGCATGTCGGGGGGAGAGTGTCGATAGCGGCAGGGTGTCGGGAGTGACTGGACGTCGGGAACGGTCGAAGGGTCCGGGGCTATCGACGACGCCCCTCGCGATCGTCGACCCACCCCCCATCCCGCTATCGACGACCCGTGCTTCACGTTGACACCCCGTAAACCCCCGAGGCTACTCCCGGGAACTGAAAACGTCGAGCACCGAGGGCGCGAACCGACGCCCGACGGAACCCAGCACCAACGCCCCACGAAACCCGTCACCGACGTCCATGCCCACGCTTGCGGCCGTGGCGACAGCCCTTCCGGGAGCGACCGGACCCCCGAGCAGGCGGTCGCTCCTCGCTACGAGTGGCGTCCTCGACCGAGTCGGACTCCGTCGACGAGCCCCCGTCGGTCGCCGGACGAGCGCCATGTGCCGCGCTCCCGCCGACGTCCTCGGCGGGCTCGGTTTCCAGTAGCGTCTCCACCCGGCGCTCGAACTCCTGTTCGTCGATCTCGCCGGCGGCGTACTGCTCTTTGAGCGTCTCCAGGGCTGTATCCCCCGAAGTGGCCCCGGCGGAGGACCCACCGGAGCGATCACCGTCTCCAGCAACCGCATTCGAACCGGCCCACGCGAGCGCGGCCACGCCGAGCACGACCGGAAGCCAGACCCCGCCAGTCCCGGCGATCCCGGCGAGGAAGGCCCCACCCACCAGTACCCCACCGAGGACCAATGGACGGTCGAGTGCTGACGAGAGTATTGTTCGATTCACGCAAAACAGTCAGGCCCAGGGAGCCAAAAGGATCACGGACGGTTGCGATCACGACCGAGAGATGAAACGGGCCACTCGTGCCCGCAGGCCCCAACAATACCGGAGGTTGGTACGTCTCCACGGACACGGCATCGAAGACCTCGAAATCCTCTACGTTCTCCGTGACGACTGTCGCCCCCGTTTCCTTGGCGACGGCGGCAATCAACACGTCTGCAGCAAGGGAGTTTATTCGGACCTCGGTCGGGACCCGAAACCGGGCGGCCGCAGGTTTTTACGCAAACAGGCCGGATCCATATCCATGACGACGATCGTCCGGAACGACGACGTCCGTGCGGGCGCACCACGGATCGCCGGAACGCGGATCACGGTGCTGGATTGTAAGCGACGGGTGATCGACGAACAGGACGATCCCCACGTCGTTGCCGGCGAGTATGGAATTTCCATGTCGGACCTGTTTCGGGCGTTGGCGTACTACTACGACAACCGCGACGAACTCGCCGAACGGGAACGCGAGTTCGAGCACCGTCGGCGCGAGGGCGAACGTCGAACTCGGGCGTTCGTGACCGACGAAAACCGGATCGAGGAAGCCGAGTGACTCGCGATGCGTATTCTCGCCGATACGAACGTCCCCGAGGAGCACGTCTCGGCGCTCCGTGGGGACGGTCACGAGGTCGTCTACAGCCGCGATTGTGACCCGCTGGGGCCGGAAGCCACGGACGAGGAGATCACCGAATACGCCGACGTCGAGGGCTTCGCCGTGCTCTCGACCGACGTGAGCGACTTCGGACGGCGCCACGCCGAGGTGCCGATACTCGTGGCACCCCAGGACATGACCGGCGGGACGGTGCAAGCGAGCGTCGCGCGACTCGAATCGCTGTCGTTCGATCCCGCGGAATCGGAACCGATCTGGTTATCGGGGCTCTGAGCGCCCGCCGACCCCACTCGAACTCGGGCCGAAGCTCACGTCGATGGACGCTGTGTCGAGCCTTGGGCCCGTATCCTGGCCACCCGCCCCAGCCCCTCCTCGAGGCCCCTGTTGGCCTGGAAGCCCAGTTCCTCGCGCGCCCGAGAGGTCCCAGCACAGCTGCGTTCGACGTCCCCGTCACGGGGATCGGTGTGGACGATCAGGGCGTCCTCGCCCGTCACGTCGCGCACGGTCTCGGCGAGCGCTCCGATCTCGGTCTCGATGCCGGTCCCGACGTTAAACGCCCGCCCGACGTGATCGGTCGTCGCGGCCCGGAGGTTCGCCTCGACGACGTCCGCGACGTGAATGAAGTCCCGCGTCTGCGTGCCGTCGCCCTCGACGGTGATCGGCCCGCCCGAACGGGCCTGCTCGAAGAAGGCGTCGATGACGCCGCTGTAGGCGCCCGCCGACTGGCGCGGCCCGTAGATATTGAAATAGCGCAACGCCACCGTCTCCAGCCCGTAGAGGTCGTGATAGCGCCGGGTGTACTGATCCACCGCGAGCTTGTCGATGCCATACGGCGAGGTCGGCGTCTTCGGGTCGGTCTCCGCAACCGGCACCTCGTCGGGGTGACCGTACACCGCCGCACTCGAGGCCACCACGACCCTCGCATCTTCCTCCCGGGCGGCCTCCAGCACCGCCAGCGTGCCGTCGACGTTCACGTCGTGCGTTGCTTTCGGTCGCTCCACGCTGTCCTCGACGCTCACCACTGCCGCCTCGTGAAACACGAGATCGACGCCGTCCATGACGCGAGCCAGGAGATCGCGGTCCCGAACGTCACCCACGATCAACTCGGCCGCATCGGGCACGTACTCCCGGCGCCCGGTCGAGAGGTCGTCCAGCACGCGCACCTCGTTGCCCGCGACGAGTCGGTCGGCCAGGTGACTGCCCACGAAGCCGGCACCGCCGGTGATCAGGACGGTTCGATCGCTGAGGGTCTGGCCTGCCATCGACCCCGACTGCAACGAACCGGGTGTTGGCCCTTTTGTATTGTCAGCTGATTCGTTTGCAGTACACGAGGACGGTCGGGGTGACCAAACGAACAGCACCCCACGGCGCTGCTCCAGCGGCACTACGGGTGTACGTGTCTCCGCCCCGGGCTCAGTTCGAGTTCACAAGAGCCACTCACAGGAAGACCTGCACCCGATACCCTTCCCACAGGTCCGATTTGCCCCGCCCGAGGACGATCGTCTCGCCGGACTCGACGGTCCGTCCGCGCTCGCCGACCGCCTGCTCGCGAACGTATATCGTGGCCGTCTCGGCCATCGGAACGACCCGAGCCATCGCCTCCTCGACCCCCCGAACCGTCACGCGGACGTGCTCGCCGGCCACGTCTTCGAGCAGCGTCGCAACGTTGCCCGCCCCGCCGCGATTGCCCCAGGGCTCACCGATCGGCACCGCGACGTCCCCGGCGGTCCCGATCGTGAAGCGATCGCCGTCGGGATACGCGAACTTCTCGGTCTGCAGGTCATACACCGCTGGCGTCTCCATGCCTACGCGAGTGCTCGCCACCGCGACCCCAAAAGCGCCCGGATCCCGGCCCCATTCACCGATCACCGAGAACCCGACCCGCGCGGACATCGGCCACAATTATGATATTCTAACAATACTTCAGTTTGATTTATTTGTTTCCAGCAATCATTCTCCCCCGTCGGTAGGGCGTCTCGACCCCGATGCGCCACCAGGGGTTCCGAGCACCAGTTTGCCACACCTGACACCCGCCCATCGCTCACGGACGCCCTTCCGACGGGGGTCGTCACTCCTTTCACGCCGACCCGATCAGGTCGGCCGCGACACGAGAGCCTGAAACCAGAGGCCGCTGGCGAGGCCGGTCGCCAGGAACAGACAGAGGCCATAGCAGGCGTGGGCCGCGACCAGCGCGAGGAGCGACGGTGATCGTGGCTCCCGATCGGTTTCGGTGGAGGCCACCGTCGTCGCCGCAGGCCCACCCCGGAGCCAGCGCCGACGGACGAGCAGGCTCACCAGGAAGATCGCCCCAACGTACGCGAAAACGGAGAGCCAGCCCGCCAGAGGGCGCACGAGCGGACCCAGCAGGAACCCCTCTTGCCCACCCAACTGGCCGAGTTCCCAGAACAATCGCGGATAGCCAAAGCCCAGCACCGCCCCGTATCCCAGGACGAACACGGCGTGCTCGAACGCCTCGACGAACACCGCCCGAGCCAGCGCCTCCGGTCCCGCCCTGTCGGTCGAATCCACCCACTCGGCGGCCACCAGCCCCAGGGCCGCCCCACCGAGCCCACCCAGGGTCGCCAGGCCGGTGATCGGGTGGACGAGCCACGGTGAGACGACCGAAGAAACCGCCAGGGCGACCAGCACGAGGAGAGCAGCCCCGGCGAGAACCACGGCCGGCCGGGTCCGCCGGTGCAGGTCGATTCGGACGTCCCGGAGCAGCCGACCGACACCGAGCCCACCAAGGTGGGCCCCCAGAAAGCCCCCGAGGAAGTACCAGGGTTTCAGGCGGACGTGCTGGCAGGCGACGTACTCGTCCGCACAGCCGTAGACGGGTTCGAACGCGCCGAACGTGAACGACACCACGACCAGCGTCAGCGCCAGCGCCATCCCCGGGCGCCGACTCGCAACCAGCGTGGCCAGCAAGGCGCCGACAAGTAACCCCAGGACAAACGTGTGGACCTCGAGGGGCTGGTCGAACAACGTTCGGAGCCAGTCCTCGACCTCCCAGAACTCGTAGTACCACTCTGGGATGGCGGCAGCCACCGTCATCGTCACCACCACGACCGCCGAACGACCCATTACCGCGAGTCCGAGCGCGACCCCATTAACTCCTGTGCGCCCGAACCCACGACTACCGCATCGGACGCCGGCACGAGCCCCCGTCCACCAGGACGGCGATCACCCGGTGGAACCGTCCCCGTCCTCCTCGACCGCTGGCTCGGCGACACCCCGGGCGAGCGCAACCGCGGGATCGGCAGTGGCCACCTCCGGCGGCTCCGTGTCCTCGAGTAAGCGTTCGAAATCGTCGACCTCGCCGTACTGGTCGCGATACATGAGCGCCACGCGGCCGTCCCGCGTGAGTTCGTAGAGCCCGGAGCGCTCGGCCGGCCCGATCTTGCGAACGAGGCCGTGGTCCGCCAGGACCGGCAGGCGCGTGTTGATGTTCTTGCGACTCTTCGCGATGTGGTGGGTGAGGTTGGCCGCCACGTTCCGACCGTGTTCGTCGAGCGCCTCGAGAATCAGGAAGTCGGTCGGCTGTCGGAGTTTCACAGTCCAGTCACTCTGTTAATCGGTTCTTCACGAAACGACTATTTGTAGGTGCCGTGTGTAAACAGCCCTCAAACCCGTATAGGCCGCCCGATCCCGGCGGATGACGGTGTCACGTCACGCCAGGCACTCGACGAAAGGTCACCCAAAACGACTGACACGGGGTGCCGGGACTCCGGTGGGAAACCGGACCGCGATCGACCCAGGTGCAAACCAGGTGGAAGCGGTGGCACCCCGGATGGTTTGATTCCCGCCCACCCCATATATTTTCCGTATCGATAAACCCGTATCAAACATGTAGCCACCGGTTATTTGACGGGCATCAAACTGAATCCCCCAACCCCCAGATCGGCGCTCTCCCCCCATTCCCTGAAGCGTGGGGGAGCGGTCGACTCCCACCCGACCTGCCCGTCGAAACGCCCGCCAGGTGGAGCCCCCCAGCGGGCGGGTTGGCAACGACTGACGGGAGGATGCCCCATCGGCCGGACCGACAGGAGGACGGTGACCGTGGTCCGCGGTCGGTGTCATCCCGATACCCGGATGGGCGTCCGGGCCGATGTGCATCCATAACCCAGTTCTCCCGGGCCACACTCAAACATTATGGCCGATTGAAATTATTGGTAATTTTGAATAATACTCGCGTTTGACGGTTATCAAACGACGGGCCGACCGTCCCGACGGGCCAGAACACGATCGTGACGAGATCGGAGACCGACAAACCGTGACCGTTCAGGAGTCCTCGGAGGTGACGTCGATGATCCACTCCCCGTCCTCGAGGTACCAGTGGATGTAATCCCCGGGCGAGGCCTCCTCGGCGACGCGAAACGCCTCCGGAACGGCCGTCGAATGGTTGTCGCTGATCTTCGTCTCGGCGATTTTCTTCATCGTATTCCCGCGTTTGGTGATCCGGTATTCATGATTTATTGATCCAATCTGATATGCTTGCGTCGGGACCCGCACGTGAATCCGTCGACGTGGTCCGTCTCCATCGGCCTACTCCGGGTTCGAGCCCCCATACGGATTTCGCTGGCACCCCTCCCCGGCGACACCGATGGCAACCGAACGTGGCGAGCGATTTGCATGTCGAACCGGTGTCCACTATCAAGCTTTTACTAGGCAACCACTCACGGTCCAGTCGGATTACTGATGACAGACACGGTGCCCCGCTGGAGTCCATAAGGAACCGATCCCCCGATGCACGTACTCGTCACCGGCGGTTGTGGCTACGTCGGCAGTGCACTGGTCCCGCGATTACAGGCGGCCACGGAGGTCGATCGAATCACGGTGCTCGACACGCTCGATAACGGCTCGCTGAGCCACCTCATCGGGGCACCGATCACGGACGGGTTCGAGTTCCGCGAGGGTGACGTCGGCGAGTATCCCGACGTCGAGGGGGCGATGGCCGGAGTCGACGCGGTCGTCCACCTCGCGGCGATCAACCGGGTCGACAGCGAGACCGCCGGCAAGGCCGACACCTACACCGTCAACCTCGACGGCACCTGGAACGTCCTCAACGCCGCCCGGACCCACGACGTCGAGAACGTGGTCTTTGCCTCCTCCAGTCGCGTGTACGGCAACCTGTCGACCGACCGGATCGGTGCGTCGACGACGCCGAACCCCTTCGATCCCTTCACGGAGACGAAATACGAGGCGGAACGACTCCTTCGCGAGTTCGCCGGCGAACCCGACCGGACCGCCACCGCACTCCGCCTGGGCACGGCGTACGGCTACGCGCCGGGGGTCCGGTTCGACCTCGCGCCCAACCGCTTCGTGTTCCAGGCGCTGACCGACCGCCGGATCCTGCTCCCTGGCGAGGGGACCGGCTGGCAACCCCTCATCCACGTCCAGGACGCCGCCGCAGCGCTCGACCACGCCCTCCGGAACCCACACCGGTGGTCGAAGACGGTGTACGACGTCGGCTCGACCGCCGAACAGTACCGCCTCGCCGACGTGGCGGAGGTCGTTCGCAACGAGATCAACCCCGATCTCGACGTCGACTCGCTGGAAGGCGAAGGCGACGCCGTGTCGTTTCGCCTCTCCTTCGAGGACTTCGAGGACGTCGCGATGGCCCTTGACTGGACGCTGACCGAGGGCGTTCGGGACCTCGCCGACCGGTTCATCGACCCGGAACACCACCCGCTCACCCCGTAGTCCGTCGGGAGAACCCAGGCGCGTTTCCTCGATCTGGGTGGACGAGGATGGCCGAACTCGCACTTTCCGTCCCGTCCAAAACGGATTGTCTAGTCCGATACGGGTCTATACGGATCTCTCGAAGCGGGACGGCTGTTCGCTCACGGTGGCATAGGTATACGGATTCTGATCAAATCAGAGTTATACAGAAGGACTACACACGTAATGATATAATGGCATAATATCGCTGTACAGAGTCCAGCCCCGAATAGTATTATTAACGATACATTAACGACCCAATGAAAATAATCAATGGGTTTTTTAGTTAGCATAGTAACAGTGGATAGTGGGAATGGGTGGGCTTGCACAGACGCTAGACGGGGTGGCAACGCTGACGGGTGCGCTAGAATCTGCTGACATCGAGATCCTCGACCTCGAGGTGCGCACCGACGATCAACTGGCGGCGGATGAGAGTGCCGTTTTCGTCACGGTCCGGCTCCCGAACGACGCCGAGGACACAGCAGGACCCGAGGACAGAGGGGAGTCCAACGTGTATTGTCTCCAGTTCCGACCCTCGGACGACGACGAGCCACCGTCGGTCGTCTCGCAATCGGGGGACAGAAATCGGAACGAAACGGAGCAACCGACGGAATCGTCGGATCGGTCAGAGCGACAGTCGGACGCACCGGCGGACGGTTCACGCGGGACCGATCCCGGAGGGGACGAGGACCCCGAGACCGACGGGGCCACTACAGCCACGACGGAGGCGTCGGACTCGGACGATCTGGTTCCCTGTCGTCACGACGAGTGTGACGAGACGTTCGAAACCGAGCGGGGAATGAAGATCCACTTCACGAAGACGCATCTCGAAGGGGCGAGTACCACCGAGAACGCCGATGACGACCGACCGGCCTACGCGGATCCGGCCAAACTCCGGCGCGTGTACGAGAAATACGACACCTTCGAGGAGATGACCGACGCGCTGGAGGTCGAGGTTACCCCCGCGACGGTCCGCCGGCACATGATCAAGTACGGGATCTACGATCCAGCGGCGGAGGGTGCCGACGACGCAACCGGCCATTCGCGAACGTCGTCTCCGTCGTCCAGTCGTCCACATGCCTCCAAACGAGGGCCCAACGGTCGAAACCCGTCGAACGGTGATGCCCCGGCGGTAGCGGCGGACGGTCGACCGGACCGGGACGGGTCCGACGACACGGACGCCGTGGACGCCATCCGAGACATCCTCGCCCGCCGGAACGACCCGGCGTCGGCGCTCCCCGACGACGACGAACTGCCCGAGAGTGTGACCGTCCCAGCGGTGATCGAGGCCGTCGTGACCTCCCAGACGGTATATCAGGTCGCGAAACACCTCGAAACGGACCGCGAGACGGCCCGAGAGGCGCTGGAGCGGGTCGACCTGCTCGACCTCGTCGAAGGCCGTCTGGACGCCGCGACGACGCGGGAGGAACGGGAGCAGCAGGTCGCGGCGAAAATCGAGGCGATGGCAACCTCCGAGGCGGCGCCGCAACCGTAGGGGCGACCTCGTCGGGACTGGATCCCGGGGCGGCATTCCCTTTTTCGAGGCTATTCGGACGGCGTGTGGCCGGTAGCGTCGCGATTCGATGGGGCGTCGGATTCGTCCGTGGACAGCGACCGGCGATCGCGAGATCCACGGTACGTGCCGTTACTACTGGCCATCGTCACCACCTCTGGCCAACAGTTATTTCACTGATGGATACGAAGCGTGACCTGTCGGTAGGGAGCAAACGATACCCACCCCAGATGACCCAATCCCCCCATTCCCACCCCTATCTGGGCTCCTTTCCTTCCCTATCGGCACCCGGTTTTCCAGAATAGCACTGCGAATGGCCGCCGTCCCGTGCCGTTGTCGCTCCACAGAGGTCGCTGACGACTACCGAACCCGTCCGAACCGCTCGACGATTTCCTCGATCCCGTCGACAAGCCCGTACCGCGTCGTGAACCCCGCCCGCGCCAGTTTTCCGCCGTCGGCCCGGCAGGACCGGGCGGCGTCGTCAGCGACGGCCACTCGTTCGACCGTCGTTTCGGGGACGACTGCGGCGACGGTCTCCGCGATTTCGGCGACGGTCGCGTTCTCCCCGACGACGTTGTAGACGCCGCCGTCGAGAGCCGTGAGTGCGAATCGCATCGCCCGCGCGGCGTCGCCGACGTGTACCAGTGGCCGATACCGCGCTCCGAGCGCCTCGAACTCGTAAACCTGGAGGGGTTTCCCCGTCGCCGCCGCGAAGGCGAACTCGGTCGGGATGGTGTCGAAACGCATCCCCGCCGACCAGCCGTGAACCGTCCCGAACCGGAGCGCGGTCGCGGTCAGGGCAGCTCCCTCGGCGCGGTCGAGGATCGCCCGCTCGGCGTCGCGCTTGGCCGCGGCGTAGGGCGATGCCGGGTCGGTCTCGGCCGTCTCGTCGGCGGTCCCGTCGGTCGTCCCGTACACCGACACCGTCGAGGCGTAGACGAAGTCCTCGACGCCGGCCTCGCGGGCGGCCTCGAAGACGGTCAGCGCGCCGTCGCGGTTGACGGCCCGCGTTTGTTCGGGGATCTCCGTCGATCGGGCGGCGTTCGTAATCGCCGCCAGGTGGATAACGGCGTCGACCCCGTCCATCGACTCGGCGACGGTCTCGGCGTCCCTGACGTCCCCATGGACGAACTCGTAATCACCGGCGTCCGGCAGGTCCCAGAGGACGTGGTGGCGCGGTCGCTGGAGACTGTCCAGGATCCGGATCCGCCCGTCGGCGACGCCGGGGCAATCGGCCAGGTCGCGAAGCAGTCGCGACCCGAGATAGCCCAGGCCGCCAGTTACGAGCGTCGTCATCCGTCGAACGTCCCTCCCACCGTGATCGCCCGAGGGTACGACGACCGGGGGCAAAGGGATGGCGGATTCCCCGCCCGGTCGAGAAAGGGCCGAGATCACCGAGAACGCCGACCCCGGCTTCCGCTACCCGCGGTCTTATGCACGCGTCCGGAGTAGGTCGATACAATGACAGCCGAGGATCACGAGTGGCCGCACGACCACCTGTTCGCCCGGCCCGTCCGGGAATCGATGGGCGGGGCGAGTTACGGTGCGTGGCGGTCGATCGCCGACGCCGACGCCGCGGCCCTGAGCTTCGGGTTCCCCTTTCCCGAGTCGTTCCCGACGGACGAACTGCTCGCCGCCACCGAGGCGGTCCTCGAGGAGGAGGGTGCCGACGCCCTGCAGTACGGCGGCAGCGACTACGCCGACCGACTCGTCGAGTGGACCACAGAGCACGCCCGCGAGCGCGGGATGGACGCCACCGAGGACGAGGTCCTCGTCACGAACGGCGGGTCCCACGGCCTCGACCTGGTCTGCCGCGCGTTCCTGGATCCCGGCGACCGGATCGTCGTCGAGGCCCCGACGTTCATGGGGGCGCTGCGCCTGTTCGACAACTTCGGCGTCGCGGTCGAGACCGTCTCGATGGACGACGACGGCATCGAGGTGGACGCCCTGGAACGCCGCCTGCAGGCGGACGCCGACGCGAATCGCGACCCGCCCAAGTTCCTCTACACGATCCCGAACTTCCAGAACCCGACCGGCGTGACACTCGCGCGCGAACGCCGTGAACGGCTGCTCGATCTCGCCGCCGAATACGACTTCCTGATCGTCGAGGACGACGCCTACGGCGACCTGCGCTACGACGGCGACCCCGTCGCGCCCCTCCGGGCGATCGACGAAGAGCGAGGGGACGACGGTCGGGTGATCCACCTGGGCACCTTCTCGAAACTCATCGCGCCCGGCGTCCGCGCCGGATGGGCCGTCGCCGACGAGACGGTTCGGGACCAGTTGCGCCGGCTGAACTCCGGCGGATCGAACACGACGTTCATGCGGAGCGTCCTCGGGAAGTACGTCGACGAGGGCAATCTCGACGCGGCCATTCCCGAACTCCGCCAGGCCTACGAACACCGCCGCGATCACATGCTCGCCGCCCTCGACGAACACATGCCACCGGAAGCCGACTGGAGCGAGCCCGACGGCGGCTTTTTCGTCTGGCTGGAACTCCCCGAGCACGTCGACGCCGAGGCGATGCTCGAGGACGCCATCGACGAGGGCGCGACCTACCTCCCGGGCCTGTGGTTCTACGACGACGACCGCGGCGCGAACTGCATGCGCCTCTCCTTCAGTTACGAGGACCTCGACGAAATGGAGCGCGGGATCGAGGGCCTCGGGCGGGCGATCGAACGGGCGCTGTAGCGGAACGATCGAAAAACAGCCGATTGCTCACAGCCCGTCCTCCCGGGCCGCCGCTCGAACGCCGATCCGGGCGATCGTCCCGCCGAGATCGGCCGTCCGTCGGGCGTCGTCGAGGATCGACCAGCAGATCGCGG
>Ga0102925_1001452_pt1 | contig 13139 bp, 21 predicted proteins | sample SalPonR1_A_D1_MG_FD_78216 | JGI IMG/M metagenome (GOLD analysis project Ga0102925, IMG submission 78216) | Salt pond soil microbial communities from South San Francisco under conditions of wetland restoration - Salt Pond MetaG R1_A_D1_MG | ecosystem: Environmental > Aquatic > Marine > Intertidal...
ACAAGGAGTTGCTGGAGGCTGCCGACGTCGGCGCGGGAGCCTGAACTACAGGGAGCGGTTCCACTCGTCGGTCGCGAACTTCTCGTCGGCCAGTTTCCGTGCCGCCGACAGTTCCTCGTCGGTCAGCGAGCCCATCGATCCGCCGTAGGTGTCCTGGAACGAGTCCACCAGGGCGTCGATGACTTCTTCGCGAGATTCGTCGATGTGATCGCGCATGACCGCGACCCGCTTTTCCGCCGACTTGACGGCCTTGTCCGAGATCTTGTCCTCGCCGATCCGGAGGACGCGCAGCATCTCCTCGGTGTCCAGGGCGTAGCTCATCGTCGTGTGGTGGAGCACGGCGTCGCCGGTGCGCAACTGGGCGGCGCCGCCGATCTTGCCGTCCGGGTGCGAGATGTCGTTCAGCGGTTCGTGTTCGACGTCGAGCCCGATGTCGTTCAGGGCGTCGATGACCCACTGGTCGAGCGTCGCGTAACTCGCCTCGATGTCGTCCGGGACCGCGGACCGGGGAACGTACATCGAGTAGGTGATGACGTTGCCCGGTTCGACGTACATCGCGCCACCGCCCGTGATCCGGCGGACCACGTCGATGCCGTTTTCCTCGACGTAATCGACCGCGACCTCGTCCTCGAAGGCCTGGAATCGACCCATCGGAACGCCCCGTGTGTCGCGGTACCAGAACCGAAGGGTCGGGTCCATCTCGCCGCGGTCGAGGCGATCCGTGAGGACCTCCTCCAGCGCCTGCTGGACGGGCTCCGAATAGGTGCCCTCGTCGATGATCCGCCAGTTCGTCGTATCGAAACTCATCGTACCGCCTCCACGGTCGCGGCCGCGAGGTCGCCCGCGTCGAACCCGATGAGTTGCGCGTCGACGCCGTCGACGGCTGCCCGGAGGTCGTCCTCGGAGGCGTCGGCCGGCTGACCCTCCAGGGCCGCCTCGAGGTCTTCCAGCGCTTCCGGCGGTTCGAGGAAGAAGTCGCCGGTGATCCGGACCGACTCGATGCGATCGTCGTACGTCGCGTGGACCCGAACGAGCTTTCCGTCAGGGACCTTGACTGAACCGGTTCCGTCCATACGGGTTGGTATGGCCCGGTGGTTTTAGGGTCGTCGGTCCGGCGACCATGCTAACACGCCAGCGCCCACCATCGCGATCCCGACGAGTCTGACCCGACGTGCCGCGTCGTCACGCGGCGAGAAATCGACCGCGAGGATTCGATCGTAGAGGACGCTGCCGGTTCCGAGCAGACGTTTCGGGGCGACCAGATGGACGATTCCGGCGACCAACAGCCCAACTGCGATCGGGCGGCGATTCGGGATTGACATCGTGGGGTGTAGAAGGGGTCGGGATACCAAAGCAGGTGGGGTGTAAGACCATATCCCTGGACACCGTTATGCTCCCTATGAACGACACGAACGTCGTCGTTACCGGGGGGAGTAGAGGTATCGGGGCCGCGGTCGCGAAGCGCTTCGCGACCGAAGGGGCGCGCGTAACGATCTGTGCCAGAACGGCCGACGATCTGGAAGCAGTGGCGGAGTCGATTCGGGCCGAGGGCGGGGCCGTCAGCGTGGTCGAAGCCGACGTCCGCAACGAAGACGACCTGAAACGGGTGATGGAAACGGCGACCGAAGAAGCGGACGGGATCGACGTGCTCGTCGCCAACGCGGGCGTCTATCACGGGACGCCCGGGCAGACGCCGCTGCGGGACGAGGAGTACGAGACTTTCGACGATCACCTCGAGATCAACGCTCGCGGCGTCTTCGGGACGATCCGCGAGGCATTCCCGCATCTCGCGCCGGACGCCCGGGTGCTCGTGCCCTCGGGGTCGGTCGCCCGGAAATCGAAGGCTGGCGTCGGGTCCTACGCCGTCTCGAAAGCCGCGGCGGAGGCGATCGTTCGTGGGTTCGCCGCGGAACTCGACCAAACCGTCGCGGTCGTCGATCCGGGGCAGGTCTCGACAGATTTGATGAAGGGTGCGACCGGTCGTGACCCCGTCGAGATCGGGAACATGTTCCACTGGGTCGCGACGGGGGCCGATCCCGAAGAGATCGACGGGGGCGTGGTGGACCTGCGCACCTGGCGGGCGGCGACGCGATAGCGACGCGAGTTCGGTCGCCGGGGGTCGTGATCGTCAGGCCCGGTCGAGGTTCGTACTCTCGGTTTCGTCCAGCCGGAACTGTTCGATTTCGTTCCGGAGGCGATCGCTCAGACCGCTGAGTTGCTGGGCGGTGTTGGCCGTCTCGTTCATCTCATTGATTCCGTCGGCAACCTGCCCGGCCCTCTCCCGGGTCTCGGTGACGATCGAGCGGATCTCGTCGGTCGATTCCTGTGAATCCTCTGCGAGAGTCTTCACTTCGGTGGCGACGACCGCGAAGCCTTCGCCCGCCTCCCCGGCGTTGGCCGCCTCGATGGACGCGTTGAGCGCCAAGAGGTTCGTCTGGTCCGCGATGTCGGCGATGACGTCTGCTATTTTCCGAAACTTGAGTGATGTGGTTGTATTGCTGATGGATCTAACTCATATCGACGATTCTGGGTAGAAATTGAAACAATTTGGGAGGGGGTGATCGGATTTGTGGCCTCCCTCTTGCTGGACTGCCGATCGTTGTACTCTGTTACCACCCACCGCGTCTTGCCGGATCGAAATGATTCCTTTTATGAAAGCCCCCTGGAAAACAATAAAGTGGTGTATCACAATGGCAACCGTTGAAGTCGACCAGGAAACCTGTATTGCCGACCAGATCTGCGCGTCGATGCATCCGGACATCTTCGAGATGGGTGCGGACGGGTTCGCCCACGTCGTCGACGGCATGTCGGACCTCGACGAGGACGAGCGAATCGAGGCGGCGAAGGAAGCGGCCGATGCCTGCCCCGTCGACGCGATCACCGTCTCCGAGTGAACGCCGACGTCGACCGGGACGTATCGTCAAATATCAATAAATCTATTATTTTGAACCGCCCCCGGAACCCAATAGGTCCCCGCTCCGTGGCACGTATTCACTACCATGATTCCCAGATTCGGGGAGAAATGGTACCTTTTATTGAAGTGGTCAGGCTACTTTCGGACGGGTGTAACACAATGGCTACAGTCGAAGTCGATCAGGAACTCTGTGTCGGTGATCAGGTCTGTGCGTCGATGGAACCGGAAATCTTCGAGATGCACGACGACGGTCTCGCCTACGTGGTCGAGGGTATGGAAGAACTCGACGACGAAGACATGATCGAGGCGGCGAAGGAAGCGGCCGACGCCTGCCCCGTCGACGCGATCACTGTTTCCGAATAACGCGGGATCCCCGTTCCCCCGCGGGACGCTATCTCGTTCATTTTTCGCCGCTACGCGACGACCGGCAGGTCCGCGTGCCTCCGACCCGACTGCCCGGAATACCGAACCGGATTTCGTGATCGCGCACCAAGGTCCTAGTTGGATGCCCGATATCGAAACCTACCGCAACTGGGGGACCGAACTCGAACGGAGACTCAGGCTCAGAAGTCACCCGCTGGCGATCCGACTGCTCGAGGACGAGAGCGAGATCCCGGACGGGGCCGAGCGGCCCCGGTCGGACGAGGGGCACCGACTCTCGCTCTGCCAGGCCTTCGAACGGTCGCGCCGGGACGGGGCCACGGTCGCGATGCTCGGGGAGGACATGTGGTGTTTCGAACCGGTCGTGGGCTTCGGTCTCGAGGAACCGCCGCGCGACTTCCTCGACGGCGACAACCGGTATCCACACGACGTGGCCACGCGCAAGGCTGGCCGACGCTACGCCGAGGAGTTCCCCAAACTCGACACGGATCGGTACGTCGGGGTGCTCTCGGCACCCCTCGACGCCACGCCCGTCGAACCCCACGTCGTCACCGTCTACCTCGATTCGGAGCAACTCAGCCTGCTGTTGCTCGGTCGGGAGTACCGCGGCGGCGACAACCTGGAGTGCTCGCTCTCGGCCCACGCCGCCTGCGTCTACGGCGTCGTCCCGGCGATTCAGGAGGGTCGGTGCCAGGTCGCCGTCCCCTGTCGCGGGGATCGCTACGCGGCCATGGCCGACCCGGACGAAATGATCGCGACCGTGCCGACCCAGGAACTCGGGCCGGTCGACGGTCGGTGCCTGGCCGACGTGATGGACGGCCTGGAGGAAGTCGAGGAGACGGGATCGAAACTCCCCAGCAGTCGCCGGAAGCAGGTCGAATACCCGCTTTCGGAGAGTTACGAGCGGATCGCGAACGGGATGGAATACTTCGGGGATTGAACCTCCCCGGCGAGTCGACCACACCGGAGCAACGCCACGGACAACTACCCGGAAATACAACTCGTTCATAGCGCTTTTCTCGCCGCGCGCCAATCTCCCACCATGGCGTTCACCGACGAAATCCACGACGACGCCGAGGTCATCTGGGACGCGATTCTCGACCATCCGATGGTCGAGCAACTCGGGGAAGGGACGCTCGACGAGGAGCCGTTCCGGTACTGGCTCCGGCAGGATTACGTGTACCTGATCGAGTACAGCCGACTGTTCGCGCTGGGGGCTGCCAAAGCCCCGACGCTCGACCGAATGAGTACGATGGCGGAGTTGCTCGAATCGACGATCAACACGGAGATGAGCCTGCACCGGTCCTACGCGGATTCGTTCGACGTCTCCCTGGCGGAACTCGAGGCCACCACGCCGTCCCCGACCACCCGGGCGTACACCGACTTCCTGATCCGGACCGCCGCGATGGGGTCGTTCGGTGACATCGCCGCCGTGCTGTTGCCCTGCATGTGGGGCTTCAACGAGACCGGCAAGCGCCTCGACGAGCAGGGCACACCCGACCACGAACGCTACGCCGAGTGGATCGAGATGTACGCCGGCGAGGAGTTCACGGAACTCACCGACTGGTGCAAGGACCTGATGGACGACGTCGCGGCCGACGCCACCGAGAGCGAGCGCGAACGCTACCGCGACCTGTTTCTCACCTCAGCACGCTACGAGTACCGGTTCTGGGACGCCGCCTGGCGACAGGAGGGGTGGGACGTGTGACCACGGACACATTCGAAGCCTACCGTCAGGACCACCCCGACGGCCCATTCACCGACCGGCTTCGCGGCGGACCGGACCAGCCGGGGCCCGATCTCTCGCCCTGACGCCGCCGTCGCGTCGCCCGCCACTTCCGCCGGACGATGACAGTGGAACGGGCGTTCTTCGACGCCGCCTACGAGCCGCCGATGGGGAACGACGGCCCCGACTGACGCGAGCAGTTCGGAACGGTGAACTTCCCGGGGGTCGTGGTTGCATGTAGATGACCATCGTCCCCGAGACGCCGACTTCCGCGACGATTAGCCCGGAAGCCGGTCGATACCTGTGTGCCGTGCTGTACTGTACGCTCGACGACGACCCGCCGATCGGGACCGGCGACCTCGCGGAGCACCTGGACGTCAGTCGCGCCAGCGTCACCGAGATGATCGAGAAGTTCGACGACGAGGGACTGCTCGTACACGAACCCTACCGTGGCGTGGAGTTGACCGACCGTGGCGAGCGACTGGCCCGCGAACTCGTCTGGCGGCGGTGTGTCGTCCAGCAGTTCTTCGAAACGGATCTCGGCATCGAGATGCCGCCGACGCGGGCCTTCAAGGTCGGGTGCACGCTCCCCCACGACGACGTGGAACGCATCGCCGACCGGATCGACGAACCGTGCCAGGGGCTGTGTACTGCATCGACGGTCGAGGAGTGTTACACCCTCGCGTCGGAGGCCGCCGAGATTTCTCCGTAGGCCAAGTCATCCGGATTGCTGTCCGGTCCAGGAGTTCGGCCCGGCTATCGATCCCGAAACCTGTCGTGACCGGAATCTATACCACGGGCCGGTCCTAACTCCGGCCCGATTCAGTGCCATGACGGACAGTCAATCGCTCGGTTCGACGTTCGGGACTCGGTTTCTCGGGGACAAGGACCCGATCGTTCCTTTCGGGTGGCTCGCCGGTGTGACGGTCGTGACGACGTTCGTCCTCATGCTCCTGGGGGCTTACACGAAGGCCATCGGCGCGGGCCTGTCCTGCCCCGACTGGCCGACCTGCTATGGAACGTGGATTCCGTTCCTCCAACCCGAGGTCTACCAGGACGCCGCGTACACCCAGTGGCAAATCTTCGTCGAGTGGGCCCACCGCGGCCTGGCGATGATCACGGGCTTTCTCATCCTCGGGACGGCCATTGCGGCCTGGCGGCGTGAGTCGCTCTCGCGGTTCGGTCGCCTGAGCGCCGTCTTTGCGCTGGGGATCTTGCCGATACAGGTCGTCCTGGGTGGGCTGACGGTGACCGAACAGCTCGAACCCCTGATCGTGACCTCGCACCTCGGGGCCGCTATCCTGATCTTTGGCGCGCTGGTGGCGACCGCCGTGGCTGCACGCGAACGGTAGAAAGCGCGACCACGCCCCGAAAACGATCAGTCGTCGTTGCGATATTCCTCACGATGGCGACGGCAGGTATCCCCCACCACTATGATCGTTCCACCGGTAGACACTCGCATGGTAGTCGATATCGATCCCGAAGCCGTCGCGACCGATCTCGCCGAATCGGGGCTGATGGACGAGGACGCCGCGCGGGTATACGTCCACCGCGTGCTGCTCCATCACAGCCCCCAGCAAACTGCCGGCTTTCTCGGTCTGTCGCTGTCCGCCGTCGACGAACGACTGGAGGACTCCAGGGATGACGTTTCGGATCTACTGGAGGTATTCGGGGCGCTCCGAGGTCACGAGGTGATCCCCGTTCGTCGATCTTCCGAGGGCGTCTGGCACCGGGTCGATACTGCTGGCTGTCAGGCCGCACCCGACACGCCCCCAGCAGCACCACACGAGGAGCGGCTCGCTTTCGAGGCCGATCTCGACGCCTTCGAGGGATCACTGTGTTCGAACTGTTTCCCCGAGGCATAATCCGGACTCGACAAGGGAAGGATCGGTCGCGAGAAAGGGTCGGGGGAGAGAGTGAACCGGCAACCGTCGCGTAACGGAGCCCCGTGACCAGACGTGGCTCCCTTCGCAACTGTCAGGCGTTATTCATTCGCTGGTTCGACCGATTACCACACCGCTGACATTCGCTCACTCGATAGGGTTCCCGCGAGAACTCCGCGTTCTGCTCTTTGACACTTTCCGTCCGGATCTGGATGGAAACTTCGTGCGGGGTTTCGGTTCCACACTCCTCACAGTATTCAGTTACCCCGTCGATTGGGTCGTCAGTCGTTGCCATATCTACGGTTATGACACCTACTCCCATAAGTCCCAAAGAGCGTTTTCTGAGCCAGAAAATCCGGTAATTGGCGATTTTCCGATGCGGGAGATTTCGACCGTACCGTTCCTCGCTCCCCAAAGTTCGATTCGAGTCGAGCGTAACTTTCTACCGCGACCGTGTATGCAGACAATTAGTCGTTAGAAACATTCAAATTATACACTCCCAACACGACCGTCTTCGGTCCGCTCGGTCAGGGTCCTCTCCGAGCGAGAAAACCTTAAGAACCATCGGTTGCCAATCGGAAGTGTGGAAGAAGACCGTACTATCGAAGAGATTCTGGACACGATCGGTGACGAGTACGCCCGGGAGATACTCGCAGCAGTCAGTATGAAGGCCCGGTCGGCGAAGGAACTCGGGGAGGAACTGGACCTCTCGTTGCCGACGGTATATCGACGAATCGAAGTACTGGAGGAACACGATCTCCTCACTTCGCGGACGCTCGTCGCCGACGACGGCAATCACTACCAGGTCTACGAGTGTAACTTCGACAGTACGGTCATCCGTCTCGAGGACGACGAGTACAACGTCCGCATCTATCGTCGCGAGAACCTTCCGGATCGCTTTTCCAGTCTGTGGGACGACCTCAGCCCCGAGTGACCATCGAGCGGCGGCCCCCGGTTTCATTACCCGGTCTATCGTACTCCCATCCATCCATGGTGAACGCGGCGGCGATACTGCTGATACTGCTCCGGTTGGTGTTGTTCGCCCTGGCGCTGGGCATGACGCTCGTCAGTTTCCAGGCGTACTGGAACAACCGATCGAAACGCCTCGAGTCGGCGTTCATCGGCTTCGCGTTCATCAGTATGGGCGTCGCGCTGACGAACATCAGCACCCAGGTGCAAACCCAGGAAACCCTCTTTCACATCGTCGAGACGATCCCGTTCATCATCGGGTTCACCATGCTCTGGGCGTCGCTCTACCGATAGTCGGACGACGCGAGTCGGTCACCGCACGACCGTCACCGGACAGGGCGCTCGACGAACGACCGTCTCGGCGACGCTACCGAGCAGGATCCGGGTGACACCCGACCGGCCGTGGCTGCCGATCACGATCTGGTCGAACGCCTCGTCTTCCGCGTAGTCGGTGATCGTCCTGGCCGGTTGTCCCACCTCCGTGGCCGTGTCGATGTCTTTCCCGTATTCTTCGGCCATCTCCCTGGCCGTCTCGAAGATCTCCTCCGCGGCCTCCTCGGCGTTCTCGTACCACTCCTCGACGCCGACCGGTCCGGCGGCCATCGGGGAGTCGTAGGCGGCCGACGCCGGGTCGATCACGTTGAGGACGGTGACCTCGGCGTCCGGGAACTCGCTCAGCGCGTGTTCGAGCGCGCGTTCGGACTGGGGCGACCCGTCGATCGGAACGAGGATCGTTTTCGTCATCGAGTCTAGATACCACGAGGGCGCTCAAATAGCTCCGGGTCGGAGCGGTCGGCGAGCGATCTCACCGTGAATCGGCGATACGCCGTTCCGATTTCGGTTCCCAGGCTCGATCGTGGATTCGCGAACCGCCACCGCCCTCGTCGGCCTCGGTATCAGCGTCCTCGTCACCCTGCTCGCCTGGTGGTACTTCAGGACGCTCGTCGTCTTCCTGATCCTGCCGTTCGTTCCGATCCTCTTCCGGCGACTGGGCGACCGCGAGGAACGACCGCCGGTCCGGACCTGCCCGCGCTGTGGTTTCCGGACGCACAACCCGGAGTACACCCACTGCCCGCGGGACGGAACCGAACTCGAACGCGGTGGCTGATCTGGGGGCCCGAGCCCCTCCGCTGGAACCATCCGCCGGTTACGAAACGCCCTTACGTACGACGGGCAAAAGGTTCGTAACCAATGCAGGGACAACAGCAACAACAGGCGTACGATCGGGGAATCACGATCTTCTCGCCGGACGGCCGGCTGTACCAGGTCGAATACGCCCGCGAGGCGGTCAAGCGCGGGACCGCGAGCGTCGGCGTCCGCACCGAGGGCGGCATCGTGCTCGCCGCGGACAAGCGATCCCGCTCGCCGCTGATGGAAGCAGAGAGCATCGAAAAGCTCCACAAGGCCGACGACCACGTCGGTATCGCGTCGGCGGGCCACGTCGCTGACGCCCGCCAGCTGATCGACTTCGCGCGACGGAACGCCCAGGTCAACCAGTTGCGCTACGAGGAACCCATCGGCGTCGAGACGCTCACGAAAGACGTCACCGACCACATCCAGCAGTACACTCAGGTCGGCGGCGCACGCCCCTTCGGCGTCGCGCTCATCATCGGGGGCGTCGAGAACGGCGAGCCCCGCCTCTACGAGACCGACCCCTCCGGCACGCCCTACGAGTGGAAGGCACTGGCCATCGGTGCCAGTCGGGGCGAAATCGAGGACTACCTCGAGGAGCACTACGAGGACGACATGAGCCTCGACGACGGCGTCGAACTCGCGCTCGCCGCGCTGGAGACCGTCAGCGACGACGAGGGAATCGAACCGGACGGCGTCGGCCTCGCAACCATCCCGGTCGAGACCGCGAAGTTCGAGACGCTCGGCACCGAGGACATCCGCGACTACCTCGAAGAGTTCGACCTGCTCGCCGCCGAGGAGTAACGCCCCTGCGGCGGTCGCTCCGGAGCGTCCCGCCGGCTCTCGGAGACGACACTTTTTGATTCAGGGCGATCGAAAGAAGGACAATGAAGACCATCAAGGACAGCGTCCACGACCACATCGAGGTCGAGGGCGTCGCCAGGGACCTGCTGGACACCCCGCCGGTCCAGCGGTTGCGCCGGATCAAGCAACTCGGGACCGCCTCCCTGGTCTATCCGTCCGCCAATCACACCCGGTTCGAGCACAGCATCGGCGTCTATCACCTCGCCTGCGAGGCGCTCGATCACCTCGGAATCGAAGGGGCGGCCGCCGAGCGCGTCCGCGCGGCGGCGATCCTTCACGACGTGGGGCACGGTCCCTTCAGCCACAACCTCGAGGACCTCACCTTCCGTCGGACGGGGAAGATGCACGACGACGTTCACGGCCTCCTCGAACGGGACGAGATCGGGCGCGTACTCCGCGAGCACGACATCGAACCGCGAACGGTAGCCGACCTGGTGGCGGGCGACGGGCGGTATGGCCAACTCGTCTCGGGGGAACTCGACGTCGATCGGATGGACTACCTCGTCAGGGACGCCCACCACACCGGCGTTCCCTACGGGACGATCGACCACGCCCGACTCGTCCGCGAACTCACCTTCCACGGCGGCGACGAACTCGTCCTGGACGAGGGGAACGTCCAGACCGCCGAGAGCCTGTTGCTTGCCCGCGCGCTGATGCACCCGACGGTCTACGGCCACCACGTCGCCCGGATCAGCAAGTCGATGCTGAAACGCGCCACCGAGCGATACCTGGCGGCGACGGACACGACCGCCGAGACGATCCGCCGCTGGGACGACCACGAACTCACCGTCGCGCTCCGGCGAACCGAGGACACCGCCGGCATCGTTCGGCGGCTGGACGAGCGCGACCTGCTGAAACGGGCGGTCTGGGCGGAACTCGATAGCGTCCCCGAAGCCTTGTTGGCCGCCGACCACGACGAGATCCGCGGCTGGGAACTGGCGATCGCCGACCGGGCGGGGGTCGATCCCGAGACCGTCGTCATCGACGTTCCCGAGGACCCCTCGATGACCGAGTCCACGACCCGAGTGCTCGTCAACGGCGACGTCCGACGGCTGGACCAGCAGTCGCCGCTCGTGGACGCACTCCGGAGCGCGCACCGCGCCCAGTGGCGGATGGGGGTTTACGCGCCCGAGGATCGCACCGACGCCGTCGGGACCGCCGCCGTGGCCGAACTCGGCCTGGACCTGGAGGACTCGCTGGTGAGCGAGGTCCGCGGCGTCGCGACGACGCTCGACGAGTTCGGGGACGACTGAGTCGGCGGTCACCCCCCGAGACCGGCCTTTCAAGACCGGCGGGCCCGACCGTCGGATATGGAACGCAGCGGAACGATTCTCGTCGGCGAGGACTTCGACCCCGTCGAGGGGCGGGTGATCGTCGAGGACGGCGAAATCGCCGCGATCGAGGAGGAGGACGTGGACAGCGACGACGTCGTTCTCCCGGCGTTCGTCAACGCTCACACGCACCTCGGCGACTCGATCGCGAAGGACGCGGGGGCGGACCTCTCGCTGGCCGAACTCGTGGCCCCGCCGGACGGCCTGAAACACCGCCTCCTCCGGCAGGCCAGTCACGGGGAACTCGTGGACGGAATCCGCCGGTCGCTCTCGTACATGGAGGCAACCGGGACGGCGACCTGCATCGAATTCCGCGAAGGCGGCGTTGACGGGGTGCGCGCCATCGACGAGGCCGCCGAGACCGTCGGTCTCGACCCGGTCGTTCTTGGGCGCGAAACCGTCGATGCGATGGAACTGAGCGACGGGTTCGGAGCGAGCGGTGCCAACGACGCCGACTTCGAGGCGGAACGCGCGGCCACCCGAGCGGCCGGGAAGCTCTTCGGGATTCACGCCGGCGAGGCCGACGCGTCGGATCTCGACGCCGCACTCGACCTCGACCCCGATTTCCTCGTCCACGTCGTGCACCCCGAACCCGAACATCTCGACCGGATCGAGGAGTCGCAAACGCCGATCGTGGTCTGTCCCAGGTCGAACGCGGACACGGGCGTCGGTTTGCCGCCCGTCGAGGAGCACGTCGCCCGGACGACGGTGGCGCTCGGGACCGACAACGTCATGCTCAACGGCCCGTCGATGTTCCGCGAGATGGCCGTCGCCGCCAAGGTGTTCGATCTCGACGACCGGACGATCCTCCGGATGGCGACGGCGAACGGGGCCGCCATCGCCGGGCGCGAGTACGGGGTGATCGAGGAGGGTCGCCCGGCCAAACTGCTCGTCCTCGACGGGGACTCCGACAACCTCTCGGGGACGCGCGACCCGGTCCGGGCGGTCGTCCACCGGGCCGGCGCAGGGGACGTCAAACGGGTCGTTCTCTGAACGCGGCCCCATCGTCCGGAACGCGAATCGAAACCGGGACGAGGGGTACAGTTAATACCCTGCCTTTGATACAGTAGCACATACCTCGAATGTACGAGCGGATTCTCGTTCCGACGGACGGGTCGGAGGAGGTCGAACAGGCCATCTCGTACGCGATCGACCTGGCCGCGGAACAGGGCGCGACGATCCACGCAGTGTACGTGATCAACACGGCCACCTACGGGAGCCTCCCGATGGAAACCTCCTGGGAGGGCATCAGCGACATGTTCACGGACGAGGGGGATCGGGCGATCGCCCGCGTCGAGGAACTGGCCGCCGAGGCCGGCGTCCCCGTCGAGGGTGCACTCCTGGAGGGCACCCCCAGCCGTGAGATCGTCAGGTACGCCGAGAAACGGGACTGCGACCTGGTGGTCATCGGAACGCACGGCCGTGGCGGTATCGACCGACTGCTCCTCGGGAGCGTCGCGGAACGTGTGGTCCGCACCTCGCCGGTCCCGGTACTGTCGATCCAGGTCGGCGACGAGGAAGCACTCCGGGAAGAAATCGAGGAGATGGACGAGGGAGCGGAAGTTCCGAGGGAGCAAGGGGACGACGCGGAGGCTCCAGAACCGTCGTCGGCCGACGACGAGGGTCGGTAGGGGGCCGGGGACCGCCAGTCAGGCCGGACGCAGGTGGTCGCAATCGCCGACGTTGACCGTCTTCCGACCCGATTCCGTCTGTACTATCAGTTTCCCCGGGAATGCCACGTCCATCGCGTCGCCGATCACCTCGCCGTCGGGCGTGTCGACCCGGACCTTCCGACCGAGCGTCAGCGAGAGGGCTCGCCACTCCGGCAGGACGTTCTCCGGATCGTGGCGGAGTTCGTCGAATTCTTCGAGCAGTCGCTGGACGACCACCCGGCGCTCGACGGGTTCGCCACGCTGTTCGAGCAGGCTGGTCGCTTCCGG
>Ga0102925_1001454_pt1 | contig 13134 bp, 13 predicted proteins | sample SalPonR1_A_D1_MG_FD_78216 | JGI IMG/M metagenome (GOLD analysis project Ga0102925, IMG submission 78216) | Salt pond soil microbial communities from South San Francisco under conditions of wetland restoration - Salt Pond MetaG R1_A_D1_MG | ecosystem: Environmental > Aquatic > Marine > Intertidal...
GACAGGTTCTCGGGGACGCGGGAACGCCAAAACGTCGAAACCGGGGGAACGCTGAAGGGCGATTCGGGCCTACGTCCGGGTATGCTCGCCCACGAACGTTCGCGATCGGCGCGGTCGACCGTCGGGGATCGGGACCGGAACCGAGGGCGGTTCGCGTGACCGGCGTTCGTCAGCCGGCCGTCGCCGGCCAGTTCTACGCCGCGGATCCGGACCACCTCAGGGCACAGATCGAGGACGCGATCACCCACGAGGTCGGTCCCGGTTCGATGCCGGCGGTCGGGTCCGGATCCCGGGACCTGGTCGGGATCGTCTCGCCTCACGCCGGCTACCCGTACTCCGGGCCGGTCGCCGCCCACGGTGCCGCGGCCGTCGCGGAGGACGGCGTCCCGGAGACGGTGATCGCGCTGGGACCGAACCACTCCGGCCTGGGTGCTCCCGTCGCGTTCTCCGGTGCCGACCGCTGGGAGACGCCCTTCGGCGGGCTCGAGGTGGACGCGGCCCTGACCGAGGCGATCCTGTCGGCGGGCGACGTGGGGGAAATCGACGATGCGGCCCACCGGGACGAACACTCCCTCGAGGTCCAGTTCCCCCTGCTCCAGTACGCCCTGGAGGCCGACTTCCGGATCGTCCCGATCTGCATGGGCCGCCAGGACGAGGGGACCAGCCAGCGCCTGGGGCAGGCCATCGCCGAGGCGATCCGGGACCTCGACCGGGACGCCCTGTTGCTCGCCTCGACCGATCTCACGCACTACGAGTCCCGGGAGGTGGCCGAACGCGAGGACGGGAAAGCGATCGACCGGATGACGGCCTTCGACGCCGAGGGCGTCGTCGAGGTCGCCACCGTCCAGGGCGTCAGCATGTGCGGATACGGCCCGGTGGCGACCACCATCGTCGCCGGGCAGGAACTCGGGGCGACGGAGGCGACGCTGTTCCAGTACGCGACAAGCGGCGACACCGCCGGCCCACAGCGCGAGGTCGTCGGTTACGGCTCGCTCGGGTTCTATCGATAGGGTCGCGCCCGACCCCACCACGAGGTGAGGTGCCTGACCTCGCTGTCCTCGCCCTGTTTCGGCGGGAACCGCCGCCGCCGACCGTCGTGTCAACGAGGGCCGTGAGGATAAAGAACATGAGACTATGACCCGTGTTCGGTTGCGTTATGGCAACTTTTCACCCGGTGAAGTTTAAAGACAGCTCTATATCGAGTAGAAAGATTAGTAATGCCGAGAATCGTAGTTCTTCTCACGAATGCCGACCCTCGATTTTACTCCCCGACGGTATCACGACTTCGACGCGGAAAAGCGGCCGTCGCTGGCCGAGGCGCTGGTTCCCGTTCTGGCGCTGATCCTCTTTCTCTCGGTCGGCCGCGTGATGCTTTCCCTCCACTCCACGATTCCCCTCCTGTGGGGGATCGTCTTCGCGGGCCTGATGGGCCGGTACTACTTCGGCTACACGTGGGACGACCTCTACGACGGCATCGGCCAGAGCATCCTGATGGGCCTGCAGGCCGTGCTCATCCTGCTGGTGATCCACATGCTGATCGCGGCCTGGACCAGGGCCGGCACGATTCCGACGCTCATGTACTACGGCCTGGAGTTTCTCACGCCCAAGGTCTTCCTCCCCTTTGCGGCGCTGTTGGGTCTGCTCGTCGCGTTCGCGGTCGGGTCCTCCTGGACCGCCGCGGCGACCCTGGGCGTCGCCATGATCGGCATCGGCGAGGGCCTCGGCATCCCGGCCCCGATGACCGCCGGTGCCGTCCTCTCGGGGGCCTACGCCGGCGACAAGAACTCGCCACTGTCGGACACGTCGAACCTCTCGGCGGCCGTCACGAACACCGAACTGATGACGCACGTCCGGACGATGCGGGCGGGGACCGTCGTCGCCTTCGGGATTTCGATCGCCGCCTTCGTCTATCTGGGGCTCAATGCTGGCGGGGCGATCCCCGCGGGTCGGGTCGCCGAGATGCAGTCGGTCCTCACGGACCTGTACGCCATCACGCCGCTCACGCTGCTCCCGCTTTTCGTCACGTTCGCGCTCGCACTGCGGGGATATCCCGCCCTGCCCTCCCTGTCTGCAGGGGTCTTCGCGGGGGTCGTCGTCAGCATCGTCCTCCAGGGTGTCGGGTTCGCCCCCGCGTGGGAGACCGTCTGGGCCGGGACCGCCTCCCCCGACGTCGCGAGTTCGCTGGCCCCGGCCGTCGAGAACGTGCTCGAACAGCAACTCCTCACGACCACCGGCGTCAGCGGGTCGATGGGCGTGATCTCGATCGTCATCGCGGCCCTCACGCTCGGGGGCGTCCTGGAATCGACGGGCGTCCTGGCGACGCTGGCACACTACATCGGGCAGGCCGTCCGGAGCGTCTTCGGCCTCACTGCCGGCACCGTCGCGAGCACCATCTCGATGAACTTCCTCGCCGCCGACCAGTACATCGCCATCGTCGTGCCGGGCATGACCCTCCGGAACCTCTACGACGAGTACGACCTGGAGAGTCGCAACCTCTCGCGCGCGCTCCAGGCCTCGGGGACGACGACCTCGGCGTTCGTCCCCTGGGGGTCTGGCGGCGTATTCATGGCCACCACGCTGGGGGTCCCGGTCCTGAAGTACGCGCCGTTCTACCTCTTCGGTCTCATCAACCCGCTCGTTCTCCTCGTCATGGGTGCGACCGGGTGGAAGATCTTCTACCGGGATCCCGACGACGCCGAGGCGACGGAGGGGTGGTCGTCGGTGCCCCAGGCAGAGTGACCGCCGTCGGGATAGTTCGAACGCCGTCACGTCCGGGTTTCAACCGCAACCCGGACGTCGGGGTCCATTTCGGCGGAGAACCAGTTCGAGGAATTGGAACTTCAAACGTCGAGACTGTACCCTTTGAGATTTTGGAACTTGTAACAACATACCAAGAAAAACCACATTATCTTAACTATTCATCCGCCTGGGCTAATAGATCGCCAATATTGAGGGAGAATATTTGTGGTCTTTTGTCTCAAATGTAGACCGTCGAATGGCAGCGCTCGATTTCAAACCGCAGACGTACGACGAGATAGATCCAGAATTGCGCCCCTCGTTAGGTGAAGCACTCGTGCCGGTGGCGGGGATGATCGCTTTCCTCTCGGTCGGGATCGCCATGTTGGACCTCGATCCCCAGATGCCGCTGCTCTGGGGGATCGTCCTGTCGGGGCTGATGGGCCGGTACTACTTCGGCTACTCGTGGGACGACCTCTACGAGGGGATCAGCCAGAGCATCCTGATGGGCCTGCAGGCCATCCTGATCCTGTTCGTGATCTACATGCTGATCGCGTCGTGGATCAGTTCGGGCACCATCCCGACGATCATGTACTACGGGCTGGAGTTCCTCACGCCCAAGATCTTCCTCCCGTTCGCCGCGATCCTCGGGGCGATCGTCGCGTTCGCGATCGGATCGTCCTGGACGACGGCCGGGACCCTGGGCGTGGCGATGATCGGCATCGGGTCCGGGCTGGGGATCCCGGCCCCGATGACGGCCGGTGCAGTCCTCTCCGGTGCGTACACCGGGGACAAGAACTCGCCGCTGTCGGACACGACGAACCTGGCGGCGGCCGTCACGAACACCGAACTGATGGATCACGTCCGGGCGATGCGCCCCGGCACGCTGATCGCGTTCGGGATTTCCCTCGTGCTGTTCGTCGTGCTGGGCCTCGACGCCGCCGGGACGATCCCGGCCGGTCGGATCGCCGAGATCCAGGGTGCCCTCTCGGGGACCTATGCCATCTCGGTGATCACGCTGATTCCGCTCGTCATCACGTTCGCCCTGGCGATCTACGGGTTCCCGGCCCTGCCGTCGCTGGGCGCCGGGATCTTCGCGGGCGTCGGCATCGCCACGACCCTCCAGGGCGTCGGCTTCTCCAGCGTGTGGGGGATGGTTCACTACGGGACGAGCCCGGAGACGGGCGTCAAACTCACCACCGACCTGCTCGCCAGCGGTGGCCTGTCCGGGTCGATCTGGGTGGTCTCGATCGTGGTCGCGGCGCTGGCGCTGGGCGGCATCCTCGAAGCGACGGGCGTCCTGGCGGCCATCGCCTACTACATCGGCGAAGCAGTCAGCAGCGTCTTCGGCCTCACCGCCGGAACGGTGGCCGGGACGTTCGCGATGAACGTCCTCGCCGCCGAGCAGTACATGGCCATCGTGGTGCCGGGCATGACGCTCCGGAACCTCTACGACCAGTACGACCTGGAGAGTCGGAACCTCTCGCGGGCCGTCGAGGCCGCGGGGACCACCACCTCTGCGCTGGTCCCCTGGGGCTCGGGTGGCGTGTTCATGGCCGCCGCCATGGGCGTTCCCGTGATCGAATACGCCCCGTACTACTTCTTCGGGTTCCTCTCGCCCCTCATCCTCCTGTTCATGGGCGGGACCGGCTGGAAGATCTTCTACCAGGAGGGTGCGGAACCCGAAGGGAGTGGTGACGAGCAGCCCTCGGCACCCTCGCCTGCCGAGTGACTGCCGGCGATCGACGTACCTCGACCGGGACGACCACCGTTTTCTGACCGTGTTGGGCCAACTGTCAGCGATGGCTGGCCGGTGGGCTGGGCGACGACGTTCGAGAACCCCACCGCGAGAATCGAGACTGGTGCGTCGTTATTCGAGGCCGAGGTCGGCCAGCGAGTGGGTGTGTTGCCACGCGCCGGTGACCTCGTCGATGTCGAACTTGAGAATCCCGTCGGTCAGTTCGAGGCGCACCATCTCGTCGCCGATTTCCGTGTCGTGGAGGTGGAGTTCGATCGGCTGGTCGAACTCGGAGACCGCGAGCATCAGTTCACCGTTCTTTTCGAGCATGGCCTGGAGGTCGTCGGCATCCATAGTTGCGATCCTTACTTCACGTGTAAGTCCAATAAAGATTGGCTCTCCGGGAATCGGGACCGCCTCGTTGCGGTTTGACGAGGCGGGCGACGGTCGGGCTGGCCGGCGGGAGCACGATCGGGCCGTGTTTTTGGCTGGCCTAAAATAGGGGCAGAATCCGCCCCTTCTGAAACCAGTAAATATACGGGGTACTTGTGGACTCGCCAGGGATCCATCCCATGTACATCGAAGCCTACAACGAGTGTCGATCGTGTGGCGACGCCCTCGAGGAGGAGACGCTGTATCGTCGACACGCGTACTGTTCGGACTGCAAGATCGGCGCGTAGGATCCGCCGCCCGAGGGCGGGCGGTCGGCCATCCGGTTCCCGTCGCCAGTTTCGAGAGCGTGGAGAATCGCCCGACAACAGCGTGCCGACTTCGGTACGATTCGGCCCTGATCGGCGTTTCCGATCCAGATTCGACGATCGACGTCAGGTTTATGCGACGTCCGGTCGTGCTGTGGCATAGAGCCTCTAGCAATGGCCGTGCTCGTCGAGTTCCGGATCGACTCGCCCATTCTTCGAGACGTTCTTGCTGACATCCCGGACGCCGTGGCCGAGATCGAGGAGTACGACGACTCCCACCCCGACGCGGCTCGGCTGTTCGTCTGGGTGACGGCCCCGGACTTCGACGCGTTCGAGACGGCCCTCGAGTCCGATTCCTCCGTGGCCGAGTACCAACGCCTCGTGACGTCGCCGTCGCGGTCGTTCTACCGGGTTCGCCTCTCCGAGTCGGGGTCGGGGCTCCTCACCTACCGGTTCGCCATCGAAAACGACATCGTCCCCCTCTCTTCCCGTGGCACCCACGAGGGATGGAACGTTCGAGCCCGGTTTCCCAGTCGACAGTCGATTGCCGACTACTGGGAGCACTGTCGGTCGGTCGGTGTCACGTTCGATCTCCGGCAGGTCTTCACCGCCGAGGACGGCACCGGCGTGACGGCCTCGAACCTGACGTCGGAACAGCACGAAGCGCTCGCCGTGGGGCTGGAGAAGGGATATTTCGACGTCCCCCGTGAAACCTCGCTGCAATCGATCGCGGACTCGCTCGGCATCTCCGACACCGCCGTCTCGTATCGGTTGCGGCGCGGGCTGAAGACCCTGGTCGAGGAATCGGTCGGTTCGGACGACGGGGCCGGCGTCTCCGAGCAGCCCGTCCGACCGGACGGCGAGAACTCCTGACTCGCTACCCGTCCCCGGGAATCGAGATCGGGTTGCCCGCCTCGCCCAGCGTGGCCCAGACGTCGCCGTCTTCCTTCACGACCACCGCGAACTGGGAGGCGTCCCCACCTCCCTGGGTGCGGGTGTTGAACGACACCACCTCGTGGTTCGCGTGGCGTTTCGAGGCCGGGGTCAGGCTGTACACGCCGTGACCGGTGTCGGGTCCATGGACGGCCGTCGCCGGGTCCCCGTCGGCCGGTGCCTCGACCGTGGTCCACACGGGACGTTCGGTATGTCCCTCGGGCGAACCGTACACGAGCGTCAGGCGGAGCGGTTCCGCCCGTCCGGTGTCGCTCCGGACGACGATCCGATCGACCGGCGTCTTCGGCGGCGCGTTTGTAGTGTTCTCGCCGAGGCCGCCCAGGGTCGAACAGCCGGCCAGGGCGGCCAGGGTGGCCGTCCCTGCAGCAGCGATAACGCTACGACGCGACGTGATGGAGGGCTCGGACATGCGCCCTCCATACTGCCGTGTCCCTGAAACCAGTTTCGCCGACGGCAGTAGTTTTTAATTCGTGCAAGACTGACGGCGTGGCGTGACCGACGAGACTCAGGACCCCGACGCCGCCGAGGGCGTGGACGCCGACGAGCCAGCGACCGTTTCGCGCCGGAAGGCGCTACTCGGTCTGGGCGGTGCCGGCGTGCTCACCGTCGGCGGCGTCTACGCCGCCCGGTCGCTGGCCGGCGATTCGGACGACGATCCCTCCCTTGCCGGGACGTACACGTCGGCCGACGGGGAGAGCGAGCACCTCGGCGTTCCCTACGCCGGCACCCCGATCATGGGATCGCTCGACGCTCCGCTTCGCCTGTTCTACTGGAGTGACTACCAGTGTCCCTACTGCAAGCAGTTCGAGGAGGGGACCCTCCCCAAACTGGCCAGGGACTACGTCGACCCCGGGAAACTGGCGGTCGCCTTCCTCGAGTTCCCGCTATTTGGGGCCGACTCCCGGACCGCGGCGGAACTCTCGAAGTGCGCCTGGCGCACCGTGGCCGACGAGGATCCGAACGCGTGGGGACGGTGGCACGGCCACGTCTTCGACCAGCAGGGCGGGAAAGACTCGGGCTGGGCGTCGACGGCCAACCTCTACGAGTACACGAACGGGGTCGAGGGCGTCTCGGCATCGGCGCTCCGGACGTGCATGCGCGAGCACGGGGACGCCGTCGCCGACCTGGTGGATCGGGATACGGCGGTCGCCATCGAGGACCTGGGGCTGCGACGGGCCACGCCGACGTTTGCCATCTCGAAACCCTCGTCGGGCAAGTGGCTGAACGTCCCCGGGGCCCAGCCCTACGGGGTGTTCGAGAAGGCACTGAAGCGGGTGGACGACGCGTGAGCTCGACCGCGACGGACCGGCTCTACCGGGCGCTCACGTACCCGCTCCTCTCGGTAACCGGCACGGTCGTGACCCTCGCCGTCGCGACCCTGACGTACGCCCTCCTGGTCGTCAGCGGGGATCCGGCCGCCGCCGCCCACGCGCTCTCGGCGGGCGCGAGCACGCTCGACGACTTCTTCGTGACGTTCACCGTCGGCACCTACGAGGCCGCCGGTCCCCTCGGTCTCGCGCTCACCGTCGCGTACGCCGTCCTCGCCGGCGTCACCGTCGTCACCGTCGGCGCGAGCGTCAAGCACGGCGCGGGCGGGCTTTCGAACCTGCTCGGGGCGGCCCCGGGCGTGCTCGTGGCGGGGTGTGCGAGTTGCGGTGCGGGCCTCCTCCCGCTGCTGGGCGTCGCCGGAGCCTACGCCCTCTTCCCGTTTGGCGGGAACCTCGTTCGCACCGGCGGGATCGCGATCCTCCTCGTCGCCCTGGCGCGGACCGGCGATCCCCGGCGGTGCGAGTGGAACTAGTGCGGTTTCTCGCCGACGGTGCAGCTGGGCGACAGTCTGCCGTTACCTATAGGCCCGACTGGCGTGAACCCGGACCCATGAGCAGACGGGAGGGCACGCTGGCGGACGACGAGGCGCGTGCCCGACTCTACGAGGTGATGCGGTCCGACGCGTTCGTCGACGACCGACTGGAGGCCGCCCTCGATGTCGGCCTCGAGTACTTCGGCGTCGGTCACGGGTACATCGCCGAGATCGACGAGGACGCGGGCGACTGGGAGGTCGTCATCGCCACCGACCCGCCCGAGGGGCCGATTCCCGAGGGGCTGAATCACGACCTCGCGACGACCTACTGTCGGCACACCATCCGCGAGGAGGGCGTCCTGGCCCTCCACGACGCCCCTGCACAGGGCTACGGGGACGACGTCGCGTTCGAAACCCACGGTCTCCACTGCTATCACGGGGCTCCGGTCATCGTGGACGACCAAACCTACGGCACGGTCTGTTTCTCGTCGACCGATCCACGGGCCGAACCCTTCTCCGAGACCGAGAAGGCGTTCACCCAGTTGATCGCCGGGATGGCCGGTCACGAGATCGAACGCCACCGCGACGAGGTGGCGCTGGACCGTCGCGAGCGGGAACTCCGGGAGCGCCGGGAGATCTACCGGGCCGTCGTCGACGCCAACTTCGATCTGGTCTTCCGCCTGGACGACGGCGGGCGGTTCACGTTCGTCTCGCCCTCGGTCGAGGACTTGCTCGGGTACGAGCCGGACGACCTGCTCGGGCGCTCGTTCGTCCACGTGTTTCCCGACGCCGAGACGACCGAACTCGGACGCCGACTCTTCCGGGGGGTGTTCGATGGGCAGACGGTCGAGGAAACCTACGTCCCGATCGAAACCGCCCGGGGCGACATCGTCGACGTGGACGTTCGGGCCACGCCGATCCACCACCCGGACGGGGGAGGGCCGGACGAGTCGACGGGGAACGTCGTCGCGGTCCAGGGAACGGTCCGCGAGGCGACCCGGCGAAAACGGCGGGAGCGCCTGATTCGCGTGCTGAATCGCGTCCTCCGGCACAACCTCCGGAACGACATGACCGTCGTCCGTGGATACGCCGAGCAACTCCGGCGGGACCTGTCGGGCGAGGACGCGACGACTGCCGAACGGATCCTCGAGGCGACCGATCGGCTGATCGAACTCGGCGAGACGGCGCGGGAACTCCAGCGGGCCGTGTCCAACGCGCCCGAGATCGAGTCCCGGAACGTCGTCCCGCCGGTCAGGACGGCGATCGACCGGATCGACGACCGCTACCCCGAAGCGTCGGTCACCGTCGACGCCCCCGGGACGGCGATCGCCCGGAGCGCTCCCAGACTCGAGATCGCGATCGAGGAACTCCTCGAGAACGCCGCCAAGCACGGAGGCGACCGTCCGTCGGTCGACGTCTCGGTGGCCGTCGACGGCGACGACGTCGTGATCCGCGTCGCGGACGACGGCCCGGGGCTGCCCGAACAGGAACGGGCGGTCCTCGCCGCCGGTCGGGAGACGCCCCTCGAACACAGCAGCGGCCTCGGCCTCTGGCTCGTCTACTGGATCGTCACGAGCCTTGGTGGCGACCTCGCGTTACCCGAGGCCGAGACGGGAACGACCGTCGTGGTTCGACTGCCGTCGGCGTCGACGGACGGGGACGACGTCACCGCAGCGTGACGCCGATCGGTGGCGGCGACGTTACGCCCGCTTGACGCCGATCCCGGTGCCGTCGTCGATCGGCGTCACCACGGCTTCGAGCGCCGGATGGCCGACGAACGCCTCGTTGAACGCCAGCAACGCTTCGGTTGCTTCGGTTGCCTCGTCCGCGTCGCCAGTCGCGTGTGCCTCGGGCACCGCGCCGCCCCAGAGGGCGTTGTCCACGACGACGACGCCGCCCGTCCGGAGCATCGGGAGGGCGCGTTCGAGGTAGGCCGGGTACTCGGTCTTCACCGCGTCGAGGAAGACGAGATCGAAGGGGCCCTGGATCTCCTCGAGCGCGTCGAGGGCCGGGCGCTCGTGGATCTCGATCCGGTCGGCGACGCCGTCGCGCTCGGCGTACTCTCTGGCCGCGGCGATCCGGTCCTCGTCGACCTCCGCGGTGACGACTTTACAGCCGGTCCGGGCCACCTGGATCGTCGAGTAGCCGATCGCCGTGCCGAACTCGAGGGCGCGGTCGGCGTCCATCGCAGTGGCGAGGATTCGCTGGAGCGTGGCGACCTCCCGGGACGCGATCGGGATCGAGTCCCGCCGGGCGTGGGCCTCCATCTCCTCGATCAGGTCGTCGGCCGGCGGTTCGATCGACGAGAGGTACGCCGCCGTCAGATCCGAAAGGATGCTGGGCATGCGCGGGTGGAGTGGCCGCGACGCCAAGAGGCTGTGGGCAGGGTCGGCGGTGGGTTCGGTGTGAGTCGTCTGGCCCCGCCGTTCAATCGGTCGGGGCCACCTCGCAGGGCTCGGCGTCCGAATCGGTGGCGATCGGGTCGGTACTCTCGCGGACCGGCGACGTGGCCAGCCAGAGGACGGTGCCGAGGGCCGCGCCGCCGAGGCCCACCCAGGGGAGGAACTCCAGTGCGGGGACGCCCGCGGCGGCCGCCGAACTGGCGAACTTGGCGACCGCGGCGGCCGTCGAAAGGACCATCGCGGCCCCCGAGAGGACGGTCGCCCGCCCGACGTCGGCGAGGCGATCGTTCAGGTACTGGTTTCTGACCGGCCGGGTGACCGGACGCCGACTTCGGTTGACGAACAGCAGCGGGACGATGGCGAGCGGGACGACCGCCAGGGCGGCGTACGCGACGGCGTACAGGGGAACGAGCAGGGCGAACACGCCGCGAGCACCCAGGGCCTCCTCGAACCAGCCTGCCGTCGAGGCCGCGCCCGCTGACACGAGCTTGAACGCCGCGTAGAGCACGCCCAGGCCCGCGACGGGGATCCCCACCGCGTTCAGCGCCGGTTGTTCCAGCGATCGGGTGACCGAGAAGGTCGCCTGGAAGATGGCCGCGTAGACGACCAGCCACCGGATCGCCGGCCGGCCAGCCTGCAGGCGGAGGGTTCGGACGGCCTCGCGGACGGTGAACACCTCGTCGTCGCTCGCCTCCGTCGCGACCGCCGGAAACGTGAACAGGATCGGGAGGCCGAGCAGGGCGAGGCCGGCGTTCGCGAGGAAGGGGTACGCCGGATCGACGGTGTACAGGAGCGCGCCCGCGATGGCGCCGGCGGCCGAGGTCACCAGCAGGACCGTACTCCCCCGACCCTCGATGCGGGCGTACTCCGACTCGTCGAACCGGGCTTTCAGCGTCTCGTAGAGCCAGGCGTCGACGGTCCCCGAGCGAAACGTGCGCCCCGTCGCCCAGACTCCGTGGATCGCGAGGATCGCCAGCTTCGTCTCGACGAACGGGTAGGTCCCGAGGGCAGCGAAGCGGAGGAGGCTGCCCAGCGCGAGGCTCCCCCGCCGTCCGACCAGGTCGCCCAGGTAGCCCGTCGGGATCTCCGCCGCCACCGACGCCAGCGAGAACACCGCGTAGGAAAACAGTACGAACCCGTTGTCGTATCCTCGATCGACGAGGAAGTAGACCGCGATCGGGAGGTACAGCCCCGCCGAGTTCGTCGCCCGGTAGGCGTAATACCGCGGGATGAGTCGATCCGGATCCCTCATTACCTGACGGTACGTTTGCCAGAGGGTCGTTATTTTCCGGAAATTGACTTTTGTAGGCGAGCTTGCTGCAACCCGTTATTGTAGCGCGGGTGATGGGTCAGTCGCTGCCGTCCACGATAGCCGCGACGTCGTGGAGGTCCGCCGCCTCGAACGTCGGGGCGACCTGCGGGTCGAGGTCCCGAACGTGCGCTCGGCGGAGCAGGACCGAATCCATCCCCGCCCGGTGGGCCGCGAGCACGTCGCTCTCACTGTCGCCGACGTAAAGGACGTCGTTCGGATCGATGGCGTCACCGTCCGCCAGGGCGTCGAGCGCCCGCTCGAGATAGTGCGGGTTCGGCTTCTTGAGTCGGAGGCTCTCGACCGTCTTCTCGCGACCGACGGCGACCGAGAAGGGCGAGTCCAGGTCGAAATACGACTGGACGAACGCCACCGTGCTGTCGTGGTTGTTGCTGACGATCCCACGGGGGACGTCGAGGGTCTCGATGGCCTCGACGTCGTCGTAGGTCGTTCGCGCGCCCGCCTCGAAGCGCTCGAACTGCGAGCGCTCGTCGTGGTCTTCCCGTGCCGTCCAGAAGCGTTCGGGGTCGAGATCGTACGTCCTGCAGACGTCGTGGAGTTCGTCGACCGTGATCCCGTTCACGACCGCGTCGACGTGGTTTTCGTCCGGGTCGTCGACCCCCACCGCCCGGAAGGCCGCTCTGGTCGCTTCGGCCTGGATTTCGGTTGCCGGGGGCTCGACGAGTACGCCGTCCTGGTCGAACAGCACCGCGTCGTATCGGGTCACCGTCTTCGGTATTCCGGTCGGGATATTGGTCGTTTCGGTTCCCGTGGCTCCGTGCTGGTCGGGCCGTCGGTGCCGAAAGCCCTCGAGCCCCTCGGCGGTCGCTGCGGGACATATCCTCGCTTCGCTCCCGATGGTCGCGTCGCTCGGACAGGGGTCCCGCAGCGACCACGCGAACGCGAGGGGCTCTCGCCCTTTCGATCCGCCAGGGTGAGGGGGTAGTGGGGTGTCGACTTGCGTCCGAAGGTTGGTCGACTCTGCACTAGATAAGTCGGGGGATTGAAAAGAACCCGCACATCGACTTCCCTAATGTAGTGGCGCTCGTCGACTCTCCAGAGGGTGGAGCGGGTATTGCCTGTCGACGAAAACCTTGATGTGAATTCGACGCCATAGCCCCGCTGAGGCCGGTGAAGCGGCCATGATTTCAGATGGACCTCTCGTGGGGTTGAAGTCTGTACGATGCCGTCGACGCGAATCCAAACGGGAACCGTTTCAGATGGCTTCTTCATGGGGTTGAAGCAACCCCAGTCTGGTTTTTCTGCCCGTCGCGACGAACGTGACAGAATCCTTTTCACAACTGATCTAGTACATCCGAGTGCGGGCGTTGCCCGCCGACGCCGGTCGCGGAGCCACTCGAAACTACTCGCCTGACCATGGGGTTGTTCCGGGTCCCGCGGCCGTAGCGTTTTCAGGACTCTTGCCGATCAGCGACGACAAAGGTATCTACATCTGCGTTTCAATCCCGGTCTGGGTTTTCGGTCCGTCGCGACGA
>Ga0102925_1001457_pt1 | contig 13121 bp, 7 predicted proteins | sample SalPonR1_A_D1_MG_FD_78216 | JGI IMG/M metagenome (GOLD analysis project Ga0102925, IMG submission 78216) | Salt pond soil microbial communities from South San Francisco under conditions of wetland restoration - Salt Pond MetaG R1_A_D1_MG | ecosystem: Environmental > Aquatic > Marine > Intertidal...
GGAATCTAGAAACAATAAAGGTTTGAGGTGTAGAAAATATGGAATTAGTAAAAGAACTATATAATTCAGAGTCGTATAAAGCACAACAAGGTAATGCTATTGATCAAGCATTAGCTCAAATAAACATGGCAGAGGGACAAGTTAATGAAAATATATTGGATAATCTTTCTTGAGAAATGGAAGATTTAAATGAAGAAAATAATGAAGAAGTTGAACTAACTGATTGAAACGAAAACAATGAAATGATATCAATACTAGAAGAAATTAAGGCTTCAACACCAATACATGGTGATAAAAATGCTAGATTTACTATTTTAGAGTATTCAGAATTCTTGTGTCCTTATTGTAAAAGACAATCTGATCAAGGTACTATAAATTCAGTTTTGGAAGAATATCCTACAGAAGTAAATGCTGTTTTTAGAAACTTTATTGTACACGGTGCAGCTGCAAAATTATGAGAAGGAATTGTTTGTGCATGAGAATTGGGTACAGAAAAAGAATATTTCAATCTTATTGAAGAAGCTTTTGCATATGAATGAAATATAAATGTGGACTCACTACTAGATATTGCAGATAAGGTTTGATTAAATAAAAAAGATATGGAAAAATGTATTGAAGAAGGAAGATACACTGAAGAAGTAAACAACCAATCTAGTGAATGAAGACAATTATTCGGTGTTTCAGGTACACCAGGTAATGTTATTATTGATAAAAATACAGGTAAATTTGTACTTATACCAGGTGCATATCCTCCAGAAAAATTTATAGAAGAAATTGAAAAATTAAAATCTGGTGAATAGTTTAAAGTAAAATAATCTAAGCCAACAAAAACCAAAAAAATATAACCTCGTTCCAAAAGAGCGAGGTTTTTTATATTACACCGTCATTCTGAGTGAAGCGCAGTGGAATCGAAGAATATAATCTAATAAATTCTTCGCAAAACTCAAAATGACAATTTATGCTTACTTAGCTTTAAGTTTAGAGATTTCAAAATCTAAGTCATCTATCTCCTTCTGTAAAGATTCTATTTCTTTTCTTTTTTGAGATAAAGCAACTTCATTACCAGATTGAGATATGGATGCTATCAAAGATTTTAAATGTTGTATATGTTCTTTCTTGTTTTCATATTCTTCTTTTAATTCCTGTAAGATATCTTTTTTCACTTCTACTTGTTCTAGCACTCTCTTTGCTCATAAGTTAATATTTATTACATTATCTGTATGATATGAACTTGGCAAATCTTCATGCAATCTAACACATTCAATATTTCTTATGTTTATAAGAGACCTTAATAGTTCTTCGCCCTGCATCAAAAAATCTAAAAAATCAGGATTCGCTTGTACAAATATATCTACATATTGATGTTTTTTTAATCATATCTTTAATTTCAAATTTTTTAATTTATCTACTATGTCCATTAATAAATTTATTTTATAATTTTTTTCTTTTAACTCATAATCTTTGAACTCAAAAACATTATAATCATCCCAATTTACATTAAATATAGATTCTAAATGATTTATAAAAAAAGGAATATATGGTTTTGCAAGTTTTAATAAAATAACAAAAGATAATATAACGACATCTCATGTGTTTTCGTCAGAATATAATTTTGTAGATTCTAAATATTTATCACACAAATTATCTTTTAAAAAATTAAGAACCTTTTTTCAGAGAGGCAATATCTTGTTTTCTCAAACCTGATACTCAAAATCGTCAATTAATGTTTTTATATCATGTATTATTCGGAGATCATAGTTTGTTATATTAGATTTTATCTTTTTTGTTAATCTTTTTATGTTAACTTCTTTTTTTCATTCTACATGTTTTTTGTAAACATATCTATAAGCATTCCAAATTTTGTTTAATAAATCACTATATTGTTGAGCCTTATATGTATCAAATTTTGTTTTGTTTCACTGATCTTCTCAAAGCAAAAGAACTAACCTCATAACATCGGGTCAATATATACTTAAATTTTCACCAAAATCTTTTATTAAAAATCTAGAATTGTTGTTTACTATTTTTTTTTGGTTTATATCTACAAGTGTTGGATGGAAAAACAACGATGAAAACAACAAATTTTTTGAATACTCTAAAGACAATAGCATCGTATTTGTAACAAAATCTTTTTCATCTTGTCAACTAAAAAATAAACCATCTTTATTTTTTATATTTTCATAAGATCATATATTTTTTGATAAATTATTTTTGTACAAAAACCGCACACTATCTATAAAGGATTTGTTGAAACTATCTTCCTTTTGCAACTCTAATGTGTCTCTTTTGGCAAACAAAGAAGAAAAATCCAAATAAATATTATCTCAATCAAATTTTATAGCAAAAGAATCTTTTAATAAATCTATAATTATTTTTATATTTTCAGTATCCTTTTTTAGTTTTCATACTAATTTTTCTATATCTTTTAATCACTTTTTATATTCTTTTTTTGATTGTGACTCTAATCTATATATCTCCAAATATTTTTCTATTTTTGTTTTTTCTCAAGATGAATCTGTATAAAAAAGAGATTCTACAAGTTCTTCTACACTAAAAGAACAAGACAAATGATTATCTAAAATTAAATTTAATATAATCAAAGTTAATGTTAGTTTTCTTTTTGTTTTTGAAGCTTTATATCTCTCCAAAACTATATCATCATTTATTGGGAAAGTTCCTCACTTATAAGAATTTACTATTGGAATCAAAACTCATTTTGTAGATTTATTGGATATATTAACAGACTTTTTGTCTTCTAATAAAGAAATTATTTCTTCTTTTGCATCTAAAGGTAGACAAGATATTTTTTGATCTGAGAATTGTTGTAAAAGATAATCTAAAGAATACGAGTAGCCAATACTTCGTTGATCTAATGATATACTATCTAACTTTTCTCATGTGCGTATATCAAAATTTTGATCTACTAAAAGCTTTTTTTTAGACTCTAAATTTCCTATGTCATCTACATATTTTACTATATTGTCAAAAAAATCTTCAACCGTTTTTCATGCAAACTCTCACGCGTGTTTTGTAAACTTACCATAAACATCTATAGCATATATATTTGTCGGTAAACCATGTTTTTTTGCTAGTTCTAATCAATACTGATCATGACCTGGTGTGATTCTAAAAACTCAAGAACCCTTAAAAGAATCAACACTCTCATCTCAAATTATTGGTATTATTTTATTTGTTATTGGTATAATAACGCTTTGTCATATCAATTTTTTATATCTTTTATCTTGTGGATTTACTGCCACTCAAACATCTGCAAATATTGTTTCTAAACTAGTTGTAGGAACTGTAACTGCATGTCATTTTGAATCTATAAAATATTTTAACGAATACTCTGTTAGATTTTTCTGACTACTATTTATATTATTTTTAAATAAATTTGTTTGATATTCTTTACTTCGATAAACCGTTTCCTTTTTAAGGGCTATAGATCATTTATTATAAAGATCAACAAAAACTTTTCTTATATAACGGTTAAATTGTTCTGAATATACAAAAACATCTCACCATGTTTTTGATCAAAGTCAAAGCTTATTTATAAACTTTTTATTTTGCTTTAATTGACTAACAATTTGAGATTCAAGATGTTTTAAATTTATATTTGGATTGTTTAGCTTAGAATAAAAGTTTGAAGAAAGTCAAAAAAATATATTTGAACTAAAATTTTTGTTTTGTAACAAGCATATTTCTTTAAATAAATCTTGATAATATAAAGAAAATATACAACCAGGATGTAATTTTTGATCACCTGGAAACAAAGTAGAATCAATATATTTTCCTTTTTTTTGATTTTCTTTTGTTAATTTTGTATTTTGATAATTATATTTTTTAGGGAATTTATTCATTAATTAAATAATTTATATATATGAAATTGTTAATTGTGAGTTGTAAATTGGTTGTTTAACTCATTATTATTAATTAATCTGTTGTCTTGTAAAGTCTATATATACTATAGAAAAAAAGTGCTATAATTATAACTAAAAGGGTATTTTCAATCGGTCATACTTTAACTTCTTTCGCCTCATCTATTGTTACAGTTGATCAATCTGAACATATTGCCTCAACTTGATAATATGCATATTGATCACTTTCTGCATATTTATTAAAATTATATTCAAATCTTGTTTCTGTAGTTTCTCATACTTTTTTCATATCAGACATATCCTCTCGATCTGACTTATATATCTCATATTTTGTAATGTTTTCAACATCATCTCGTGTGAGATAATATTTATCTCATATTTTTTCTGATGTAACTATAATTCATTTTACAACACAAGAAGAATAAACTTCTTTTGGATTGTACTCAACTATCTCAGATGGTTCTCATGATGCATGAAGTCAGTCATCTAGTGGTAATATCTGAAAATAGTAAACAGTATTTGATTGTATGTTTTCTACTAAAACTTGTGTAGAGTTTACATCTACAGTTTTTTGTAAGCTGTTTCTATCTGTACCATAAGATATTCTATATTTTGGAGCATCTCAAATAGGATCCCAAGAAACATTTACAGATGTACCATCTACTCATACAGAATGAAATCTAACATTTGAGATGGAATCATTTTGCTGAACAAATATATTTGCCACATCTTCATAATATTTACTATTACCATTTGCTACAAGAGATATAGACACATCTATATTACCCTGCGAAGACAAAACCACATCCTTATTAAAAACTCAAGGAGAAAGTCTATCTAAAGGAAAAGTTTTGTTGTTGCTAAGTTCTAATTCTGCAGAAGTTACTCCTTCTGAAGTATAAATATTAAAAGACACCTTATCTCATTGCTTGATATTACTAGATGGTAAAATCTCAATTGAATTAAATACACCATCAGATAATGATTCATAATTTAATATAATAACGTCTGATTCTCACAAAACCACATCACTAATATCTGTAATTTTAGCTTGTATTTGATTTTGTCACTCTTGTAATCATTGAATGTATATACTAAAATTTCATTGAGAATCAGTGTATCAATTAGATGCTGGTTCGTTATTCAAATATATTTCTACTGGAGAATTTGGTAAATCAGGACTTGATCAAATAATATTTGTTGCAGATCTTCTTTCTGTACTACCAGCTATTGGAGACGTTATATCAACATCTTTAAAATTTGAATTTCATCATGCATTACCAACAATTACAGTGGTCTCTCACATTATTGTCTCATCTATAATATCTGATATTTTTAGATTATATGTACCAGACTTCTTTATTTCTAATCATTTTGAAAATAGTTTTATTCACTGATCCTGAATAAGAAAAGAATATAGTCAATCACTAGGTACGACATAATCATCTGGCATCAATCATTCAACTTCTATAAAAACATCTCATATATAATCTTTTACTATCATTCAATTTTTTACTGCACTAATAGTAACATCTACAGATTCAGATACGCCAAAACTACTTGGTTCTACTTGTACTAAAAAAGCATCAGGATCTTCTGCAAATGTAAATCAAAAAAATATAGCAAAAAACACTAATAATATTAATAAAAACCTTGGGTAAAGCTTTCTCATTTTTTTAGATTTCTAATTAAAACTTTGATGATAATCTACATCATCACTATTTAACAATCAAATAGATAAATTTTTATTTTCTCAATTAAATAAATTAGCCATTCACTCACTGATCAAGACATTTTGCATTTCTCAATCAAATGGAAGTTCAAACAAACTTTTTTGATAATCATAATCTATACCTGAAAAATTTGTAAATTTTACTACAAAAGATCATTCTTGACTAGATAATATTTCATACTCTGTTTGACTATCAAATTTTTCTAAATTCAAATTTATATTTTCTTTATCGTATATTATTGAAAACGTTATATTGCTTATATTTTGAAGTTTGTCTGACAAGAAAGTATCTAATATATTTCATTCATTTTTGTATCATACATCTCGACTTTTTGCCTTAATTGTTTCAGCATCTTGTAAAGAAAGAATGCTAGCAGAAAATAAATCTGGATTTTTTGTGGTATAAAAAAGTACTACAGACAACAAAACCGCTACTACAAATATCATTGCATTTGTTTTTATTCTTTTCATTTATTTTAGCATATAATATCTAAATTTACAACAAAATATTCACTATATTTTTATATAACAATGTTTGATAGAAAAGCAAATTGAAATATTAAAATTCAAGCTTATATAATAAGCTTTTTTGTTTTTTATTTTAAATTTATTTCTTGCTTTATTTTTGTATATTCGTATAAGAAAATGTTGAGAAAATATTTTTAGTATTAATTTAAATATTGTAATGTTGGAACGAATTCAAAAACTTTTCGGTGGAGATTATACTGCCAAAGAAATTGCAAAGTTGGAAGTGACAGTAAGAGATATAAATCATTTATATGAAAAATATGACAAACTTTCTGATGATAAAATAAAAGCAAAAACTGAAGAATTCAAAAAAAGAATTCAAGAAAAATGAGAAAAACTAGAAGATATACTTCCAGAAGCTTTTGCTGTTGTAAAGCAAGCTTGTAAAAGAATGTCTGGAAATAAATACGAAGTAAAATGAGATAAAGTAGAATGGAACATGATACCTTATGACGTACAATTAATATGAGGAATGATTTTGCATCAAGGTAAAATAGCAGAAATGAAAACATGAGAAGGTAAAACTTTGGTTGCAACCCTGCCAGTATATTTAAATGCACTTTCAGGTAAGTGAGTACATGTAGTTACTGTAAATGACTATCTAGCATCTCGTGATGCTGAATGGATGTGACATTTATACAATCGACTTGGTCTAAGTGTGGGTTGTGTTGTAAAATGAGTACCAATACAAAATAGAAAATGAGAATATGAAAAAGATATTACTTATGTAGAAAATAGTGAATTAGGGTTTGATTATTTAAGAGATAATTTAGTAAAATCTATAGAAAAAAGAGTTTTGACTCGAAGACCATTAAATTATGCTATAGTAGATGAAATAGATTCTATATTGATAGACGAAGCTAGAACTCCTCTAATTATTTCAGAAGCTAGAGAAGAACCAACAGAAAAGTATTTACACTATTCAAAAATAGTACAAACATTAAAACCATGTACAGAAAAGAAAAAAGTAAGCAAAGGTTTGTTGTATGAATTATTAAATGAAGATGCAAAGAAAAAAAACACAGAAGATGGAGATTATTATATAGATGAAAAAACTAAAACAGTTTCTTTGAGTGGTGAAGGGATAAATAAGCTAGAAAAAATGCTTGGTGTAGAAAATTTATATAAAGACATATGATATGAAGAAATCCATCACATAGAAAATGCTCTTAGAGCTAGAGCTGTATATGAAAAAGATAAGGAATATATTGTAAAAGATTGAGAAGTTTTGATAGTTGATGAACATACTGGTAGAACAATGCAAGGTAGAAGATTTAGTGAATGACTACACCAAGCTATAGAAGCAAAAGAAGGTGTAGAAATCAAAAGGGAATCTCAAACAATGGCAACTATTACATATCAAAATTTTTTCAAACAATTTGAAAAATTGGCTGGTATGACTGGTACTGCTATTACTGAATGAGAAGAATTTAATAAAATTTATGATCTAGATACTTTAGAAGTTCCTACAAACAAACCAATAATAAGAGTAGACCGACATGATAAGGTATATTTTAATCAAAATGCAAAATGGAAGTTTGTAAAAGAAGATATAAAATTCTATCATGAAATAGGACAACCAATGTTGATTGGTACATCAAATATTGCTACTAGTGAATATCTTAGTAAAATATTAGACAAAGATGGTATAAACCACTATGTTTTAAATGCTAAATTTCATGAACAAGAAGCTAATATTGTGTGAAATTGAGGTAAGTTTAAATCTGTGGTAGTAGCCACAAATATGGCATGAAGAGGTACAGATATTAAACTAGAAGACTGACTAAACGAAAAACTTTCTCAAAATTATATAAAACGAATAAAGAAAAATATATGAAATTGGAATATAGAATTTAAAATATATTCTGATAAAGAATTTGAATTGACTATGGACGCATTAGAAAAAGAATTTAAATTAAATGAGGAAACAATAAGAAGAGCCGAAAAGTGACGAGTAGAATTAGACAAGATGAAATTTACTGTAAAATTCTACCAAGATAGGAAAAAGAACACAGAAGTGTTTGCTAGAATATATTTTAAAAATATAGAATGAATTAATGTACCTACAATCACAAAAAATTTACAATATTGATTGTTTGTTTTGGGTACAGAAAAACATGATTCAAGAAGAATTGATAATCAGTTGAGAGGTAGATCTTGAAGACAATGAGATCCTGGTAAGTCAGTTTTCTACGTGGCATTAGATGATCTTATAATGAGAAAAATGTGATGAGAAAAAATTATGGGTATGGCATCTATGTTGATGAAAAAAGAAGATTTAGAAAACTTAGAGCTGACTCAAAAACAATTTACTAGCTCAATAGAAAGAGCTCAAAAACAATTAGAAGCTCGGCATTTTGGTATAAGAAAACATTTGTTTGATTATGATACCGTAATAGACAAACAAAGACAAAGAATATACAAAAAAAGAGATCAAATACTTGGTAGTGAATTAGATGAAGAACAAAAGAAATTGTTTGTGAAAGAAACAAAAGAAGACCTTATAAACAATATTTCTATGATAATTGAAACCAAAATACTAGAAACAAAGCGTCTTAAACAAAATAATATTCAATTCTTAGAAACTTTTGTAAAAGAATTTAATATAAAATTAGATAAAAAAACAGCAAACAAGTGGGAATGACTTGAATTAGATGAATTAAAAACTGAAATAATAAACACATTAACCAAACATATAGAAAATTGATTCAAAAAAATCAATGATGAAAGATTATATCAAATATTTAAAGATGTATTGCTTCACCATATAGATTCTCTTTGGGTGAAACATATTGATGATATGCAATATTTGAGAGATAAGGTTGGATTTATGTGATATGCACAACAAGATCCATTGGTTGTTTACAAAAAAGAATCTTTTGAAAAGTTTCAAAGCTTAATCTATAATTTCAAGCATGATTCTACTTCTTACATATTAAATATTGATTTTGAGTCAATTAAGCAACAAGACGAAGCGGCAAAACTCATCATAGAAAAGCAAAAAACATGAGATAAAGAATTTTTATCAAAACTATCTAAAGTAAGTGGAAATTTAAAAGAAATGGTAAAATTGGCTGAATCAGAACAAAACAAAAATAAGGCTAAGGTAAAAGATAAAAGAGAAATGATTTTCGAAGATGAAGATGGTTTTGAAGTATTTGAAATAAATGATGAAAATAAATGAAAGATGAAGAATGAAGAATGAAAAATTTTGGAAGTAAACAAAAATACAAAAATTAGGCCAAATGACAAAGTAACCGTAAAATATAAAGATGGAAAAATGGAATATTGAATAAAATATAAAAAGATAAAAGATGATGTAAAATCTGGGGAATGTGAAGTAATTAATATTAATTTGGACTAAATTTATTATTATAATAAAAAAAAATGTTAAATCATTGATTAAGTTTGTTTTGGAATTATGCAGAAAATATTTTGAAAATAATAACCACGATTATATACATATCATGAATACTAGTAATAATAATCGGTTTTGTAAAAGCTGCATTTAAATTTATAAAAAGCTTTTTTATAAAAAAATTAAATTCACACAATCATCAAAATAAAATTAGAGTATTGTTATGAGTTTATATATTACTTGGTTTAGATTTTATTATTATAGCTGATATAATACACTCTATAATGAGTACAGAAATACAACAATTGTATGCACTTTGAATGATAGTAATAATTAGAATAGCAATTGCGTATTTTTTGTGAAAAGAAATAAAAGAAATAGAAAAATAAATAAAGTAAAAAATATAATAAAAAATCACAGGCTTTCCGGTCTGTGATTTTTTTAGATCTGCTACTTGCAGAACTAGGGCTGTATTTTATATTATTACTTACTTATTATATTTATTGGTATAAAAACAAGTTTTTTATTTCTTTAATTCATAAACTCATTTTTCCACTCTACTAAACATATCTTTATATTTTTGTAAATTTAACATAACTGTATTTGGACTTACCATTTTTTCTTTTAACATTTCTTTACATAATTCTTTTACATTCATTGGTCTTTCATGTTTTTCAAAGATTCTTACTAATATATCTTTTACTTGTCATCATTTATATCATCGCTCTTTAAGTCCATATATTCAAAGTCCTAAATTTACAAAAATGTCATTATTTTTTACTAATTCATTGTGAACAGTATTTAGTTTTACCGACTTATTTGGGAACCATTCTACTATTTTCGATGGTAATTCTTGATAATGAATAGGTTTGTTTATTCTTCTCATTGTATAAAGAATTTTTAATTTTATAGTTTTAGGATTTACATCTTCAAATGTTGGTAATCCAATTTTTCAATCAAATACCGATATATCTCTAATAGATTCAAAGAAATTTATATAAAATAAATCATTCTTTAAATATCATATTTCTTTAAAATCTTTTGCAAAATCTTCTTTTAATAATCATACAAATTCGTATAAGTCCTGACTCTTATTTCTCTTTGTGAAATGATCTTGTATAAACAAAACCATTTTGGTTAACATATCTTCATATAGTGGTTCTAAATAGAACGATTTGTTTATGTATTTGTTTCTTTTCAAAAAAGAAACATCAAAGTCTGATACCAATATTAATTTAAGTTCTTGTCTTGTAAATTTAAACATATTTTTATTTACAAGTTTTGATATCAATGTATCTTCAACCAAAAAACCTCAATGAGAATCTAATGTTTTTTTAGCTTCTTGCAAAACTTCCATATATGTTTGATTTCAAACAATAAGTCTTCTAAATCTCATTAAAGCTTGAGTCTCAATTTGTCTTATTCTTTCTCTAGTGAGATTATATTCTTTACCAATTCTTTGAAGAGGTATTCATTTTTCTCAATTTAATCAAAACTTCTTCATAAGAACTAATCTTTCTTTTGGTTTACAGTATATCAAAATGTCCTTAAGATTTGTAGACTCTATATCTACTTTGATTTTTTTATCGTCCATTTTTACGTGGAAATTCATTCTTTTAACATTTAAATTTGTAAAAGTTTTGTTTTCACAGTTAATACAATATATATAAGAATTAGAAATATAATGTCAAGCAATTTTAAAGAAAATACTTTTAAAATTATAAAGTTAAATATCTTGTTAAAAATAATCAAATATAAATAATTAATACCTTTAGGCTAACTAAACATTAAATTTAAATATTATTATATCTCAATCCTGTACTATATAATCTTTTCATTCAAGTCTAACCTTTCATTTTTCTTTTGCTTTCGATCGACCTCATGCATCTATAAAATCTTGATATTTTGTTATTTCTGCCTTAATAAATCACTTCTCAAAATCTGTATGTATGGCTCATGCTGCTTGTGGTGCTGTAGAATCTTTTTTGACTGTCCATGCTTTTGTTTCTTTTTCTCATGTGGTAAAATAATACATCAATCAAACAGTATCAAAAGCCAATCAAATTAAATCATCTAAAGTGGGTATATGATTTACATCATCAATTTCTAACAATTCAGAAACAAAATCTATTTTTTCTTTTTTAGACATACCCATCATCTCGGATTCTATTTTTGCACATACTAAAACTATCGGAGCATCTATTTTTTCTTGAAGCTCTTTTTGTATTTTTTCTTTATTTGGTATGTCGTCTTGACCAATATTTATTGCATAAACAAAAGGCTTTATTGTAAGAAATCCATATGATTTTATCATTTTAATATCTGACGAAGACAAATCATTAATAATATGATTTGCTAATTTATTTTCTTCTAAAGATTTTTTTATTTTTTCTAAAATAAGAACCTCTTGTTTTACTTCTTTATCTCAAGTAGATTGAGCTCTTTTTTGCAAGGAGGGCAATATTCTTTCTATTTTTTCTAGATCTGAAAAAATCAGTTCTGTATTTATTATTTCTATATCTCTAATGGGATCTACTTCTCATTCTACATGGACAACATCTGTATCTTTGAAATAACGAAGTACTTGTACAACGGTATCAACTTCACGTATGTGAGAAAGAAATTTATTTCCAAGTCATTCTCATTTTCAAGCTCCACGAACTAAACCAGCAATATCTACAAACTCTATATTTGCATATATTGTTTTTTTTGATTTTGATATTTCTGAAAGGTTTTCTACCCTAGGATCTTTAACATCAACTATTCCCACATTTGGTTCTATGGTACAAAATGGAAAATTTTCTGCAGGCGCAGAATAAGAGTTGGTCAAAGCATTGAACAATGTAGATTTTCACACATTTGGTAGTCAAACTATTCCTATCTTCATAATTAATATTTTTTATATAAACGAAAAAAATATAGTTTTTCGAGAAAGAAAATAAAGAAGAATTGAAAGAATTGTTACTATGTCGTTTCGACTCAATTCGACCTTGCTCACTACAGGCTCTGTGGAGAAATCTATATAGAACAAAATAAGTTAGATCTCTCGACTACTTCGGCAATTCTACCGAATTCACTCGAGATGACAGACAAAATTTTTATATTTTAACAATGTAAGTTTCCTTTGATATACTACGACAAGATTTTGGTTTAAATATCTTAATCTTTTTAGCTCAAAATTCCCTTTTTAGTTCTGCTACAAATTCTTCAAACCCTGGTCACATAAATATTTTGATAGCAAATCTTCAATTTTGTTTAAGATATTTTTTGTATATTCGTAATGTATCTTCGAGTAATCAAATTGAACGCATAGCATCAATAGACTTGTTTCAAATAGTATCTGGAGCCATATCAGACTGGATAAAATCTATTCATCAACCCCCTGATTCCCCCTCACCAAGGGGGACTATATTATGCGATTTTAAGATTTCATCTATTTTTTCTACATTAGTGACATCTTGTATATATGTGTGAACATTGGGAAGGTTTACAGTACTTTCCTTGATATCAAATCATATTATTTGAAAATATTTAACCTTCATGGTTGTGAGTAGGCCAGAAGTATATTGCATCCAGCTACCCGGAGCACATCAAATATCCAAAACAGTTTTTGTGTTTTTGTCTA
>Ga0102925_1001465_pt1 | contig 13081 bp, 11 predicted proteins | sample SalPonR1_A_D1_MG_FD_78216 | JGI IMG/M metagenome (GOLD analysis project Ga0102925, IMG submission 78216) | Salt pond soil microbial communities from South San Francisco under conditions of wetland restoration - Salt Pond MetaG R1_A_D1_MG | ecosystem: Environmental > Aquatic > Marine > Intertidal...
AGATGCGCGCGCGTGCCATCGTCGCTGTCATTGTCGACGACCAGGAAGTGATCCACGCCGAGGCGGCGGTGATGGGCAAGGAAATGCGCCAGCCGCGGCATCTCGTTGCGCATGGTGGCAAAACACAGGATGGCCCCCGGAGCGATGCGTGCGGTGCGGTCGGCCACGGCGCGCAACTGCCGCCGCTTGTCCACCGCCCGCGCAAGCAGCCTGCGCCGACGCCAGCGCAACCGGTAGGCGAGGATCAGATGTCTCGCGCTCTCGCGCACCGCCTGCCGCCCTCCCATGCCCGGACGCAGCTTCGGCGTGTGCCCTACTGCGCAGCCTTGTCGGCGTGAACCGTGTCGGAAATGTAATTCCACAGGTCGTCGCGCAGATCGTCCCGCGCCAGCGCAAAGGCCACCGTTGCCTGAAGGAACCCGGCCTTGGAGCCGCAATCGAAGCGCTGCCCGCGAAAGCGGAAGCCATACACCTCTTCACCCTCCTCGCGCGCGGCATCGATCGCGTCGGTGAGCTGGATCTCGCCCCCCGCGCCGGTCTGCTTCTTGTTGAGTTTCTGAAGCACCGTGGGCGTGAGGATATAGCGCCCGATCACCGCGAGGTTCGAGGGAGCGGTGCCCGGCTCGGGTTTTTCCACCATTCCCTTGGTCGAGACGATGCTTCCCATGTCCTCGCGCACGTCGAGGATACCGTAGGATTTCGTGGCCGCGTCCGGCACCTCCATCGCCGCGACCATGTTGCCCTGGGTTTCCTCGAACGCCTCGACCATCTGTTGAAGGCAGGGTTTCTCGGCGGCAATCACGTCATCGGGCAGGATCACGGCAAAGGGCTCGTTCGCGATGAAGCGACGCGCGCACCAGACCGCGTGCCCAAGGCCAAGCGGCTTGTGCTGGCGCATGTAGGCGATCTCGCCGCTGTCCATGTTGGTGGACTTGAGAATGTCCAGAAGCTCGTCCTTGCCCTTCTTGCGCAACTCCTGCTCGAGCTGCGGGGCGTTGTCGAAATAATCCTCGAGCGCGTTCTTGCCGCGCGAGGTGATGAAGATGAATTCCTTGATCCCGGCGGCGCGCGCCTCGTCGATGGCGTATTGCACGAGCGGCCGGTCGACCAGCGTCATGATTTCCTTGGGCACCGATTTCGTCGCGGGAAGAAACCGTGTCCCGAGTCCAGCCACGGGAAAGATTGCCTTGGTCACTCGTTTACGCATGCACTGCTCCTCAAACGCACTTTCGTGCGATCATACATAACTGACCGCATGTTTGCATCAGGTTAAGCTCAAACTGTGGGCATTTCTTGTCACCCCGCGTGGAAAGAGCCCGTCAGCGGCATGTGCCGGTTGACATCCTTGTAAAGCAGATAGCGGAACGGCCCGGGCCCTCCCGCATAGCAGGCCTGCGGGCAGAAGGCGCGAAGCCGTATGTAATCGCCCGCCTGCACCTCGATCCAATCGCGGTTGAGGCGGTAGACGGCCTTTCCCTCGAGCACGTAGATGCCGTGCTCCATCACGTGCGTTTCCTCGAAGGGGATCACGCCACCGGGCTGAAAGGTGACGATGTTGACGTGCATGTCGTGGCGCAGATCGGCGGGATCGGTGAAACGGGTTGTCGCCCAGACGCCATTGGTGCCGGGCATCGGGTCGGGCGGGATGTCGCGCTCGTTGAGAACGACGGGCGGCGGCAGGTCCAGCCCCTCGACGGCGGCATAGCGCTTGCGGAACCAGTGAAAGCGCAGCGGCACCTCGCCCGCGTTGCGCAGCCGCCAGTCGGTATCGGGCGGGATATGCGCGTAGCCGCCCGGCCCGAGATCGTAAGCCTCGCTACCGATCCCGAGTGACATCACGCCGTCGAGCACGAAAAGCGCCGCCTGCGTGCCCCGTTCGGTCTCGGGACGGTCGCTGCCACCGCCGGGGGCGATCTCGGCGATGTATTGCGAGAAGGTCTCGGCAAAGCCCGTCATCGGCCGCGCCAGCACCCAGAAGCGTGCGCCCTCCCAGAACGGCAAGAGGCTCGCGACGATATCGCTCAGGCAGCCGCCGGGGATCACGGCATAGGCCTCGGTAAAGACCGCTCGCCCGGTCATCAGCCGGGTCTGCGGCGGCAGGCCGCCCCCGGGCGCGTGATAGGACCGGTCGGTCATGGCGCGGCCTCTCTTCGCTTGGCCCGGCGCGTCGCGGCGCTCAGGCGATGTCCATTTCTCGCATCATCGCCTCGAGCCGCGGCACGTCCGCGGGGTTGTTGAGCTCCCAGAACTGCCGCCCGCGCGCCGCCACTTCGACGCAGAGCATGGCGCGTCCGTTTTCGAGAAAGCGCAACTGTTCCAGCCCCTCCAGCCCCTCGAGCGGCCCCGGCTGCCATCCGGCATAGGCCGCGAGCGCCTGCGCCCGGTAGGCATAGACCCCGACATGGTGAAACACCGGCGTGGCGTCGCCGTCCCCGTAGCGCGCGGGCGTGAAGGGGATCACCTCCTTGGAGAAATAGAGCGCGTGGCGGGAGCGATCGAACACGGCGGTGGTGCCGCCAACGCGGCCCTCAGCACGGTCCTGCAGAAAGCCGTTGAGCGCCCGCCCGTCGCAGCGCAGCACCGGCGTGGCGGTCTCTGCGCCGTCATCGGCGCGCAACCCGGCCACGAGGTCCGAGACGAACCAGGGCGGGGTGAGCGGCGCGTCGCCCTGAAGGTTGACGACGATCTCGTAGTTTCCGCCCAGCGCCTCATGCGCCGCGGCGCAGCGCTCGGTCCCGTTGGCGCAGGTCTCGGGCGTCATCACGACCTCGGCGCCAAAGCCCTCGGCCGCATCGCGGATGCTGGAATCGTCGGTGGCAACCACCACGCGGTCCACACCCGGCACGGCGCGCGCCGCCTGCCACGAGCGTTCGATCAGCGTGCGCGCCTCGCCGGTGACGCCGCGCAGCGGCACCAGCGGCTTGCCGGGATAGCGGGTCGAGGCGTAGCGCGCCGGGATGATGACGAGGGTGCTCATTGCTCCCCCGCCACCAGATCGATGCCCGGCGCGCAGGCGATGAAGAACGGGTTCTCGAACCCGGACTTGCCATAGGCGAGCGGCGTCAGATCGTCGAAGCGCAGGACGCGCCCGCCCGCCCCTGCCAGCACGGCGTGGCCCGCGGCGGTGTCCCATTCCATGGTGCGACCGAGACGCGGATAGAGATCGGCTTCGCCGCTCGCCACGAGGCAGAACTTGAGCGACGAGCCCGCGCTCGTCATGTCGCGCACCTTGTAGCGCGAAATGTAATTGTCGGTCGCCTCATCGCGATGCGATTTCGATGCCACCACCATAAGCGCGGAATTGTCCGGCTCGGACACGCGCAGCGGGCGCAGGGTGCCGGGCGTGTCTGGATCGAAGGGCCCCGTCTCCTCGACCGTGCTGCCATCGGGCCGTGTATAGAACATCCGGCCCCGCGCAGGCGCATAGACGACCCCGCGCACCGGCACGCCATCCTCGACCCAGGCGATGTTGACGGTGAAATCGCCGCGCCGGTTGATGAACTCCTTCGTCCCGTCCAGCGGATCGACGATGAGAAAGCTCGATACGTCCTGCCCGTGCGAAGCGGCCTGTTCCTCGGTCACGAGCGCGACGCCGGGAAACGCCGCGCGCAACCCCTCGGAAATGAGCGCATCCGCCGCCTCGTCGGCCTCGGTCACCGGGCTTGCATCCGATTTCACCTTCACCTCGAAATCCGGACCCTCGTAGATCTCCATGATCCGCGCGCCGGCGGCGATGGCCAGCCTGCGCATTTCCGCGATCAGCCGTTCCTGCTCCAAATCGTCGTTCCCCTGCCTGATTTGCGCCACTTTGCAGCGCTAGTGGATAGATAACCGACACTCCTTATGCTAGCTTCGGCGCGGATCGGCAAGAAGCCGGGCGCAGCTGCGCCGGGAACGAGGCAAGACAGCATGTTCAAGACAGTCCGGCCTTCGTCTCCATTGCGTTCGGCAATCGTGATCCTCGAACTGATCTACCACAACACCGTGCGCAGCATCCGTGCGCAACACGGAAACGCGTTGGTGGCGCTCGGGATCAACATACTGACCGTGATCATCATGGTCATGGCCTTCTACCTTTTCTTCACCGTGCTCGGGCTGAAATCGGTCAAGCTGCGCGGCGATTTCCTGCTGTTCATGATGTCGGGAATCTTCCTCTATATCACGCATATCAAGGCGGTCGGCGCGGTCGTGGCCTCGGAGGGGCCCGCCTCGCCGATGATGCAGCACGCACCGATGAACACCGCGATCAGCATCACCTCGGCGGCGCTCGGGGCGCTCTATATCCAGACGCTGTCGCTGTTCATCGTGCTGTTCGTCTACCATGTCGGTTTCAAGCCGATCACCATCTACCAGCCGGCCTATGCCTACGGCATGGTTCTTCTGGCATGGTTCACCGGTGTCGGCGCGGGGCTCGTGCTGCTCGCGCTCAAGCCGTGGTTCCCGACCTTCGTAAGCCTTTTCACCACGATCTACCAGCGCGCCAACATGATCGCCTCGGGCAAGATGTTCGTGGTCAACATGCTGCCGCCGACGATGTACAACATGTTTGCATGGAACCCTCTGTTTCACAATATCGACCAGGCGCGCGGCTACGTTTTCATCAACTACTTCCCGCACAAGACATCGCTGATGTACCCGATCTACGTCGGAATCTGCCTCGTCATGCTCGGGCTGATCGGCGAGTTCTACACCCGCCGACATGCCTCGTTGTCGTGGAGCGCGCGGCGCTGAGGCGCATGCTCAGGTGACGACGCGCATGGTCAGGTTGATCCGTCCTGCGCGGCGCAGCAGAGACGACGATCCCGGGCGGAGCCTGTCCACACCGTGATAGGCGAGCCGCGCCGCGCCGCCCAGCACGACCACGTCGCCCGATTGCAGCCAGGCCGATTCGGTCCTGCCGCCGCGCGTGGAGTTGCCGACGCGAAACAGCGCCTCGTCACCGAGCGAGACGGACACGACGGGCCAGCCGAAATCCGCCTCGTCACGGTCCTGATGCATGCCCATGCGCGCCCCTGGACCGTAGAAATTCACCAGGCAGCAATCGGGATCGCGCCCGCCCTCCACCAGCGCCCGCCAGACCGCCAGCGCGGTGTCGGGCAGCGGCGGCCAGGCCATGCCGCCGGGGTGGCGCGGCTCGTAGCGATAGCCCTTGCGGTCGGTGACCCAGCCCAGCCGCCCCGCAGAGGTCATGCGCACGCTCATCGCCTTGCCCGATGGGGTGACCGGGCGAAAAAGCGGGGCCGCAGCCACAACCGCACGCAGTTCGTTCACAAGCCGGGCCTGCGCTTGCGGACCAAGCCAGCCGCGGTAGAGCGCGGCACCGCGCAGTATGAGGGTCGGGCCGGTCATTCCGACCTTGCTCATCGCATGCAGCCGGCCTTTGTGGCAAACGGATCGAATTGACCGGACTGTGCGTGGCGGGATGCTTGCAGGGCTGATCCACCCTCCCTATATAGCCCTCGAAACGCGGGGCGGCCGGTATCGGCTCCCGTGTCATGAAAACCGGGGGCCGGATGCCGAAACGGGTCGGGTCCCCGCCACATCGCCTGAATAAGAAGGGATCGAAAACATGTCCAAAGTGATCGGTATCGACCTCGGGACCACCAATAGCTGCGTCGCCATCATGGATGGCAGCCAGGCGCGCGTGATCGAAAACTCCGAAGGTACACGCACCACCCCCTCCATCGTCGCGTTCACCGAGAGCGAGCGTCTCGTCGGCCAGCCCGCCAAGCGGCAGGCCGTCACCAACCCGGAAAACACGATCTTCGGCGTCAAGCGCCTGATCGGCCGCCGGGTGAACGACTCCGATCTCGCCAAGGACAAGAAGAACATGCCGTTCGCGGTCATCGACGGCGGCAACGGCGATGCGTGGGTCGAAGCGCGCGGCGAGAAGTACTCGCCCAGCCAGATTTCGGCCTTCATCCTCGGCAAGATGAAGGAAACCGCCGAGAGCTATCTCGGCGAGGAGGTGACGCAGGCCGTCATCACCGTGCCCGCCTATTTCAACGACCAGCAGCGCCAGGCCACCAAGGACGCGGGCAAGATCGCCGGGCTCGAGGTTCTGCGCATCATCAACGAGCCCACGGCCGCGGCGCTCGCTTATGGTCTCGACAAGGAAAACACCCACACCATCGCGGTGTATGACCTCGGTGGCGGCACGTTCGACGTGACCATCCTCGAGATCGACGACGGGCTCTTCGAGGTGAAATCCACCAACGGGGATACGTTCCTCGGCGGCGAGGATTTCGACATGCGCATCGTCAACTACCTCGCCGAGGAGTTCCAGAAGGAACACGGCGTGGACCTGACGCAGGACAAGATGGCGCTCCAGCGTCTCAAGGAAGCCGCCGAGAAGGCCAAGATCGAGCTTTCGAGCTCCAGCCAGACCGAGATCAACCAGCCGTTCATCTCGATGGGCTCCAACGGGCAACCGCTGCACATGGTGGTGAAGCTGACCCGCGCCAAGCTCGAAAGCCTCGTGAGCGACCTCATCACCGCGTCGATCAAGCCGTGCAAGGCGGCACTCAAGGATGCCGGGATTTCCGCCTCCGAGGTGGACGAGGTGGTGCTCGTGGGCGGCATGACCCGCATGCCCAAGGTGATGGAGGAAGTGACCAAGTTCTTCGGCAAGGAGCCGCACAAGGGCGTCAACCCCGACGAGGTGGTTGCCATGGGTGCGGCCATCCAGGCTGGCGTGCTGCAGGGTGACGTCAAGGACGTTGTGCTTCTCGACGTGACGCCGCTGTCGCTCGGCATCGAGACGTTGGGCGGCGTGTTCACGCGCCTGATTGACCGCAACACCACGATCCCGACCAACAAGTCGCAGATCTTCTCCACCGCCGAGGACAACCAGTCGGCCGTGACGATCCGCGTCTTCCAGGGCGAGCGCGAGATGGCGGCCGACAACAAGATACTCGGCCAGTTCAACCTCGAGAATATCCCGCCTGCCCCGCGCGGCATGCCGCAGATCGAGGTGACATTCGACATCGACGCCAACGGCATCGTCTCGGTTTCCGCCAAGGACAAGGGCACCAACAAGGAGCAGAAGATCACCATCCAGGCGTCCGGTGGCCTGTCGGACGAGGATATCGAGAAGATGGTCAAGGAGGCCGAGGAGAACGCCGAGGCCGACAAGGCCCGCCGCGAACTCGTCGAGGCCCGCAACCAGGCCGAGAGCCTCGTCAACGCGACCGAGAAGTCGCTCGAGGAGCACGGCGAGAAGGTGGACCCGTCCACCGTCGAGGCGATCGAGCTCGCGATCTCCGCACTCAAGGAGGACCTCGAGAAGGAAGACGTGACTGCCGACAAGATCAAGTCGGGCATACAGAACGTGACCGAGGCTTCTATGAAGCTTGGCGAAGCCATCTACAAGGCCAGCCAGGACGAGGCCGGCGACGAGGTCAAGTCTGCCGACGAGGGCCCCGGCGAGGACGATATCGTCGATGCCGATTTCGAGGATATCGACGACGACAAGCGCCGCTGAGGCGAATGCCTGGCGCCGGGGCCCTTGCTGCCCCGGCCCGCGCTTGAAGGAGATCCCAGATGGCCAAACGCGACTATTACGAGGTGCTCGGCCTGTCCAAGGGGGCCTCGGCGGACGAGATCAAGAAGGCTTATCGCCAGAAGGCGAAAGAGCTTCACCCCGACCGCAACAAGGACAACGCCGACTCCGAGCGCCAGTTCAAGGAGGCAGGCGAAGCCTACGATGTCCTCAAGGACCCCGAGAAGAAGGCTGCCTATGACCGGTTCGGCCATGCCGCCTTCGAGGGCGGCATGGGCAATGGCGGCGGCGGGCCGCGTCCGGGCGGCGGCTTTGGCGGCGCGCCCGGGCAGGGCGATTTCGCCTCCGCCTTCTCCGATGTGTTCGACGACCTCTTCGGCGATTTCATGGGCGGCGGGCGCGGCGGCGGACGTCAGCGCGCCGCGCGCGGTGCCGACCTGCGCTACAACATGCGGGTGACGCTCGAAGAAGCCTTTGCCGGGCTGCAGAAAACCATCAAGGTTACCAGCGGAGCCACCTGCGAGGCGTGTGACGGATCGGGGGCCGAGGGCGGTGCACAGCCCACCACCTGCCCGACCTGTTCGGGCATGGGCAAAGTCCGTGCGCAACAGGGCTTTTTCACGGTCGAGCGCACCTGCCCCACCTGCGGCGGGCTCGGACAGATCGTCAAGAACCCGTGCACTGAATGCCAGGGCCAGGGCCGCGTGCCGAAGGAACGCGCGCTCAGCGTCAACATCCCCGCAGGCGTCGAGACCGGCACACGCATCCGCCTGTCGGGCGAGGGCGAGGCCGGGATGCGCGGCGGCCCGGCGGGCGATCTCTACATCTTCATCGAGGTCGCCCCGCACGAGATATTCGAGCGCGAAGAGGCAAACCTGTTCTGCCGGGTGCCGGTGTCGATGACGCGCGCCGCGCTTGGCGGCGATATCGAGGTGCCGACGATCGACGGCGGGCGCTCGCGCGTCAAGATACCCGCCGGGTCGCAATCCGGCCGCCAGATGCGGCTTCGCAACAAGGGGATGCCGGCGCTGCGCGGCGGCGGGCGCGGCGACATGTTCATCGAACTTGCTGTCGAGACGCCGGTGAACCTCACCAGCCGTCAGAAAGAGATCCTGCGCGAGTTCGAAGCAATGAGCGAGGACAACAACCCCGAGAGCAAGAGCTTTCTCTCCTCGGTCAAGGATTTCTGGGACTCGATGAAAAGCTGACGGTCCGGTAATAGTTAATCCTTTGGTAAGGCGGGCGCGCGATGTTCCGGGGCATGTCAGAGCCGCCCGCCTTCTCCGATTCGCGTCTGCCGCTATTCTCCGGCGCGCCCGTCGCCGGTGCAGCACCCGGGAAGGCTGCGCAGGCGCCCTCGTATATCCGCGATCACCGTCGCCGCCTGCGCGAACGCTTTATCGCGGGCGGGGCTGAGGCGGTACCTGATTACGAGATGCTTGAATTGGTGCTTTTCCGCGCCATCCCCCGCCGCGACGTGAAGCCGGTGGCTCACGCTCTGCTTGCGCGCTTCGGCGATTTTGCCTCTGTTCTCTCCGCCCCGGCAGAGCAGCTTTGCGAGGTGGCGGGGTCGGGGCCCTCGGTCGTCACCGAACTGCGCATCGTCGAGGCCGCGGCGCACCGGCTCGCGCAGTCGCGGGTCATGGGGCGACCCGTGATCTCGTCCTGGACGGCGCTGATCGCATATTGCCGCGCCAGCATGGCACATCGCGGCACCGAGCAGTTCCGCGTGTTCTACCTCGACCGCAAGAACGTGCTCATCGCCGACGAGGAACAGGCGCGCGGCACCGTCGATCACGTGCCGGTCTATCCGCGCGAGGTGGTCAAGCGCGCATTGTTGCTCGACGCCAGTGCGCTCATCCTCGCACACAATCATCCATCCGGTGATCCCACACCCTCGCAGGCCGATATCACCATGACCGCCGAGGTCGCGCGCGCCGCCGAGGCGCTCGGGCTGGTGCTGCATGATCACGTCATCATCGGCAAATCCGCCGAGACGAGCCTGCGCGCCGACGGTTATCTCTGAGCAGGCTGCGCCGCCCTCCTTACCGCACCCAGACCTCGACCCGGCGGTTCACCTGCCGGCCCCAGGCGGTATCGTCGCAGGCCATCGGCATCGCCTCGCCGAACGCGTCCACGGCCATGTCGATCCTTTCGAGCCGCGCGGTATCGGCCATCGCCACCACCGCGTCTCGCACCGCCTGCGCGCGGCGCAACGCGATGTCGCGGTTGGCTTCGGCCGCGCCCTGGCTGTCGGAAAACCCGACAAAGACCAGACGCCGGTTGTCATAGAGCCCCAGTCGCAGCGCATCGGAGAGCCGCTCGACATTCGAGCGCGACGGCACGTCGAGCCGCGCCGAGCCGGCCTCGAAACGAAAGGTCGTGGTAAGCCGACGCAGCGGTCTCAGCAGCGCCACCATGCGTTTGAGTTCGTCCAGCCCGGTCTCGTCCCCCGCCATGGCAATGGCATTGGCAAAGCGGTCGCCCTGACGCGCGATCCCGATCTCCTCGGGGGCCTGGTCCACGAATCCGGCGCGACGAATGACAAGCTGCGCGGAAGGGTCGTCGATATAACCGATGAAATCGCGGATCAGCTTGGGCATCCGCCAAGCCGGAAGATAGAGCAGGAGGGTCGTCGTCAGCGGATAATCCTCGGTCTTGACCGTCCTCCGGTCGGCCCGGAGGGCGAAACCGCACGGGCCGGTCAGCGGCAATTCCCATGCCTCGCCCAGTTCAGAGCGCGGCGTGAGGCCGAAGGCGAAGGGATTGTCGGCCACCGCCCCGTCCAGCGCCGCTCCGTCACGGTGCGGCATGATCGGATCCCGCAGGTCGCGGCCCTCGGGCAGCATGACGTGGTCGGCGGTGGTCTGCCCGATCCCGGTTTCGCGGGCCCACAGGTGAAGGTCGATAGGGGCATCCGGGCCGCCAAGGGCGGACCAGGTCGTTACCTCGCCCGTCAGGATGCCTGCCAGGTCGTGCAGGCTGAGGCTCTCCACCGGGTTGGCGGGTGCCACCACCGGCACCAGCGCATCGAGCGCCAGCACCCGCATCCGTGCAGGTTTCGTCAGATCGCCGAGCCCCGACTCGCGGGCGCGGGCCAGCTCCTCTGGCCGCGCCTCGCGCAGGCTCATGGCGATGTCGGCCTCGCCCGCGACAAGATCGGCGAAGCCCTCCTCCGAGGTGGTGAGCCGGAAGCGGAATTCGCCCAGAAGCGTCTCGTCGGCATCGCGCCTGTGGAGCGCGACGCGCAGGTCACCACCCTTGGTTTCCTGACGCCGGACGCCATACCCGTCCCGGATGGCGAAAGCCTCGAGCAACGAGGGCAAAAGCACCCGCCCGATGATGGGTGCCCCGGAAAACACGGCCCGGGCGACGAAGGCCTCGAGATCGGGACAGCCCGGCCCCTCGCAGACGACCCCCGAGCCATCGACGGTCAGTTCGCCATAGACGGTGTCGACCCGGTAGAACTCGCCATCGAAACCGATGAGGTCGCCCTCGATCTCGACCGCGCCGTCATGCGAGCGCAGGAGCACGTCCTGCGCCGTGACCGGCCCTGTGCAAAGTGCCGTGAAAAGTGCGGCGAGGCTGGCCGCACGCAGTCCCGCCATGATCCGTTCCCTGAAAGCGTCGCGTCATTTTTGCGCGATATTCAGATCATTGAACAGGTTTTTCAACATCAGATACTCGCCCAGCGCGTTGCAATCGGGCATCGGCAGGACAAGGTCGCGCACCCGGAGCGCGTCCCCTTCACCTTCGGTCGATATGACCTGCGCCTCGAGGTCTCGGCTGCAATTGCCGTCGGTCACCTCGGCCTCGAGCCGCAGCGCCACTGTACCCTCGCGCGTGCTACTCGCCGTGGGAAAGGTATAGACCTCGGCGCGCAGCGCCGGTCCGGGCACGTCATCGCCAAGCCGGGTCACGAAACCCGTGCCCCGATTCTGCTCCGCCCCGCTCCAGACATGGCCGGGCAGGCCGAAATCGGCCCCGTATTCGAACGCGTGGAGCCGAAGGCTGCGCATATCGCCGTGCCACTGCACGACGTAGCGGTCATGGGCCGCGAAATCCTCGATCGTCGCCGTGGCCAACGCCCCCTTGCCGTCCTCGAAGGAAGCGATGAACACCGCCGATTCGGCGAGCGCGGGAAGATCGGCACGAGCACGCCCCTCCGCGTCGGTGAGCGCCGAGACCATCATGCCGTTATGGTGCAGGGTGACGCGGCTGTCGGGCCGACAGGGGGCCGAAACATCGAGGTGCACGATGGCCGCGTCGCGAACGGAGGCCGTCATCTCGGCTTCGCAGTCGAAGGATGGCGCGCGCTCTTCGGACGGAAGGTCGCGGGGCGCAGCGATGTCGCGCGCCACGGCGCGGGTCACCTGCGCCTCCGGAAGCGCCGCCGAATCAGGCATGTCAGGCAGCGCCGGGGCCGAAGTCAGCTCGATTCCGGAAATTCGCACCGGCTCTTCGCTTCGCGCCGCGCGCTCCGGGCCGGGCGGCGATGATGCCCCGGCCTGTATGAAGAACGCATAGCCGAGCGCGGCAAGGATGCTGCCCGCCGCGATGATGTATCGCCTCACATGCGCCATGATACCCTCCTGACCCCGGACGTGTTCAGGATCGGAGGTTAGACCCCGAAAATGGCCTCAAGGTGTCAGGAAAACGGGCAATTCCGGCCGGTCAGGCAAGGCGCCCATGGCAATGCTTGAATTTCCTGCCCGATCCGCAGGGGCAGGGCTCGTTACGTCCCGGATTGCCCCATGTCGACGGATCCGCCTCCACGAAGCCCGGTACCGCGTCGGGAAGGGCCTCCGGCGCGTCCGCACCCGCCGCCGCCGGTTGCGCCGCCGCCTCCATCGCCGCGCGCTGCTGTTCGAGGTCGCGCATGAGGGCGGTCTGCTCCTCCTCGGACATGGGACGGATCTGCGCAAGCTTCTGGCTTACGTCGGCGCGCAGGCTGTCGAGCATGGATTCGAAAAGCTGGAACGACTCGCTCTTGTACTCGTTGAGCGGGTCCCGCTGAGCATAGCCGCGAAAGCCCACCACAGACCGCAGATGCTCGAGCGTCAGGAGGTGTTCGCGCCACTTGGTGTCGATGGTCTGCAGGAGCACCTGTTTCTCGACCATGCGCATTGTCTCGGGTCCGAACTGCGCCGCCTTGGCGGCCATCATCTCGTCTGCGGCCCGTTCCAGGCGTTCGGCGATATCCTCGTCGTCCACGCCTTCCTCTTCTGCCCATTCCACCACCGGCAGATCCATCGAGAGCCTTTCGCGAACGGCCTCTTGCAACCCATCGGTATCCCATTGGTCGGCGTAGGTCTTGGGCGGCATGTGCTGATCGACGAGGTCCGATATCACCTCGGTGCGCATGTCGCCGACGATCTCGCTCAGGTCCTCGGCCTTCATGATGTCGAGCCGCTGCTTGAAGATCACCTTGCGCTGCTCGTTCATCACGTCGTCGAACTTCAGCAGTTGCTTGCGGATGTCGAAGTTGCGCCCCTCCACCTTGGCTTGGGCCCGCTCGAGCGACTTGTTCACCCAGGGGTGAATGATCGCCTCGTCTTCCTTCATGCCGAGACCCGAAAG
>Ga0102925_1001467_pt1 | contig 13073 bp, 10 predicted proteins | sample SalPonR1_A_D1_MG_FD_78216 | JGI IMG/M metagenome (GOLD analysis project Ga0102925, IMG submission 78216) | Salt pond soil microbial communities from South San Francisco under conditions of wetland restoration - Salt Pond MetaG R1_A_D1_MG | ecosystem: Environmental > Aquatic > Marine > Intertidal...
GCATCCATACCGACGGGGCGTTTAAGATTTCGGTCGTTAAAACAACAGATGTCGTTCAAACCGCAAAAGACAACCACAATCTGTCCCTTTTGAATACGGTTCTCCTTGGCAAGGCCCTGACGGCCTCCATGCTCCTGGCGTCTGAACTAAAGGGCGAGGAGAGAATCAAGCTTCGTTTTGACGGCAACGGACCTGTTGGCATGATTGCTGCCGAAGCCAATAGCGTGGGCGAGGTTCGCGGTTACGTTCAGAACCCGCATACCGAACTGGACTATTATCAGCCGGATGCCAATATCAGTGATGGCCTGGGGATTGGGCTGCTCACGGTATCAAAAACACTTTATAATGAGGCGGAACCGAAAACAAGTACCATTCAGCTAATCAACAGCGATATCACGTCGGATGTTGCCCATTTTATGGCACAGTCGGAACAGGTGCTGTCGGGTATTTTGCTTGATGTTTCCCTCAACGATGATGGCAGCGTCAAACAGGCTGGCGGGGTTCTTATTCAGCGCCTTCCGGATGCTGAAGAAACGGTCATGGAAACACTCCAGGAAACGCTGAAAAAGCTTCCTCCTGTTGCCGATTTACTTGCTGAAGGGCATTATATCGACGACATCATGAAAAGCGCCTCTGCACCATATGAAGTGAAGGAGCTCGATCGCCAGCCGGTTGATTTCTTTTGCAGATGTTCCCCAAAACGGTTTAAAAACGCGCTGTCTATGCTCAGCTACGAAGACCTGAAGGATATGGAGGGTGAAAGCCAGGAAGTGGTATGCCACTACTGCGGCAATAGTCTTACTATTCCGAAACAGGAGATCCATGAACTGGCTGAGTCAGCCCGGGCAAGGTTAAATTAGATGAAAAGCCCCATAAAAGTAATAATTGTCGGTGGAGGATTTGGTGGTATTTCAGTCGCCAAAATTCTGAAAAACACAGAAATTGACGTAACAATTGTCGACAGGCGAAATCATCACCTGTTCCAGCCGCTCCTTTACCAGGTGGCTACTGCGGCACTATCTCCGGGAGACGTAGCCGTTCCGATTCGCTCTATTTTCAGCTCCAGCAACAATATTAAAACGGTACTTGGAGAAGTAACGTCCATCGACAAGCAAGAGAAACGACTTCTGTTTAAAGACCGGTCGGATCTGGGGTTTGACTATCTTGTTATGGCTACCGGGTCTCAATACAACTACTTCGGAAATGATCAGTGGAAAAACCATGCACCGGGCCTGAAAAGCATAGACGATGCCATCTCCATCCGTGAACGAATTCTCTACTCTCTTGAAATAGCAGATCAGCTCGAATCGGAGGAAGAGAAAAAGCCCTATCTGACATACGCTGTGATCGGTGCCGGTCCAACAGGCGTTGAAATGGCAGGTGCCATCGCTGAAATTGCCAAACGCAACATGATGAGGGATTATAAAAATATCGATCCCGATAAAACCGATGTTTTCCTTATTGAGGCCGGCCCAAAAGTTCTGAACGGGTATTCCGATTCACTATCTGAGAAAGCACAGCAGGATCTTGAAGAGATGGGAGTAACGGTACTTTTGAATCAGCCCGTATCGGACGTAACGGCCGACAAAGTTACAGCAGGAGATACCATCTTCCACACACCCAATATTATCTGGGCTGCCGGTGTGCAATCGTCTCCCGTATTGGATTCGCTATCGGTTGATCAGGACAAAACGGGCCGTGTCTATGTTAATAATGATCTTTCAATAGAAGATTATCCCAATATCTTTGTTATTGGTGATGCGGCCCATTCGAAAGACTCCTCCGGCGATCCTCTCCCCGCGCTTGCACCGGTTGCGCTTCAGCAGGGAAAGTATGTCGGTAAAAAGATTAAGAACACTTCAGAGGGTAAAAGCACCAGGGCATTCAGCTACACCGACAAAGGGTCGATGGCTACCATCGGGCGTGCAAAAGCCGTGGCTGATATCAAAGGATTTAAATTCAGTGGTCTTGCGGCGTGGCTGCTATGGTCGCTGATCCATATTTTCTTTTTGATTGGATTCCGAAACAGGTTCCGGGTGTTTGCAGAGTGGATATGGCACTACCTCACCTTTAAGCGGGGCGTAAGAATTATATCAAGCAGAACATTTGGAGAGCACAGGGATTCCGGTTAAACCTAAGATTAATGTACCCGGGCGGGATATATCAATCAGACAGCAAACGAAGAACCGCATCCGCACGCTTCACTTGCATTCGGATTTTCAAAGGTAAATCCACGCGCATCAAGTCCGTCAGGGTAATCTATTTCGATCCCATTCAGGTAAATGATGTGTTTAGGATCAACAATAACTTCAAGATCCCGGCTTTCGTAAATATCGTCATCATCCGTTTTGATATCGAAACCAAGCTTATAGCTCAACCCTGAACACCCTCCGCCTTCAACGGCAACTCTGAGATAGAGTTCAGGATCCAGGTTCTCATCCTCTTTAATTTTTCGGATTTGCTTTACAGCCCGCTCGGTAAGAGTAATTGGATGCTCGTCCACTTCACCTGAAACTTCTGGAAATCCGGGCAAACCGGCAGTTTCATTACCGTCATTTGTATCATCATCAATCAGGGATGAAATGACATCATCAAGATTTTCTTCTTCAACAGCCATGTTATCTAATTACGATTTAGTTCTGTTTGAAAACGTGTAGTAATCTTTATCATTTTTTGAAAAAAGACTGAGTACGCCTACACTGACTAAGTTAATCAAAATTTTTGAGGCCCTGTAACTTGTTTGGTTGATCAGGTTTGCAAAGTTACGCACCGTAATCTCGCCGTATTCATTCAGATATCTGAACAGCATCTGCTCATTTTTCCCGTACTCAAACGTAACGCCTTTGGGTGAGTATTGCTGTTTCAGTATCTCTGTTAGCTCATCACTTGCAAGCATGCTGGCATCTTCTCTTCGAACGTAGACCAGACGCTTTTTCTTATTCTTGTTGTATATGGGTTTATTCGCCGATTCCGGTACTCGAACTACCATAACATCCACCGGGCCAAAATGGACCAGCTCAATTTCAATCGGCACTTCGGGAACGCAGTGATCGTAAGCGGCCTGGTATAGCAGAAATTCTTCTTCAAAATATTCCCGGATACCCGGTATAGTGCCGTTATCGTCTACACCAATAAGAATTGTTCCACCGCTGGTATTTGCAAATGCAGCTATTTCCCGCGCAATTTTTTTGGCCGTAGGTATGGTTCGTTTAAATTCGAGATGAGCACTTTCGCCGGTTTGTATTAAATTTTTCAAATCCCCGGCACTCATTTCGGAGATTGTAATTTCACCGTTGGGGAGCTTCATTTTGCCGTCTGTTTAAATTTCCTCTAATAACATCCCGATACAAGTTCAACTGCTGATGAAGGTGACTAAATCATCTTCTCTTCCTTTGGATTACGTGTCATCAGCTCAATTAGTGCATCTTTGGGGTCCATATCTTCAAACAGTACTTTATGGACCGCCCTTGTAATCGGCATTTCAATATGATTTTTCTCCGCCCACTGATTGACCGAGTCTGTTGTTTTAACACCCTCTGCCACCATGTTCATTCCTGTAATAATTTCATCCAGTTTTTTACCTGTTCCAATATTGTATCCGACGTACCTGTTCCGGCTGTGTTCGCTGGTACACGTTACAATCAAATCCCCCAGCCCGGTGAGTCCTGCGAATGTATCTTGAGACGCTCCCATAGCCACGCCCATGCGCTTCATTTCATGCAGGCCGCGGGTGATAAGAGCGGCAATTGCATTATCACCCATTTCAGCACCATCAGCAATACCGGCCGCAATTGCCATAATGTTTTTAAGTGCTGCTCCGATCTCAACCCCGATGATATCCTGGTTAAGATATACTCTGAACATCGGAGTCATGAAAGTCTCCTGTATGATGCGTGCCACACGCTTGGAATACGCCGCTGCAACAACTGTCGTCGGCTTGAACTTACTTACCTCCTCTGCGTGGCTCGGACCGCTTAAAACGCCAATTTGGTCTTCCAGGACAACACCATCCAGCACTTCCACAAGAATCTGTGTTGGCGTCATGAATGTATCCTTTTCAATACCCTTGGAAACAGTAACGATTATTTCCTTACCGGAAAGATACTGTTTTACATCCTGAGCCACGCTCCGGAGAGCGTGCGTGGGTGTGGCAAACAGCACAATTTCAGCCGATTCGAGGCACTCTTCCAGGGATACAGTGGCGCTGACCGACGCAGGCAGTTCAACATCAGAAATATAATCCGGATTTTTGCGTTCCGAATTAATCTTTTCAACCACCGAACGCTCCCGCGCCCACATCATCACTTTAAAACCTCCATGCCCAAGGACTACGGAGAGTGCGGTTCCGAAACTGCCGGCGCCGATTATGCTAACTTTTTTCAAGATTCTGCCTTCTGCTTTAAACGTCCTTCTGACGGTTTGAATGATTTAATCCTGTTCTCATTGCCCTCAATAAGTCGCTTAATATTGCCTTTATGTTTGATGATAATCCCAAGGGCGATAACTGAGCTGAAGATCATGATGCTCCCATCAATATCCCAGCCAAAACCATAGCGCAGTGCCAGCTGAGAAAATGGGTAAACAAAAGCGCCGCTTATCGACGCAAGAGACACGTAGTGTGTTGAAAACATGATGATGAGAAAAATTGCGAGCGTGATAGAAATTGATACCGGCTCAATACCATACAGCATACCACAGGCTGTTGCTGCCCCTTTTCCGCCGCTGAAATTTGCATAGACCGGAAACATATGGCCTAAAACTGCGGCTAACCCGCATAATATCAGAACCATGGAATCCACATCCCAGTTCTCGTAAAACGATATCGGGCCGCTGCCGATCTGGTAGGCCAGCTGACTCACAAACAGTGTGCACAACAAACCCTTTCCAAAGTCGAAGAGCAGCACAAGTGTGCCGGCCTTCCATCCCAGGATTCTGAATGTGTTTGTAGCCCCGGCGTTGCCGCTGCCATGTTCTCGTATATCAACGCCGTGTACTGCTTTACCGTACCAAAGTGAGCTTGGTATGGCACCAATCAGGTAACAAATAAAAATAACACTAAGTAATGAGAGCATTGGAAGCGTTACCAAATGAGTTATAATTCATTCGCCCTCAATAATAACAAATTGAGGAATGAATCGAGAGATAACTTTTCAGACGTGACGCTCTGCGTGATAAGACGACCTGACAAGCGGACCGCTTTCAACATGTTCAAGGCCAAGGTTCTCGCCAATTTCCTTGTATTCAGCGAATTGATCGGGGTGAACCCACTCCACGACCGGATGATGCATTTTCGTTGGCTGCATATACTGGCCAATGGTAAGCACGTCTACCTCGTGGTCCACACAGTCCTGCATCAGCTCTATCACCTCTTCACGTGTCTCCCCGAGACCTACCATTATTCCGGTTTTTGTCCTGAGTCCCTGGTCTTTGCATCGCTTAAGCAGTTCCAGTGAACGCTCATATTTTGCCTGGGGCCGAACAGACCGGTAAAGTCTTGGCACGGTTTCAAGATTATGGCTTAGAACATCAGGCGGGGTATCAATAACGATTTGAAGCGCATCATCCCAGGCCCCTCGAAAGTCAGGTATCAGAGACTCTATTGTAACATCCTCTATGGTTTCCCGAAGCACTTTGTGGCACTCGGCAAATATCGGAGCACCGCCATCTTTTCGTTCGTCGCGGTTTACGGATGTAAGTACAACATGCTTCAGCTTCATTTTTGATGCTGCATCAGCCACACGGCGCGGTTCATCCCAGTCAAGTCCCTGAATGGGGCGGCCCGTTTTTATAGCACAGAAAGCACATGAACGCGTACAGACGTCACCAAGGATCATAAAGGTTGCGGTGCCTGCACCCCAGCATTCACCCATATTCGGGCATCTTGCTTCAGAACAAACAGTATTCAGATTGTTCTTTCGGATGGTGTCGGACACTTCTTTAAATTTTTCACCTGACGGTAGTTTTACCCGAAGCCAGTCAGGACGACGTTGCGCAGGCGAGGAATCTTCTAATACATTAAGTTCTTTAATCATTAAGCCGTCTTTTTTAAAATGAGTCTGATGCTAAAATCTTCAACTGAAGATACTGTGAATTTTGCAAAGGTGTTAACCTTTGGACATGTTTTACGAGTACTGCCAGACAATATCAAAACGACAATCACTGACATATAGTTTGTGGACTTCCATTAAAAACCGGGGAGTTTATTTAAAGCGGTATATAGCACTTTGAGTCTATCTATGATGTATGATCGCCGTTAAGCTCGCGGATAAGGTCCCCTTTATTTGAAGAGTCGGAAATAACGGCATCGAACTGTTCTGAAAAGTGACGCGTAATCAGAGATTTCACCTTCTCCGGATTTACCTGTCTGCCAAGCAGCTTGTTTAGGCCTGTCACGTTTTTATCGGGTATTCCACAGGGTACGATGTGGTCAAAATAACTGAGGTCTGTATTTACATTAAAGGCAAACCCGTGCATTGTAACCCATCGGGAGCACCTGATCCCCATTGCGCAAATCTTTTCACCTTTTACCCATACGCCGGTCATTCCGTCAACACGCCCCGCCTCAATTCCGAAGTCAGCACATGTCTTTATAATCACTTCCTCGAGATACCGGAGATATTTGTGAACATCAGTAAAATAGCGATCGAGGTCAAGGATAGGGTAGCCAACAATTTGTCCGGGACCGTGGTACGTAATATCGCCGCCGCGGTCGTTTTCAATAAACTCGGCGTCAATTTCTTTCAGTTCTGCTATTCCCTTCAGCAGGTTAGCACCATCTCCGCTCTTACCAAGCGTATAGACATGCGGATGCTCCACATAAATTAACGAGTCCGGTATCTTTTTTTTGAGTTTTGGATTATCTCGCACCGCCAGTTTCTGATCAATAAGCCTCTTCTGAATACTCCGCTGGATATCCCAGGCTTTACGATAGGACATCTGCCCAAAATCAATGAGTTCAATTCGATTATCCATGCCCGAAGATAATGAATTAAAAGAGAAACCCCATTTACCGGTCAGGTAAATGGGGCTGTCAACGCTGCTTTTTTCAACCGAATACTACCGGAGCATGAAAATTATCGGCAGTGCATACCGAACACGCACCGGCCGGCCTCGCTGGAGGCCGGGAGAAAACTTAGCCTCTTTTATGACCCGAATAGCCTCTTCATCACAACCTCCCCCGATTCCCCGAAGAACTACCGGATCTTCAACCTCTCCCTTTTCATTTACTATAAACTGTACATAAACCCTGCCCTGAATATTTGCTTTTACAGCCATTTCAGGATAGACAATTCTCTCCTGGATGCCTTTCATTCCGTTTATCAGCTCAGGCATCTGTTCCACAGCAATAAAGAAATCTTCTTCTGATTCCTCTTCTGTTACTTTCTCCTCTCTTTTTGGAGGCGGCGGCAGATACCCTGCATCCGACAGATCAAGTTCTGCATTTATCGATATGTCCACATCTTCAATAATCACATCGTTTGGAACCGATACCGGTACCGGCGGACGTGGAGGCGGCGGAACCATCTGTTTCTGTTCGGTCTGTATGATCTCTTCCATTTCAACAACATCCTGCGTCTGCAGGACAAACTCCCGGTCGGTACCCGGCCCGAAATCGATCCTTGTCAGCCCAATAAATACCATGAGGGTGACAATCAGACCAGTTTCAAAGAAAATCGTATAATATTTTCGCAAGTCGACCTTAGGGTCGCGATCAGTTCTGAATTTTCTACCTTTGCTTTTCTTTTCCATCTTAATCCTCCCATCAAAAATGACTTCTCTTTTATTCGGTTTAAAGCCCCTTTTATCTGTTTATAAAATACCTTTTGTTTGTGAATTTTTGATGTATGAAAAGCAATGTCACGGCCGGAATACACGCTTAACCCGGATTAGTAACCAAATAATTTTTGATGGGAGAAAGTGAGTTGAGAATGGCGACGGAAGTGTACTTATGCACCTTGAGTTAACCATTTACACTTGTGCACAATACACATTAAAATTACGCCGCAAATAATCTACCCCAAACCTGAGCTGTAACACATGCAAACTAAGCATGCTATTTTCAGTGCTTTAAGTCATTTTTCAATCACATTCGTGAATACTGCCGGTCTAAGGAAGTGACGAGAATACAACAAGGGTATCAAAAAAAAGGCCGGAATTAACTTCCGGCCTTACGTTCTTGTTAGAATGTCAGTGCGGCTGCACCGATTGATTCTCTATTTTTTCTTTGGCTTTGACCCAAGATGAACACCTTCGCCATATGCCTCGGCTACAGCCTCCATTACAGCTTCAGACATTGTTGGGTGAGGGTGAACTGCGCTGATAATTTCATGCCCGGTTGTTTCAAGATCGCGGGCTACAACTGCCTCAGCAATCAGCTCAGTTACGTGAGAGCCGATCATATGACACCCCAGCCACTCGCCGTATTTCTTATCGAAAACGACCTTCACGAACCCTTCTTCATGGCCAAGACCTGCAGCTTTACCACTAGCAGAGAACGGAAATTTACCTACCATAATATCATAGCCCTCGTCCTTCGCCTGCTTCTCTGTAAGCCCTACAGAGGCAACCTGAGGTTCGCAGTACGTACATCCGGGAATGTTATCATAGCGAACCGGGTGCGGGTTTTCTCCAGCAAGCTGTTCTACGAGTACGGTTGCCTCGTGAGATGCCTTGTGGGCGAGCCACGGAGCACCAATTACATCACCAATTGCATAAATATTTTCAGCTGATGTTTTGTAGGTGGATTTATCAGCTACGATATCGCCCTTCTTAGTTTCAACGCCTGCTTTTTCAAGCCCGATATTTTCCACGTTTCCAACCACGCCAACAGCAGACAGAACCATGTCGGCTTCTACCTCTTCACTGCCTTTCTTGGTCTTGATCGTCACTTTCACGCCTTTATCCTTCTTCTCAACTTTTTCAACTGAGCAGTCGGTCATCACGTTGACGCCTTTTTTCTTATAAATCTTTCCGAGCTCTTTTCCTACGTCGGCATCCTCCACAGGAACCAGTGTTTTCTGGAGCTCAACAAGCGTCACCTCTGTGCCAATGGAGTTATAGAAGTAAGCGAACTCAACGCCAATCGCTCCGCCGCCTACAATAACCAGTTTTTCAGGCTGCTTCTCGAGCTGCATAGCTTTTTCGGAATCGATAATCATTTCCCCGTCAATTTCCAGGTTAGGAAGCTGACGCGGACGTGCGCCGGTTGCAATTATGAAGTGCTTGGCTTTAACAGTCTCTTTCTCTTTTCCTTTATCGTCCTGAACAGCCAGCTCTTTTGCTGATTTAAAAACACCTGTTCCATTCAGCACTTCGATATCGTTGGCTTTCATCAGAAACTTAACGCCTTTGCTCATTTTATCTGCTACTTTCCGGCTGCGTTTTACCATTCCATCAAAGTTGGCAGAGTATTCTTTTACGTCAATACCATAGTCAGACGCGTGAGCGATTGATTCAAACACTTCTGCCGAGCGCAACAGAGCTTTAGTAGGAATACACCCGATATTTAAACATACCCCACCCAAAAACCTTTTTTCTACAACCGCAGTTTTGAATCCAAGTTGAGCTGCCCGAATAGCAGCAACGTACCCGCCAGGGCCGGTTCCAATTACACAAACATCAAATTCTTTAGCCATGTTAAGTCAGTATCTTTTAAATTAGTACGATTATCACAACCGGTTTCCGTAACCCGGCAGCCGGTATCCGGTTTAATACAGCTTATAAAAATAAGGAATATCAGACTCATATTTAAATGATAGATATGATCTTATCATGAACAAACACTGTAGCATGACATCGAGTCTTTAAAAAGCTCTAAGAAGGCATTGCCTTACTGCCCGTGTGCACGCAGTATGTGCGGACCGACGTGTTAGAGACACCCATCAGCCGGCCCCGAAGGGATTCCTTCGGAATAAAAACAGCCAGCAGATGGGTATTTCAAAGCCCCCTATAAAGCTAAATACTCCTGAAAATATTGAACCAACGGAACTGATTTACCAATATCAGCTCCGGCATGTAATAAGGGCTATTTCGCAACTTCCACATCCCAGATCTCTTCCGCATAATCGCGGATGGTCCGGTCTGATGAGAACTTCCCTACACGTGCAGTATTCAACAGCGCTTTACGGTTCCACTCTTTCTGATCCCTGTAGAGATCGTCCACTTCTCCCTGCTTGTTAACGTATGCTTCATAGTCGGCAAGAATCAGGTAGTAATCTCCTTTATGGAGAAGAGAGTCGATGATCGGATCGAACAGCTCCTTGTCGTCATTAAAGAAACCGTCACGGATCTGATCGAGCGATTTTTTGAGCTCAGGATTTGCGTTGTAGTAATCCCACGGATTGTACCCCTCGCGCCGGAGGCGGTCCACATCATCCACCGTATTTCCAAAGATGAAGATATTTTCGTCGCCCACTTCCTCCTTAATCTCAACATTGGCACCATCAAGCGTTCCGATTGTGAGCGCGCCGTTCAGGGCAAACTTCATATTACCGGTACCCGACGCTTCTTTTCCGGCGGTTGAAATCTGCTCGGATAAGTTAGCTGACGGAATCATCTTCTCGGCCAGTGTTACGCTGTAGTTTTCAAGGAAGAGAAACTTGAGCTTGTCACCCACCTCAGGATCATTATTTATCTTCTCTCCTACATCATTCATAAGTTTGATGAAGAGTTTGGCCATGGTATAACCGGGAGCGGCCTTACCAGCCACCAGGATCGTCCTCGGCACAAAGTCTCCATCCGGATTTTCCTTGATTCGGTTGTATTGAGTGATCGCATAGAGTGTAAGCATCATCTGACGCTTGTACTCGTGAATCCGCTTGATCTGAATATCAAACATGGAATTCGTATTTACTTTTATCCCACGATTTTCCTCGATGTAATCCGCCATTCGCTGCTTATTGGCCTGCTTTACATCCACAAACTTCTTCATGAATGATTTATCATCCACAAACTCTTCAAGCTGTTTGAGCTGATCGAGATCAGTAATCCAGTCCTCTCCGATTTTCGAGGTAATCAGATTGGCCAGGTCACGGTTACACTGCCGAAGCCAGCGCCGTGGCGTAATACCGTTTGTCTTATTGGTGAATTTATCCGGGAAAACTTCGTAAAAATCACGAAACAGAGTTTTTTTAATGAGATCACTGTGAAGCGCCGCCACCCCATTGATTTTATGCGATCCCACAATTCCGAGAGACGCCATATGAACCACCGGGTCTTCACCCTCGCCAATAATTGACAGGCGGCTGATTTTCCCTTTGTCATCCCCCACATCAGCCTGCACTTTCTGCAGAAACCGCCGATTGATTTCATAAATAATCTGAAGGTGCCGGGGAAGAAGATTCCGCATCAGCGACACGGGCCATTTCTCGAGAGCCTCGGGCATCAGCGTGTGATTAGTGTACGCCATGGTTTTCTCGGTGATCTCCCACGCTTTGTCCCATTCAAGTCCTTCTTCGTCAACAAGAACGCGCATCAGCTCCGGTATGGCAAGGTTCGGATGCGTATCGTTACACTGAATAGCGACCTTATCGGGCAGCTTGGTCCAGTCATTTTCAGTTTTCTTAAATCGGCGCAGGATATCCTGCATGGATGCTGCCACAAGGAAAAATTCCTGCTTAAGGCGAAGCTCCATCCCCACAAACATTTTATCGTTTGGATAGAGCACGCGCGAGATATTTTCGTTCAGCTGAGTATCGCGCACTGCGTCGATATACTGCCCCTGGTTAAAGCTCTTCAGGTCAATGGCAGACGATGACCCTGCTTTCCAGAGCCTCAGGTTGTTCACTACGCCATTTTTATAGCCCGGAATAGGGGTATCATAGGCGATAGCTCTTACATCATGCGCATCTTCCAGCTTAAACCGAACATGGCCATCATCATCGTGATAGGCAACTGAATTCCCATAAAACGGAACCGAATACTGAATTTTGGGACGCACGATGTCCCAAGGGTTTCCGTACTGAAGCCACAAGTCGGGCTTTTCAACCTGGTAACCGTTTTCAATTGACTGGTAAAAAATCCCGTAGTCGTAGCGAATGCCATAGCCTATCGCAGGAATTCCCAGCGTGGCCATAGAGTCGAGAAAACAGGCCGCAAGCCTTCCAAGGCCTCCGTTTCCGAGGCCGGCGTCCCACTCGGCGCTCCGCACCTTGTCATAATCGAGCCCGAGGCCTTCCATCGCTTCAGCAGCTACATCCTGCACACCAAGATTTACAAGCATATTATCCATCAGCCTGCCAATCAGGTACTCCATCGACAGATAGTACACTCGTTTTTTATTTTGCTTGTAATATCCTTGCTGGGTTTCAATCCACCGGTCATGAAGCCGGTCCATTACGCTTAGTACCACGCTGCGGTAGTTGTCCCACTCCGTTGAGGAATACTCATCTTTTGCGAGCGTATATTTTAAATGCTGTTTGATGTCTTCACGAAAGGAATCCACATCCATTCCGCTTCTTACTTCACTGGTTTTGTTCTTAGCCATATCTTTGGGAGGTATGTTATAAAATTAGTCCAAAATGCCTGTTTTTCTTCAGAAGATAAAATCACACGTCACAATAATTATATGCCGACGGTTAATATTGCTGAAGCTACGCTTTTACAGGGTGTTAATTGATGCTTTAATCTTTAATGTAAATTCCGTAGTCGGGTTTAAATGCCGGGCGCGTCAGGTTTGCCGAAAACCCGAGCTTATGAAACGACTCATACGCGTTAATTGCAACAAAATCCTGTTCGAATATACCAAAAACCGTGGAACCGCTGCCGCTCATTGCCGCATATTCGGCCCCAAAGTCAATTAACTGATCTTTGATGTTGCCTATCATTTCATGGCGGGGAATAACAGCGGGCTCCAGCTGGTTCTGAAGCAGAAACTGCCACTCCTCAATCGGTTCCTCTGTCAGCACCCCTTTTATTGAAAAATCCGGTTCCGGGTTGGGCTCGCAATTTTTATAAGCCTCTGCGGTTGAACTCTCAAACCCCGGGTATATCGTTACAATCCACGCATCAGGCTGAATATCCAAATGCTCAATTTCCTGACCGATGCCGGTACCTACGCCTGTCTTGCCGTAAAC
>Ga0102925_1001470_pt1 | contig 13062 bp, 8 predicted proteins | sample SalPonR1_A_D1_MG_FD_78216 | JGI IMG/M metagenome (GOLD analysis project Ga0102925, IMG submission 78216) | Salt pond soil microbial communities from South San Francisco under conditions of wetland restoration - Salt Pond MetaG R1_A_D1_MG | ecosystem: Environmental > Aquatic > Marine > Intertidal...
GTTGAAGGCGGCGATCATCTGCGCAGCGAGGAAGGCCAGCAGGATGAAGGGGGCCATAACACTCAGGGTGCCGTTCATCATGGCGGCCAGGTCGCGGTCGGAGCGGATCGTGCCGGCGCCCACGCCATAGGCGATACCCGGGACCAGGAATACCACGAACAGGATGGGGACCAGCGCCTCCATCCAGCGCTGGGCCTGCTCGCCGGGGCCGTGCAACGGCGCGCCGGGGATGGCGATGGCGGCGGCCAACAGGACGGCGGTCAGCAGCAGGCCGCGCCCGGCCCAGCGCAGGCCGCGCTGGGGGTTGGGGCCCTCGTCGCTGATGTCGGTGTCGTCCACGGCATTGTCCACCGTCTCGCCGGCGGCGCGCAGGCGTGGCTCCACCCAGCGGGCGGTGACGAACCAGCCCACGAAAGGCAGGATCACGGCGGAGGCGGCCATGAATCCCCAGTTGGCGGCCACGGCCACGGTGTAGTCCGGGTCCAGGATCTGGGCGCCGGTCTCGGTCAGACCGGCGAGCATGGCGTCCAGGAAGGTGAGGATGTAGTTGGCGCTGAAGCCGGCGGCCACCCCCGCCGCGGCAGCGGCCAAGCCGGCCAGGGGCGGCCGACCGCGCAGGGCGAACAGGTAGGCGGCCAGGGGCGGCAGGATGATGTAGCCGGGATCAGCGGCCAGCAACACACCCAGCACCAGGATGCCGGGGGTCAGCAGGCGATCGGGCAGGCGGCGCATGCCCCGGCGGAAGGCGGCGGCGAACAGGCCGGAGCGCTCGGCCACGCCCATGCCCAACATGGCCACCAGCACCAGCCCCAAGGGGCGGAAGTCGACGAAATTCTCCACCAGGTGGCTAACCAGCCACCACACCCCCTCGCTGTCCAGCAGCCCACGCGCACCCACCACCTCGCCGCTGCCCGGCCGGGTGACCGCCAGTCCGGCCCAATCGGCCAGTTGGCTGACGATAAGCACCACCGCCAGGCCGGCGGCGAACAGGGTGGCCGGTTCGGGCAGGCGGTTGCCAGCCCGCTCGATGCGGGCCAACCAGCCGCTGGTGGTGTCCGTGGTCATGCGTTCTCCCTGTCCTGCGGGGATCAGCCGTCACATTCCGGGCGGACATCCGGGGCGGATTGCGGTTGTTCCCCGTGCGCGCTGTAGTGTCGCAGCAGGTGCCGGGCCCGCTCGCTGTCGGCATCGCCCGCCTCCAGCGGGTAGGCCTGCACCGCCGATTGCAGCCGCCTCGCCGCTTCGGCGGTTCGCCCCGTTTGTCCCTCCTGTTCGGCCAGGGCAAGGGCAGCGCGCAGCCGCTGGCGGTGGTCACCGGTGGTGTGCGCGGCCTCCATGGCCCGATGCAGCCACTCCTCCCCTTCGGCCGCCTCCCCCGTGGCCAGCAGGGCCTCGCCGAGGAGGGTGTACAGCTCGGCGTAATACAGCGCAGGCAGGGCCATGGCCTCCCCGCCGGCCAGCAATTCCCGGATCAGGGCGATCTGCTCCCGGCGGCGATCGCAATGGCCGTAGGCCGGGGCCAGGAAGGCCGCCAGGCTGAAGCCGACGGTGAGGCTACCCTCGTGCCGGACCACGGTTTCCATCCGATCCAGTCCACAACGACGCCCCAAGGCGGCCTTGGCCCATTCGCGGTAACCCATGGCGATGACCCGCGTCGCTCGCAGCCCTTCCTCGCGACTGAGCACGGCGACCTCCCGCGCCCGCGCCAGGACCAACGCCGGTTGACCGGCGTAGCGGTGGAAGCCGGCGGATAAGGTCAGGACATACGCCATGAGATTGGGAGCGCCGTAGTGGCGGGACAGGGCGCGTGCTTGCGCTTCCAGGGCCTCGGCCTCGCTGGTACGTCCTCGCCGCAGGGCGAGCAGGGCCCGATACGCCTGCTCAACGGCCAGGGGCGGACCGTTGTAGAGCTGGACCAGCGCCAGCGGCGCCTCGTCCACCCCATCGGGCAGGACGTTGGCGAAATGGGCCTCGGCCAGGGGGATATCCCCGGCATAATTGGCGCAGAAACCGAGCAGATGCCGGGCCGTCCGGATTTCGTCCGCGTCACCGTCGGCCCGGGCCACGTCGAGCAGATTTTCGGCGCGATCCTTGAGATCCGCCCAGCTGCCCCCGGCCAATTGGTGCATGAGGCGCGCAAGCAAGGTTTGGAAATGCGAGGCCGCATCCGCGGGGTCCGCGCCTTCGCCTGCGGGCTCCTCGGAGGGCCGGAAGCCGCGGGGGAACAGGGATTGGACGGCCATGAACTGGGCCACGCGCTCCCCCAGGGCCCGCGCCTCCGGGCCATCCGCGGCTTGGTTCAGCAAATCGCGGGCATGCTCCAGATGGACCAGGGCCTGCTGGTGGGCGCCGAGACGGGCCGAGCGGCTGGCGGCCTGGAACTGGCACTCGGCGGCGGGAAAGGGTTGGCCGGCGCGCTCATGGTGCCAGGCCAGCCAGTCCGGGCGCGCAGCCACCTCGCCGGGATGGACCCGGGGCAGCACCTCGGCCAAGCGGGCGTGCAGCACGGAACGCTCCACCGGCGGCACGGAGTGGTACGCCGCCTCCTCCAGCAGGGCATGACCGAAGGCGTAGCGGGGCTGGTGGGCGGTGCCGCTGGCGCGGAGCAGGTCCAAGGCCTCCAATTCGCCCAGGGCGCGGCGGATCGCCTCCGTATCGGCCTCTTCCAGGTGCGCCAACAGCTCCGCGTCGAAATCCCGGCCCACCAAAGCGCCCAGCTGGGCCACCCGGCGCGCCGCACCCCCTTGATCGAAGCGGGCCAGCAAGGCCTCCGTGCGCCGCTCCGCCGTCGGCCGCTCGCCGTCTCCCGGCTCGCCGGTCCGGGCCAACGCCTCGGCGAACAAGGGCACGCCTTCCGCTGCGGCGGCCACCCATTCGCGGTCCTCGGCGGACAGCGACCCCGGCACCGCCGCGTGGGCCACCAGCTCCCGGATGTGCTCCGGCGGCAAGGGCGCCAGATCCAGCGCCGTCCCCGCCGGTAGGGCCGCACCTTCGGGCCGGGTGGTCAACCAGAGTCCCAGGGGGCGCTCCCCGGGGGCCGTCGCCAAGCGGGCCAACACCGCCCGGGTCATGTCGTCGGCCCAGTGGCCGTCTTCCACCACCAGCAGCGTGGGCTGCCACGCCAGACTGCGGATCAAGGCCACCAGCGCGGCCAAGGTCGCCTCCCGCCCCGGCCCCGCCGTCTCGTCATCGTCCTCGCGGTCCACCAGCCAGACCAGGGGCCCGTGGTGGATGGGGTCCAAGTCGCGGCAGCGCGCCAGGCACTGGCGTAAGCGTTGGGTCCGGGTGGCGGGAGCGCTTTCCGGACCGACACCGCAGAGGTGCTCCAGCAGATCGCGGAAGGGTGCCAAAGCGACCTCCCGCTCCACCTGGCGGCAGCACAGCACCCGAACCGACACCCGCTGCCCTAGACGGTAACGGGCCTCGGCCACCAAACGGCTCTTGCCCAAGCCCGCCGTGCCGCGCAGGGTCAGCACCGGGGCCGCGCCCCGCGCCACGGCCCGGCCCTGTCGTAACAGGACCGCCAATTCACTGCGGCGGCCCACCAGCGGCGAATGAAAGGCCGCCGGGACATCCGCCGCCCTGTGCAGGACGCGATTCTCGCCCGCATCGCCAGCGGGCAGGCACTGGTAGCCGGGGGGCAAGCCGGCGCAGGTCGCCGAACTGGCGCGGACCGCGCCCGCCGGTGCCGTGCGCGCCAGCCGCATGGCCTCGCGCACCACACCGCCGGCATAGTCGGGATGGCCGCCCTCGCCCATCAAGGTCCAGCCGCTGTGGACGCCGGCCCGGCTGCCCGCCAGGCCCGGGGCGCCGGCCTCGGCGATGGCCAGGGCCGCATCGCACGCATCCGATACATAGCGCTCGCTGGCGGGCGGCTTGCCGAAATAGGCCACCATGGCACCACCTGGTGCACCCTCCACCCAGCCACCGCGGCGCGCCAGCGCCTCCCGGCAGGCCCGGCGCGCCGCGGCGATCTCGCCCAAGCCGTCCTCGCCCACTTCCGTAGCGGGCAGGGGCAGCTCGCAATACACCGCCGCGATCCAGCGCCGCTCCAGGCGCCCGCCAGGGGCTTCCGGTTCGCCGTCGCCCGCCGGGGCGCGGGCCATCACGGCGTTGAGGCTGCGCCGGCCCAGCTCGTCCTCGGGCTCGCGGCTGACGTAGGACGCCGCCACCTCGAGGGCGGCATCGAACTGCCCCGTCTCGGCGTACCAGCCACTCAGGCGGTGGAACAGCCGCCGGGCCTGGCCCTGCAGCCAGGCCCGTTGCTGCACCACCCACTCATCGAAGGGCAGATCCTTGTTCAGGGCGAACCCCGCGAGGAACGGCCCGCGGTAGGCCTCCGCGCCACGCGCCAGCTCGGCGATGGCCGCCTCGCGTTGCGCCGGTGACGCCGGGGTCGCCGGCACCGATTTCAGGGCGCGGGCGAAATCGACCACATCCACCTGGGCCGGATAGGCCGGATTGATGGTCAGCGACAAGCGGCCGGTCTCGATCAGCTCGCCTTGCTCCGATTCGGGCAAGAGGGTGCGTAGCTGATGGAGGACCGTACGCAGGGATTGGCGGGCAGACTTGTCCGAACTGTCCGGCCACAGCAACGCGGCGCACTGCTCGCGGGAGACGTGGCTGTCCGCGTGGGCCAGGATCAAGGCCAGGAGGGCGTAGGGTTTGGCCCGGGGAGCGGCCTCGCCGTCGATGCGCAGGCCGCCCAGCAATTGGAGGGTCAGCAGCGGCGCCCCTCGTTCCCCGCCTTGCCGGTCGGCGCCGTCGCCCATGCATTACCCTCCGGTGCGCACCCCGTATCCGGGAAACCCCTTGTCTCGTAGGGGCTTCCCCTGATGTCCTCAGCCTACGCACCCGTCGGCGGTTCTGCCAAGCGCCCAGGGGGAATTTATCCCCTGTGGGGCAGGGAGATACCGGTCAGCTTCTTGTAGAGGGAGACGGCGTAGCCGTCGGTCATGCCGGAGACAAAATCGGTGAGGTGGAGCAACTGCTGGTAGGGGTCGGTGATGCGCCGGCCGGTGGCCGGATCATAGAGGAACTGCTCGGGCACGAGCTGGGACACGGTCCGGCTATGGGGCGTGGTGCGGTGCAGCTGGCCCTCGTTTTCCGCCTCGGCGGTCTCGCGCACCGGATCGTAGAAGAAGCCGAGCAGGCCGCCAAGGACGCCGAAGCCGGCGGCGTCGATCTCCAGCACGCCCGTGGCATTGTAGATGCGCTTGAACGAGGTCTCCTTGATCTCGGCCAGTGCCGCGGCAGCGGGGATGCGCTCTTTCAGCTCGGCATCGAACCGGCCGGTCAGGATGGCTTCCTCTTCCGCCAGGAAGGCCCGGGCGGTCTGCTCCACCAAGGTATTGATGGCCCGGGCGCGCAGGTATTCCACCCGTTCCTTGTCCGAGCTGAGCTGGGCCAGGCGCCCCGGCAGGCCGTCGGCATCGGCGATGGCCCGCAAGTGGGCGTAGACCTCGTCGTAGCTGAGCAGGCCCAGGCGGAAGGCGTCCTCGAAATCCACGATCTGGTAGCTGATATCGTCCGCCGCCTCCATGAGGAAGGCCAAGGGATGGCGGCCGTAGGCCCCCTGGCCTTCCGGCCGCGGCAGCAGGCCCAGGCGTTCGGCCACCTGGGCGAAGGGCTCGGCCTCGGCGGCGAAATAGCCGAACTTCTTGGCGCTGACGCCAGCGTCGCGATCGATAAGATGCGCGGGGCGGGGATACTTGAGGGCGGCGCCCAAGGTGGCGTAGGTCAGCTGCAGGCCGCCCTCGTTGTCCGGGTTCTGCAGCCGGGTCACCACGCGCAGGCCCTGGGCATTGCCCTCGAACTGCTCGAACTCGGCCCGCTGCGCCGCCGGCAGCGGCGCCAGGGCGCGCTGGCCCACCTCGCTGGTGGCGAACCAGTGGCGGATGGCGTCCTCGCCCGAGTGGCCGAAGGGCGGATTGCCGATGTCGTGGGCCAGACAGGCGGCGGCGACGATGGCGCCGAAATCGCCGGGGTCCACATGCGCGAACCCCTCGCGCGCCACCACCTCTTCGCCCACCTGCGTGCCCAGGGAGCGGCCCACGCAGGAGACCTCCAGGCTGTGGGTCAGCCGGGTGCGCACATAGTCGCTTTCCGCCAGCGGGAACACCTGGGTCTTGTCCTGGAGGCGCCGGAAGGCCGAGGAAAAGACGATCCGGTCGAAATCCCGCTGGAAATCGGTGCGGTGGCGGGTGGGGCTGCCTTCCTCCGCCCGGCCGAGGCGGTCATTGGTGATCAGCCGTCCCCAGTCCATGCGGGCCATGGTTCCATCCTCGCTATCAGGCACGTGCATTTGGGAACCGCCAAGCCTAGCACGACCGCGCCCGGCGGGCGTCCACCGGCGGGATCAGCGCAGCAGGGAGAACAGGCCCCCGGCGGCGAGAAGCAGCGTCGCGGCCAGGGCCACGGGCGGTCCCCAGCGCGGGGTCAAGGTATAGCCCGGACGCGGATCGCGCCGGCGCAGACGCCACAAGGCGAGATTCACGGCCGCGAACACGGCCAGGATGAGGGCGCTGGTCATGCCGGCCAGCCCCTTGACCGGGAACGCCAGCGCCAGGAGCGCGACCACCACCGCGACCGCCACCGTGGCCGGCAGGGGCGTCCGCCGGCGCGGATGCACCCGGCCGAGGAAGGCAGGGAGCCGTCCCTCGCCGGCCAGGCCGTAGAGCATGCGCGAGGCCATGATGATCTGGGCCAGCACCCCGTTGACCGCCGCCACCAGCCCGAACAGGGTGATCAACGCCCCGCCGCGGCCGGTGGTCTCCTGATAGATCACCGCCAGGGGCGCCTCACTGCCGGCCAGGGAGGCCGGGTCCAGGGCCAGTACCGCGCCCACCGCCAGCACCAGGTACAACAGCGCCGCCCCGCCCAGGGCGCCGAGGATGGCCCGGGGCAGGTCATGGGCGGGCCGGCGCACCTCCTCCGCCACCTTGACCATGTCCTCAAAACCGATGAAGGCGTAGAACGCCAGGAAGGCGCCCACCCACAAGCCCGCCCAGGCCGCCGGCTCCGCCGCCGGGACCAGTTCCCCGGCCCGCTGTGTCAGGGCGCTATAGCCCTCCCCCAGGCCGGCGATCACCACCAGCAGGCCGACCACCTCGATCACGGTCAGCACGGCGGCGGCGCGCATGGACAGGTCAATGCCCCAGATGCAGACCGCGCCGAGGGCCGTGACCAGCAGCAGAATGGCCCAGACATCGGCTACCGGCAGCAGGACGCCCAGGTAGCCCGCGAAGCCGCGGGCCAGGGCGGCGGAAGACACCACCCCGGCCGCGGTGATGAGCAGGCCCACGAACAGGGACAGCGGGGGCAAGTGGAAGGCGCGTTCCAGGTAGGCGGCCTCGCCGGCGGCGAGCGGGAAGCGCGCCGCCAGCTCGCCGTAGGTCAGGGCGGACAGCCCGGCCACAGCCAGGGAGAGCAGGAAGGCCAGCGGCGCGGTGGTCCCGGCCACGCCCACCACCTCGCCCAGCAGGACATAGATACCTGCCCCGACAATATTGCCGAGGCCGTAGAAGGTCAGCAGCGCGGGGCCGACACTGCGACGCAAGCCGGTCTGGCTCAAGGCGCCGCTCCTCTCCCCGGGGTCCGGGCGTGCCTAGTCCGCTTCCTCCGTCCACTCGGCCGTCACCAGCATCTGCACCAGCTGGGCGGTGGAGCCGGCTTCCATCTTGTCCATGACGCGGGCGCGGTGGACCTCCACCGTCTTGGGGCTGAGATCCAACTTGCGGGCGATGGCCTTGTTGGACAGGCCCTTGGCCACCAGCTTGGCCACCTGGCCTTCCCGGCTGGTGAGGCGTTCGATGCGGCCGCGCAGTTCGCTGCGCCAGCTGCCCGATTCCCGGCGCTGCTGGTCCTCCTGGATGGCCCGCTGCACGGTCTCGATCAGGGCCTGGGCGTTGTAGGGTTTCTCGATGAAATCCAGGGCTCCCCCCTTCATGGCCCGCACCGCGGCGGGCACGTCGGCGTGGCCGGTAAGGATCACCACCGGCGTCTCCACGCCTTGCTCCCGCATCCACTCCTGCACCTCCAGCCCGCTGGCCCCGGGCATGCGGATATCCAGGAGGACCACACCCGGCTGATCGTCCCGGAATCCGCGCATGAAGGTCTGGGCATCATCGAAGACCTCCACTTCCAGGTTCACCGACTCCAGCAGCCAACGGACGGACTCTCGCACCCCCTCGTCGTCGTCGACGACGAAAACCATGGGGTTTTCCGGCTCACTCGCCATCTGGCGCACCCTCTTTTTGTTCCAACGCCACGGTTAAGGGCAGGGTGAAATGGAAGGTCGTCCCCGCCCCCGCCCGGTTCTCCGTGGCCCAGAATCGACCCTCGTGGGCCTCCACGATGGAGCGGCACACCGAAATGCCCAGCCCCATCCCTCCGGATTTGGTGGTAAACAAGGGCTGAACCAGCTCCTCGCGGAGCCCCGCGGGCAGCCCCTTCCCGCGGTCGCTGACATAGACCTCCACCGACTCGGCCCCGGCCAGCCGGGTGCCGATGGTGATGCGTTTCGCCGGATCCTCGCAGGTGTCCGTCGCCTCCATGGACTCCACGGCGTTGTGAAACAGATTGGTGAGACACTCTTGAACCAAAATAGGGTCGCAGGAGACCCCTGGCAACTCATCCGCCAGCGCCAGCTTGACACGGTAGCCGCTCTGGCGTCGGGCCTGCTGCATGCTCGGTACCAGGGAGTGGATCAGCTGGTTGAGATCGATCAGCCGCAGTTGCAGCTCGCCGCCGCTCAAGAAATTGCGGATATCCCAGATAATCCGCCCCGCCTTGTGCGTGTTGGTGCGAATCTGCTCCAGGCCGTAGCGCAGCTTGTCGACCTCGCCCCGGTCCAGGCGGTTGAGGGCCCCCTCGGCGAAATTGGTCGCGGCCGCCAGGGGTTGGTTGAGCTGGTGGGCCAGCACCGAACTCAGTTCGCCCATGGTTACTAGCCGGCGGCTGCGCTCCAGCTCGCCCTGATGACGGCGCAGTTCGGTGAGGTCGCGCGCCATGGTGGATAGCGCCTCCACCTGGCCGTCCTCGCCGCGGTGGGCCACCAGCACTTGCGAAAGCGGGATCTCGCCGCGATGGACGTCGAGCAGGGCCGTTTCCCCTTGCCATACGCCTTCCCGGACCGCGGTAGGGATGCCCTCCTGGCGCAGCAGCTCCACCGACCAATCCGTATGGAACTCCCAGGCATAGCGGCCCACCACATCGGCCTCCGGCGGCAGGCCCACCAGCCGCAGGGCCCCGGGGTTCACATAGCGGATACAGCCGTCGGGCTCGGCGATGCTGACCAGATCGGGCGTGGCGTTGAGCAGCTCCCGGAGGCGGTCGCGCTCGCGTTCGGCCCGTTCCCGGGCCTCCCGGGCGCGCAACGCCACCAAACCGTTGGCCAACTCATCCGCCAGCCGGCACAGCAGCCCCATCTCGTAGGCATCGAAGGAGTCGACATCACCGGCATAGATGGCCAGGGCCCCGAACGGGCGCTCCTCCCGGCGCAAGGGCAGCACCAACACGGAGTGCAGCCCGTGGGCGAGGGCCTCCTCCCGCCAGGGCTCGAAAGCAGGGTCCTGGCCGATATCGCTGATCAGCACCGGCTTGCCGGAATGCATCACCGAGGCGAACGGCCCCGGCCGCCCGCCCCGGGCATCCCAGGTGAAGCGGTCCTCGATGGCCTGGAGATAGCCGCCGTCGCCGCTGACGCTGCGCACCTGGATGCTGCGCTCGGCGTCGTAATTGGGCTCCCCCACCCAGGCCAGCACATAGCCAGCGTCCTTCACGAGGAAACGGCTGATCTCGTCCAGCAGCACGCCCTCGTCCTCGGCCCAGCGCACCGCCTGGTTGGTGGCGTTGAGCGCGCGCAGGGCCCGGTTGGCGCGCTGCTGCATGAGCTGCGCTTCCTTGAGGTGGCTAATGTCCTCCAGGGTCAGCCGGGCCAGGGGCTCGCCGCTCTGCGGGTCCGGCGCCACCCGTCCTTTGACGCTCAGGGTGGCAACCCCGCCGCGAAGCCCACGCATGGGGAGATTGACGCTGGTTTCACCGCCGCCGGCGTAGAGGTGCTGCAAGAATTCCCCCAACGCCGTCCCGCCCCGGCCCAACAACAGGTCGGCCAGGGGGCGCTGGGTCAGTTCGTCGGGGGAAATGCCCAATTGGCGGCCGGCCTCGGCGTTGGCCCGGCGCACGGTGCCGCGGATGTCGCAGATCACATAGGCCAGCGGCGCCAATTCGAAGAGATCGGCAAAACGATCCCGCGACGCGCTTACCGCCTGGAGGTGCTGGACGAGCGCCTCCCGGGACCAGTCCGCATAGTCCTCCCCCTTTTCCGTCATGCAGGCGTCTTCCGGCGTTGTCCGTTTCTGGTCCGCCAGGGCGTCTCTCCTCGTTGTGGGCGGGCACAGTTCCGAAGCCGACCCCAAGAGGATGGCGGCGGACCCGCATTACAGATCCCAATGTCCCTGATGGATCTTCCCCCTTGCAAGCGCAGGATAAACCAACTCCCACCGCAAAGTCCCCTTCATCAGGGAAAACCCTTACATTTTTCGGTCACCTTCCTAATTGGTGGGTATCGCCGCCATATCTTACAAAAGCGCTTACTGGCATTGCCGTTACCGGACGAACCAACAGAGCAACCGGGCGAGCGAACGAATATTGAGGCCGAAGGCCTCGCTCCGGGGCAATCCGGGGCAAAACCGCTTATACGAGCGCACACAAGAGGGAGGGGAAACCATGGGCATCAATTTCACCACGCGGGGTCGCAAGAGTTCCGGCTATCTGGTTAAGGACAAGGAATTCATCTCGGTCGTCGACTTTCGGCTCGACCAGGAAGAGGACGAATGGGGGCATCCCTTGGTCTATGGGGACATGGAACTCAAGGGCAAAAGCCGCAAACCGACGGACTATGACGGCCCCCTCACCCTGCATGCCAACCAGGGCTACAGCCTGAACCTGGAGATCACCCGCCCCCTGGGCAGAGGTCGCTTCGCCTTCCGGGTCAAACGCTCCAAGCAGAAAGCGTCATGAGCCGCCAGGCGCCCCCGCCGCACCGGACCCAATGCAGGAGCCGACGATGAACCCGCATGCCAACGAGGACCACCAAGTTCCCAGCGAGGCGCTGATCTATCACAACGGCATCCCCGTCGCCATCGTGCCCACCAAGGGCATCAGCCGCAGCGGACTGGAGGTGAACTGCGGTCCCATGCACTACGCCCGCAATACGCAGCTGGAGGTGGAGATGGCCTTCGCGCCGGATCGGCGCGGCAGCCGTTTCCGCATTCCCGTCCACGTCGAGGAATGCACCCGCAACCACATGGCCCTGGAATTCGACGACCTGCCGGAGGGCTTCCCCCCGGTTCTCCGCCACCTGACACAGGCGCGGCAGCCGGAACAGGTCAACAGCAGCCGCACCGTGCTCTCCCACTAGAGAACGGCACCGGTGACTTCCCAGCGCAAGCCATTGGGCATCGGGGAATACTGCAACCGCGAGGTGGTGGTCACCGATGCGACCACTTCCGTCCGCGAGACGGCCCGTCTCATGCGTCATCACCACGTGGGGGATGTGGTGGTGACCGAGCGGCGTGACGGCCGCACCGTGCCGGTGGGGATCGTGACGGACCGCGACCTGGTCGTGGAGGTACTGGCCGAGGAGGTTGCCGTCACGGAAGTCACGGCGGGCGACATCATGGCCGCCGATCTCGCCGTCGCCGAAGAGGATGACGATCTGTGGGATACTCTGCTGCGCATGCGCTTCCGCGGCGTGCGTCGGCTGCCGGTGGTGGACGCCGGCGGTGGCTTGCAGGGCATCATCACCGTGGATGACCTGCTGGAGTTATTCACTGAGCATTTGCACGACCTGGTCAAGGTCATTACCCGCGAGCAGGACCGCGAGCGCAGCCAGCGTCAGTGAGCCGGCCATCCCCATGGCCACAAAAAAACGGCCCGGCAGGGCGAACCTGCCGGGCCGTTTTGTCTCCGCCGGGCGCACTCAGGCGGATTCCGCCTTGGCGTGCTCCTTGCCCAGCACCATGTACATGGTGGGCACCACGAACAAGGTGAACAGGGTGCCGATGGACAGGCCGGTGGTAATCACCAGGCCCAGGGCGAAGCGGCTCTCAGCGCCGGCGCCCGTGGACAGGGCCAGGGGCAAGGTGCCGAACACCATGGCCGCGGTGGTCATCAGCACCGGCCGCAGGCGAATGCCGGCGGCGTCCTCGATGGCCTGGCGCTTGGAATAGCCCTGCTCCTGGAGCTGGTTGGCGAACTGCACGATGAGGATGCCGTGCTTGGAGATCAGGCCGATCAGGGTCACCAGACCGATCTGGGTGTAGATGTTCAACGTCGCCGCCCCCAGGTACAGGAACACCAGGGCGCCGGCGATGGACATGGGCACGGACACCAGCATCACCAGCGGATCGCGCCAGCTCTCGTACAGGGCCGCCAGCATCAGGAAGATCAGGATCAGCGCCAGGAAGAAGGTGGCGACCAGCTGGCTTCCCTCCTCCTTGAAGTTCCGCGACTGACCGGCGTAATCGATGCTGTAGCCGCGGGGGAAGACCTCCTCGGCCTTGGACTCCAGGAAGCGCAAGGCCTCGCCCATGGACACCCCGGGCGCCGGCACCGCCGATAGGGTGGCGCTGTTGAGCTGGTTGAAGCGGTTGAGCTGCTCCGGCTGCACTTCCCGCTCCAGGGAGACCACCGTGGACAGCGGGATCATGTCCCCGTTGGGGGCCTTGATGTGGTACTGGCGCAGTTGCTCGGGGTTGAGCCGGTCCACGCGCTGCACTTGCGGGATCACCTTGTATGACCGCCCCTGCATGCTGAAGCGGTTCACGTAGGCGCCGCCAAGCATGGAGGCCATCTCGTTGCCCACCTGCTGCATGGTCAGGCCCAGGTCGGCCACCTTGTCGCGGTCCACCTTGATCCGGGCCTGGGGCAGGTCGTACTTGAGGTCCGTATCGGCGAACAGGAACATACCCGAGTCCATGGCCGCCTTGAGCATGCGCTGGGACACATCGTTCAGGGCCGCGGGATCGTCGGTGGTGCCGATGACGAACTGCACCGGCA
>Ga0102925_1001476_pt1 | contig 13053 bp, 13 predicted proteins | sample SalPonR1_A_D1_MG_FD_78216 | JGI IMG/M metagenome (GOLD analysis project Ga0102925, IMG submission 78216) | Salt pond soil microbial communities from South San Francisco under conditions of wetland restoration - Salt Pond MetaG R1_A_D1_MG | ecosystem: Environmental > Aquatic > Marine > Intertidal...
AGCGGCTCATTCATCCCTCCTCGGTGGGGCGCGCCTCGGGGCCGGGACGGCGCATCCGGCGGCAGGGGGCCTATATCGCATGGGTCTTCTTCATGCTGTTCGCGCTGACGTTGACGGCACTGACCGCCGTACTGGCGCTCTTCGGTCAATCCTTCGAATCTGCGCTGATCCTCGCCCTGTCGGGGCTGTCGACCACTGGCCCGCTGATTCATGCGGCCAGCGAAGAGCCGATCCGTCTGGCACAGCTGGGCGAGGGGGCGAAACTCGTCTATGCGACGGCGATGGTGCTTGGTCGGCTGGAGACGCTCGCGCTGATCGCGTTGCTCAACCCCACGGTCTGGCGGGATTGAGCGTGCGCATTATTTTTGGGCTGGAAACTCGGGCGCTGGCAGGACATACTCGCCCGCGTGTCAGGGTTGAAAGACGCGCCGATACGCGGCGTGCGCAAGAAAAAAGGCAGGATATTGAATGGCTTCTGATCGGCAAAATTTGCAGGACGCATTTCTCAACCAGGTTCGCAAGACCAAGATCCCGGTCACTGTATTCCTGATCAACGGGGTCAAGCTGCAAGGTGTGATTACCTGGTTCGATAATTTCTGCATTCTGCTGCGGCGCGACGGTCAATCGCAGCTGGTGTACAAGCATGCCGTGTCGACGATCATGCCGTCGCAGCCTGTGAACCTCTATGACGGTGACGACGCCAATTGATGGAACATGCACGCCCGATCACCCGGGCTTGGGTCATCCACCCCGAGATTGTCGGTACAGACCGGGCGCGCGACCCCGATCTTGCGCTTGAAGAGGCGGTGTCGCTCGCCCATGCACTGCCGGATCTGGAGGTCGCGGGCGCACAGGTCGTGCGGCTGCGCAAGCCCGACGCCGGGCGGCTCTTTGGCAAGGGCAAGCGCGAGGAGCTGAAAGAAGCGATAAGCGCCGCCGAGGCTGATCTGGTGCTGGTTGATGGGCCCCTGACACCGGTGCAGCAACGCAACCTGGAGAAAGCCTGGGATATCAAGATCCTCGATCGGACCGGGCTGATCCTTGAGATTTTCAGCGACCGGGCAGCGACCCGAGAAGGCGTGTTGCAGGTCGAGATGGCGGCGCTGAGCTATCAGCGCACGCGCCTCGTGCGGGCCTGGACCCACCTTGAGCGGCAGCGTGGCGGGCTTGGCTTTGTCGGCGGCCCCGGCGAGACGCAGATCGAGGCCGACCGCCGCGCCATCGATGAGCAGCTCGTGCGCCTGCGGCGTCAGTTGCAGAAGGTCGTAAAGACCCGCACCCTGCATCGTGCCGCGCGCGCCAAAGTGCCGTTCCCGATCGTCGCCCTGGTTGGCTATACCAATGCGGGAAAATCCACGCTTTTTAATCGCCTGACCGGCGCAGATGTCATGGCAAAGGACATGCTCTTCGCCACTCTGGACCCGACGATGCGGCGGGTCGTTCTACCCGGCGGTGGACCGGAAGTGATCCTGTCGGACACGGTGGGGTTCATCAGCGACCTGCCGACCGAACTGGTGGCGGCGTTCCGCGCCACGCTGGAGGAGGTGCTGGAGGCCGATCTCATCTGCCATGTGCGCGACATCTCGCATCCCGAGAGCGCGGCACAGGCGCGCGACGTGGCGACGATCCTCGAAAGTCTGGGGGTCAAGGACACAGTGCCCCAGATCGAGATATGGAACAAGATCGATCGGCTGGAGGATGAGGCGCGCGCCGCGGCCTTGACGCAGGCGGCCCGACAGGACGGGGTGCAGGCGCTGTCGGCGGTGACGGGGCAGGGCATCGACGATCTGGTCGCTGCAATCTCGGAGGCGCTCGTTGAGGTGCGGTATCCCAGCGAGGTGCATTTGGGCTTCGGCGAGGGGCGTAAGCGGGCATGGCTTTTTCAAAAGGATCTGGTCGAACAAGAGCGTCAGACCGAGGATGGTTTTGATCTCACCGTTCGCTGGTCGGCCCGGCAGCACGCGCAGTTCGACGAGATGTGAGCGACGGGCATTGGCTTGGGTTTTCCTTATTCTCTTGCGTCCATGTGGCTTCAAGGCGCCGCCGCGTGGCACAGTGCAAACGCCTGATCGCCCCGGCTGCCAGAGCCTGTCCGCACTGCCCGGCGCTAAGGACGTTTGGATCAGTCGCGACCTCTTTTCCTGAGTTTTTCGCGGATTTGTGCCGGTATGGCGCACATCTGGCGACGTCACACCTGTTAGACCTGCAAACGCAAAGCTTCTATCCAGGCGGTGCCGCTAGCGAGTCTCGCCATGTCACATGCGCGTCGAGTTCTGCTGACACGAGGGGGCCGTTGCCCTCGATCATTCGGATCAAGAGCCGCGCTGCCGCCGCCCCCATGGCGCGGTGCGGCACGTGGACCGTCGTCAGCGCGGGATCGACCACCGAGGCGATGTCGATATCGTCAAAACCGGTGATCGACACATCCACCGGCACCGACAGGCCGAGCGCGCGGGCGCGCTTCACCGCGCCGACCGCAAGCACATCGTTGCCGCACATCACCACCGTGGGTCTGGGCAGGCTCTGCATCAGTACCTCGAAGGCATCGCCGCCGGTCTCGATCCCGTAGTCGGTCTCGATTACCTGCAACGCCGCCACTGGCAGTCCGCGCGCGGCGATGGCATCGCGGATACCCTCGACCCGGGTGCGGGCGCGATCATTGTCGGCCACGGGTGCGGTGATCACCGCGATATCGCGATGCCCCAGATCAAGGGTTTTCTCGGCAAGCACCCGCATCGCGCGACGGTTGTCGAAGCCGACCGAGATGCCCGTCTGCGCCGGATCATAAGCCCATGTCACCAGCACCGGCAGGCCGCGTTGCTGCAGAAACTCGGTCACCTGCGGCGCGCGGTCATGGCCGATCAGCAAAAGCCCGTCGGCACCGCGCGCCACCAGCGAGCGGATCTGTTCCTCTTCCACTTCCTGCCGATACGATGAGGACGCGACGAGCAACTGATAGCCGAGCGTGCGCAATTCCTCCTGAAACGCCTGAAGTCCGCGCGCGAAAATGGCGTTTTCCATCGTCGGGATGACTGCGCCAATGGTCCGCGTACGCCGCGAGACCATGGCGCGCGCGCCGAAATTAGGGGCATAGCCAAGTGCGGCCACGGCCTCTAGCACGCGCAGGCGGGTGTCGTCGGAGACCTTGCCGGGCGTGTTGAGACAGCGCGAGACCGTGGCCGTCGAAACATCGGCGGCGCGGGCGACATCTTCGAGTGTCGGGGCAGGGCGAGGGGCGCTGATCGGGGCCATGTTCGGCTTTTCCAAAGTCCTCATGCGGAGTTCATGAACCAACAGCCTCTAGCCCCGGTTCACGTGAAAATCAAATGAAAGCGCTTGCAATATCGTAATGCAAGCGCTTACATCAAGGCAAGAACCGATTCCGTCCGGGAGGAACATCCATGGCGCTCGTGCTTGCGATCCTGAGTTTCGCCACCTTTACCGCGAATGTCGCGCTTGGCGCATCGGGGGTGGGCGCGCCGCTTGGCGATGTCGGAGAGATGCTGGTTCTGCTGACCGCCTCGGCGTTCTTCGTCGTGGCGATCCTGAAAAAAGAAGCCGACAGGCGAAACAAGTCAGACGGCTGATCGTCATAACGGGAGGAGATGATCTTGGATAACGAACGCAAAGACCTCGAGTCGGCCACGCGCCGGAATTTCCTGAAACTGGCCAGCACAGGTGGCTTTACCGCGGCCCTTGTGGCCGGGGCCGCGGGCACGCTGTGGTCGACCGAGGCCGTGGCACAGACCGCGCGTGAGGAAAACGAGCGTGAAAAGGCCGCGGATCACGTGATGACGGTGGCCACCGCCTATGTGGTGGGCGCGTCGCGCAGCTATCCGATCATGCAGCTGGATCTCAAGGAAAACATCCAGAACGCCACAAACGGCAAGGTCTATGTCAAGCTGGCCCCGGGTGGACAGCTGGGCGCGGGCGGCAGTCTTGTGCAGAAGGTGCAGGGCGGCACGATTCAGGCCGCACAGCATTCGCTGTCGAATTTCGCGCCCTTCGCCAGTGCCGTGGACCTGATCAACATGCCCTATCTGTGTGGCTCCAACCAGCGGTTCACCAATCTCGTCAATTCCGATTTCTGGAATGCCGAAGTGCATCCCAAGGTCGAAGCTGCCGGGTTCAAGGCGCTTTTCTACGTCAATATCGACCCGCGCGTCGTGGCGGTGCGGCAGGGTGGCAACGCGGTGATGACGCCGGGCGACATGTCGGGGATCAAGTTCCGCGTGCCCGGCTCCAAGATGTTGCAGCAATATTACCGCATGGTCGGGGCCAATCCGACGCCGGTCGCCTGGGGCGAGACCCCCTCGGCGATCAAGCAGGGCGTGGCGGATGCACTCGATCCGTCGGTCGGCGCCCTCTTTGTCTTTGGCTTCAAGGACATTCTCAGCCATGTGACATTCACGCAGGCCGTGCCTGACAGCCAAGTCTATTCGTGCAACCTCGAATGGTTCAATTCGATGCCCGGCGACGTGCAAGAGGGGATCATGTGGGGCTCTGAGATGACCGCGCATCAAAACCTCGCCAAGGTGCCGTCGGCCCGCGCCTATGCCATGGCCGAACTGGTCAAGGCGGGGGTGCAGTTCCATTCGCTGAGCGACGATCAACTGGCCGAGTGGCAGGACGCGGGCGGCTATCAGCGCTCCGAGTGGGACGAGTTCAAGGTTGAATTGGCCGGGTCCATGGAGACATTCGCCAAGATGGAAGAGGCCGCCGGGACGCAGGGCAAGTACTACGTTCACGACGCCTGAGCCCTGCGCGGGGGCCACTCGCCCCCGCCACCCCGTCAGGACAGGGACCGCAGCCGCGCATCGCGCGGCCCCGGTGCCCTGACCCAAAAGAAGGGATGCCCCCATGTCCGTATTGCGCCGTATCGACCGGGACGCCGAACGCTGGCTGCTGCTTGTGTTCTACGTGATGCTCGTCGCCACCATGGCGATTGAGGTGCTTCGGCGCGAAATCTTTGCCTATTCCTCGATTTGGGGCGAAGAGATCGTGCGCTATTCCTTCATCTATCTGGCCTGGATCGGGGCTGCTGCGGCGGTCAAGGAACGCGCCCATATCCGGATCGACGTAGTGATGCATTACCTCGGGCCAAGGCTCAAGGCGCTGCTTTATATCTTCGGCGATCTGGTGATGGTCGCGGTCGCTGTGGTGGCGCTCTACTGGTCGCTGGAGACGGTGCATGTCTCGGCCAAGTTCGGGTCGGTCACCGACGGTCTGCGCATCTCGAAGGTGTGGTTCCTGATGGCCGTGCCGGTAGGGTTTTCTCTGATGCTGTTTCGTCTCGTGCAATCGCTGCTGCGGGATTTCAGATCGCTTCGGGACGGCACGCCCGTCTTCGAGGGCGACAAACTCTTTGATTGAGGGTGCGCGATGCTTTGGGGTGCCATGGAACAAACGGTCGAACTGGGGTGGGATTTCTACCTTCCGGTTCTGATCTTCGTCGGCCTGATCGCATTGGCGGTGCCGGTCTGGGCGGCCATCGGGTCGGCTGCAATCATCATGCTGGTGATGTCGGGCGATCTGCCGCTCAGCCTTGTGGGCGAGAGCCTGTTCACCGGCATCGACGCCTTTGCGCTCACCGCCGTGCCGCTGTTCATCCTGACCGGTGATGTGCTGGTGCGCACCGGGTTGAGCCGAAAGTTCCTCGACGTGGCCGAGGCGCTGACATGCTTTGCCAAGGGGGGCTTCGGCTCGGCCACGGTGCTGGTCTGCGGAATGTTCGCGGCGATCTCGGGGTCGGACGCGGCGGGGGCGGCGGCGGTCGGACGGATGACCATCGACCGGCTGGTGGAATCTGGCTATCCGCGCCCCTATGCCTGCGCGCTGGTGGCGGCAGGCGCCTGCACCGGCATCCTCATCCCGCCCTCGATCGCGTATATTATCATCGGCCTCGTGCTGGGGATTTCGGCCTCGACCCTCTTCATGGCAGCACTCATTCCCGGGCTTGCGATCCTTCTGTCGATCCTTGTGAGCAATATCATCGTCAACCGGATCTACGATTACGAGGGTGGCGGCATGCTGTCCTTTGGCGAATGGCTGAGCAATCTGGGGCGCGCGCTCGCTTCGGGCTGGTATGCGTTCATCGTGCCTGGGATCATCTTTTACGGCATCTTTTCCGGGCGGCTCACGCCGACCGAGGCGGGGGCGACGGCGGTCGTGGTGACGATCCTCATGGGGTTCATCCTGCGCACGCTGAGCCTTGCGGATTTCCCGGCGATGCTGGTGAGTTCGGCCAAGGTCAACGGGGTGATTCTGCCGATCATCGCCTTTTCGGCCCCGTTGGCCGAGGCGCTGGCGATCATGGGCGTGCCGCAGGGGTTTGTCACCGCCGTCACCGGCCTGACCGATGAGCCGTGGCTGCTGATCCTAATGATGATCGGCATCCTGATCGCGGCAGGCTGTGTGATGGAAACCACGCCCAATATCGTGATTCTGGCACCGATCCTGAAACCGCTCGCCGACAATATCGGCATGAACGAAATCCAGTTCTGTATCATGATGATCACGGCGCTTGGCGTGGGCTTCATCACGCCGCCTCTGGGGCTTAACCTTTTCGTCGTCTCGGGCATCACCGGCGAGTCGATCCTGCGGATCGCGTGGCGCGCGGTGCCCTTTGTGTTGGGCATGTTCGTGGTCGTTCTGCTGATCGCCTATGTGCCCGCCGTCTCTACCACGCTTCTGCCTGACATCTACAAATAGGACCTTTGTGACATGGCTCTGGAATACCTCAAGAAAGCTAGCCTTAACTCCGGCTCGAACGCGGGCGACGTGCACGACACGGTGATCGCCATTCTCAACGATATCGAGGTGGGCGGCGACACGGCGGCGCTGGACTATGCCGCGAAGTTCGACAAATACGAGGGCAACGTCCTGATGACCAAAGCCGAGATCGAGGCCGCTTGCGCCTTGGTTCCCGAAAAACTCAAGGCCGATATCCGCTTTGCCCATGACAACGTGCGCCGCTTTGCCGAGATGCAGAAATCAACCGTCGCCAATGTCGAGCACGAGGTGGTGCCGGGCATGATCGCGGGCCAAAAGGCGATCCCGGTGGACGCGGCGGGCTGCTACGTGCCGGGCGGGCGGTATAGCCATATCGCGAGCGCGATCATGACCGTGACCACCGCCAAGGTCGCGGGCTGCCGTCATATCACAGCCTGTTCGCCGCCGCGCCCGGATGTGGGCGTCAATCCGGCGATTGTCTATGCCGCGCATATCTGCGGGGCGGATCAGATCCTGGCCATGGGTGGGGTTCAGGGGGTGGCGGCGATGACCTTTGGCCTCTTCGGCCTGCCGCGCGCCAATATTCTGGTGGGTCCGGGCAATCAGTTTGTCGCCGAGGCCAAGCGAATTCTCTTTGGCCGGGTGGGGATCGACATGATCGCGGGGCCGACCGACAGCCTTATCCTCGCCGACAGCAGCGCCGATCCGCATATCGTGGCGACCGATCTGGTGAGTCAGGCGGAACATGGCTACAACTCTCCAGTTTGGCTGGTGACCGATGATCGCGCGCTTGCCGAGGATGTGATGGCCCGCGTGCCTGGATTGATCGCCGATCTGCCGGAGGTGAATGCCGAGAACGCCGCCGCCGCGTGGCGTGATTATGCTGAGGTGATCCTCTGTGCCGACCGCGAGGAAATGGCGGCCACCTCTGACGCCTACGCGCCAGAACACCTGACGGTGCAGGCCGGGGATCTCGATTGGTGGCTCGACCGGCTGACCTGCTATGGCTCGCTGTTTCTGGGCGAAGAGACGACGGTGGCCTATGGTGACAAGGCGGCGGGGACCAACCATGTGCTGCCCACCTCTGGTGCGGCGCGCTATACCGGCGGGCTGAGCGTACATAAGTATATGAAGATCGTTACATGGCAGCGGGCCACACGCGAAGGTGCGAAATCCATCGCCGAGGCGACGGCCCGCATCTCGCGCCTTGAAGGGATGGAAGGGCATGCCCGTGCCGCCGATGTGCGGTTGGCCAAGTATTTCCCGGATGAGACCTTTGATCTGACCGCAAATGGCTGACGACCTCTTCAGTGTGAAGGGCCGGATCGCCTGCGTCACCGGGGCGAGTTCCGGTCTGGGACGGCATGCTGCGCTGATGTTGGCGCGTGCCGGTGCGCACGTCGTTGGCGTGGCGCGACGCGAAGACGCTTTGCGGGACTGGGCGGCGGAAGTCGGCGAGCATGCGGCCTATGTCGTGGCCGATGTGGCCGACCGCGACACGCTGCCGGAAACCGTGGCCGCGATTCGCGCACCTTTTGGTGCACCGCAGATCGTGTTGCACGCGGCGGGTGTGAACACTCGGCAGAGTGCGGATGAGGTGACACCCGAAGGCTGGGATGCCACGCTTGCCCTCAACCTCACCGCGCCATTCTTTCTAACGCAGTCTCTGGTGCCCGGCATGCGTGCCGGTGGCTGGGGGCGGGTGGTTAACTTCGCCTCGCTCCAGACCACGCGCGCCTTTCCCGGCGGAATTGCCTATGGGGCCAGCAAGGCGGGTATCGCGCAACTGACCCGCGCCATGGCCGAGGCCTGGTCGCGCGACGGGATCACCGCCAATGCCATAGGGCCGGGATTTTTCCCCACTGAACTGACGCAGGCGGTCTTTGGCGACGCGGAACGCGCGGCGCGCAATGCGGCGCAGACCTGCATCGGGCGCAATGGAGACCTGTCGGACATGGACGGCCCGCTGCTCTTTCTGTGCTCCGAGGCGTCACGATATGTGACGGGTCAGGTTCTGATGGTCGATGGGGGGTTCACCGCGAAATGAAGGCGTTAATCTATGAAGGCCCCGAAGCCGTCGTGCTGCGCAATGTGCCGGATGCGGAGCCGCGCGCGGGAGAGGAACTGATCCGGGTGTCCGCCGTGGGCATTTGCGGCTCGGACATGCATGCTTATCTGGGCCATGACGCGCGCCGTCCCGCACCGCTGATCCTTGGGCATGAGGCGGCAGGCGTGATCGTGGGCGGGCCGCGCGAGGGCGAACGGGTGACGATCAATCCGCTGGTGACCTGCGGGGTCTGCGACGCCTGCCGCGCGGGGCGCGAGAACCTGTGCGCGGCGCGGCAGATCATCTCGATGCCGCCGCGCGAGGGGGCCTTTGCCGAATATGTCGCGATGCCTGCGCGTAACCTAGTGTCGGTGCCGTCCGATGTATCGCTTGTCAAGGCCGCACTGGCGGAACCGCTGTCAGTCAGCTGGCACGCGGTGCGGCTCGCGGTCGAGGCGCGCAAAGAGGGCGCGCCGGGGGCGGCATTGGTGATCGGTGGCGGGGCTATCGGGTTGGCGGCGGCGCTGGCGCTGGCGGCGCAGGGCGTGGCGGATGTTACCCTGTCCGAGCCGAACCCGGCGCGCCGGGCTTATCTGGCCGCGCGCTGCGGACCGCAAGTGGTGGAAGAGGCGGCAGGGCAGTTCGGTTTGGTGATCGACGCCGTGGGCTATGCCGCAACCCGTGCCATAGCCTCGGCCTGTGCCGCGCCGGGCGGTGTGATCGCGCATGTCGGACTGGGCGAGGATGCAGGCGGGCTCGATATCCGGCGCATGACCTTGCAGGAAATCACCTTCATCGGCACCTATACCTATACGGCGCAGGACTTTCGCGACACCGCTCAGGCGATCTTCGACGAAAGGCTTGGCCCGCTCGATTGGACCGAGGCGCGCGGGTTGTCTGAGGGGGCCACCGCCTTTGCCGATCTGCGCGCGGGCCGGGTTGCCGCGCCCAAGATCATTCTGGACCCCGCTGCATAGCGCGGGACATCTGCAAAAGGAGCCGACAGCATGTATAAACGTATTCTCGTCCCGATGGCGCTTGATCACGGACTTTCGCCGGAAACCCTGGAAATCGCCCGTGCGCTGTTGCAGGAGGGTGGGGAGGTCGTCGCTCTGCATGTCTACGAGACGCCAAGCGGCGCAGTGGGGGCCTATCTCGATGAAGAGATGGTGCGCGCCGGGTTCGAGATGGCGCGCACGCGCATGGCAGAGAAACTTGCGGAGCATCCGGGTGTTCAGGCGGTACTCAAGAAGGGCCACAGCTATCGGACCATCGTGGACTATTCCACCGAAATTACGGCCGATTGCATCGTCATCGGGTCGCACAAGCCGGGGCTGCGGGATTACTTTCTCGGCTCCACTGCCGCACGGGTCGTGCGGCATGCGCCCTGCGCGGTGCATGTGACGCGCTGATCTGTTGGGGCGTGCCGCGCATATCCACAGCGCCGAGGACGCGCGCCGTCTGGCCCGACGTCATCTGCCGTGGATGGTGTTCGACTATATCGACGGCGCGGCGGGGCGCGAGACCGGGGCGGCGCGCAATCGCGCGGCCTTGGATGCAATCCCACTGACCCCGCGTATCCTGCGCGATGTAAGTGCGCGTGACCTGAGCGTGCCCCTGTTCGGGGGGCAGGCCGGGCGGCCCTTCGGCATTGCGCCGATGGGAATGTGCAACCTCTCCGCCCCCGGCGCGGATCTGATGCTGGCGCGGCTTGCGGCGCGGGAAAACGTGCCTTTGGGCGTGTCAACTGTGGCCTCTACCCCGTTGGAAAGGCTGATTGAAGTGGCCGAGGGGCAGGCGTGGTTCCAGCTCTATTTCAGCGGCGATGGCAGTGGCACCTTTCGTCTGGCCGAGCGCGCGCGCGATGCGGGCTACGAGGTTCTGATCCTCACCGTGGACGTGCCGGAACTGGGCCGCCGCCCGCGCGAATTGCGCCACGGCTTTACCATGCCGTTCAGGCTGGGTCCCCGACAATTTCTCGATTTCGCGCTGCACCCAAGGTGGTCGCTGCGCACGCTTGTTCATGGCCGTCCCGAAATGGCGAATTTCCAGATGCCGGGCTATGCCTTTGATCGCACCGAGAGCCGGGCGCGCGCCACCTGGGACACGCTGGCGCGGCTGCGCGAGATGTGGCCGGGCAAGCTTGTGGTCAAGGGGGTGTTGGATGTCGAGGACGGGGTGCGGCTGGCGGCCTCGGGGGTCGATGCAATTCAGGTCTCCAGCCACGGGTCTCGACAACTGGAGAGCGCGCCGCCTCCTATTGAGGCGCTGGCGCGCATCCGCGCGGCTGTCGGAACGGAGATGGCGGTTTTCTACGACAGCGGGCTTCGCTCGGGTGAGGATGTGCTCAAGGCGATGAGCCAGGGGGCGGATTTCACCTTTCTGGGCCGCATTCTGCAGTTCGCTATCGCGGCGGCAGGTGAGGAAGGGCTGACGCGTCTGTGGGACGTGCTGAGCACCGAATTGAGCGCAGCCATGGCCCAAACCGGGTGCTGTTCGCTGACAGGTATAGGCAACCGTGCGTCAGAGACGAGCCGAGCCATCGCGCAAGGGGCTTGATCCGCGCCGCGCCCCGAGATCGCTACAGCTTGCGGATCTTCAGCTTGGTGATTCGGTTGTCCTTTCGCGCGACCACCTGAAACCTGAAACCGTGGAAGATGAAGGCTTGGTCAATCGCCGGGATCATCTGTGCCTCGTGGATCACAAGCCCCGCCACGGTGTTTGCGGCATCGTCTGGCAGGGTCCAATCGGTCGCGCGGTTGAGATCGCGGATGGTCATCGCCCCATCGATCAGGAACTGGTTGTCCTCGGTCTTGCGTATGGGATGTTCCGCGTCGGGATCGAATTCGTCGGTGATCTCTCCGACGATCTCCTCGAGAATATCCTCCAGTGTGATTAGACCTTGCAGCGTGCCGTATTCATCCACCACCAGCGCAAAATGGCTTCGCATGCGCAGAAACTGCCGCATCTGGTCGTCAAGCGTGGTGGTTTCGGGCACGAAATAGGGCTCGCGCGCGATGCTCTGAACGTCAAAGGCGCGCAACGCTTCGGCGGCACCTTCCTCGGAAGAGGTGACAAGGCTGTGCATCGCCCGCAAGAGATCCTTGGCGTGAACCACGCCGACGATATTGTCGGGATCGTCGCGATAGAGAGGCAGGCGGGTGTGGTTGCTCTTGAGGCATTGATCGAGGATTGCTTCGGGATCGGCCTCGGCGTCGATCATCTCGATCCGCGAACGGTGAAGCATGATTTCTTCGACCGCGCGTTCGCCCAGATCGAGTGCGCCGAGGATACGGTCGCGGTCTTCTTTCTCGACCACGCCTTCGGATTGACCGAGATAGAGCGCGCCCGCGATTTCATCGCGCACCGCAAGGATATGGCTGTCTGGATCGGTCTGCACGCCAAAGCCGCGCAGGATCAGCCGCACGAGCCAGCGCACCGCCGAGACCACGGGGGAGAATACCTTGACCACCCAGACGATGATCGGGGCGGTCCGCGAGGCTGCAACCTCGGCATTGGTGATGGCGTAGGTCTTGGGCAGTACCTCGGCGAAGATCAGCACAAGCAGCGTCATCACTAGCGTCGCCAGCGCCACGCCGCTTTCGCCGAACAGCCGGGTGAAGAGCGCCGTGGCGAGTGAGGCAGCGAGGATGTTGACGAGGTTGTTGCCCAGGAGTACCGAGCCGATGAGGCGTTCGTTGTCCTCGGTGATCTTGAGCGCCGTATCCGCCCCGCGAGAGCCCTTTTCGGCCTGCGCACGCAGCTTGCCGCGCGAGGCGGCGGTGAGCGCGGTCTCACTGCCCGAGAAATACCCAGACAGGACCAGCAGGCAGAGGATGGAGCCTGCCGTGATCCAGAAGGTCAGGTCGAGAACGGGATGCGTCGCTTCCATTTGCGTGATATTCCTTATGCTTGACCGGGTTATGGGGGCTGATCGGCCCGCAATCAAGGGAGCAGGCGTGATGCAGGTGCGGGATTTGGGCGAATTGGACGGCCCGTTGCTGATTTTCGGTGGGCCATATTCGAATCTGCAGGCCATGCAGGCGTTGATTGTCGAGGCAGAGCGGCGCGGCATTGCGCCGGAGCGCATGATCTGCACCGGAGATGTCGTGGCCTATTGTGCGCAGCCTGCCGAGACGGTGGCTGTCATTCGTGAATTGGGCTGCGCCGTGGTTGCTGGCAATTGCGAGCGGCAACTGGCCGCGCGTTCCGGCGACTGCGGCTGTGGCTTCGAGGCGGGCACGCTATGTGACAGGCTTTCGGCCGGATGGTAT
>Ga0102925_1001477_pt1 | contig 13051 bp, 14 predicted proteins | sample SalPonR1_A_D1_MG_FD_78216 | JGI IMG/M metagenome (GOLD analysis project Ga0102925, IMG submission 78216) | Salt pond soil microbial communities from South San Francisco under conditions of wetland restoration - Salt Pond MetaG R1_A_D1_MG | ecosystem: Environmental > Aquatic > Marine > Intertidal...
AGATGGACAATGTGGTGCAGAGCAACGCTTCGGCCTCGGAAGAGTCGGCCAGCGCCGCCGAAGAGCTCTCTTCGCAGGCTGCCGAACTCAAGTATGTGGTCAATGAGTTGCTGGCACTTGCAGGCGGAGCAGGAGTGCAAAAACAAGGTGCCAATCGGACTAGCCAATTCAGCAATCAAAGCAACGGTTATCCAAAAAGACACAGCGCAAACGGAAAGGGCAGCAACGGGAAACCATCGTATCAGCATCATAAGAATGGGAACGGGACATCCAAAAGGGTAGAGGCGCATGAACTTATCCCTTTTGAAGATGATGACCTGAGCGACTTTTAGACTCTAAAACCTGCAGCCTACTTCGACAGAGGCTACACCTGATTCCCAAGGTTAAAAAGTAAAGAATTTAAAATCGGTAATTAATCAAAATATCACAGTTATGAACCCCAAATATATTTTTACAGTACTTCTATTAGTACTTGGTTATTTATTTACGCCTAACAAAATTTTTGCCCAGGCTGAGAAATTCACTTTTGGCGGATCGGGTGTACTTCACTATAACGATGAGGTAAGGAGTATAGGCGGTGCTCCCGGACAGGGAGAGTTTGATCTGCACAAAATAATTCTTAAAAGCGGCTATCAATTTAATAGGCAGTTTTCCCTCAAAACCAAACTTAAAATTGAGCATCTTTTTTCGGGTCCTGACAATGGAGAAGTAATATTTCTGGACCAGGCATTCATTGATTATAATCTAAAATCAGATTTTGGAATCCGGGCAGGCCTATATTCCGTTCCACTCGGGGGCAGTAAGTTAAAACCGTCTTTTGGTTTGGAAACGGCACCTTCTGATAAATATATATCTTATTCCTGGAGAGAACTGGCAGCCGGTGTATACGGTAACTTCTTTGAAAGAATAAGCTATGAAGCTTATATCATGTCAGGACTCCATGCGGAGGAATTTTCAACCAAAAGCGGCATCTTTAATGCCCGTAAAAGCAGATTTTTCTCTTCTATCGATAACCTTGCGGCATCAATACGTTTCGGATATCGTTTCTCTTCTGAGTGGAAACTGGGTACCTCTGCCATGATCTCAAGCTTGCAGAGTAAAAATGACTTCGGCGATAGCCTGGAAGGCACTAATTATAAGCTGATAGAAGGCCATGCTGTTTATACCTATAAAGCATTCAGCAGCAGGCTGGTCGGAATATATAGCACAATCACAGAATCTGATAAAATAAATGCAGAAACAGGCAGCCGGCTGGGCTCAAGTCAGTATGGGACCCTTATTGAATTTGGCTACGATCTGTTCAGGTTGCGCAAGTCGGCAGGTACACAGCAGCTTGTTGCCTATACCCGCGGCGAAGTTTTCGATACCCATCTGACCACTGAGAGTATTGTAGATAACCCGGAAAACGAGCGATATGAACATACCTTTGGTCTCGTTTATAAGCCTCTAAAAAGTTTTGAAATTGAGGCCGATTACCAGCTGCTACGGTCGAGAGGCGACAAAAATATTCAACAGCTTAATATAGGTATCGGGTATTCATTCTAGCTATAATCTTTACCAGAGGTCATTATTCGAAGCGCTGTCCCTATCAGGGGCAGTGCTTTTTTATGGAACACGGTTGAATAGGATGCGGCAGGTATGCACGGATAATAAATGTTCTTTTAGGTCACTGAGAAATTAAATAGGTCTCTCACTTAAGAAAAGATTAGTACTAACCGATAAATACTGAAATGATTGACAACAAAAACTCGCCATGTCACAGGTGCCCGGAACGAACATTGGCACCGAAGCTTAAAAGCGAATAATTAAGGAAAAATATTATGGCAGAAACAATTGCAAAAGAAAAGAAAAACGAGGAGACCGTCCCGGAGATAGCGGGGGGAAAGTTTCTCAGTTTTTTTCTGGGGAAGGAAGAATACGCTATTGAGATCTTGAAAGTACAGGAGATCATCGGCCTGATGCCTATCACCCCGGTACCCAAAATGCCCGCCTATATCAGGGGGGTATTGAACCTTCGCGGGAAGATTGTACCCGTGATGAACCTCCGGCTTCGGTTCGAATTGCCTGTAGTAGAAGACACGGATGAGACCTGTGTTATTGTAGTACAGGAAGGCGGATACCTTATGGGTGTGCTGGTAGATAAGGTATCGGAAGTTGCCGATATCGAGACATCGCAAATAGAGGAAGTCCCTTCCTTTGGCGTCTCCGGTAACAGCGAGTACCTGACAGGTATTGGTAAAGTAAAAGATTCGGTCAAAATGATTTTGGATTCCTACAAGGTCGTTTTTGACGTGCCCGAAGAAGTCATTGAAAGTCAAACAGTATCATAAAACAGATAAAAAATAACTAACAAGAGGTATCAAGATGAATAATAATAATAATGGAAATTATTTCCCCTTGGTGGGGGATAAAAATGGTTGGACGATCGGAAAAAAACTGGCAGTATCATTTGCAGGTATTACGCTTATCACCCTGATATTGGGTGGGTTGGGCTATTACGGCTCAGTTCAAAGCGATAATGCCATTAAAAATATCGGGGAAATTAGCCTTCCCAGTGTTCAGACTCTTCAAGAGATGAATTTGTCTATTACAGAAGTCCATGGAGCGGAAGAAGCCTTGCAAAATCCCGAATTGACGACTAAAGAACGCATGGAAGTTTATGCAGGAGTCAAAAAGTCTTTGGCGAGTTTTGAAGCTTCAAAAGAGATTTATATTCAGTTGCCAAGAGATGAAGTAGAATCTAATGCCTGGAAAGCATTTTTGGCATCATTCAAATCTTGGGAAGAAGAACATAACAGGTTTTTATTACTTTCTCAGGAGTATGATGAAGCCGTTGCAAACCAGGGCAATTCTAGAGAAATATTGACTGAAATGAGAAACCGCTTTTTGGATTATACCAAACCTGCATATCAGACAAGTAATAAGGAACTAGAGAACTTAGTTGCCATAAATATTTCCAGTGCAAGTAGTGAGGTTAGTTCTGCAAATACACAAAATAATGTGTTGGGTACCGCAAGTATCATAGGATTATTTTTTGGAGTTGCAGCAGCGGCACTGTTAGGTTTCTTCATTACTCGATCAATTAATATTTCATTAAGAAGCATTATAGAACGGCTTAACGGCGGGTCCGAGCAGGTAAATGCCTCCTCCGAGCAGCTCTCGGGATCCAGTCAGGAGCTCGCGGAGAGTTCCAGCGAGCAGGCAGCCAGCCTGCAGGAGACGACTTCTTCGCTGGAGGAGATGTCCTCGCAGATCAAGCAGACCGCTGAGAACTCCGGCGAGGCTGAAATTGCCATGAACGAGTCCCGGCCGCTGGTTGAAAACGGGGTGAAGGCCATGAAGCGCATGACCGAGGCTATGGAGGAGATCAAGAAATCGTCGCTGGAGACCTCCAAGATTATCAATACCATCGATGATATTGCCTTCCAGACCAATCTGTTGGCCCTGAACGCGGCCGTGGAAGCGGCCCGCGCGGGAGAAGCCGGCAAAGGCTTTGCCGTGGTAGCCGAGGAGGTGCGGAATCTTGCCCAGCGCAGCGCAGACGCTGCCCAGGATACCTCGGACCTGATCCAGAAGTCACAGGCGAGTTCCGACCGGGGATCGAGCGTGGCCCAGGAAGTATCGGAGAACCTGCGCAAGATAGAGGAGAGCATTGCCAGCGTCAGCACGCTGGTGGTTGAGATCTCTGCGGCGTCCAAGGAGCAGGCGGTGGGTATCCAGCAGATGAATTCGGTGATGTCGGAGATGGACAATGTGGTGCAGAGCAACGCTTCGGCCTCGGAAGAGTCGGCCAGCGCCGCCGAAGAGCTCTCTTCGCAGGCTGCCGAACTCAAGTATGTGGTCAATGAGCTCGTAACTTTAGTCGGCAGCGGTAAAAATAATGGATCACAGACCAACGGAGCCTCCCTTATCCAGCAGGTTAAGAAAGGAGTCAGCTTAAATGTTCCCGCCGGCCGGTTTAACGGTAACGGTACCAATGGACATGGGAAAAACGGGTACGGCAAAAAAGCAGCCCGCCCGCTTCACCATAAGAATGGGAACGGGACATCCAAAAGAGTTGAGGCACACGAGCTGATACCTTTTGATAGTGATGATGACTTCAGTGACTTTTAATAAGCATGAGAACCAAATCTGATGTAGCAGACCTGTAATTTGATTACAGGTCTGCTATACAGGTTTTTCCAATTGGAGGTAACATGGAAAGAATACCAACTGATTACGAGATACTGGAAGAAATTTACTATCGATACTATGAAGAGTATAGAAAGTATGCAAAGGAGGAGCCCGACCGGATAGCTCGTATCCGTGTACCTGTAAATGTCCGGGAAGTCGCCGGTGCATGTGGTGTAGAAGAAGACATGATCTTTGGGCGTATATTTTATCACTTCAACAAGAAATACAGCTATAAAGATGAAAAGGGAAATATCACCACCTTTTTTATCGCGGATAAATTTGAAGGGCTGAGTGTCAACTTCCCCTTGGTGGCTTCAATACTGGCGGATATGAAGAATGAAAAGAAGCAAACCGATGTATTGCTCATGGTTTCAGGTGCTGCCGTTGTGACTTCGGTCATTTCGTTAATCGTTGCCCTGTTTTTTTGAGCCTTATCCCTGATTTTAAACGTTGCTTTAAACAGATTCTCACCATGCAAATAAATATTCTGATAGTAGAAGATGACCCTGCAATGCGTATCGTGCTGAGAAGTACGGTATTATCTGCGGGACTAGATGTAGATATAGCCGAAATATTTGAAGCTGAAAATGGCAAAGAAGGAATAGAAATATTAAAGAAGTCAAAAGTAGACCTGATGCTTGTGGATATTTATATGCCGGTGATGGATGGCATGGAGATGCTCGATTATACCTACGACCATCCTGATTTTAGTCATATACCGGCAATAGTGGTTTCAACAGAAAATGATGAAGATCGTATCGATACTATTCTTAGAAAGGGACTTGGTTTTGTACATAAACCTTTGACCCGCCGTTTGCTAAAAGGCCAAATCAACAAAATTATGAAAACCAAAGAGGCCTATAGGGATAGAGATTAGTCGGCCCTTTCTTTAAAGCCAAATATTATTACCCATGAATACGAAAATCATACTTTTCTCTACTATTGTATTTCTTCTAAAATTTCCGGTAACCGATGCTGCCCTGGCTCAGTCAGAAAACATTACACTAAGCGGCTATGGCGGGCTGGATTTCAGCAATGTGATACACAATACTGATTCATCACCTGCCTTTACCAATACCGGCCGGCATCATGTGATACTTGCGGCAGGCTATTATGTAAACGATAACATCTCTCTTAATCTTGAGTTTCAGGCTGAACATAGCCTGCTTAATTACAATGAAGAGGGAACGCTGACCCTGGAACAGGCCTATATTGATTATAGCATCTTGCCCGGCCTTGGCTTACGGGGAGGCCTAATAAATCCCCATCATGAACCGGCAATGTTCCATGGCATTGAACGCAGCAATATGGAACAGCTGATTATTCCCACAGGTTGGAAAGAGACAGGACTTGGTGTAATTGGCGAATTTTCAAACGGCCTGAATTATGAAGCATATGTCATGGCCGGTTTAAGTATGTATGAAATTCCGGGCAGCAGTGCGCTCAGTGATTTGCTGCAGTCAGACTTAGAATCACGTAACAATTATCTTGGAGTAACCGGACGTTTACAGTATAAACCTTCTAAGAATTTAAGCTTTACGGGTACCTATTTCTATTCCGGGTTAAATGGCAATACGGGGCGCGATACCCGGACTCATACTCATTTTCATATGATCAGAGCTCATGTTGTCTATGATAAAGGAGGATTTGAAACTGAAATGTCCGGTATTCTCAGTGCTATTACAGGCCCTGAGAGTTTAAATGGTGAGGATGCCGCTCTTATAACCAGGAACCACCGTTATGGCGGCTATGCAGCATTGGCTTACGATTTTCTTCCACATCTGAATCCCGCAACGGATCAAAAACTATTCTTTTTTACTCGCTCAGAAATAAATAATGCCCGATTCGGTGTTCCTGAGATAAATGCCGGTATGCGATTCGTATATGAATACACCTTTGGGTTGACCTACAATCCTATCGATAAGCTGAGTCTGAAGGCAGACTACCGGCTGCGGCAACTCCGGGGTGAGCGGGATATTCAACAGGTTAATATTGGCGCCGGATACTATTTTTAAAGGTCGCTCTTTCTGAGGAGGATAAATACGCCGGAGGATTTTCCTGATGAATATTCAGGCAACAAGCATTATATCCTGACCCCCGGTATCGTAATTCCAAACAGTACAACTTGTAAAGAGAATGATCGTTCGGCTCTTAGCAAGGAGGGAGATTAAATGTAAAGGAAATGCCGTCTTCCGCATTATTCTTAGTTAAATTAATCGACCCGCGAAGTTGATTCGCGTAGAGGAGAGCCATAGTGAGGCCTATGCCCAGATTATTTGTTTTGCTTGTTACAAAAGGATAGAAGATCCTTTTAGCTATTGCATCAGGGATCGGCTCCCCGCCATTCGATATTCTTAGCGTTCTGTTAGACAGTATATCAATGGTGATCTTCCCGTCTTCATCAGCAAGATGCTCTATGGCATTCTTGATCAGGATGGAGAGTATCTTTTTCAGAACTGTAGAACTGCAGTTGAAGGCAGTTATCCCACCAGGTTTATTGATGTGAATGTGTTGCCGTATATCGTTTGGATAACTGAAAAGAATTTCCCGAATAACGGTTTCAGGGTCAACCGAGTAGCTCTTGTAAGACTCCGTATCGGCCGGAATTTTATGCAGCATCTCAAGCTCATCCATCATGTCGAATAGCTGTTCAATTCCATGTGAGAGTTTTTCGATCCGTTTAACACTCGACTCTTTTACTAAATCTTTTTGCAGCAGTTCAAGGTATCCCTGCATTCCGGTTAGCGGTGACCGGAAGCAATGAAGCAAAACAGCTATCAAATTTTGAAGCGTTTTCAGGTTTTCTTCGCCCGGCAGGTCTTCACGTTTCTTCAAAGTAATTTTAAGGTAATCATTACCTTCCCAGTGAAATGATTTCCGGTTGAGCTTATACCAGCAGCTATTGAAGAAAGCATTTGAAGGATTAACAGTTTCATCGTCCAAGTATACCATATCATCAAATACGCTCCCGGCCAGTCCGATTTCTTCACACCCGGAAGTGGCTGCATCATTTGCCAGGATGACTTCTCTATCATGCTCATCTACGATAAAGATGGGATCGGTGGTATCTGAAATTAATATTTGAAGATTTTCCATTGTGTTATCTGCCAGTTGGCAATAGCTGAGTGCGTGCATTTATTTAGTTTTTTTCAATAATCATTCCAATATGGTTTAGTAAAAAAACTTAGTTTATTTATTAGAAAATTCTCACACTTCAAGAACTTTTTCCTTTCAAACCAAGACTAAGAGAGAAAACCATTAAGGTGATTATCAGCAGTTTCCGGGTTTTCTTAATTCAAAATGAATAGAAAAGTGCAGGCTGGAAAAATTTGCCTGTCCGGCGGACATTTATGCACTTGGCAATCTGGTTTTAACCCCACCTGAAAGTTTTGATCACTTGTTTAGAGTGATATTTAAGATATGGCATAACTATTGTAACAAGTTTCACCACAGAGTAAAACGAAAGGTTTAAAAGAATGTTCCCGATGTTATACGCTGATTTATTTTTAACGGATTCTCAGTGAGCATAGGCTTATTGGAGATAACTACAGAAACGATTCTTAATGAAATTTATTGATGATAATCATAGTCAGTTGCTGGCCAGGGCCATGGATACTTATGCCCTGCGCCAGAGGATTACGGCCACCAATATCGCCAATATTGATACCCCGGGATTCAAAAAGCATGAAGTGCAATTTGAGGATGAACTTCAAAACGTACAGAATGCAGGCGGGGTTGCCGGCATGAATGAGGTTACACCGAGTATTGTAGAGACTGATGATAAGGTGTTACTGGAAGATGAAATGATGGAGATGGCCGATACCCAGGTGAGGGTTCACCTGGTAACCCGTTCGCTCAGGCATCATTTTGATCTCCTTCGAAGAGGCATCACAGGTATTAACCGCTAAACCTTATAAAATATATGTTACCTGATCGAATTTTTTCCACTTTTAAAACTGCCTCGCAGGGTCTTGCCGTTCAGCGGGAGAAAATTGCCGCTGCTTCCAGAAATATAGCAAACGCAAGTACCTCTGCACCCAAAGGCTCTGCCAATGTTTATCGTCCCCAATCGGTGCAAACTTTAGCTCCCGATCAAAATAAATTCAAAAACCTGCTTCGTGACAGTGTTAGCTCCCTGAATCGAAGCCATCCCAGGCATCTTGAGTCATCGGCTGCCGGCTTGAGCGAAACCGCAGGGAATCAACAGGGTCTGGGGCCGGATTTTGAAATTTCCGAGAATGATAGTTTTCGCTATGAGTACGATCCGAACCATCCCGACGCCGATGAAAACGGCATGGTACGATACCCGGACATCGACCTCGTTCGAGAAATGACGCAATTAGTTAGCGCAAACCGGCTCTATGAGGCAAACCTGAGCAGTATAGAAGCAGAAAAAGAAATCATTAAACGATCACTGGAGATTTAACAGCATGCAGATAATTGATTCGATACATCATCAACAAAGCGGACAGATGGTACGGAATGGAGCTCTTCGAAAAGCAGCCGGTTCCCCACAGCCACCGCAACTTACGGACGACGAAGTTTCCTTAATCCGTAAAAAATTTGCTCCCAATAAACCGGTCACTTCCTATACCAGGCAAGGTAGTATTCAAGAGCAGGAGATCGGAACCGGAAGAAATATAGATACCAGAGTTTAATCGCAGCTATTTAAAACAGAAAAAAATGTCAAACCCTATTGAACTGATCGGCATACAAAATCGCGGCAATATTGAGCTTGGTCCGAAAAGCCGGGAGCTGCAAGCCGATGAATCTAAAGGTTCATTTTCAGAAATGCTGGCTAAAGCCGTAAACAATGTCGACGAAACAATGCAGGAATCAGATCAGAAAATACAGGACTTTGTTGCCGGGAAAACCGACAATGTACATGATGTTATGATTTCGATGCAGCGTGCCCAGCTCAGTTTTCAGCTGATGGTTGAGGTACGTAATAAAGCAGTAGAAACCTACCATGAAATCAGCAGGATGCAAATCTAATAAGGATAAATGAGCAGATACACCGAAATTATCAATGAATTTTTTGCACCGCTGAGCACCGCTCAGCGGACTATGTTTGTCGGACTGACTCTCGTAATCGTTACCGCAATAGCGACCTTGTTCTATTGGACTCAACAACCCGATTATACGCTGCTTTTCGGTTCGCTTCAGGCGGAACCGGCGCAGGGTATTATTCAGGAACTTGATGAGAGAGGTGTACAGTACCGCATCGAAAATAGCGGCCGCTCAATTTATGTGGAAAGTAGCAAGGTAGATGAGCTGCGTATACAACTGGCGCCGATGGGCGTATCGCAATCTGATGTTAAGGGCTATGAGCTTTTTGATACCAATTCATTGGGAATGACCGATTTTATGCAGCAGGTGAATAAAAAGCGGGCGCTCGAAGGCGAACTGGCCCGCTCTATCAATAGCCTCGACCAGGTTGAATCTACCAGGATTCATTTGGTGTTGCCGGAACGCTCTCCTTTCCGGGAAAATTCGGTGGAGGCTTCAGCTTCCTGTATCCTGAACCTGAAACAGGGGCAAAGGCTTAGCAAGGAGCAGATAGTTGGGATCACATCTCTGATAGCAGGAAGTGTGGAAGGGCTGGAAACCGGAAATGTAACCGTACTTGACCAAGCCGGTAACCGATTAACCGACGAACATGGTCAGAACTCTGATTTTGCCTCCGGATCACTGCAGATGCAGATGCGGCAGAAAACGGAGTCGTACTTAACAGAGCGCGGACAAACTATGCTTGACCGTGTTCTTGGTTCCGGAAACAGTATTATCAGAGTTTCTGTGGAGCATGATTTTGACCGGCTGATCCGGGAATCAGACCTGATTGATCCCGAAAGCCGGACCATTATATCTGAAGAGCGAAGCAACCAATCACAGAGCAATGAGGACAGACAGCCGGTAGCGGTCGATGAGTTTACGCCTATAGATCGCAGGGGTGAGGCCGTAGTTGTGTCATCCGAGGATAATGAATCAACAACCCAGACCCGGAATTACGAGGTTAACAAAACACGTGAAGTCTTTGAAAAGACACAGGGTGAAATCAGGCACTTGTCGGCTTCGGTACTGCTTAACTATAAACAAGTAGTGCAGCAAAATGAAAATGGTGAAGAAATTAAGATAAGCGAGCCCTATTCCCGGGAAGAAATCGAACAGTTTCGGGAAGTTGTGAGTCTCGCCCTGGGAATGCAGCCGGACCGGGGCGATCAGTTATCCTTAGAGCAGATTCAATTCCACAATCCTATATCAGTTAATGAGCAGGGTTATGTAAATCAACCTACCTCCTGGAATAACATATTTCGATGGACTCTAATCGGATTAACCTTCATTGCTATTGTATTCCTTATTGGCAGCATTAAAAAACGTATGGAAAGTGAGCAGAATGGATTGCTGCCGGGATTTCCCGATACGGCAGTTCAGAATATTTCGATTGAGGAAGAACAGGCTGAAAGCTTAGAAAGCAGTTCGGAAAAGTTAGGTGGCAAAAACCTGGATGCAGATGCCCCTAAGCAGATAAAGCAGAAATCATACTCGCTGGAAGAAATTAAGAATTTTGTAGAGCTGAAACCATTGGAAGCGGCCCAGGTTATGCGGGCGTTAATGATATCAGATGATAACTAGGCAATAATATGGCAGTTAAAAAGAATAAGTCAGGAAATATTACTGATGTAAGTGAACTTACCGGAGCTCAGAAAGCGGCTGTTGTAATCATCAGTGTAGGTACAAAGTCCGCGGCGGCAATGCTAAAATCCCTGAATGATAATGAGGTAGAAGAAATTACGCTGGAGATTGCCAAAATGCGCAATGTGAAACCCGAGGTAGTCGAAACGATTATGCAGGAATTCCATCAGATGATGGAGGCCAAACAGTATATGCTGGAAGGAGGTTTCGATTATGCTCAAGAACTTCTTTCCGAGCTGGGAGGAGATGACAAAGTATTGAAAAAACTTAAAGCCCAGTCGGGAAATACGGTTTTTGATGAGTTTCAGGAAAGCAAAATCATGCAGATTACGAATTTTATTCAGAATGAGCATCCACAGGTAGCTGCCCTTATTCTATCGCAATTGAATGTAGAGAAGTCAGCTGAAATACTTGGACATCTCGATGAAGAGCTGCAGGGAGAAATAGTTTTTCGATTAGCCTCCATGGATAAAATTTCATCGGAAGTAATTGAGGAAATTGAGGAGGTGATCAAAGAGCAGATGGGAGGCATGGATACGCTCGGCGACCGTGTAAGAAGCGGAACCGCAACGGTGGCACAGATTCTCAATGAGGCAGAAATTTCCGTCGAACGTCGCGTGCTTGAAAGTATTCAGCATCGCAACCCACAGATGGCTGATGATATTAAAGAGCAAATGTTTCTCTTCGAGGATATTATTCACTTTGATGACCGTACAGTTCAGCTCATCATCAACGAAATGGAGAAAGCTGATCTTGTTATGGGCCTGAAAGGCGTCGACGAAGCACTTTCCCAAAAATTCCTTGCCAATATGTCGAACAGGGCGGCTAGCATGCTGCAGGAAGACATGGATGCACTCGGACCTGTACCACTAAAGGATGTGAAAGAAGCACAGCAGCGTATTATCAAAAAGATAAAGCAGCTTGAAGAAGATGGGCAAATCACTACCCGCAAGATGGATGAAGAGGAGATTGTAGAGTAATGATGCGAGATCTGAAAATATTGGATGACAAGCATATAAGTTGGTCCGGTAATGAGAATGCCAGGCTTAACTACCAGATGATTTTTGAGGAGTGCGAGAAATCAAATTCGGATACTTTTTCAGAGACTGAAGAAGTTGATCTGGAAGCGCTCATACATCAGACCAATCTGGAATGGGAAAATAAACTTGAAAAAGCTCGTAAAGAAGCTTTTTCTGAAGGTTTACAAAAGGGAAAAGAACAGGGATTTGAACAGGCCGGCAATGAAATAGAGGAGAAAATATCTACTCTCAAGCAAGCCTTTACGCAGGCTCATTCAGAATGGAGGCAACGTCAGGAATTTCTGGAACCCGGCCTGCTGGATCTGGTATTTGATATTTCCGAGTCCATTCTAGGAATCCCCGTAAGTAATCCTGCCATTCGCGAAAAACTGGATCGGGAACTCGATGAAGCTCTCCGGGAAATTGATGAGGAGGCGAAGACCCAGCTTTGGGTATCCGAGAGTGATTACCAATATGTGGAAAAACTTGCCAATATGAATATCTATCCCGGCAGCATCAATATTCAAATCAGTAAAGAGTGCAATCCCGGTGAATTTAAGCTTGAAAACAACAGGGAAACGATCATCCACAATTTTCGTGTGATGCTGAAAGATTTTAAAGAAAGCTTGTCGCTCCCGTCATGGAAATAAGTACTGAGCAAGAGATATCAAAGCATTTTAGTTACATCCGCAGCCAACTCGGTACAAAGGCTGCCCGCCCCAAGCGTTTTGGGAAAGTTTCTACCGTAGTCGGTACTATTGTAGAATGTACGGGCTTGCAGGCAAGTGTCGGCGAAATTTATGGTATTCATACTGTAATGGAGAAAGTGGTACCGGCAGAAGTGGTAGGCATTAAAGAAGGCCGCACCCTTTTGATGCCCTACGATCGTGTTGTAGGAATGAAAGCAGGATGCCCGGTAGAAAGTATCGGTCAATCGCTGACGGTTCCGGTCGGCCTTGAAATGCTGGGACGCGTGGTAGATACCAATGGGGTTCCCATAGACCAAAATGGTCCTCTCCGTTGCAGTGATCATCAGTATGTGCACGACGACCCGCCTCAGCCCCTGGAACGTACGCGCATTGACGACATCATGTTTACCGGTATTCGGGCACTTGATGCATTAAATACGCTGGGTACGGGACAAAGAATGGGCTTGTTTGCAGGAT
>Ga0102925_1001484_pt1 | contig 12993 bp, 11 predicted proteins | sample SalPonR1_A_D1_MG_FD_78216 | JGI IMG/M metagenome (GOLD analysis project Ga0102925, IMG submission 78216) | Salt pond soil microbial communities from South San Francisco under conditions of wetland restoration - Salt Pond MetaG R1_A_D1_MG | ecosystem: Environmental > Aquatic > Marine > Intertidal...
CGACGCGGACGTCGGCCAGTGGGTCCACCCCGCGCCGGTGGAAGGCCCGGCGGCGCCGACCGCCGCGGAGGAACCGGAATCCGGCACCCGCGCGACCGAGGAAGGCGACCCCACCCGGTTGCGCGCCTACCAGCCCGGCGACCCGGTCCGCCACATCGTGTTCCGCCACTATGCCAAGACCGGGCGACTGGTCAGCCGCCGCCCGGAGGGCGAACCGGCCGACACCGAGCCCGTGGTGATCGACTACGAACGCTTCCGCGGCTCCCGAGAGCAGCGTCTCTCCGCAATGACCGCGCTGCTGCTCCGACACCTGCGGGAGGGGCGTCCCTGGCAACTGCGGCTGCCGGGGCACCCGCCGGTGGCGGGCAGCGCCGGGGCGGCCGGTGGTGACAGCACGAGAAGGCAGGCCCTCCAGCTGCTGGCCCGCTTCGGCCGCCAGCGCGATGCGCTGGGCTACGATGCGGTTGCCGGCTGGGACGAAAGCCTTTGGGGGAATGCATGAGCGCCCCCGTCGCCCGTCTCGATCCCCTGCTGTGGCTGGTGCTCGTCGGCGCGGCGGGCCTGCTCGGCCCCCACCTGCCTCTGCCGGCCTTCGGCATGGCCGCCGCGGCCTTCGCCTGGCGCGGACTGCACGAGGCGCGGGGATGGCCGCTGCCCCACCGCCTGCTGCTGGTGCTTCTCGCCCTTGCCGGCGGAACGTTCGTGCTGTTCCACTTCCATGCGCTCTGGGGACGGGATGCCGGCGTGAGCCTGCTGGTGATCGCCGCCGGGCTGAAACTCCTCGAGACCCGCGACGCGCGCGACCAGTTCGGCGTCGTGCTGCTGTCGTTCTTCCTGCTGGTCTCCATACTGCTGTTCGACCAGTCGGCCTGGATCTTCCTGCTCGTGGCGGCGCTCTTCTGGCTGCTGGTGGGCGCCTGGATCGGGGTCAGCCAGCCGGCCGCTCCCCCGATCGCCGCACGGCTGCGCAATGGCGGCACGCTGCTGGCCGCCGGCCTGCCGTTCGCCCTGATCCTGTTCGCGCTCTTCCCGCGCCCGCCCGGCGGGCTGTGGGGCGCCCAGCAACCCGGAGGGAGCGCCCAGTCGGGTCTCTCGGAACAGCTGCGGCCGGGCGACTTCGACTCGCTTAGCCGCAATCCGTCGCCCGCGCTCCGGGTGAGCTTCGACGACGAAGTGCTGCCGCCCGATCAGCGCTACTGGCGGGTGTACGTGATGAGCCGACTGGACCCGGAATCTCCCGAAGGCTGGATCGCCGATGCGCGCAGCGGCAGTCCCCGCCTGGACTGGTCCGAGGATACGGTCACGCGCTACCAGGTCACGCTCGAGCCGACGGGCATACGGGCCCTGCCGACCGTACCGGCCGCCGTGGAAACCCCGCCACGCAGCCGGGTCGACGGCCGATTGGTCCTGCAACGGGCCACGCCGGTGGAAAACCGGTTGCGCTACGAGGTCGCCTCGGCACTCGACTATCGGCTCGATGCCAGCGGACTCTCGCCGGCGGAGCGCGAGCGCAACCTGCGCACCGCCGACCTCAACCCCCTGCTCGCCGACCTGGCCGCGGACTGGCTGGACCGTCCCCCGCCCGAGCGGATCGAGGCGGCACTGCAGCACTTCCGCGACAACGGCTTTCGCTACACGCTCAGCCCCGGGCGCCGCGGGGGGGCCGACCGGGCCGACAGCTTCCTTTTCGAGACCCGCCGGGGGTATTGCACCGACTACGCCGACGCCTTCGCCCGGCTGATGCGGGCCGCCGGCGTTCCCGCCCGGATCGTCACCGGCTACCAGGGCGGCGAGATGAACGACGACTTCCTCGTCGTGCGCCAGTCCGATGCCCACGCCTGGACCGAGGTGTGGCTGGAGGACGAGGGCTGGCGTCGCGTCGATCCGACCAACACGGTCGCCCCGGAACGGATCAGGACCGGCCTGGCCGAGGCGGCGGCGAACGACCCGGCGCTTTCCGGCGTGATCCGCCGCGACGAGAACGACTGGGGCCGCGGCGCCCGGCGGCTGCTGGAGCGCGTCGACAACCGCTGGAACCAGTACGTGCTCGGTTACGACAACCGCATCCAGCTCGAGCTGGTCGGCCGTCTCGGTCTGGGTGGGATCTCGACTCTCGCCCTGGCCCTGCTCGCCCCCGTGGTCGCGGTGCTGGGCTGGCTGGGGGTACTCTGGTGGCTCGGCCGGCGCGCCGATCGGCGGGCCGCCGGTTCGGCCACCGACTATCTCTGGCAGCGGCTGGAATCGCGGCTGGAGCGGCTCGGCATCAGGCGAGCGGCGCGCGAGAGCGAACAGGTCTACCTGAATCGCGCCGCCCGCGCCCTGCCCGGCGAGGCGGAGGACCTGCGGCGGGTGGCCACGCTGTTGCAGGCCCGACGCTACGGGCGACACCCTACCGCGCGGCAGGACGAGTTGCTGCAGACGCGCATCCGGACGCTGTTGCGGCGACTGTGGCTCCGCCGCGGTCGATCGGCCTGAACGATCTCGGCAAGCCGGTTGACTCGTGTTATAAGATAACACTAAAGACTGGCGCCGGCGGACGACTGCCCGCGCGCCTCCACCGGTCAATCAGGGAGCTGTCCATGCCCGTAACGCTTTTCCCCATCCGACTGAAACGCGGTCTCTCCGCCGCGCGTACGGCCGCCTTGCTGACCTTCGTGATGGTCGCTTCCATGTCGACCGCGCGGGCGGCCGATCCGATGACGGTGGTGGTCTCCATTCCGCCCCAGGCGTGGATCGTCGAGACCGTCGGGGGCGAGCATGTCGAGGTGGAAGTGATGCTCCCGCCCGGCGCGGCGCCCTCCACCTACGAACCGCGCCCGCGGCAGATGGAGAACCTGGGCCGGGCGTCCCTGTACTTCACGATCGGCGCGCCCTTCGAGAAGGGCTGGATGCCGCGCTTTGAGTCGACGAACGACCAGATGCGCGTGGTCGACACCATCGAGCGCATCGCCCGCCGCCCGATGATCCGCCATGACCATGACCCCGAGCCCGACCACGGCGGCCACGACGAGCCGGCGGGAGCGGGGGTCGACCCGCATGTCTGGCTTGCCCCGCCGCTGGTGCGCCTGCAGGCCCAGACGGTCCGCGATGCGCTGATCGAGGCCGATCCGGCTCACGCGGAGTCCTACCAGGCCGGCTTCCAGCGCGTTGCCGCGGAGATCAACGCCGCGGACGGCGAGATCCTCGACGTGCTGGCGGACGTCCCGGTCGAGCAGCGCCGCTTCATGGTCTTTCACCCGGCCTTCGGCTATTTCGCCGAGGCGTACGGGCTCGAGCAAATGACCATCGAGATCGAGGGCAAGGAGCCCGGACCGCGCGAGTTGCGCGACGTGATCGAGACCGCTCGGGCGAAGGGGATCGAGGTGATCTTCATCGAACCGCAGTTCCCGCAGCGCGCGGCCCGGGCTCTCGCCGAGGAGATCGGCGCCGGCGTGGAGACACTCGACCCGCTGGAACGCGACTGGCCGGCCGGAATGCGCGCGATCGCCGCCACCCTGCGCGCCAGCCTGGCCGACACGGAGTGAGCATGACGGCAGCGCAGACTCACGCCGCGATCGCAGTCGAGGACCTTCGTTTCGGCTTCGGCGACCAGCCGGTCCTCGAATCGGTGAACTTCCGTATCGACGAAGGCGCGTTCACGGTCATCGTCGGCCCGAACGGCGGCGGCAAGACCACCCTGCTCCACCTGATCCTCGGTCTGTACCGACCGGATCACGGCCACGTTCGCGTGTTCGGCGACAAGCCCGGCCGGCATCCGGAACGCATCGGCTACGTACCCCAGCACGGCAACCTCGCCCCGGGCTTTCCGGCGACTGTCGAGCAGGTGGTCCTCATGGGACTGCCGCACGGCCGGCGACACGGTCCGGGGTTCTGGCGCGACGAGCGCGACCGGGCGGCCGAGGCGATGCGACGTGCCGGGGTGAGCGAGCTCGCCGTACGCGCCTACGGGGCACTCTCCGGCGGACAGCGCCAGCGCGTGCTCATCGCCCGGGCGCTGATCACGCAGCCGGAACTGCTGCTGCTCGACGAGCCGTTCTCCAACATCGATCCCTACGGTCGAGCCTGCATCCACGAGACCCTCGAGGATCTCGGCCAGGGGCTGACCCGGGTGATGGTCAGCCACGACCTGGGGATCACCCGGCAGTCGGTCACCCAGGTGCTGGCCGTCAATCGCCTGGTGCTCTCCGGCGTGGGGCCGGGGATCACCGACGAGATGCTCGAACTGATGTACGGCCGCCACGGCGAGCAGTGCCCGATGCACGAACACCTGATGGTCGGTTACGGAGGACGGGACTGATGCTGGACATGGAGCTCTTCTCTCACGGTTTCGTCCAGCGGGCACTGATCGCCGCGGTGCTGATCAGCATCGCCGCGGGCATCGTCGGGGCGCTGGTGGTGGTCAACCGGCTGGTGTTCATGACCGGCGGCATCGCGCACACGGCCTACGGGGGCGTGGGCACGGCGATCTACACCGGCTGGCCGGTGCTGCCCGTCACCGGCGTGTTCACCGCCGCCGCGGCGCTGCTGCTCGGCCTGCTCAGCCTGCGTCGTCGGGAACGCACCGATACGCTCATCGGGGTGATCTGGGCGGCGGGCATGGCCTTCGGCCTGATCATGGTGGACCTGGCTCCCGGCTACCAGGCCGGGCTGATGACCTACCTGTTCGGCAGCATCCTGGCGGTCTCCAGTCAGGATCTCTGGATCATGGCGGTGATCGACGTGGTGATCGTGGCCGCCGCCATGTACTACTACCGCGACATCCTCTCGTTCTCCTTCGACCCCGTCTTCGCCCGGACGAGGGGCATCCCGGTCACCGGGCTCTACCTGATGCTGCTGATCCTCGTGGCCGAGACCGTGGTGATGATGATCCAGGTCGTCGGTCTGCTGCTGGTGATCGCCCTGCTTACCCTGCCGCCCTACCTCGCCCAGCGATTCACGCGCACCCTCGGCGGGATGATGATCGCCTCCGGCCTGTTCGCCCTGCTGTTCAGCCTCTCCGGACTGTGGGTGAGCTACCGGTTCGACATCGGCTCCGGGCCGGCCATCATCGCCACGGCCAGCGTGATCTACCTGCTCGTCGTCGGGAGCGCCGCGATCATCGGGCGGGTGAAGAGCGCGTAGCGATCACAACGGATTCGCCGGGCTGCCTTAGATCCGTCGGCAGAACAAGCCGACAAATCCGAGAGTCAGTGAATGACGTCACCCGCATCGACTGCCGGTCGAGCGGGGTGATGCGACATTCCACGCCCCCACCCCAATCTGTTTCGCAGGAAAGGGCAATCCCCCGTTTGGGCGAGTTGACTTGCGGCTCCACCTGGACGAACTTCTGTCACATGAGCGTCGGTTGCCGAATGTCGGCAGACCGATGTCCGTGTCGCCATCGTCAGCAAAGGAACGGAACATGCGCCTGCTCACCCTGATTTCCCTGTTTTTCCTCGCCAGCCCGGTCCTCGCCGGCGGTCAGGCCGTCATTCGCTCCGGCGGCGCCGACGTCCAGCAGCGGATGAACATCGCCTGGGACGGCGACCGGGTCCGGCTCGACATGCCGAATCAGGATGCCTACATGCTCGTGCTCGACGGCAAGGGGTATTCGGTTTCCGACGCCGGTGGCCGGCTGATTGTCATGGATCTTTCCTCGTTGCCCCAGCACCGTGGACAGGGCCAGAGCCCGGCACCCGAGACGGTCGCCCGCATCACCCGGCTGGAGAACACCGGAAGAGAGGAGACCATCGCCGGCATCGAGGGCGAAGTCTACGAGATGGCCTGGGTCGACGGCCAGGGAACCGCCCACGAGGGCGACGCGGTCCTCACCGACGACGATCTCGTGCGGGAAATGCAGGAGGCCTTCTGGAGCTTCAGTCAGGCCGTGAGCAAGCAGGACGAGGAGATCGGTACCCGCCTGCGCGAGGAAGGACTGGCAACACTGCGGGTCAAGCAGGACTTCGTGGTCGAGGAGATCAACGCCGACACTCCTCCTGCCGGGGACTTCACCCTGCCCGCCGAGCCGATGGACATGCAGGAGATGATGCGCGGCCTGGGCCACTGATCCCGATCGATCGAGGGGAGCCATCCGATGACTGGACCCCGTCTGCTCGCCAGCCTCGTCCTCCTGCTTGCCGTGATCCCGGCGCAGGCAGGCCAGAACCTGACGTTCATCATGGACGCCTCCGGCAGCATGTGGGGCCGGATCGACGGCCAGCCCAAGATCGCGTTGGCGAGGGAGGTCATGAGCGACCTGATCGCCGGGCTGCCCGATGATGCCCGTGTCGGACTGGTCGCCTACGGACACAACCGCAAGGGAGACTGCACGGACATCGAGACACTCCGTCCACTGGGACCTCTGGACCGTCGGGCCCTCACCCGACAGATCCAGGGACTGAATCCCAAGGGCAAGACCCCGATCACGGCCACCGTCCGCCATGTGGTGGAAGAGCTCAGGACGCTCGAAGAGCCGACCAGCGTGGTCCTGGTGTCCGACGGACTGGAATCCTGCGGCGGCGATCCATGTGCTGCCGTCAGGGACGCGCGCGAGGCGGGTATCGACTTTCGCATGCACGTGGTTGGCTTCGATCTCGGCGAGGCGGATACCGCCCAGCTGCAGTGCATGGCCGAGGCGGCTGAGGGTAGCTATTACGAGGCCGCCAATGCCGCCGAACTGGCCAAGGCCCTCCAGGAAGCGGTCCAGGTCAATCCCGGCCTGCGACTCGAGGTCACCGCGAACGGACACCCCACCCCGGCGCGGGTCTTCGTTCATCGTGCCGGGAACGACGAGCTGCATGGCAGGTTCGATGTCGCCGGCCATCCCGAGGGCAACCCCCGTCTGATGGAATTGCCGGCGGGCCGGTACGATATCCGCGTTCGGGCTGCCGACATCGGCGGCAGTCCGGAGAAGCGGCTGGATGACCTGGTCATCCCCGAGGAAGGCGAAATCACACGCGAGGTGGATTTTTCCGACGGCCAGCTCATCCTTCGCGTGACCGCCAACGGCGAGCCATTGAAGGCGCGCAGCTACGTGCATGACGCGGATACGGAAAAGGAAGCCGACCGCCATCGCACCAACCAGGCCGGGGAAGCCCGTTACCGCCTTGGCCCCGGCACATACCGGATCCTGGTCCGACCCGACGGTATCGATGCGCCAGAGCGCACGGTCGACGATGTCACCATCGCCGCAGGCGAGACCGTCACACGCACAGTGGATTACACCTCCGGGCGTGCCGAGATCACCGTCACCGCCAACGGCGAGCCGCTCGATGCACGCACCTACATCATCGATGCCCGCACCGAGAAGGAAGCTGCCCGATCACGCACCGACGAGCACGGCGTGGCCGGCTACGACATCCCCACCGGCACGTACTTCATTCGCGTTCGTCCCGACGGCATCGACGCCCCGGTACGGAACATCGAGGACGTGGTGGTCAGCGCCGGCGAGACCACCGAGGTGGCCACGGACTATGCCTCGGGCAAAGCCGAGTTCACGATCACGACCAACGGTGAACCGCTGAAGGCACGAACCTACCTGATCGACGCCGGGACGGAAAAGGAGGCTTCCCGACACGGCACCGACGAGCGAGGTACCGCCCGATACGACGTCCCCGTGGGAACGTACTACCTCAAGGTGCGCCCGGATGGGATCGATGCGCCTATCCAGCGTATCGACGACATAGAGATAGGGCCGGACGAAATGATCACTCGACGGCTGGATATTCCTTCCGGCACGGTGGAACTGACGGTTGTCGTCGACGGGGAGGCCGTCAAGGCACTGACGTACCTCAGGGACGCGCGGACGGGCAAGGAATTGGCGCGGGCCGGGACCGATGATGCGGGGATGGTTCGTTACCGGGTCCCGCCCGGCACCTACCGCATCAGGGTCCGGCCCGCGGAGATCGACGCGCCGACGCGCGTGATCGAACACGTCACCGTCACGCCGGACGAAACCGGCCGCGTGGTCCTCGACTACGCCGACGAATCTCGCTGATCGGGCCCGGAGAACGGGAAAGGTTTGAACCCGTCTCGGAGAGCCAATCGGACACGGATGGATGCTTGAACTGCCTGACCGCGCTTTCTGGCATGGAGACCGTGAGCGAGATCTCGAGGGCAAGGAACCTCTGCTTGCAGATCTTCCTGACAGCGGTCGAGGCTTCGCTACCGCTACTGAGCCGCCCCCGTCCCCTCGCGCGCGCCTTCCTCCACACGGGACGCGACCGCCTCCCTCGCCCGCGCCGCGAGGGCGCTGCGGCTTTCTTCGGCGTTGGGCCACAGGGGCGGGCGCACGTCCACGACCACCTCGATGTTCGGGGTGCTGGCCACCCGCCACAACGACGGCAGGATCCCCTCGTTGTCGACGAACGCCGGCGCGGTGGTGCGACGACCGTTGGCGTCGTGATAACGGATGGCCATGGGTACGACCGGCGCCTTGCGCTCGACGGCCGGGCCCAGCAGGCGCGCGTGGAAACGCTTGACCCGCATGCCGTCGCTGGTCGTGCCCTCGGCGAAGACCACCATGCGGTGCCCCCGGTCCAGCCCGTGGCCCACCGCCGCCCGGGCGCTCTCGCTGCCGCTCCCCCGCTCGATGAATTCGGTGCCGCCGAGAATCGCGAGCCCTCCGATGACGGGCCAGCGGCGGATCTCGCTCTTGGCGAGAAAGACGGCCCCCGGTGCCAGGCTGCCGAGCACAAGGATGTCGAGCCAGCTGATGTGGTTGGGCAGCCAGAGTTGCGGTTCCCCGTCGAGGGCATCGAGTCGTTCCTGGCCCCGCACGCGGATGGTCACGCCAAGGGCGCCGGCGGCGGCCGCGAGCCAGGCCCGGACGGCTTCCTGCCGCTCCGGATCCGGCAGGGAGGCGAACCGTCGGGCACGCCAGGTGCCGACGAGCAGGAAACCGGCCACTCGCAGCAGTCGGGCCATGGCCCGCAGAACGCCGATCATGGGAAGAATCCGGGACTCACCCCTGCCCCGAGCTATCCCGGACGGCCACCACGGCGGCCCGGGCATACTGGGCACCGGAGACGAACGTCAGGAGGGCGGCGAGCATCAGCAGCCCGTAGCCGATGTCGTGGATATCGAGACCGTCGACCGGCAGTTGGTAGAGCAGAAAGGTGATGGCGAACATCTGGGCCAGCGTCTTGGCCTTGCCCAGCTGGGAGACCTTGACCGCCGCCCGGATGCCCTTGCCGGCCATCCATTCGCGTAGCGCGGAGATGAACACCTCGCGCCCGATGATGATCGCGGTGGCCAGCACCAGCAGCAGGTCGCCGTCGCTGTAGACCAGCAGCACCAGTGCCACGGCCACGATCAGCTTGTCCGCCACGGGGTCGAGGAACGCGCCGAAGGGGGTCTCCTGCCCCCAGCGGCGAGCCAGGTAGCCGTCGAGGAAGTCGGTGATCGAGGCGATGGCGAAGATCCCGGCGGACAGCGGCCGACCGATATCGGCCGGGACGGACAGGAACACCACCACCAGCAGCGGAATCGCGGCAATGCGCAGCCAGGTCAGCGTCATCGGAAGATTCATGCCGCACCTCCCGGGCCCGCGCCCTTCCAGCTCAGTTCGTCGATCACCTCGCTTTCCGCGGGCGTGAAGCGCTCGAGGCGCAGACCGTCGTCGTCCAGCGACACCAGCCAGCCTGCCTCGCCCCAGTCGCCGGTCACCACCCGACAGCGTCCACCGGAGAGACGGTGGATCGCCGGTCGATGGGTGTGTCCATGGAGCAGGCAGTCGGTCCCGGTGCGGTCGAGCATCTCGTCGACCGCCGCGGCGTTGACGTCCATGATGTCCTCGGCCTTGCTGGAGGATTCGGTGCGGCTCTTCGCCCGGAGGTCCTCGGCGATCGCGATCCGCTCGGCGAGGGTTCGGCCGAGGAAATCGCGGATGAAGCGCGGATCGCGGAGCTGCGCCCGCATCGCCTGGTAGGCCGCATCGTCGATGCAGAGCTCATCTCCGTGCAGCAGGAGCAGGCGCCGCCCTCCCCGCTCGATTGCCGTCTGCTCGGCGACGGCCTTCGCCCCGATCCGGTCGAGGAGGTCGCTGCCGACGAGAAAGTCGCGATTCCCGGGGAGGAAATACACCGGCGCCTCCAAGTCGGCGAACCGCTCGATCCGTTCGGCGATGGCCGGGTCGATCGGCTGGTCATCGCCGATCCAGTAGTCGAACAGGTCGCCGAGGATGTAGACGCCATCCGCGCCCGCGGCGCGCTCGAGGAAGCGGTCGAGCAGTTCGAGGGTGCGAGGCTCGGGGCGGGCCAGGTGGAGGTCGGCGATGATCAGTGTCTCGGCCATGAGTCCGGGGCGCTCCTGCGTGGTTTTCTCAATCGATGCGTTCGGCCTTCTCGATGACGACGTCCTCGACGGGCACGTCCCGGTGGCCGTAACGCGAGCCGGTCTCCAGTGTCGCCATGCGGTCGACCACGTCCATGCCGCTCACCACCTCGCCGAACACGGCGTAGCCCCAGCCCTGCGGGGTCTCCGCGGAGAAATCCAGACGGGCGTTGTCGGCCAGGTTGATGAAGAACTGGCTGGTGGCCGAATGCGGATCCGGCGTGCGCGCCATCGAGAGCGTGCCCCGCTTGTTCTTGACACCGTTGTTGGCCTCGTTCTCCACCGGGGCGTTGGTCGGTTTCTGCTGCATGTCGGGGGTCAGGCCGCCACCCTGGACGACGAAGCCCGGGATCACCCGATGGAAGGTCGTCCCCTCGAAGTGACCCGACTCCACGTAGGCGAGAATGTTCTCGACCGTCTTCGGCGCCTTGTCGTCGTACAGGCCGATCTCGATGTCGCCGAAGCGGGTGGAAAAGCGGATCTTGGAGCCGATATCACTCATGCGTTTTATCTCGTCAGTCGGGGCCGTTAGACTATGCTGTCTTCCCGGAACGGCCCATGCCGGCCCGGGACGCCAGCTTCGCGGAACAGTCTAACGACCTTCGACCCGGAATCGTAGCCAACCATGCTCACAATCTATGACAGCGCCACTCGCTCCAAGCGCGAGTTCACCCCGATCCGTCCCGGCCACGTCGGCATCTATGTCTGCGGGATGACGGTCTACGACCGCTGTCATATCGGCCATGCCCGCGTGCTGGTGGTCTTCGACATGGTGGTGCGCTACCTCAAGGAGCGCGGCTTCGACGTCAACTACGTCCGCAACATCACCGACATCGACGACAAGATCATCGCCCGCGCCGCGGAGAACGGCGAATCCATCGAGTCGCTGACCAACCGCTTCATCGACCTGATGCACCGCGACGCCGAGGCGCTGGGCTGCCTGCCGCCAAGCGTCGAGCCGCGCGCGACCGAGAACATCGACGAGATGATCGCGATGATCGAGACGCTGATCGAGCGCGGCAACGCCTATCGGGCGGACAACGGCGACGTCTATTTCGACGTCTCGACCTTCGAGCGCTACGGCGTGCTTTCCGGTCGCGACCCGGAGGACCTGCGTGCCGGCGCCCGCGTGGCCGTCGACGAGGCCAAGGACGACCCGCTGGACTTCGTGCTCTGGAAGCACGCCAGGCCGGGCGAGCCGCAGTGGGAGGCGCCCTTCGGCCCCGGTCGCCCCGGCTGGCACATCGAGTGCTCGGCGATGTCCACGGAGACCCTGGGCACCACCTTCGACATCCACGGCGGCGGGCACGACCTGATGTTCCCGCACCACGAGAACGAGATCGCCCAGAGCGAGTGCGCCACGGGCTGCCATTTCGTCAACTACTGGATGCACAACGGTTTCGTGCGCATCGACGACGAGAAGATGTCCAAGTCACTGGGCAACTTCTTCACCATCGAGGAGGTCACCCAGCGTTACCACCCGGAAGTGGTGCGGCTGTTCATTCTCTCCTCGCACTACCGCAGCCCGCTGAACTACTCGGACCAGAACCTCGATGCCGCCCAGGCGAGCCTCTCGCGCTGGTACAGCGCGCTCAAGAAGGTGCCGGCGAACGCCGAGCCGATCCCCGAGGTGATGGACGCCTTCTTTGATGCCATGGACGATGACTTCAACACCCCCAAGGCCATCGCCCTGATCCACGAGCAGCTGCATCACATCCACAAGGTGGGCGAGGAAGACCGGGAGGCGGCGTCCCCGCACGCGGCCACGGTCAACGCCATGGGCGCGATCCTCAACCTCGGCCAGCTCGACCCGGACGTCTTCCTGCACTGGAGCGCGGCGGGCGAGCGCGAGGACACCCTCGACGACGCCGAGATCAACCAGCTGATCGCCCAGCGGGCCGAGGCGCGCGCCGCGCGCAACTTCGAGGAGTCCGATCGCATCCGCGACCTGCTGCTGGACAACGGCATCACGCTGGAGGACGGCGCCCAGGGCACGACCTGGCGTCGCCAGTAATCCCGCGACCGCAGGGACATGACCGGCTCCCCTCTGGCGAACCGGCGGCTTGAATGCCAGTGTCCAACTAACCGATTTTCCCGAACATTTCCCTTCACGGGCGCAATGGACGCGCCCGGTTTCAGCGAGACTTCATGAGCACTCCGAACATCATTCGTCCCGACGGCTGGCTTTATCACCTGTCGCACACCGACCTCGACGGCTACGGCGCCCAGTACATGGTCGGCCAGACCGAGCAGCGCTGCCACTTCTTCAATGCCGACTACCGCGACATCAACAACGCGATCGACGCCATCATCGCGCGCATCGCCAAGGCCGGCGAGCCGGCCGGCCTGCTGATCACGGACCTCAACCTGTCGCTCGACCAGGCCAAGCAGCTGGACAAGCGCATCCGCAAGCTCAAGGCACCGGTCGAGTTGCAGTTGCTCGATCACCACGCCACCGGCGCCGATTGCGCCGAGGCTTTTGACTGGTACTACTTGGACACCGAGCGCTGCGCCAGCCGGCTGGCCTTCGAGGCGGTCGCCGGCCAGCGCGACGATGCCACCCGGGAGCAAATGGGCGGCCGGGCCGAGTTCATCGACGTGGGCGATCGCTGGCTGCGCGATCACGACGACTTCCGCCGCGCGATCTACCTGATCGGCCTGGTGATGCAGGACGACCACCTC
>Ga0102925_1001486_pt1 | contig 12978 bp, 16 predicted proteins | sample SalPonR1_A_D1_MG_FD_78216 | JGI IMG/M metagenome (GOLD analysis project Ga0102925, IMG submission 78216) | Salt pond soil microbial communities from South San Francisco under conditions of wetland restoration - Salt Pond MetaG R1_A_D1_MG | ecosystem: Environmental > Aquatic > Marine > Intertidal...
ACATCCGGCGCCACCGACAGCGCCGCCTCGTAACAGGCCCGCGCCATGGCTTCGTCCTGCGATGTCATGTTCGACAGGGCGCCATGCAGCTTCACATGGCGCACCTCGCCGCCTGCGGCGCGCGCCATCGCCTGCGCCGCGCCTATCTGATAGCGCACAAGGTTGCCAAGGCTCTCATGCGGCAGGATCATCCGGCGGCGGCCAAAGCCCTGAATGTCGGGAAAGCCGGGATGCGCACCGATTCCCACATCGCCCGCCACCGCCATGCGCATGATCTGCGCCATCACGTCCCAATCACCCGCATGAATCCCGCAGGCGATATTGGCCGATGTGACGATATCCAGAAGCGCTGCATCGTCGCCCATCACCCAAGGGCCATAACTCTCGCCCATATCGGCGTTCAGATCGACGGTCGGTTCCATGGTCTCACCTCAATGCTTGTGTGTGTCTCCGGCGCTCACGCCGCTGATCAGGTCGTAGGATAACAGGTCCGCCATCCGCTCGGGATCGCGCAAAAGGGGGGTCAGCCGCTTGCCCAGGGTCTCGACATGGCGCGCCGCTTCGCGCTCCAACTCCACCGCTTCGTCCAGCGTGACAAAGGTAAACCGCAAGGGCGCGCCCGGCCCCGCCTGCACCAGCCGGGGCATGTCGCAAGGCAACACCGTGCCGATCCTCGGATAACCGCCCGTGGTCTGGCACTCGGCCAGCAGCACATAGGGCGTGCCGTCGCCCGTCATCTGGATGTCGCCCGGCACCACCACATCCGACAGCACGTTGCGCCCGCCTTCAAGGGTGAACCCGTCGCCCTCCTGTTCCAGCGGCACGCCCATCCGGTTGCCGCGCGCCCCGCGCCTGAATTCCGTGGCCGTGAAGCGTTCCACCTCGTCTTGCGGAAACAGCGCCGTCTGAAAGCTTTCGACAATGCGGACCGTGCCACCCCCGAAACGCTCGCCGGGATCGAGCGTCAGGCCGGTCTCGTGGCCCGTCTCCGCACCGATCCCGAGCCGCGTGCCCTGCTCCAGTGGCGCGCCCAGCCCCGCCGCCAGATGCGCGCTGCGCGCGCCCAGCCGCCCGGGCGCATCAAATCCGCCGCCCACATGCAGATAGCCATAGCTGCCCGCGCGCGCACCGCCGATCGACAGCACCGCGCCCTTTGGCATCGCGTAGCTGGCATTCCATGCCAGCGCCGCGCCATCCAGCGTCGCCCGCATCGGCGCGCCGGTGAGGGCGATGCGCAAATCCTCCTCGGCGGTGAAATCGCCGCCCATCCCGGCCATCTCCAGCACCGCCAGTTCACGCCCCTGTCCCAACAGTGCCGCGCCCTCGGCCAGCGCAAGGCGGTCCGCCGCGCCACCGCGCGACAGCCCGAACCCCAGATAGCCCGCGCGCCCCTCGTCCTGAAGGGTCACACCCGGCCCGACCCGGCCTATTGTCAACGCACGGCTCATCGGATCGGCTCGCTTTCGGCCCCGCCTTTCGGGTCGTGGCGCATAGATTCAAGCGTCTCTGCATCCACGGGCCTGAATTGCGCCTCGTCGCCGGGGCGCAGCAGAAACGGCTGTTCGGCCTCGGGCTGAAACAGCCGGATCGCGGTCTGGCCTACATGCTGCCAGCCGGTTGGCGCACTGACGGAAAACAGCACCATCTGGCGGATCGCCACCGCCAGCGCGCCTTCTGGAATGCGCTTGGTCAGGTTGCTTTGGCGCGGAATGTCCCAGGCCTCGGGCAGCTCGCCCAGATAGGGCTGACCGGGCGCAAAGCCGATCGCCTGCACCCTGACCCTTGCGCCCGAAAGCGATTCGATCGCCTCGGCCTCGCTCATGCCCGCGGCTTCTGCCGCCTGGCCCAGTTGCGGCGCAAGCTCGGTGCCGAACACCGTGGGGATGTGCCACAGCCGACGCCCCTCGGGCAGCGCCGCCGCCCTCCAGTCGCGGCTTTCGACCAGTGCCGCCAGCTTCTCGCGCAAATCCGCGTGGCTCAGATGCAGCGGATCGAAACGCAGAAAGCTCGACACCAGCGACGATGACACTTCCTCGACGCCGTCCCATGCCTCGCGCTCCAACGCCGCGCTCAGGGCCAGCGCCGCGCGGTTGGCGGGCTCGCTCAGCCTTTGGGCGAAAGATACCAGCATCCCATCCACGCCGACGCTGCGAATAATCGGGGGTTCGGCCGTTTCCTGTTCCATTGCCCCGGTCACATCCGGCCCGGAAGATAGGTCACGATGCCGGGGAAAATCACGATGATCACCAGCGCCACCGCCATCAGCAGGAAGAACGGCAGCGCCGCCACCGCCACGCTCAGGATGTCGCGCCCGGTCAGCGATTGCAGCACGAACAGGTTGAACCCCACCGGCGGCGTGATCTGCGACATCTCGACCACGACCACCAGGAAGATCCCGAACCACAGCGGGTCGATCCCCGCCGCCTGCACCATCGGCATCACCACCGAGGCCGTCAGCACCACAACCGAAATCCCGTCAAGGAAACATCCCATCACCACGAAGAACACGGTCAGCGCCGCCAGCAGCGTATAGGTCGAAAGCTCCATCCCCCCGATCCACTCCGCCAGAATGCGCGGAATGCCGGTAAAGCCCATCGCCACCGTCAGAAACGACGCCCCCGCCAGTATGAAGGCGATCATGCAGGACGTCACCGTCGCGCCCATCAGCCCCTCGACAAAGCTCTTGCGGCTCAGGGTGCCGGTGCTCCAGGACAGGACCAGCGCCAGCACCACGCCCACCGCCGCCGCATCCGTGGGCGATGCAAGCCCCGTGTAGATCGAGCCGATCACCCCCGCGATCAGCGCGATCACCGGCAACAGGCGGCGCGAGCGGCGCAGCTTCTCGCCAAAGGGCACATGCAGCGCCTCGTCAGGCAGGCTCTTGCGGTTCACCAGCGCCCAAAGAGCGACGTAACCCACGAAGAGCGACACCAGCAACACCCCCGGCAGCACGCCCGCCACGAACAGCCGCGCGATGGATTGCTCGGTCGCGACGCCATAAACGATCAGGATGATCGAGGGCGGGATCAGCAGGCCCAGCGTGGCCGATCCCGCCAGCGTGCCGATCACCATCTTCTCGGGATAGCCCCGCTGCGTCAGCTCCGGGATCGACAGCTTGCCGATGGTCGCCGCCGTCGCCGCCGACGATCCCGACACCGCCGCGAAGATCCCGCAGGCAAAGACATTCACATGCAGCAATTGCCCCGGCAGCCGGTTCATCCAGGGCGACAGCCCCGCGAACATGTCCTCCGACAGGCGCGAGCGAAACAGGATCTCGCCCATCCAGATGAACAGCGGCAGCGCGGCCAGCGCCCATGAATTGCTGTGCCCCCAAAGGGTCGTCGCCATGACAAGGCCCAGCGGCGCCTCGGTGAACAGCGCCATCGCCGCGATCCCCACCCCCAGAAGCGAGAAGGCGACCCACAGCCCCGAGCCCAGAAAGGCGAAGAGCAGCACCAGCAGAATGACGGACAGCAGGGCGATGGACATATCCGTCTCCTATTCGTTCAGAAGGTTTTCGCCCTTCCCCGCCCAAGAGGGCCGGGAACCGCGCAAAAGGCCATAAAGCTCGTCCGCCAGCGCCAGCGTCAGGATCGCAAGGCCCAGCGCCACCGGCATCTGCACGATCCACAACGGGACCGACACCATGCCAGCACTTTGGTCGCCGAATTCATGCGATTCCAACACCAGCAGAACCACATAGACCGTCGCGAATGCGCTCATCGCCAAGGCGATCAGCGTCACCATGATCTCGGCGATGTGGCGCGCCCGCTCCGGCAGGCGCATCACGACCAGCGTGACCCGGATATGCCCGCCCTCGCGCAGCGTATAGGCCAGCGCCAGAAAGGCCGACGCGGCCAGAAAGAAACCCGTGAAATCGGCATAGGACGGGATCGTCAGGCCAATCCCGTTGCCGGTCAGCGCGGCGGCGATCTTGTCGGCAAGGTTCAGACAGACCTGCGCAAAGACAAGCACCACAATGGCAAGGATGAAACAGGCCGCAAGCCCGCCGGCGAAACGATAGATCGACGTCAGAACAGACCGCATGGCTCCACCCTCCCCTGGATCGGCCCGGACACCATTGGCGGCGTCCGGGCCCGCGTCAGCGCAGTTTACTGCTGATAAGCGTTCAGAAGCGCATCACCGGCCTCGCCGGCCTCGGCCTTCCAGTTCTCCAGCATCTGCTCACCGATATCGCGCAGGCCATCCATCAGCTCGTCGCTGGGCTCGATCACGGTGATACCGTTCTCTTCGAGGATCGCCACCTTTTCACCGGTCTCGGCCTGGCTCATTTCCCAGCCGCGGGTCTCGGCCTTGGCGGCGGCCGCCAGCACGGCCTCCTGAACGTTCTCGTCAAGCCGCTGGAACGCGCGCTTGTTCACCACGACGATGTTTTTGGGAATCCACGCCTGGATGTCGGTGTAATGCGACAGGAAATCCCAGGCCTTGGAATTCGCGCCCGTCGAGGGCGAGGTGATCATTGCCTCGACCCGCCCGGTGCTGAAGGCCTGGGGAATATCGGGCACCTCGACCTGCGTCGGCGCCGCGCCCGCAAGGTTCGCGAACTCTTCCAGCGTGGCATTATATGTGCGGAACTTCAGCCCCGACAGGTCCTCGACCGAGTTGATCTCCTTGGTGGTGTAAAGCCCCTGCGGCGGCCACGGCACCGCATAAAGAACCATCATGCCCTGTTCGTCCAGCAGCCCCGAAATCACATCCTTCTGCGCCGCCCACAGACGCGCGGCCTCATCATAGCTGGTCGCCAGGAACGGCAGCGAATCCGCCCCGAAAACCGGGTTGTCATTGGCCAGCAGCGAAAGGAAAAACTCGCCCGCGGGCACCTGCCCGCTGCGCACGGCCTTGCTGATCTCGGGGTGCTTGAACAGCGACCCGGCGGAATGCACCTTGATTTCCAGCGCGCCGTCGGTGGCCTCGCTGACATCCTTGGCGAATTCATGGACATTCACCGTGTGAAAGGTGGCGTCCGGGTAGGGCGTCGGCATGTCCCATGTCTCGGCCTGGACCTGCATGGCCAGCCCTGCAAGCGCCGCAACGGCGCCGGTGAAATAGCGTGTCATTTGCATCTCGAAAACTCCCTGTCAGTGATTATCATTACCTCATGAAGGCATAACGTTGATAATTTGTCAACGTTATGTCATCTTGGCAGCATCGGCACATCTGACCGGGCACTGGACATTCCCCAAAGGTTCAATGCATCCGGGGGACTTGGCGGGAAGACGCAGGCGTTTTCCCTCAACAAGCAAGGAAAGGGCAGCGTATGAGCGAACAGACACCCGACAGGCGGCGAATCGTCTCCTCACGCCATCTTGCCGATGGAGAAGGCTGGGAATTGTCCGAACTCGAATTCGGCCTGATCATCGCCTTCAACGCCTTTTCGCGCTGGATGACGCGCTGCATGGCGGCATCTGGCCATTCCGATCTCAGCTCGCTGGAAATCCTCATCCTGCACAACACCAATCACCGCAACCGCGACAAGCGGCTTTCGGATATCTGCTTCCTGCTCAATATCGAGGACACCCACACCGTCAATTACGCGCTGCGCAAACTGGTCAAGGCCGGGCTGATCGAAACCGAGAAACGCGGCAAGGAAGTGTTCTATCGCACCTCGCCCGATGGCGCTGGCCTGTGCCAGGCCTATCGCGACGTGCGCCGCCAATGCCTTCTCGAAGGGATGTCGGGCGGCGATCTTTCGGGCGAAGACCTGCGCCAGCTCGCCCGCGTGCTGCGCGGGCTTTCGGGGCAATACGATCAGGCCAGCCGCGCGGCGGCCTCTCTGTGATCTATTTCCTGCGCGCGATATAGGTCCGGTAGGCCCAGATCAGCAGCAAGGCGCCCAGCACCGCGCCGATCAACCCGCCCAGCAGCCCCGCGACCGTCAGGATCACCTGCAACACCAGCCCGCCGATCAGCGCCCCGGCGATGCCGATGGCAATGGTGGTGATGATATCGGTTTCCATCCGCATCAGCCGCGTCGCCAGAAATCCCGCCGCCGCGCCGATGATGATCAGGTAGATCGCGCTCATCGCCTTCTTTCCTTATCGTCTGCGCCGCCAATGGGTCGGCACGATGATCAACGCTCCGATCGACGAGAGCACCGCATCCACCCCCGGCGCGCCGAAGCCGATTCCGAACATGATGCGCAGGAAATAGAACAGGAAGGCGCCCCCCACGCAGATGATGATGGATTGCAGATAACCGTTGCGCGTGAAGCCGGTCTTTTCCGAGAGATAGCCGACGATACCCGCGATCACCACCGTGCCGATCAGCGTGGGAAACATGGCCCTACCCTTCCATTACAGGCGCGCACCCACCGGCAGCGCATGCCCCAGCAGGAAACTCTCGGCATCCTGCGCCGCGCGCCCGGCCCGTTGCAAGCGTGAAATCCTGACCGCGCCACTGCCGCAGCCCACGGTCAGCCGGTCATCCAGCACCTCGCCCGGCGCGCCCTGCTCTTGTGCGATGCTTGAACCAAGCAGCTTGATCCGCTCGCCCTCATGTTCGACCCAGGCACCCGGAAAGGGCGACAGGCCCCTGATATGCGCGTCCACCTCGGCGGCGGGCCGGGTCCAGTCGATCCGCGCCTCGGATTTGTCGATCTTCTCGGCATAGGTAACACCCGCCTCGGGCTGAGGCTCGGGCGTCAGGTGATCCAGCTTCGCCAGTGCCTCGACAATCGCCCCGGCGCCCATGTCCGACAGCCGGTCATGCAATTCTCCCGTGGTCTCTTCTGGACCGATCGTAGTGGCGCGGCGCAAAAGCACCGGGCCGGTATCCAGCCCCGCCTCCATCTGCATGATGCAGATACCGGTTTCGCGATCCCCGGCCATGACCGCGCGATGGATCGGCGCCGCTCCGCGCCAGCGCGGCAAAAGGCTCGCATGGATATTGAGGCACCCGCCACGCGGCGCATCCAGAATCGCCTGCGGCAGGATCAGCCCATAGGCGACGACCACCGCCACATCCGCATCAAGCGCGGCGAAATCGTCCTGCGCGTCCGCATGTTTCAGGCTTTCGGGATGGCGTACCTCAAGGCCCAGCTCCAGCGCCCGCGCATGCACCGGGGTCGGGCGCGCCTGCTTGCCGCGCCCCGCCCGGCGCGGCGGCTGGCAATAGACCGCCGCCACCTCGTGCCCGGCCTTCACCAGCGCCTCCAGCACCGGCACCGAGAAATCCGGCGTTCCCATGAAAATCACGCGCATCGCTTCGCCTGTCCTATTATCCCGCCAGTTTCCTGGCCTTGCGCAACAGCATGTCGCGCCTGACCTTGCTCAGCCGGTCGAAATACATCCTGCCCTGCAGATGGTCGATCTGGTGCTGCACGCTGGTCGCCCAGAGCCCGATGAAATCGCGCTCCTCGGTCTCGCCCTTGTCGTTCATGAAGCGCACCGTCACCGCGCGCGGGCGCTTCACCTCGGCCGAGACCCCCGGCAGGTTCGGGCTGGCTTCCTCGTGGGCGCGCAGCTCGATGCTGGCATGCAGGATCTCGGGGTTGGCCATGCGCACCGCCTGCCCGCGCTTGTCGCTGGCATCGACCACCGCAAGGCGCTGCATCACCCCGATCTGCGGCGCCGCCAGACCCACGCCCGGCATCGCCTCCATCGTGTCGATCATGTCGGCCCATATGGCCTGCGTGTCGTCGCTGATCTCCTCGACCAGCTCGGCGCGGGTGCGCAACCGCCGGTCCGGCCATGCAAGACAGCGGCGCACGGTCATGGCTCAGGCCCTCGCCTTTGCCTGCTCGCGCTTCAGCTTTTGCATCCGCCGGGTGATCATCTGCCGCTTCATCGGCCCCAGGTAATCAATGAACAGCTTGCCGTTCAGATGGTCGATCTCGTGTTGCACACAGGTCGCCCAAAGCCCGTCGAACGTCTCCTGGCGCTCGTTGCCATCCCGGTCGATCCAGCGCACGTCCACGGCGCTTGGCCGCGTCACCTCGGCATATTGCTCAGGGATCGACAGGCAGCCTTCCTCATAGACACTGGTCTCGTCCGAAGCCGCCAGTATCTCGGGGTTGAACATCACCAGCGGACGGGGCTCTTCGCCCTCTTCCTTGACGCAATCCATCACGATCAGCCGCTCCAACACCCCGACCTGCGGCGCCGCCAACCCGATGCCCGGCGCATCATACATGGTCTGCAACATGTCATCTGCCAGGGCCCGCAACCCGTCCGACAGATCGTCGACAGGCGTGCAGATCCGTTTGAGGCGCGGATCGGGGTGGATCAGGATGGGCCGTATCATGCGGGAGGATTTAGGTCATGCCCGCTGGCCGCGCAATGGGCCAATCTTTCGACAGGCGGCGGCCAGAGCGACTGATGGCAAGATAATATTCCATTATATACCATAAATATGGTAAACTATCCTATTTTATAGGAAACTAACAGAACACACTTCCAATATTTCGAAAGATATCAGAATATCCGTCGCCGTAGCATCCGCCCTACAACCCCGCGCCGACAGCGTATAGCCTGCCCGCAGAACCAGCAAGGAGACCCGAATGGATTTCGACCGCATCATCGACCGCCACGGCACCCATTCCCAGAAATGGGACATGATGGAGAAAATCTACGGTGTGCCCACCAGCGACGGCATCCCGATGTGGGTCGCCGACATGGATTTCCAGCCGCCGCAATGCATCTCGGACGCGCTGCAAGGCATGGTCGATCACGGGATCTACGGCTATTACGGGGATGATCGCAGCTACCTCTCCGCCATCCGCTGGTGGATGCAGGAACGCCACGGCTGGCGGGTCGAACCCGAATGGGTCTTCACCACCCACGGCCTTGTCAACGGCACCGGCCTGTGCGTCGACGCCTTCAGCGAACCGGGCGACGGGGTGGTCCTCTTCACCCCCGTCTACCATGCCTTCGCCCGCGTCATCAAAGCCGCCGGGCGGCGCGTGGTGGAATGCCCGCTGGCCATGGAAAACGGCCGCTACGTCATGGATTTCGACGCCTATGACGCGATGATGGACGGCTCGGAAAAAATGCTCGTGCTCTGCTCGCCGCACAATCCCGGCGGCCGCGTCTGGACCCGCGACGAGCTTCAGGGCGTCGCCGATTTCGCCCGCCGCCATGACCTGATCCTGGTCTCGGACGAAATTCACCATGACCTCGTGATGCCCGGCCAGTCCCATATCGCCATGCCGCTGGTGGATGACCGCATCGCCGACCGGCTGGTGATGATGAGCGCCACCACCAAGACCTTCAACATCGCCGGGGCGCATATCGGCAATGTCATCATCGCCGACGAAGCCCTGCGCGCCCGTTTCGCCGCTCGCATGGGCGCGCTTGGCATGTCGCCCAACTCTTTCGGCCTGGTCATGGCCAAAGCCGCCTATTCCCCCGAGGGCGCCCGATGGGTTGACGCCCTGGTGCGCTACATCGACGGCAACCGGCGGCTATTCGATGCGGGCATCGACACGATCCCCGGCCTCGCCTCGATGCCGCTCGAGGCCACCTATCTCGCCTGGGTCGATTTCGCGGGCACCGGCATGGACGCCGGCGATTTCACCGCGCGCGTCGAAAAGGACGCCCGCATCGCCGTCAATCACGGCCCCAGCTTCGGCACCGGCGGCGAAAGCTTCCTTCGCTTCAACCTCGCGACACCGCGCGCCCGCGTCGAGGAGGCCGTCGCCCGCCTGCAAGAGGCCTTCGCCGACCTGCAATGACATGGCCCGCGGCGCGCGCGGCCCTTGCCCTTCGCGCGCCGCGGTCTACCTGACCGCCGGTAGACGCAACCGGAGTTCCCGATGATCCGCGCCCTTGCCGCCGCTTTCGGCCTCGCCACCCTCACCCTGCTTGCCGCCTGTTCGGGGCGCCCTTCTCTCGATGACCCCGCACTCAGCAGCCAGGATTTCGAATTGCAGGAATTCTTCGCGGGCACGACCGTGGCCCATGGCCAGTTCCAGGATCGCTTCGGCACGGTGCGCCGCCGCTTCGAGGTCATGATCGAAGGCACATGGGACGGTGAAACCCTCACCCTGACCGAGGATTTCACCTATGCCGACGGCAGCACCGAACAGCGCATCTGGACCCTGCGCCAGACCGGTCCGGAAAGCTGGGAAGGCACCGCGCCGGGCGTGATCGGCACCGCGCGGGGCACCGAACAGGGCGATACGTTCAACTGGACCTACCTGATCGACCTGCCCACGCGCGACGGCACCACGCGGGTGCATTTCGATGACTGGATGTGGCAGCTTTCCGACACCCGTGTCCTGAACCGCGCCTATATGCGCAAGGCGGGCGTGACGCTGGGGTCGGTCATCATCATCTTCGAAAAGCAATCCTGACCGGTCGGCACAGGCCCACGCCAGAATTTCTGCCGGCTCGCCGCAAAAGGCACCCTTCGGGCTGGCTCTCCTTGCGCTTTTGCGCGCCGACAGCTTAGTTTATCAGATGTAAGCTGGTCTTTGCGTAACAGGGGAACAGGATGCTGAACAACATAGGGCTGCCGGGTATTTTGCTGTTGCTGGTTATTTTTGGCGTGCCGCTCTGGTTGACCCTCCGTTCAAGCAAGAGAAAGGCCGCCCAACAGGCGCGCATCGCCGAAGCGCTTGAGAAAATCGCCCAGTCCAAAAGCGATGGCAGCGAGACGCGATAACCGGGCGAAACATCCCATACCGTCCGGCCTGCTTCCCGATCACAGCCGGGGGTGCGCCTGCGCGGCGCTCTGGCGCTAAACGCGAAGGCTGCAATATGCGCGGTCTGCGGAACCCGGCCTCAATCGCTCGCGATCAGCGCGACAGGCGCCTCCGGGTCGCGCACGAAATCCAGCGGCTGACGATCGCTCGCCTCGGTCACGCGCTTGAGCTCGAATCGCATCTCTCCGCCCTCTTCCTCCGAGGCCACGATCAGGCATTGCGACAGGTGTTTGGGGCCGTCGTAAAGATCGACCAGCCCGCGCAGATGCGGCGCGCCCTCGGCCTCGAGCGCAAAACCGCCCTCCCAGGCGCGCAACACGCGGTATGTGTCCTCGCCGGCGCGCACCCGCAAACGGTGGCTCGCCTTCCAGCCTTTCTTGCGCGCCTCATCAAGGCCCGCCTGAACATCGGGGGGTAAATATGTCGTCATGTTCACGCTTCTTTCCAAATACCGTTCCAGTCTGTCGCACCAAAACGTAACCGTCACGTGAAAACTCGGGGGCGATCCGGAAATCAGCCGCGCCGCGTCGCTTTCGGGCGCAGAACATGCGGATGCTCAGGATCGTAAAGCGCGCTTTCCTTGGAATCCGCGACCTCCCCAAGCACCGGCCCCACCATGATCAGCGCGGTGCGCGTGATCTTCTCGGCGCGCACCTTCTCGCGAATGTCGCTGAGCGTGCCGCGAATGAACAGCTCATCCGGCCAGCCCACCCGGCAGGCCACCACCACCGGGCAATCCGCGCCGTAATGGGGGATCAGCGCGCGCTCGATCTCGCGCAGCGCCCGCACCCCCAGATGAATCGCCAGCGTCGCGCCGCTTCGGGCGAAATTCTCCAATGTCTCGCCCGCCGGCATCGAGGTCGATTTCATCGACACCCGGGTCAGCACGATGGACTGCGCCAGTTCCGGCACGGTCAGCTCCTGCCCCAGCGCCGCCGCCGCCGCCGCATAGGCCGGCACGCCGGGAATGATCCGGTAATCGATCCCATCGGCACGAAGGCGCCGGATCTGCTCGGCGATGGCGCCATAAAGCGACGGATCGCCCGAATGCACCCGCGCCACGTCCTGCCCCTTTTCATGGGCCGCGCGGATCGCCGCATGGGTCTCGTCAAGCGTCATTGCCGCGCTGTCCATCACCAGCGCGCCCTTGGGCGCACAGCCCACCACCTCCTGGGGCACAAGGCTCCCGGCATAGATGCAGACCGGGCATTCCCCGATCACCCGCTCCGCCTTGCGGGTCAGAAGCTCCGGGTCGCCCGGCCCCGCCCCGATGAAATAGACGGTCATTGCCGCACCCCTCGCTTCATCTTGCCCAAAATACTCATGCCGTGCCGCCCGCCGCCAGATCGCCGTCGATCTTGCGCGCATAGCCGCGCGGCGTGAACATCCGCGCCCCCTCGCCCAGCTCTGCCAGCCGCGAATGGCTCGATCCCACCAGAACCACGGTCAGCATATCGACCTCGTCCACCTCCAGCGCATCCAGACGCCGATAGCGCAGATGCTCTTCGGGGCGCCCCAACGATGTCGCAAGCATCACCGGCGTATCGCCGGGGCGATGCGCCAGCAGGATGTCGCGCGCTTCGGCCAACAGGGTGCGCCTTGTCTTCGAGACCGGGTTGTAGAAGGCGATCACGAAATCGCCCTCGGCGGCGGCGCGCAAACGGCGCAGAATATCCGCGCGCGGGGTCAACAGATCGCTCAGGCTGATGGTGCAGAAATCATGGCCCAGCGGCGCACCCGCCCGTGCCGCCGCGCCCTGCAAGGCCGACACGCCGGGCGAACAGACCACCTCGACGCGCCGCGCCGCATCGCTCACACCCTGCGCCTCGGCGCCCCTGTCCAGAAGCTCGAAAACCAGCGCGCCCATCGCGGATATGCCCGCAGCTCCCGAACTGACCAGCGCCACGTTGCGCCCCTCCCCGGCGCGCTCCAGCGCATGGCGGCAGCGCGCCTCCTCGCCGCCCAGCGGGAAGTCGCTGCGCGCCTTGCCCGCCGCCAGCGGCCCCAGCAGGTCGATATACAAACCATAGCCCACCAGCTCATCGGCCTCGGCAATCAGACGCGATGCCTCGGGCGTGCGCCACGCCGCCTGTCCGGGGCCGATGCCGACCACGCTCAGCCGTCCCCGCGCGCGCGCCGGCATCTCCGTGATGGGCGCATCGGCGCGCCCCAGCGCACAGGTCGCATTGGCACTCTTGCGCTTTTCAACCGCCAACTGCGTACCCGCAGCCAGCACCGCACCCTCGGCCACCCCGTGACAACCGACCTCGGCGAAAACCACTTCAGAGGGGTTCGCAAGCCGCCCCGCCTCGGCC
>Ga0102925_1001488_pt1 | contig 12966 bp, 22 predicted proteins | sample SalPonR1_A_D1_MG_FD_78216 | JGI IMG/M metagenome (GOLD analysis project Ga0102925, IMG submission 78216) | Salt pond soil microbial communities from South San Francisco under conditions of wetland restoration - Salt Pond MetaG R1_A_D1_MG | ecosystem: Environmental > Aquatic > Marine > Intertidal...
CATTTGCGAAGGAATCTTTATTCCTGCTTATGCGATGGAGGCACATTGTTTCAAGCCACCGAGCATTTGCGAAGGAATCTTTATTCCTGCTTATGCGATGGAGGCACATTGTTTCAAGCCACCGAGCATTTGCGAAGGAATCTTTATTCCTGCTTATGCGATGGAGACAAAATGCTTTTTTGAATTAATTATCTACTGTAATATTAGGTTTTAAAGATTTCTATTTATAATTTTCTGCCCCTAAAAAAATTGACAATCTTTTCCCAAAAATTAAAAGGCTCAACATTTATTGGTTTGTTATATTTATCATAAATTTCATACCTAATTATTGGTTTTTCTTTTTGTATTTTTGGAGCTTTTTCTGATAATTCTTTATTTGCTTTTTCTAAGGCTTGGTCTATTGCTGCCCGAGAATAACCTTGATTTATTAAAGCGAATTTTAAAGACTCTACAGTATAATTTTTAGATAGATTTTTTTTGAAATAATCTACAAGCTCTCTTTTATTGTCCAATCTTCTCATATATAATAAAGAATTTTAAAGTTTAAAAAAATTTAGGCTAATTAAATTTTAAAAGGATTTGTACGATTATAGAAATTAACAGCTTCCCCCAATCTTGGTTTTGATTCTGCGTAAATAGTTAATAATTTATCCCCTTTTTTTATCTTATCTCCCACATGACAATGGAGAAAAACTCCTGAAAACTTATCTATTGGACAACCTGAAGATCTTGCAAGAGCATTTATCAGTTTATTATTTATTAATTTTATTTTTCCAGATTTATTTGAATGGATATCTTTTTTGTATTTTCCCATTTCTAATCCATCCAATTTCCCTTCTTGCTCTTTTATTATTTCATTAAATTTTTTCCAAGCTTTTCCAGAATTCAAAATTTCTTTTGCTAAATGGGTTCCTTTTCCTTTCTTAGCTGTTCCAGTCATTTCCAGAATTTTACCAGACAAAAAAAGAGATTTCTTTTCTAAATCTTCTGGTCCTTTTTTTTCAGGATCCAAGATTTTAATTACATCAATCATCTCGAGTGCAGGGCCTACTCCATCTCCAATGGGCTCATTTGCTTTTGTTAAAACTACTTTCATTTTTACCTTGAAATGTTTTGCCAATTGTTCAAATTTTTTCTTTAAAAATAATCCTTTTGATTTAGACACTTTTGCATTTTTTCCATAAGGAATATCTATCAAAATGTATTTACTTCCAACTGCCAATTTTTTGGACATTATTGAAGCCAATAATTGAGCCACAGGATCTAATTTTAACATTTTTTCTACTTTGATTATTTTTGAATCTGCAGGCACCATTCCGAGAGATCCCCCCCAAGTCATACATCCTCCTGTTTTTTGAACTATTTTTTTAACTTTGTCCATCGGAAATTCGACTTTTGCAATTGTCTCTATACAATCTGCAGTTCCAGCAGCACTTGTTATTGCCCTAGAAGAAGTTTTGGGCATTGTTAAACCCGCTGCAGCACAAATGGAAACAACCAAAGGGGTTGTTCTATTTCCAGCAACCCCTCCAATGCAATGCTTATCTACAACATATTTATTTCTAAATTTCAAAGTTTTTCCTGAAGCTAATATTGAATTTATCAATGAAATTGTTTCATTAAATGTCATCCCGTTTCTATACATTGCTGAAACAAAAACTGCAACTTCTGGTTCAGTTAAAGAATTATTTACAACATCTCGGATAATTGCTTTTATTTTTTCATCAGAAAGTTCTGCTCCATTTATTTTTTCTTTTATGAATAAAACACTTTCAGGAGCATCACTATATGCAACATTAATTCTTTGTCCCTCTCTTAAATCTAATCTTTTTTTTATTTCTGTTGAAATCGCAATAAACCCTTTTTTCACAAATGTCTCTGAAGTATCCAAAATTGTTATCATTTCTTTTGGGCTTTTTGAATATGTTTTTATGGTTATTCTGTCTCCGGCATGAACTCCCAATCCTTCAGCCATTTTCTTGTTTATCATTGCAACAGGGAGTCCTGCAGACCAATCAGAAGTTTTTACTTTTAATTCCATTTTTCACCTCTATAAGTAGGAACAGAATATTTTATTTTTATATTTATGCTTTTTTTGGGGAATGGATAAAAATTCCAGGAGACCTTTTATCCCTATAAATTTCTAGAATAATTAAAAGGTAAGAAAGAATTAAAGGGCCTAAAATAAAACCTAAAATCCCGAATACAAATAATCCCCCAACCATTCCTAAAAGGATTACGGATGAATGAACATTTGTTCTTTTTGCAACAAAAGTTGGTTTTATTGCATTTTCTAAAAAGGTTGAAACAAATCCAAAGAGAATTATTCCTAGTGCGGGAATTGCTAAACCTCCGGCAAACAAGAAAATCACGACTGGAATCCAGATTATTGCAGTTCCTATGATTGGAAAAATTCCTGCAAGACATGCTGCTAAAGTTAGGAACAATGCATTATCTAATCCAAACAAGAAAAAACCTATCCCTACAAAAACTCCTTGAATAATACCAATTATTATTTGGCCATAAAGAATTGAGGAAGTTATATCTCTTGAAGATTTGAATAATTTTTTTTCTATTTCTTTTGAGAAAGGCAAAATACTTTGGATATATTCAATGAATTTTTCATTATCTCTTAAGGTAAAAAAGAAAATAAAAAGTACTACTAATGTTTTAAGAAAAATTGTAGGAAAATTTGATATTAAATCTGCTAGTCCAGTCATTACTGAACCGGTTATTTTTGTTATGAATGAAGAAATTGTTGTTCCTATTTGATCGGTAAAAACATCATAGGAAAAAGCTGAAGGAAACAAATTTTTTAGGGGGGTCACAAAATCTATGCTTTGTGAAGAAATAAAAATTTGTATTGATTGATCGATTAAAACTGGAATCACAAACCACAAAGGTACAACCACTAATAAAACCAAAACAACTGATACAATTGTTGCAGATAAATTTTTGTGCAGTCCCTTTTTTGTTAAATAATTATAAACTGGACGAAAAAGAAAAGCAAGTATTATCCCAGTAATTATTGATAATAAAATTGGTTTTAATAAAAAGAAAGATAATCCAATCAATACAACAAGTATTAATGTTGAAGTAATATGTCTCCAATAAGATTTGTCCATTTTTTCACCAATATATAAAATAAATTATGCTTAATAAAGGTTTTTGATAATAAAGTTTATAAGATGTGATTTATTTTTTTGTCTATGAATTTTATTAAAAAAATTGTAGATGGAAAAATAGATAATCTTGTCCATTTACAATTTCAAAAATTTTCAAGAGGACAATTCAAAAATAAAGCAATTTTGAAAGTTAAAAAAACTAAAAATAAATACACAATAAATACTTCTCCTGAATTTGCAAATGAATTTGTTGGGATGATGGCAAAAAAATTAGGGAATAATCCTGCAAAAGTTACAGGGGCCATTGTTTCTACTTCTGACTTGAAAGAGAAGTTGGAATATGTAAATATAAAACAATTTCAAGGAGTTAAAAGATATTTGATTGAAAAAGAGATGACAGGAGATGAATTAATTTCTTTATTGGAAGAATTCCCAAAAACATTTTTTGGATTAACTTTTGATGTTGATGAAACTAATAAATTAAAAATTAAACCCAAAGCTCCAAAATCTGGAAAACCGGGAAAAGGTAATGAAAAACCAAAAGCTGATTTTTGTAAATTAATTACAACTGATGAAGAAATTGGAAAAAGTTTTATTTTTGAAAAAGATAATTTTAAACTAGCTGAAATCCAACATGATTTTGTTATTGAAAACATAATTTTACCTGAATTAGAAGAAAAAGATTTTGCTAAAATGAGAGAACTTGCTAAAAGACAAGGAAAAATAATAAGACATTCTCAAATTGATGGTGTTGAAGAAACTAAAGAATTTGAATTTACTGCTTAAATCTAAAATTTTTTCAACCCAAATCTTTATAAACATAATTTTATCTAATTCAATATAGATTATAATTTAATCTATGAATAATGGATTGACTCTGAAACCTATGAGTGTAAAAATAATCCTCGCTAGTCGATGTTATTTCTCAAGGTTTGTTGATTCGGGATATAAAAAATGCCTACAAGAAAATCACCAAGAAAAGGAAGTTTGCAGTTTTGGCCAAGAAAAAGGGCCGCTAAATTTTTACCTAGTGTCAACTGGAAAGCAATTAATTCTGAAAAACCCCTGAAAGGGTTTATAGCATATAAAGCAGGAATGGTTTCTGTAGCAGTTAAAGATAATACTGAACATTCAATGACAAAAGGAAAACAAAAAGTAATTCCAGCTACAATATTGGAATGTCCTCAAATGAAAATATTTTCAGTTAGATTTTATAAAAATGGAAAAGTTTTTGGAGAAGTTTTAGCTGAAAATTTAGAAAAAGAATTAAAAAGAAAAATTAAATTACCTAAAGAAAACAAGAAAAAATTAGAATCATTTAAGGATAATTTTGATGATTTGAAGATTATTGTATATTCTTTAGTAAGAAAAACAGGATTAAAGAAAAAACCAGATATGATTGAAATTGGTTTATCTGGGGATTTTGAAGAAAAATTGAATTATGTAAAAGAAAATTTAGGAAAAGAAATTTCTATTTTAGATGTTTTTGAACAAAATTCCCTTGTTGATGTTAGAGGATTAACAAAAGGTAAAGGATTTCAAGGTCCAGTTAAAAGATTTGGAATTAAACTTAAAAAAGCTAAATCGGAAAAAGGAAGAAGAAGGCCTGGATCCATTGGACCCTGGCATCCAGCAAGGGTTACATTTAGAGTTCCAATGGCAGGACAACTTGGAATGTTTACAAGAGCTATTTATAATAATAAAATCATTGATTTAGGGAAATCGGAAGATAAATTTAAAGGAATCAAAAATTATGGAGACATAAAAACAGATTACATTATGGTTCAAGGATCAATTCAAGGTTCTGCTAAAAGACAATTAGTCTTGACACAAGCTTTGAGACCTACAAAAAAACAAAATAAAAAAAATTATGAATTAATTGAATTAAGATGAAAACAAAATTATACGCAATCGATGGAAAAAAAGGAAAAGAAATAACCTTGCCTAGTTTTTTTAGTGAAACAGTTAGAAAAAATTTAATTCAAAAAATTATTGAAGCCAAAAAAACTCAACAACCTTATTCTCCAAACCCAGTTGCAGGGCAACAATATTCAGCAAGTGGTAAATTGAAACACCACAGAAAAGTTTGGAAATCGCAATATGGTAGGGGAATTTCTAGAATACCGAGAAAAATTATGACAAGAAAAGGATCTCAATTTCATTGGGTTGGTGCAACATCTCCAAATACTCGTGGAGGAAGAAGAGCCCATCCCCCGAAGATAATTTCCCTATTTGGTTTACCTAGAATAAATAAAAAAGAAATGAAGCTTGCAATGAAGTCTGCTTTAAGCGCAACAGTTTCACCTGAATGGGTAAGTAAAAGATACGCTTCTTTAGAAGGAATAAAAATTGATAATTTACCCTTAATAGTTGAATCTAAAATTGTTGAATTAAAAACCAAAGATTTATTGTCTACTTTAAAAAAAATATTGGGAGAAAATTTATTTGATTTAGCAATTAGACAAAAAACAATAAGGAGTGGAAGAGGAAAACTTAGAGGACGGAAATATAAAAGTAATTTGGGAGTATTACTTGTTGTTGGAAATGATGAAAAATTGAAAACTACTGCTTTTGATGTTAAAACGGTGAAAGCACTCGGAATTAATGATTTGGCAAATGGTGCTCCAGGAAGATTAACAATTTATACGGAAAAAGCAATTAAGGATTTGGAGGAAAAAATAAAATGAAACCAGTAATGACTGAAAAAGCAGTGATGATGATTGAAAAAGATAATATTATTACTTTTGTTACTTCAAAAATAAAAAACAAAGAAGAGTTAAAAAAAGAAATTGAAGAATTATTTGATGTTAAAATAGACAAACTAAGAACCTTGATTAAAAACAATAAAAAATATGTTTATGCCAAATTAAAAGGAGATACTTTAGCAATAGACCTTGCTACTAAATTAGGATTAATGTAAAATGGGAAAGAGAATTATTCAACAAAGACGTGGGAGAGCAACTTCAACTTACAAAGTTAATAAAAAAGCTTTTAACCACAAATTACAATTTCCCTCTAGATTAGAAGGAGAAGGAAATATCATTAAATTGATGAACTCAAGGGCGCATACTTGTCCAATTGCAAAAATAAATTCAAAAAAAGGTTCATTTTATATTCCTGCTTACAAAAATATGGTTGAAGGGGAAAAAATCTCTTTTGAAAAAATAGGAGAAGGGAGCATTTTAAAACTAGAAAATATTCCTGTAAAAACAAAGATTTATTGTATTGAATCAAACCCAAATGATGGGGGAAAATATATTAAATCAGGAGGAAATCATGCTGTTGTGACAAGAATCGTAGGAGATTCGGTTTATGTTTTGATGCCTTCAAAAAAAGAAAAAAAGTTCAATAAAAATTGTCGAGCCATTGTTGGTATTGTTGCTGGTGCAGGAAGAATTGATAAACCTGCAATTAAAGCTGGAAAAAAATTTCATATTAAAAAAACAAAAAGTAAATTATGGCCAAGAACAGGTGCTTTCAAAATGAATGCAATTGATCACCCTTTCGGTTCTGGAAGAGGAAAGAATCCTAAGAGTAAAATTGCTAAAAGAAATGCTCCTGCAGGTGCAAGAGTTGGACTTTTGAGGCCAAAAAGAACTGGAAAAAGGAAATAATGAAAATGGAAGAAAATCAAGTTAAGAAAAAAGAAATTAATTTCAAGGGAAAAACAATTAGTGAGTTGAAAAACCTTGGAGTGAGAGAATTTGCAGCCCTTTTGAGATCAAGACAAAGAAGAACTGTTTTGAGAAATTTTCAAGAACATGAAAATTTTGTAAAAAGAGTTAATCTCAAATTGGACAAAGGAAAAAAATCTGTGAAAACTCATAGGAGAGATTTAGTTATTGTTCCAGGATTAGTGGATAAAAAGATTCAAATCTATAATGGAAGAGAATTTATCCCAGTAGATATCACTATTGAAATGCTTGGACATAAATTAGGAGAATTTGCTCCAACAAGAGCTAAAGCAAGACATGTAAAGGAAGGTAAAAAGCGATAAAATGGCAGGCACAAATACAGAAAAACCAACAGGGAAGAATGAAGCTAAAAAACAAGCTCCAATTAAAAATCAAGAAAATAAAAAAATGGAAAATGCTCCACTTAAAAAAATGGAAGAAACATCAAAAACTGAAAAAGAAGAAACCAAGAAAGATAGTAAAAATGTTGAAAAAAAAGCTACTGACAAGAAAAAAATTGAAGTTAAAAAAATAAAAAAAACATCTGTTTTTGTTAATGCTAAAAATTTGGCTGTTTCACCAAAAGTAGCTACAGCAATTTGTAAATTCATAAATAAAAAACCCATTGAAAAAGCAATTAAAGATTTGGAAGAAGTTTCAAAATTGAAAAAAGCTGTTCCAATGAAAGGAGAAATTCCTCATAGAAAGGGGAGAATGATGTCTGGAAGATTCCCTGTTAAAGCTTCAAAAGAATTTATTATTTTATTGAAAAGTTTGAAAGGAAATGCCATTCAACACGATGTTGAAGAACCAATAATTTCTGAAGCAATAGCAAACAAAGGAGCTGCAGTTTATGGTCGAGGAGGAAGGATGAAAAAAAGAGCAAATGTTAAAATAATCAGTAAGCAAAAAAAGACAATTAAACAAAAAAGGAAAAAAGAATAAAATGGAAGAAAAAAATACGGTAAAATTTAAAAAAGAAGAATTCACGATGAGAGAAACAATTAAAACAAAAATTGGAAAAGGTAAAGTTAGTAAAGTAAAAATTGAATATACTCCAGTTGGAGAAAAAATTGTTGTTTCAACAAATAAACCTGGATTAATAATTGGAAGGAAAGGGGAAAATATAGATGAATTGACCAGAATGTTAAAAGAAAATTTTAAATTAGAAAATCCTCATATTGAAATTGAAGAAATCAAGAATCCTGAATTTGATGCTCAATTAATAGCAGATGAAATTGCATTAGGGTTAGAAAGATTTGGACCGATGAGATTCAAAGTTATTTCATACAGGACGCTTCAAAAAATCATGAAAGCTGGAGCAATGGGTGCAGAAATTAGGGTAAGTGGAAAATTGCCGAGTTCAAGAGCTAAATCTTGGAGGTTTGCCCAGGGTTATTTGAAAAAGACAGGAGATAGTTCAAATGTTGTTGATAAAGCTCAAGCAATTGCACAAACAAAACCTGGAACTGTGGGAGTTAAAGTAAGTATTTTATCTCCAGAAGCTAAATTGAAAGATCGGATTGTTATTAATGATAAATTGGTTGAAAAAATAAAAGAAAATATGGAAAAAGCAAATAAACCAGAAAAAAAGGCAAGGAAAAAATAAAATGGCAGTATTGAAAATGAAAGAGATCAGAGGAATGAAAGAACAAGAAAAACAAAAGAAATTAAAAGAGTTAAAATTAGAATTAATTAAGTCAAAAGCAAAATCAAGTTCACAAGGAACGAGCTCAAAAACAAGAGAAATAAAAAAAGCAATTGCAAGATTGCTAACAATTAAATAATCATGGAAATATGTCCAAAATGTGGATTGCCTCAACCGGCATGTGTTTGCGAACAAATAGTTAAGAGTTCGCAAAAAATCAAAGTAACAACCGATAGAAAAAGGTATGGAAAGATTGTTACTGTAATCAAAGGATTCGATAAATCCATTGATGTAAAAAAGATAGCAAAAGATTTGAAAAATGAATTTGCTTGTGGAGGTACATCAAAAAATAGGATAATCGAACTCCAAGGAGATCATACTAAACGAGTCAAAGAAACCTTAGTTAAATTGGGTTTCGAAGAAGATTCAATAGACGATTAAAATGACAAAAACAAAAAAAACTGAAAAAATGGAAAAAAAAGAAAATACTAATGATACTTGCAGTGATAAGAATTGTCCAATTCACGGAAATCTTAAAACTAGAGGTAAAACTTTCAAAGGAATTGTCGTTAGCAAAAATGAAAAACGTATTGCTATTGAATTTGAAAGGATGGTTTACATAAAAAAATATGAGAGATATGCAAAATCTAAAGCAAAAATTCATGCTAGACTTCCTTCTTGTATGGAAAAAAATATCCAAATTGGAGATTTAGTAAAAATTCAAGAATGTAGGCCATTAAGTAGAATAATTCACTTTGTTGTTATTGAAAAACTAAAAGACGCGGAGAAATTCAAATGAAAGTAAATCAAAGATTTTCGTATATTCAAATTTACGGGAGAAAATTCAAATGAAAGCCATAAGTGCAAGAACAACTGCAGGAATTAATCTAGGTTCAATTATGGTTGCTGCAGACAATGGTGGGGCAAAAATAGTAAAAATAGTATCAGTTAAACATGGAAAAGGACGAAAAGGAAAACAAGGATGTGCAAAAGTTGGAGATTGGGTAAAAGTTGCAGTAAAAAAGGGGATTCCAGATATGAAAGGAAAAGTTTTTGATGCAGTTTTAATCAGACAAAAACGACCATGGAGAAGATTTAGCGGAGAAAGAATTGCATTTGAAGATAACGCTGTTGCTTTATTAAAGGATGATAAGGGAAATCCAAAAGGAACTCAAATTAAAGGGCCTATAGCAAAGGAGGTTATGGAGCGTTGGCCGCAAGTTGCCAAAATTGCTTCAATAGTTTACTAGAATGAAAAAAGAATTTTCAGATAAATGGAAGGGAAGTTCTCAACCAAGAAAACAGAGAAAGTATACAGCAAATGCTCCATTGCACACAAAAAGAAAACTCTTGAGCGTTAATTTATCAAAAGATTTGAGAAAAAAAAGAAATACAAGAAATGTTCCTTTAAGAAAAGGAGATAAGGTTAAAATTTTAAGAGGAAAATTTAAAGGAAAAGAAGGAAATGTTACCAAAATTTTAACAAAACAAATAAAAATTTACATTGAAAATATTCAAACTAAGAAACAAGATGGTTCTTCTGTGGATGTCCCCCTTAGACCTTCAAATTTACAAATTATTGAATTAAATATGGATGATAAGAAAAGGTTCAAAACAGAAACACCTAAAAAGGAAAATAGTCCTGTAAAAACGGAGAATAAAAAATGACTCATTTGAAAAGAAAATCAATACCGAAAGAATGGCCAATGTCGAGAAAAGGTTCAACTTTTGTAGCTAAAAATATCTCAAAAGGAGTTCCAATCTTAGTTGTAATTAGAGATATAATGAAAATTGCAAGAAATAGAAAAGAAGTAAAAAAAGCAATTCATATGAAACACTTATTAGTTTCCAATAGAATAGTTAACGATGAAAAAAAATCTATGGAATTATTTGATACTTTAACAATTATTCCATCTAAGAAAAATTATCAACTTATTTTGTCAGAACATGGAAAATATGATGTAAAGGAAATTTCAGAAAAAGAAACAAAAGAAAAGATATCAAAAATTATTGATAAAAAAATTGTAAAGGGAAAAAAATCTCAATTAAATTTATGGGATGGAAGAAATTATCTCTCTGATATTAAATGCCAAGTTAATGATTCTGTATTGATAGATTTGGAAAAAAACAAAATTTTAAAATGTCTTCCATTAAAAGAAAAATGTGAAGTTTTAATCATTGGTGGAAAGCATGCAGGAGATAAAGGCGTTGTTAAAAGAATTGATTTAGAAGAAAAAATGGTTGAAGTAAAAACAAAGGACGAACAATTTAATGTGTTAATTAAACAAATAATGGTGACAAAATGAATGAAAACGTAATGAGAAATATAAAAATTGAAAAAATTGTTTTGAGTGTAGGAGGAACTGGAGATTATTTAGAAAAAGGATACAAACTATTGGAAAATTTAACCGGAAAAAAGCCAAAAAGATCAAAATCTCGAAAAAGAATTCCCTCTTTAGGGGTTAGACCAGGATTAGAAATTGGTTGTTCTGTAACTTTAAGAAAAAATTATGAAGAATTATTAAAAAAATTATTAATTTCAATTGATAATACTTTGAAGAAAAAACAAATTAGTGAAAATAATTTTTCTTTTGGAATAAAAGAGTATATTGAAATCCCAGGAGTTGATTATGATAGAGAAATTGGGATAATGGGCTTTGATGTTACAGTAGTTTTCAAAAGGGCGGGTAGAAGAGTCGGTTTGAAAAAAATTAAAAGAGGAAAAATCCCAAAAAGACAAGTGATTAAAAAAGAAGAAATAATTAAATTCATGGAAGATAATTTCCAAACACAATTCAAATGAAAATGGAAAATGAAAATGAAAAACAGAAGAGAATTCCAGGTGCAAGCGACTGGAAAAAAATGTTCAAACAATTAAATGCAAAACCTGCTGTAAAGGAAAAATACTTAAAGCATTGCAAACCTAAGGAAAGAAAAATAGGTGTTGCTTCGAGAAAATGTGAAAGGTGTAAAAGATACGGAGCACACATCCGATCATATGGAATTAACCTTTGCAGACACTGTTTCAGAGAAGTTGCAACTGAAATTGGTTTTAAAAAATATTCATAGGAGGAAAAAAATGAGTCAAGATATTGTTGCTGATGCACTAAACATGATAAAGAATGCCAAAAGAGCTAGAAAGGATGTTATTAAAATTAATGTAATTTCAAACATGTTGATTGAAATTTTAAAAATTATGAAACAAAAAGAATCAATTAAAAAATATAAAATAGATAGTAAAAATAAATCTATTGAAATTACTCTTGGAAATTTAACTGAATGTAAGGCAATTAAACCGAGATTTAGTTGTGACAAAACCCAAATTGAAAAATACCGAAGAAGATATCTTCCGGCAAGAAATTTGGGAACCATGATCATTTCGACAAACAAGGGATTGATGACGCATGAAGAAGCTCAGGAAGAAAAAACGGGAGGATGCTTAATTGCGTATTTTTATTAAAATGAAAAAAGAATTATTTGTTGAAATTGAAATTCCTGAAGGGATTGAAGTAGTTTTCAGGGACGAAACTTTCAAAACAAAAGGTCCAGAAGGCGAAAATGAAAGAAAATTTGATTTAGGAAAATTAAAAGTAGAAACTTCAAAAGAAAAGATAAAAATTGGAAATGTCAAATCCACAAAAAATGATAAAAAAAGAATGAATACAATTGCAGCCCATATCAAAAATATGATTAAAGGTGTTCAAGAAAAATTTGAATATAAATTAAAAATTTGTTTTGGGCACTTTCCTTTGAATGTTAAACAAGAGGGCAACAAAGTAATTATCAAAAACTTTTTAGGAGAAAAAATAAATCGAGAAGTGAAAATCCCTGAAGGTGTTGAAATAGAAATTGGAAAAGAAATAATTTCATTAAAATCTGTAAATAAAGAAATTGCTGGACAAGCTGCAGCTAATTTTGAAGCTGCAACAAAAATTGGAGGAAGAGACAAGCGAATCTTTCAAGATGGGATATACATTATAAATAAATCAGGAAAGGAGATATAAAATGGTAAAATTTTTAAGACGAGATGTTAATAGATTTGCTAAATTTGGTAAAGGAAGAGGAAAAAAAGCTACTTGGAGAAAGCCTAAAGGAAGAGATAACAAGATGAGGGAGAAAAGACAAGGATATCCAGCAGAAGATAGCGTAGGTTACAGAAAAAATAAAAATCTCCGAGGAACAATTAAAGAAAAAAGTCCAATAGAAATAATGAATGTTAATGATTTGAAAAAAATGGGAAAAGAGAACATAGGAATTGTTGGAAATGTTGGAAAAAAGAAAAAAATTGAAATTGTTAAAAAAGCATATGAAATGAAAATTGAATTGAAAAATATTAATGTTAAAGCTTTTTTGAAAAAATTAAATAAGGCTGTTGCACCTGAAGGTGCAACCACAAAACCTGAAAAGAAAAATGAAACTAAATAAAAGAAACCTTGCAGCAAAAGCATTGAAAGTGGGAAAAGAAAGAATTGTTTTTGTTAGAGCAAGGCTTGAAGAAATAAAAGAAGCAATTACAAAA
>Ga0102925_1001489_pt1 | contig 12963 bp, 6 predicted proteins | sample SalPonR1_A_D1_MG_FD_78216 | JGI IMG/M metagenome (GOLD analysis project Ga0102925, IMG submission 78216) | Salt pond soil microbial communities from South San Francisco under conditions of wetland restoration - Salt Pond MetaG R1_A_D1_MG | ecosystem: Environmental > Aquatic > Marine > Intertidal...
GCCGACTACCGCGACCTGGTGGAGGCGCTGCCGCGCCAGCGCATCGACCTGTTCGAATCGCCGGGGGGCGACTGCCTCCTCCACCAGCTCCAGGACGACATCCGCGACCTGCGCCCGGTGGCCGAGAGCCGCGAGGCCTGGCCGCCGGTCCCGCAGACGGACGACTCCCTGCGCTTCCATGTCTGCCACGGGCCCCAGCGCGAGGTGGAGGTCCTCCACGACCAGCTCCTGGCGCGCTTCGATGCCCACCCCGACCTGCGCCCCCGGGACATCATCGTCATGGTCCCGGACATCGAGACCTACGCCCCCCACATCCGCGCCGTCTTCGGCCGGCTCCCGGCGGACGACCCGCGCCACATCCCCTTCACCATCTCCGACCAGGGTCAGCGCGGCCGCGCGCCGGTCCTGGTGGCCCTGGAACAGCTGCTGGAACTGCCCCGGGCACGCTCCGGCGTGGGCGAACTCCTGGACCTGCTGGACGTGGCGGCCGTGCGCCAGCGGCTGGGCCTGGAGGCGGGGGACCTCGCCCGGCTCCACCGCTGGGCCGAGGGCGCCGGGATCCGCTGGGGGCTGGACGGCGAGCAGCGTGCCGGGCTGGGGCTGCCCGAGGAGGATCGCAACACCTGGGCCTTCGGCCTGCGCCGCATGCTGCTGGGCTACGCCGTGGGCGACCACGGCCCCTGGAACGGGATCGAGCCCTTTGCCGAGGTGGGCGGGCTGGAGGCCGCCGCCGCCGGCCCCCTCGCGGAGCTGGTGGAGCGGCTCCGGCAGTGGCGCACCCACCTCTCCCGGGCCCGGAGCCCCGCTGCCTGGGGCGCGACCCTGCGCACCCTGCTCGCCGAGTTCCTGACCCCGGTGGACGACGACGATCGCCTGACCCTGGTCCAGCTGGAAGAGGCGCTGGAGAGCTGGGAGGGGCGCTGCGAGGAGGCCGGTCTGGCCGACGAGCTGCCGCTGGCGGTGGTGCGCGAGCACTGGCTGGCCGCGGTGGACGAGGGCGGCCTGGCCCAGCGCTTCCTCGCGGGGGCGGTGAACTTCGCCACCCTGATGCCCATGCGCGCCATCCCCTTCCGGGTGGTCTGCCTACTGGGCATGGATGACGGCGCCTACCCGCGGACGCCGGTGCCGGCGGACTTCGACCTGATGAACGGCGACTACCGCCCCGGCGACCGCTCCCGGCGCGAGGACGACCGCTACCTCTTCCTGGAGGCGCTGCTCTCCGCCCGGGACCACCTCCACCTCAGCTGGGTGGGCCGCAGCATCCGCGACGACAGCGAACAGCCCCCCTCGGTCCTGGTGGGCCAGCTCCGCGATCACCTGGCCGCCACCCACACGCACACCGGGGCCGACGACCTGCTCGAGGCCCTCACCGTGGTCCACCCCCTGCAGCCCTTCAGCCGGACCCTTTTCCCCGCCGACGAGGCCGCTCCCGGCTTCACCTACGCCCACGAGTGGGCACCGGCGGAGGCACCGAGGCCGGTGGCGGAGTCCCCCCTGCCGCCCCCTGCGGAGACCACACTCCCCATCGGCGAGCTGGTCGCCTTCTGGAAGAACCCCGTGCGCGCCCTCTTCCACGGCCGCCTGCGCACCCGCCTGGAGGAGCCGGCCGCTGCCGACGAGGATGTGGAGCCGTTCGGCCTGGATGGGCTGACGGCATGGCAGCTTCGCCACCGACTGGTTACCGCCGGGCTGGGGGAGGCGGCGGACGAGGCCGCCCGCGGACAGGCGCTGGACCAGGGGCTGGAACGGCTCGCCCGGACCGGGGAGCTCCCCGGCGGGTATCCGGGCACGCTGGCTGCCGAGGCGGTCCGCACCGACGCCGAGGCGCTCCTGTCGGCGATGGGGGAATTCACGGCCGAGTGCGGCCCGCCGGCGGAGGAGCCGCTGGAGCTGGCCTTCACCGCCGGCGCCGTGACCGTCCATGGCTGGCTCCCCGACCTGCGCCGCCAGCAGGCCACGGACTCCACGGTGCGGCTGGCCTGGGATGTCAGCCGCCTGGGACAGAACAGCCCGCCCTATCGCCGCCTGGATCGGCTGGCCGAGGCCTGGATCACGCACCTCCTGGCCTGTGCCGGCGGCACCCCGTTGACCACCCTCTTCTTCTGCCCGGAGGACAAGCCCCGGCGCGGGCATACCCCCATCGCCGCCCTGCGGCTTCCTCCCCTGGCGGGCAATGAGGCCGCCCACCACCTGACGGCCCTGCTGGAGGCCTGGCTCGAGGGTCAGCAGCAGCCCCTGCCGGTGACCGCGCGCACGGCCCTGGCCGCCCTGGAGGCGGAGGACTCGGAGAAGACCGACCCGGCCGAGGCCGCCCGCCAGGCCTACGAGGGGGACGGCTACCAGCAGCCCGGCGAACGGGACAGCGACCCCCACCTGCGCCGGACCTTCGCCACCGCCGAGGACCTCCTGGGCGAGGCCTTCGACCACTGGCGGGACGCGCTCTACCGGCCCCTCGTCCGGGCGGCGCAGCCCATCACCGAAGAGGAGGGTTCCGCGTGAGCGAACAGCCGCTGGATTCGCACCCGGACGCCCACCTGGATCCCCTCACCTTCCCCCTCCACGGCAGCCGCCTCATCGAGGCCAGCGCCGGGACCGGCAAGACCTGGACCATCGCCGCCCTCTACCTGCGCCTGGTCCTGGGCCACGGCGACGAGAACGGCTTCGGCGAGCCGCTGCTGCCGCCGCGGATCCTGGTGGTCACCTTCACCATCGCCGCCACCCGCGAACTGCGCGACCGTATCCGCAACCGCCTGGGGGAGGCGGCCACCGCCTTCCGCCATCCGGACCGCGCCGATCCCGACGACGGCGTCCTCGCCGGCCTCCTCGCCGCCTACCCGGAGGCGGAGGCGCGTGCCCGCTGCGCCCGCCGCCTGGAGGTCGCCGCGGAGTGGATGGACGAGGCGGCCATCCACACCATCCACGCCTTCAGCCAGCGCATGCTGCGCGAGCACGCCTTCCGCAGCCGCCACCTCTTCCATCAGCGCCTGGAGCCGGATACCAGCGAGCGGCTGCTGGAGGCGGTGCGCGACTACTGGCGCAGCCAGGTCGTACCCCGGCCGGCCGACGAGGCCGAGCTGCTCATGACCCACCTGGGCGGCGACCCGGACGCGCTCAAGGCCCGCCTCCGCCCCTGGCTGGAGACGCCCCTGTCCCCGCCCGATGACGCCGCCCGGGATGCCCGGCTGCACGAGGTGCTGGCGGCGCTGGAGGCGATGAAGCGCCCCCTGCGCGCGGACTTCGACGCCGTGGCCGAGAGCTTCTTCGCGGCCCTGCCCGGCCTGAACCGGCAGTCCTACAAGAAACCCGAGGACCTCCTGGCCGACCTGCGGGCGTGGGCCGACCAGCCGGGGCTCCTCACGCCCCCCGGCTACGGGATGAGGGTCTTCGAACTCCTGAGCGCCAGCGGCATGCGGGCGAAGCTGAAGAAGGGCCACTCCCTGCCCGATGACCTCCACCCGGCCCTGGCCGGCCTGGACGCGGCGGAAACCCTGGAGAGCGATCCTACCCCCTTCCTGGCCCACGCCGCCGCCTGGATCCGGCAGCGCTTCGAGGCCGCCAAGCGGGAACACGCCGAACTCGACTTCGGCGACCTGGTCAGCGGCCTGCGTGCCGCGCTGGAGGGCGCCGCCGGCCGGGACCTGGCCGAGACCATCCGGGCCCAGTACCCGGTGGCCCTCATCGACGAGTTTCAGGACACCGACCCGGCGCAGTACGCCGTCTTCGATGCCGTCTACGACGTGGAGATGACCCCGGCGGACCGCGGCCTCTTCCTCATCGGCGACCCCAAGCAGGCCATCTACGGCTTCCGCGGCGCCGACATCCACAGCTACCTCGCCGCCCGGCGCGCCACCACCGGCCGCCACTACACCCTGCCGAAGAACTACCGCGCCACCGAGGCGGCGGTAAGCGCGGTAAACCGGCTCTTCGGCCACGCCGCCGGCCACGCCCGCGGCGCCTTCCTCTTCCGGCAGGCGGGCGACGACCCCGTCCCCTTCCATGCCGTGGAGGCGCGCGGGCGCGGCGAGCAGCTCCGGCGCGACGGCGTCCCCGTCCCGGCGCTGACCCTCTGGCACCGCCGGCCCTCGGAGGCCGTGGCCATGGGCCCCTACCGCGACGAGGCGGCCGAGGCCGGGGCCACGGCCATCACCGATCTCCTCCTCGCCGGCCGCTCCGGGGAGGCCGCCTTCCACGCCGAGGACGGCACGGCGCGGGGAGTGGAGCCGGCGGACATCGCCGTCCTGGTCCGCGACCGCCAGGAGGCCGAGGCCATCCGCGGCGCCCTGCACGCCCGCGGCGTGGCCTCCGTCTACCTCTCTCTGCAGGACTCCGTCTGGGCCAGCGACGAGGCCGGAGACCTGCACCTGTGGCTGCGCGCCTGTGCCGAGCCGGAATCGGAGTCCGCCGTGCGCGCCGCCCTGGCCACCCCGACCCTGGGCCGCTCCCTCGACGAGCTGGAGCGGCTCACCCGGGACGAGTCCGCCTGGGAGGCGGTCGTCCTGCGCTTCCACCACTACCGCCGGATCTGGCGCCGCCAGGGGGTCCTGCCGCTGTTGCGGCGACTCCTCCACGACGAAGGGGTCCCGGCCCGGCTCCTGGCCGAGGATGGCGGCGAACGGCGGCTGACCAACCTCCTCCACCTCGGCGAACTGCTACAGCAGGCCGCCGCCGGGCTGGACGGCGAGCACGCCCTGCTCCGCCACCTGGCGGCCGAGCGCGAGACGGGCGGGAGCGGCGATGACGGCATCCTCCGCCTGGAGAGTGACGCCGAGCGGGTTCGCGTGGTGACCATCCACAAGGCCAAGGGGCTGGAATACCCGCTGGTCTTCCTCCCCTTCGCCAGCGGCTTCAAGCCGGTGGACCGCAGCAAGGCGCCCCTGCGCTACCGCAATGACGAGGGCCGGTGGGTCATCGACCCGGCCCCCGACGACGAGGCCGTGGCCCGCGCCGACGACGAGCGCCTGGCCGAGGACCTGCGGCTCTTCTACGTCGCCCTCACCCGGGCGCGCCACGCCACCTGGGTGGGCCTGGCGCCGGTGAAGCGCGGCCGCAAGAAGGACAATGACCTGCACCGCACCGCCCCCGGCTACCTCCTCACCGGCGGCTCCGCCCTGGACGCGGGCGACCTCCCGCAGCGGTTGCACGACCTGGCCGGCGAGGAAGCGGCCCTGGCCGTCGCCCCCTTCCCGGCGCCCGACCGCCAGCGCCTGCCTGCCAGCGAGGAGACCGCGGCGCCGGGCGAGGCGCGGCGACCCACCCGCTCCCCGGCCGAGCGCTGGTGGATCGCCAGCTATTCCGCCCTGGCCCTGGGCCACGGAGAGTCCTCCCACCGGACGCCGGAGACCGCCACCGCCGACCTCGTGGACGAGATGGCCGACGAGGCCCCGGCCCCCGGGGCCAGCGGCGGCGGCCTGCTGGACTTCCCCCGCGGCCCGGAGCCCGGGACCTTCCTCCACGGCCTGCTGGAGTGGGCCGCCGGCGAGGGGCTGGCCACCGTCGCCGCCGACCCGGATCGGCTGGCGAGCACTGTGGCCGAGCGCTGCCGCCGCCGGGGCTGGGCCGACCACGCCCCGGCGGTGACCGACTGGCTCCAGCGTCTGCTCACCGAGCCGCTGGCCCTCTCCTCCGGGGCGCCCGTACGGCTGGCGGACCTGGGGCAGTACCAGCCGGAACTGGAATTCTGGCTCGGCGTCCACGACCTCCCGGCCGGGGAGCTGGATGCGGCGGTGCGCGCCGCCACCCTGGGGGGCGAGGAGCGACCGCCGGTGGGCCCGGCCCACCTCAACGGCCTGCTCAAGGGCTTCATCGACCTGGTCTTCGAACACGAGGGCCGCTACTGGGTGGCCGACTACAAGTCCAACTTCCTGGGCCCGCGCCCGGCGGCCTACGCCCCGGATCACCTCCGGCAGGCGGTGCTGGAACGGCGCTACGAGCTCCAGTACACCCTCTACACCCTGGCGCTGCACCGCCAGCTCAAGGCGCGGCTGCCCGATTACGACTACGACCGCCACATGGGCGGGGCCGTCTATCTCTTCCTGCGCGGGCTGGATGCCCCGGGCCAGGGCCTCCATTGCGAGCGGCCACCGCGCGCCCTCATCGAGGAGCTGGACGCCCGCCTGCGCGGCCCCGGAACGCGACCGGACGGAGGGGATACATCGTGACCGCGCCCCTGGAATATCCCGTGGAGGATCAGGCGGCGGCCCTGGACCTCCTCGCCCGCTGGGTGGAGCAGGGCTGGCTGCGCTCCCTGGACCGGGCCCTGGCCGCCTTCCTGGGCCAGCAGTGCCCGGAGGCGGCCCCCACCGCCCTGCTCCTGGCCGCCCTGGCCAGCCACCAGGCCGGCCGGGGCCACGTCTGCCTGGACCTGGCCACCCTTGCCCGGGACGCCGACACCACCCTGGGCCTCGGTCCCCCTGCTGCCGGGGCCGACGAGGCCGAGCCGGCCCGGCCCGCCGCCTGCCTGCCGGCCCGGATCGACGACCTGCGCGCGGCCCTGGAGACACCGCTACTGGCCGGCTCCGGGGGCGGCACCACGCCGCTGGTGCTGGAGGGGCCGTCCCAGGCGCCCCGCCTCTACCTCCGCCGTTACCGCGAGGCCGAGGTGGCCATCGCCGAGGCCGTCACCGCTCGCTCCCGGGAGCCCATCGGGGCCCATCTCGAACCGGAGCGCCTGCGGCCCTGGCTGGATGCCCTCTTCGGCCCGGCGCCGGAAGGGGTGGACTGGCAACGGGTGGCCGCGGCCATGGCCGCCGGCTCCGCCCTGACCGTCATCACGGGCGGACCGGGCACCGGCAAGACCACCACCGTGGTCCGGCTCCTGGCGCTGCTCCAGGGGGTCCGCGAGCGGGAACAGCCCCTGCGCATGGCGCTGGCCGCCCCCACCGGCAAGGCCGCCGCCCGCCTGGGCGGCACCGTGGCGGCGGCGGTCAGCGAGCTGCATCTGCCCGAGGGGGGCGAGGCGGTGCGCGCGGAACTGCCCACCACGGTGACCACCCTCCACCGCCTGCTGGGAGGCCGGCCCGACAGCCGTCGCTTCCGCTTTGACGCCGCCAACCCGCTTCCGGTGGACCTGCTGGTGGTGGACGAGGCCTCCATGGTCGACCTGGAACTCATGGCCGACACCCTGGCCGCCCTGCCCCCCCGCGCCCGCCTGGTCCTGCTGGGGGACAAGGACCAGCTCGCCTCGGTGGAGGCCGGCGCCGTCCTGGGCGAACTCTGCCACCGCGCCGAGGGCGGCCACTACACCCCGGTCACCACCACCTGGCTGGAGGCGGCCACCGGCACACCCATCCCCGCCGAGTACGGCGATCCGGCGGGCATGGCGCTGGACCAGCGGGTGGTCCAGCTCCGCCACAGCCACCGCTTCGGGGCACAGAGCGGCATCGGCCGACTGGCCGCCGCGGTAAATCGCGGCGACGCCGCCGAGGCCGGTGCCCTGCTCGACTCCGAGCTACCGGACCTGGCCCACCAGCGCCCGGGCTCCCCCGAGGGGATCGCACGCCTGGCCGCCGAGGCCCTGGCCCCGCTCCTGGAACAGGTCGCGGCGTGGCCGACGGATGCGGACGAGACGGAGCGGGACACCCGGGCCGAGACCCTCCTCGCCGGGCTGCGCGACTTCCAGCTCCTGGCCGCCGTCCGCCAGGGTCCGTGGGGCGTGGAGGGACTCAATCAGCGGGTGGAGGCCACCCTCAGCGCCCGCGGCCTGCTCGCCCCCGAGGGTGAGTGGTACGCCGGGCGGCCAGTCATCGTCACCCGCAACGACCCGGGGCTGGGGCTGGCCAATGGCGATGTCGGCCTGGCCCTCCCCGGGGAGAGTGGGCTGCGGGTCGCCTTCCCGGCGCCGGAGGGGGGCGTGCGCTGGGTCAGCCCCGCCCGGCTGGAGGCGGTGGAGACCGTCTTCGCCATGACGGTCCACAAGGCGCAGGGCTCCGAGTTCCGTCACGCGGCGCTGGTCCTGCCGGAACAGGGGGCACCGGTCCTCACCCGGGAGCTGGTCTATACCGCCATCACCCGGGCCGCCGCCCGCTTCACGCTACTGGAAGGGGCGAGGGGGATCCTGGCCGGCGCCGTGGAAGAGCAGGTCCAGCGGACCTCCGGACTGCGCGAACGCCTGGACGAGGAGTAACCGAACGGCATCGGCGCCCCCTCCGTTCGCCGGATCCTCGGCTACGCTTGGGGATGATTCCCCGTGTCAGCCGTTTCCCGCGTCCAGGGAGGAGAGTCCCATGAGCGATAACCGAGATGCCGTCCTCGCCGCCAACGCCGAATACGCCGCCCGCTTCGGCGGCAAGGGCAGCCTGTCCATGCCGCCGGCACGCGGCTTCGCCATCCTCACCTGCATGGACGCGCGACTGGACCCCGCCCAGTACGCCGGCCTGGCCGAGGGCGATGCCCACGTCATCCGCAATGCCGGCGGCCGGGCCAGCGATGACGCCATCCGTTCACTGGTGATCTCCCACAAGCTGCTCGGCACGCGGGAATGGTTCGTCATCCACCACACCGACTGCGGCATGGAGACCTTCGACGACGCCACCATGGCCGGGCTTCTGGAACAGAGCCTGGATACCGCCGCCCTGGAGGGCGGCCGCTGGAAGGACGTGGGGAAGGGGCCGGGCTCCGTCGAGGGCCACTACATCGACTGGCTGACGGTCTCCGACCGCGAGGGGGCGGTCATCGAGGATGTGCGCCGGATCCGGGAACACTCCCTGGTCCCCGGCGACATCCCCATCCACGGCTACCTCTACGACTGCAGCAACGGCCGACTCACCGAGGTCCCCGCCGCCAGCGAGGCCGGTCGGACCAGCTGACGCCTCAGGCGATAGCGTGCTTGCGCAGTCGGTAGAGCAGGGTGTGGCGGCTGATCCCCAGTAGCCGCGCCGCACGACTGCGATTGCCCTCGGTCCGGGCGAGGGCCTGGCGGATGAGGTCGGCCTCGACATCCTCCAGCCGCACTCCCTCGGCGGGCAGGGCGACCGCCGCATCGGCCTCCGCGGCAGGCTCGGTAGCCAGGCCGGCAGGGAGATTGGAGGCATCCACCTCGCGCCCCGGCAGGAGAATGGCGGTGCGTTCGCAGAGGTTGCGCAACTCGCGGACGTTGCCCGGCCAGCCGTGGTCGCGCAGCCGCTGCAGCGCCGCCCGGGTGAACGAGGGCCGCTCCGTGCCATGACTGTCAGCCAGTTCCACCAGCAGCCGCCGGGCCAGGCCCGGGATATCGCAGCGGCGCTCACGCAGGGCCGGGATCTCCAGGGGAACGATGTTCAGGCGGTAGAAGAGATCGGCGCGGAAGCGGCCGGCCGCCACCTCGGCCTCCAGGTCGCGGTGGGTTGCCGCCACCACCCGGGCATCCACCCGGCGCGGCGTGGACTCGCCCACCGTCTGCACCTCGCCGGTCTCCAGGAAGCGCAGGAGCTTGGCCTGGGCGGAGGGCGGCAGCTCCGCGACCTCGTCCAGGAAGAGGGTTCCACCGGTAGCCGCACGGATGCGACCGGGCGCCTCGTCCACGGCGCCGGTAAAGGCGCCGCGCCGGTGACCAAAGAGCTCCGATTCCGCCAGGGAGTCGGGGATGGCGCCGCAGTTCACCGCCACCATCGGCCCGGCAGCGCGGGGGCTGGCAGCATGGATGGCCTCGGCCAGCCGCCCCTTGCCGGTGCCGCTCTCCCCCAGTAGCAGGACGGTGACATCAGAGGCCGCCACCAGCGACGCCGAGCGCAGCACCGTCTGCAGATTGGGGGACTGGGTGGGCAGAGCCTGCTCGAAGACGTCCATGACCGCTCCTCCGGAACCAACTGCCCCCATGATACCCGCACGACGGGAACGGGCAAGACCGGAACCCGATCCCGGCCCGGCCCCCTTGCGCGGGCCGGGAGGCTCTGGTCTAATACACGGATTCGGGCCGTTAGCTCAGTTGGCAGAGCAGCTGACTCTTAATCAGCGGGTCCCAGGTTCGAGCCCTGGACGGCCCACCAGAAACCGAAGAGGGGTTGCGACCACGGTCGTGACCCCTTTTCTGTTTCTGGCCTCCTGGATAGGAGTCCTGCAATCTTACTGGCAGCTACCGGCCTCCTCCAGGAATCCCCTTGCCATCGCTCCGGCAAGCGCGGATGCAGAGCAGGGCTTGCTATAGAGGTAACCCTGGCCGAAATGGCACTGCATATCCCGGAGCAGATCGTGCTGTTCCCGTTGCTCGATCCCCTCGGCCACCACGCTCAACTCCAGGGTGCGGGCCATGTTGACCATGGCACTGGCGATGGTGCGGTCGGAGGAATCCCGCTCCAGCTCCTGGACGAACGAGCGGTCGATCTTGAGCTTCTGGATCGGGAGCTGCCGGATGGTGGCGATATTGGAACAGCCGGTCCCGAAATCATCCACGGCGATCTCGATACCGGCCTCCCCCGCAGTGCGCAGGAGGTCCATCACCCCCTCGCGCCCCAGGGTCAGCTGGCTCTCGGTGAGTTCCAGCTCCACCCGTCGCGGATCGATACCGTTCCCTTCCAGGGTATCGAGCAGCTGGCGGGCCCCGCCCCGGCCGATCTGCAGGGGTGAGAAGTTCAGGGCGGCGCGTACCGGCACACCGTCCCTCGCCGCATCCAGCTCCTCAAGATCCCGACCGACCGCCTCGATGAGCCAGTCCCCCAGCTCCTGAATCAGACCGGCCTGCTCGGCCAGCTCGATGAATACCGGCGGTGGCACACTGCCGCCCTCTTCCCGATGCCACCGGGCCAGGGCCTCCATACCGATGATTCGACCATCGCCCAGGGCGACCTGGGGCTGCCACGCGACGTGGAGATCCCCCTGCCTGATGGCCGCTCGCAGTTCCTCCACAAGCGTCACGCGCTCACTGAAGCGGCGGTGTTCCTCCGGCGAGTGGAAACGATAGGTCCCCTTGCCGGCGTCCTTGGCCATGTACATCGCGGCATCGGCGGCCATCATGAGGGAGTCGGCGCTGGTCCCGTCCCGGGGCGCCAGGCTCACGCCGATACTCGCCCGGACATACAGGACCCGACCATCCGCCTCCAGGGGTTCATGGAAAAGCTCCTGGATCTTTTCGACCACCCGGGCGGCATCGTTCTCGTCGGCCACATCAGGGAGAAGCAGAACAAACTCGTCTCCACCAATGCGAGCGACCACATCCGCCTCCCGCAGCCCGGCACGAAAACGCTCCGCCGCCGCAACCAGCAGGGCATCCCCGGTGGAATGGCCCAGGGTATCGTTGATGTCCTTGAAGCCATCGAAATCGACATAGAGGAGGGCGAAGGTGTGGCCCCGCTGGACTCGCCCCAGGGCCTTCTCCACGTGTTCCAGGAGCAGTTGCCGATTGGGTAGACCGGTAAGGATATCGTGGTAGGCCAGGTGCCGGAGTCGCTCACGCACCCGGGCGTGGTAGCTGGCATCCGAGAAGACGCCCACGTAGTACTGGACCGCCCCCTCCTCTCCCCGGATGGCATCAATGTGCAGCCATTCCGGATAGACCTCGCCATCCTTGCGGCGATTCCAGAGTTCCCCCTCCCAGCTCCCTCGCCGGCGCAGCTGCTCCCACATCTCCTGATAGAAGCTCTGGCCCTGGCAGCCGGAGTGGAGGAGTGCGGGGGTCTGCCCCTCGGCCTCCTCGCCGGTGTAGCCGGTGGTAGCAGTAAAGGCGGGATTGACGCGGAGGATGCGGGCCCGGGAATCGGTAACCATGATCCCCTCGCTGGTAGCGTCGAAGACCGCAGTCGCGATGCGGCTGCCGGCCAGCTCCTCCTCCAGGCGCTCGATCAGGGTCTCACGCTCACGCCGTTGCGTCCGTTCACGCTCGACCAGCGAGGCGAAGAGCGCCCCCCGGGAGATGAGACCGACGAGCCCTCCCCCCTCGTCGACGACCGGGAGGTGGCCGCCGGGGCTCGCCTCCAGGCGGGGGATGATTTCCGAAATCGGCGCCCGGGGCATTACCGGCTCCGGTTCCGAACCCGGGCCGGCCAGCAGGTCGATGAAGATCCGTCCGGGGAAGAGCGCCGCCGTCTGCGGCTCCACCATCCCGTGGAAACATCCGTCCGATCCCACCACTGCGAAGGCGGCGGGCCCGGGCAGGGCATTCCACCCCGTCACCACATCCCGGTAGCGACTGAAGGGGTCGACAGCCACCCAGTCATCACCCAGCACATCGACGGCCAGGAGCTCCTCGGTCACAGCTCCTCCTCGCCCACGTCCACATCCAGACTGAGCTGGAGGATCTCCTCGGCCCCCATGAGGGGGCGGATCTCCTCCATCAGGAAGTCCCGTAGGTCCTTTCCCTCGACCTTGCGCAGGATCTCGGGGCGGACGAGGGCATCACCCATGATGTCGTCGTCCATGCCGAGATGCTCGAAGCGGGCCACGCTCAGAAGCTCCAGCGCCCGGCTGATGGCCACCCGCCCCACGGGCGCTTCCCGGCCGATGACCAGGCCGTCGACGGCGGGGGGTAGCTTGAACTCCCGCACTCGCGCCCGAATGCGGCTTCGGTGCTGGGACAACTCCATTGACCCCTCCAATTATCGTGTTGTCCGGGATCCCCCAGATTGGCACCCCATCACACGACGGGGCCGAAGGGAACAGAGCGCGGCGAGAGTGCGGAAAAAAACTACATTTTTGGTGGGAAATAGGGCAAGCGCGGGGCCGCAGGAGAGGCAGATTCCATAACCGGCCCCGACCGGCTCAGTGCTGGTGGTGCTGGCCTCCGTGCTCATGGCCCCCGCCCTGCCGGCGGACGGGGAAGGTCACCTCGCGGGTCTCGCCGTCGGCAAACTCCAGCGTGAGGGTCACGGTCTCCCCCTCGCCCACCGGCTCGTGCGGCCGCATGAGCATGAGGTGGTAGCTCCCCGGCTCCAGGGCGAGTTCACCGCCGGCGGGGATGGTGAAGCGCTCCTGCTGGATCATGCGGGCGACACCGTCCTCCTCCACCGTGCGGTGGAGCTCGATCTTCTGGAAGGCGGGGCTCGCCGCCGCCACCAC
>Ga0102925_1001494_pt1 | contig 12943 bp, 13 predicted proteins | sample SalPonR1_A_D1_MG_FD_78216 | JGI IMG/M metagenome (GOLD analysis project Ga0102925, IMG submission 78216) | Salt pond soil microbial communities from South San Francisco under conditions of wetland restoration - Salt Pond MetaG R1_A_D1_MG | ecosystem: Environmental > Aquatic > Marine > Intertidal...
AGGTGGGGTATTCTTTATATACGTGCTCCAACCTATTTTTGTAAAAATAGTTGATAATCTATCCAAAAAAACTCTAGTTACTATTTCTACAGTGTTGTTTATTATAGTTTTTATAGATTTTTTAACTAGAATCACCTTGTAATTTGAAGTGATATTTAGTAAAACTCAATGATCAGATTTGAGTCCTGCTCCACACATAGGTATTAAAGAGTCCTTTACTCTTCCATTTAATTCTTTTTGTTGTAAGTAAGCAGCATAAGTAGCTGCAGTAGTATGCTCTATGTATATGCCCTTTTCAGCTAAAGCTTCTCTTGCTTCTATAATTCTATTTTCAGGTGCTGTGATTATTTTTATATCGTATTTGTAAGTATATTCTAAAATTTCTTCTCCTCGCATTGGTTCTCCTATAGCTATACCTTCTGCCATAGTAGGTTTTGCTTTTATTTCTACTGGTTTATTAGAATTACTTATAGTTGCTTCAGCTAAAGGAGCACAATTCTCACTTTGCACTGCCGTTATTTTAGGAAATTTTTCTATAATACCACTTTCAATAAATTCTTCTAAGGCTTTAACAATACCCATGAATAGGGTGCCATTTCCTACAGGCACAAAAATATTTTCAGGGATTCTACCTAGTTGTTCATATACTTCATAAATATAAGTTTTCGTTCCTTCATAAAAAATAGGATTGTATACATGATTAGCATAATACTTTCCTTCTTCATCCACCTTTTTTCTACAGACATTTGCACAGTTATCTCTCGATCCTGGAACTATCCTTACCTTAGCATTATGGGATTTAATCATATTTATTTTTTTAGGTGTGGTTCCTTCCGGCAGGAATATCTCGCACTCTATATCCGCTTTAGCACTGTATGCTGCAATGCTATTTCCAGCATTTCCACTGCTGTCCTGGACTACTGAATATACGCCGATCCCTTTGCAGTGAGTTATCAAAACTGCAGCACCTCTATCTTTGAAAGATAAGGTCGGCATAAAATAGTCCATTTTCAGAAGTACATCTTCATCAAATCTTATGATTGGAGTTCTTCCTTCTCCTAAAGATATATCTCTCCAATATTCGCCTTCTAAAGGCATAAATTTACGATACCTAAATATACTCCATTCATCCTCATCAATTAATGACAAATCAAATTTTGGAGGCTTAAAATCTAGTTTCCAGAGACCTCCGCAATGGCATTTCGCCTTTGCTGTATACACTTCTTCTTTTATTCCACATTTCGAACATATAAATTTCAATACTTTCCTCCTAATTTTATAAAATGATATCATCATTCTCTAATAATTTTTCTATCTTCTTTTCTAATTCTAAAATCTTCGATTCCAGCTTCATAAATGCTGTAATTAAAACAGATAAGACCAATGCAATTGCAAATATACTAGCCCACAAATTATTTGCTTTTTTCTTTAATATCATTATAAATTATTCATTAAAGTATTACAATGCATATGAAAAGTGTTTCATTGACAATTTGCTTTAAAATGCATACAATACAATTAAATAAACCTACCAAGGAGATGGTAAAATGTCTAGTGTAGAAGTTAAAAAAAATGCACCTGATTTTCAAATTGATGACTTTAAAGGTGAAAAGTTCAAACTTTCCGATTTTAAAGAAAAAAAGAACGTTTTAATTGTATTAAACAGGGGGTTTGTTTGACCTTTTTGCAGAAAGCACATGATGCAGTTGCATCAAGATTACGATAAATTTGTGGAAAAAGATACTATAATAGTTGCTATCGGTCCAGATAAGGCTGATAAATTTAAAGCTTACTGGGAAGAAAACAACCTAGAATTTTACGGTATTCCCGACGAAAATGGTTCAGTACTTAAACTATACGGTCAAAAAGTTAAGATATTTAAATTAGGTCGTATGCCAGCACAAATGATAGTTGATAAAGAAGGAATACTAAGATATGTACACTACGGACACTCAATGAAAGACATTCCAGAAAATTCCAAAATCCTTGAACTTATAGATAATTTGTAGATTAAAATTATAAATTATTTAAAATGGAGTCGTATCAAACAAGTTGATATAACTCCATTTTTAATTTAAATTATAGGTAAAGTCTAATTATAGTTATTTATTCCTATATCACTATAATATCTTTAGAATAATTATTTAAAGAAATTCCACCTTTTTCTCCCACAACTACAACATCCTCAACTCTTATAAGCAGTTCATTATCAATAATAACCGATGGTTCTATTGTAAATGTCATATTTTTTTGCAAAGTTTCTTTATATCCAGGCATAAGATAAGGATATTCATGTACATCCCTTCCTATTGAATGTCCTAGCCTATGTCTAAATCCATTATCATAACCTTGTTCTTTTATGTAATTTCTTGCAACCATATTTAAATCTTCACAGGTTATTTTTCCAGGAATCATTTCTTCTATGGCTATTTTTTGTGCCTTCATTATTGTTTCGTGGATTCTTATCATCTCGTCTGTTGGCTCACCTGCATATACAGTCCTACCAAAATCAGAGCAAAAGCCATCTTTCATTACACCGAAATCAAAAGCTACAGTACAACCTTTTTCTATCATATTACCAGAGGTATTACTCCAGTGAGTTTTGTTATTACCACCGCTGATTAAAACTCCTGTATGAAAAGAGTTGCCTTCGCATCCCTTTAATAGTATTCTATGATCTATTTCTGCTTTTATATCTATTTCGCTCATACCTATTTTAAGTAGTGGAACAATTTCATCAAAAACCTCATCTGCTAGCTCTGCTGATTCTCTCATTTTAGTCAACTCATAATCTGTCTTAATCATCTTCAAGCTGTTTACATAATCTTCAATAGAAAAAAACTCCACCCCTGGAATAATATTTTTGAAATTAATAATGGTTGATGAAAATGTGTTTTTAGTAACAGCTACCTTTTTAATTTTCTTAATCCTATTTCCTAAAGCATTTTTTACTGTATCTTCAACTGGCACCCCTTCTGTTATAGTAATATATTCATCAACTATTCCGTATTTATCTTTTTCTACATGTCCAAGATTAACGGACATCTCAGGCACTAAGAAATAAGATTTATCATCAAATATAAATATTCCATTTGCCCAGTCACCATATGAATTTGTATATGTAGGATCATATAATCCTTTTGACATCCCCGTTAGGTATTCTTGTTCTCCAGATTTAGAAAGAAAACACATGTCAATATCTGAATCATCCATATAATTTCTTAGCTTTTTTATCCGTTCTTTATAGTCTATCATCTTTTTATCCTCCATTGGTATTTATGTTTTTAAATTTATATGCCTTTATCCTCAGAATTAATTGATTCTCTTTTGTTACGAGCCATTAAATCACAATATTCGTTTTCAAAATGATCCTTATGTGCTTTCACATGACCAAATTCAACTCTCCTCCCTTCACAAAGATTTTCAAGCTTTTTCCATTTACTGATGTTTTTAGCTTTTGTTCCATTTGCAGTATGCCAATTATTTAATTTCCAGTGTACCATCCATTCTGTTATTCCCTTTCGTACATACTGAGAATCTGTCATTATCCTAACATCGCCAGAATAAATCTCTAAAGCTTTAATAACCCCTTCAAGTTCAACAGATGCTGAATCTTTCAATTTACTAGTAAATTCATGAGCCTCATAATTTCCATTAGTATCTTTTCTTAATATACTGTAGGCTCCTTGAGAAATTTTTTCATCAAAACTTCCATCTGTATAAACTTCCGGCAATTTCTTTTTTTGTGAATCTTTTATTACAGAAATTTTACCATAATCTTTCACTACTATATTATCTCTGTTGTTAAAGGCATTTATATCTTTTCCGTCAATTATCGAGAATTTAAGCTTAAATCCTACATAATAACTTTTCGAATTTTTGTTATGTAGTAATTTTCTCAACTGGTATTCGTTGGATAAAAGGAATCTAGATAAATTATTATCTCCTAAAATACTTAGTTCTTTTGTCTCAATATCAAATATTAAACCTACTAAATTTTCCTCATCAAAAACCTTTATATTAAAAAGAGTCCCTTTTTCTTCTACTATTTGTAATTTTAGCTGTTTTATATTCATAATTTACACCTTTTTCTTATTTAAAACATTTTATCATTTAATTATAACATATTTACCATTAAAAGTAGATTTACTAATTCAAGTAATATATACTTCAAATTCAAGTTTTCCTTAGCCTACCAATAACTGGTGTGATATAGTAATAATATATAAAATATCAAGGAGGTACTTATGAAAATTATTATTTCTCCAGCAAAAACCATGAATATAGACACTGATTCTTTAGACTACAATGAACTTCCAGTGTTTATTAAAGATACAGAAGTCATTCTTGAATATCTAAAAGAGTTAGATTACGAAAAATTAAAATCTATATGGAAATGTAGTGATAAACTAGCTAAACTTAACTATCAACGTATAAAAAATATGGATCTTTATAAAAGCCTAACCCCTGCAATACTTTCATTCGAAGGACTTCAATATAAATATATGGGCTCTGGAGTTTTCTCAACTGAAGAATTTGAATATCTCCAAAAACATCTTAGGATTTTATCTGGATTTTATGGTATAATACGCCCTTTTGACGGAGTTGTTCCATATAGGCTAGAAATGAAATCAAAATTAGGCGGAGAAAATATAGATTCTTTATATAATTTTTGGTATGATAAATTATCAAATGAACTTTTATCTGAAAGCAATACTATTTTAAATCTAGCATCTAAGGAATACAGCGATAGTATATCTAAATATCTTAAAAAAAATACTATTTATATAACCTGTGTGTTTGGAGAAATAATTGATGGAAAAGTCAAAGAAAAAGGGACTCTTGCCAAGATGGCTAGAGGGGATATGGTTAGGTATATGGCAGAAAATCAAATTGTCAATATACAAAAAATTAAGGACTACAATAGATTAGATTATAATTTCATTGATGATCTTTCTGACGAAAATACTTATGTATTTATAAAGAAGTAATATTAATTTGCATATACAACATAAAATAATATTCCATGTTGTAATAATCTGATTAAAATTTAATGGTTAAAGGGATGATAAAAATTGAGTAAAAAAAACTATGACCTTATAAAAATAATTAATGCCAACGTAAATAATCTTAAAAATATAACTGTTGAAATACCAAAAAAGAAAATAACTGTATTTACAGGTGTATCTGGCTCAGGTAAATCTTCCCTGTGTATAGATACTATTGCTGCAGAGTCTAGGAGAGAACTTAATAAAACTTTCCCCAGCTTTGTTCAACAATATCTTCCTAAATATGGAAGACCTAATGTAGAAAAAATAGATAATCTCCCAGTAACAATCATATTAGACCAAAAAAAACCCTCTTCTAATTCTAGATCAACTGTAGGAACATACAGCGACATACATTCTCTTTTAAGACTTTTGTTTTCAAGAATTGGAGAACCTTTTGTAGGTTATTCTGATATTTTTTCATTCAACCATCCTGGAGGAAAATGCAAAAAATGTGAAGGATTAGGGAAAATTACAAAACTTGATATTCATAAACTCGTTGATTTTGATAAATGTCTAAATGATAAAGGGGTTATTAATTTTCCAGCTTTTACAACTGGAGCTTGGAGATGGAAAAGATACGCATATAGTGGTCTCTTCGACCTAAATAAAAAAATAAAAGATTATAACAAAGAAGAATTGGATCTCTTTTTGTACTCTCCTCAAATAAAATTGGATAACCCACCCTCTAATTGGCCTAAAACTGCTAAATACGAAGGTATATACCCAAGAATGTACCGAAGTATAATCAATCAAAAAGAAGGAAAAAGACATAAAAAAATCCTTGATAAAATGGTTACAACTATAAATTGCCCTGAATGCAAGGGTACAAGGTACAATGAAAAAATAAGATCCTGTAAGATAGGTGGTAAAAATATTTCCGATTCATCCTCTATGTCAATACCAGATTCACTGGATTTTATTTCTAGTATAGAACACCCTTTAGTTGAAGACCTTAAAGATGAACTGTTAAAAAGGTTAAAGGCTATGAAAAACATAGGTCTTGGATATATTAGTCTTGACCGAGGAATAGGCACATTATCCGGAGGAGAAGCTCAAAGAATGAAAATAGCAAAATACATAAATTCTGCTCTTGCAGATATGGTTTATGTCCTTGACGAACCAAGTGCTGGACTTCACCCCCAGGATATTAATTTACTTACGGATTCATTGAAAATGCTAAGGAATAAAGGAAATACTGTTCTTATAGTTGAACACAATAAGGAAATAATAAAAATTGCAGACCATATAGTAGACCTTGGCCCTTCCGGAGGCTCAAAAGGCGGAAAAATAATGTTTGAAGGTACTTACAAAGCTCTTTACAAATCACAGAATCTTACTGGAAGACTTTTAAGAAAAAAAACTAGTATTAAAAAAAATAAGAGGATACCAAAAGGTTGGATAAAAATTGAAAGTGCAAATCTTCATAACCTTAAAAATATTACAGTAAGCTTCCCCAAAAATGTGCTTACTACTATAGCCGGGGTTGCAGGTTCAGGTAAAAGTACTCTTATGGAGGTTTTTGAAAAAGAACATAACACAAATATTATACCAATACATCAAAAAAGTATCGGAAGCAACTCCAGATCTACACCTGCCACCTATTTAAATATATTAGATAAGATAAGGGAAATATTTGCCTCTAAAAATAAAGTTAGTAAAAAACTTTTCAGTTTTAATTCTAAAGGAGGTTGCCCAGCATGTAATGGAAAAGGCATAATAGTTTCAGACATGGGGTTTATGGATTCAATAGAAACCGTCTGCGACACATGTGGTGGTAAAAGATATTCTAAAAAAGTTCTTAAATATTTATATAAGGAAAAAAACATTTCGGAAATTATGGATATGACTGTAGACGAAGCAGTGGTTTTTTTTGAAAAAGAAAAGTTTATTGATAAACTAATATCTCTACAAAAAACTGGACTTGGTTACCTACGTCTAAACCAATCTATGTCAACCTTATCTGGCGGAGAAATGCAAAGAGTAAAACTTGCCAGCAACCTAACTAAAAAAGGAAGTATATTTATTATAGATGAACCTTCAGATGGTCTCCATATCAAAGATGTAAAAAAACTTATAATTCTTTTCAACGAACTAGTTGACAGCGGAAATACCCTATTCATAATTGAACACAACCTTGATATTATAAAGAATTCAGACTATATTATAGAATTAGGTCCTGGAGGGGGTTATGCAGGTGGGGAAATATTATTTACTGGAACACCTGAAGAAATGATCAATTCAGAGAGGTCAGTGACGAATCCTTATTTAAAGGCTTCACTGCCAAATTAACAAATACTATGTGGAATATAAATAACCTCTAAAACTCTATAAAGCTAAAATAAATAAAAAAATATAATGAATAGGAGTAAAAAGATGTCAATAGGAATATTATATGAATCAATTGAATGGTCAAATGACCAGTTGGCTAAGCATTTAAATAAAGCAAGAATTAAAACAGAACTAATCAATCTAGAAAAAGACTCTATAGATTTGGATTCTATTTTAAAACACAAACTAATAGTTAATAGAATTTTCCCTAGTTCACCTTTCAGAGGTTATAAAAAATCATATAAAATAGCTGAATCCCTTCTTCGGATAATAGATGATTCAAATATACCAATGATAAACCCATATAAGTCTTATAGATATGATATAAGTAAATTATCATCATATTATGCTTTAAAAAACAAAGGATTATCTGTACCAGAAGTATATGGATTTTTCGAAAAAAATATCAATTTAAATGATTATGATGAAAAGTATCCATTTATCTTAAAACCGGATTGTGGTGGAAGATCAAAATATACTTTTATTATCAATAACAAAATAGAATTAGAATCAGCCATCGAAAAAATTCCTGAGGTTCCATTTATCATTCAAAAATATATTCATCCTGACAAAGAATTTACTACCCGAGTTGAAATTATAGATAATAAAATAATCACTGTCCTAAAAAGATATATGGGTAAGGGTAATTTATCCGGCTATCATTCCGGGTCTAAATATAAAGATTATAAAAATTGTCCAGAAAAAATTATCAAATCTTCAAAACAAGCACTTCAATGTTTAAATATTGAAATGGGAAGTTTAGACATAATTGAGACTAAAGAAAATGAATTTTTTATAATAGATGTCAATGCAACATCAAATTTTTCAGAAGATAATATAGAAATGCTAGGTTTTGATCCAATAGAAATGATGGCAAGTTATATATCAAAAAAATATAATGAACTCACTTGATTAAAAATTGTTATAGGAGGAAAAAATTATGAATACTAATATGAAAAAAGACCCATCTTTCATAGTATCACTGCTGGTTTTTTTAAGCATTGTTGGAATATTAATATCAGGAATTTTTCTATTCAAAGTGGACATCCATGTATTACTAATTTTAGGACTATGTGTTACTTGTCTAGTATCACTGAAGTTTGGATATGCCTTTGATGAACTAATTAAAGGAATGGAAAAAAGTATAAGTAGGGCTATGACTGCATTATTGATATTTATACTAATAGGAACAATAATTGGTTCATGGATAACAGCTGGAACTGTTCCCGCATTAATATATTATGGACTAAATATTCTGACACCAGGGTTATTTCTGCCAATTGGTTTGATCCTATGCAGCATAACCTCGCTATCAACTGGCACATCATGGGGTACAGCAGGAACTGTTGGAATAGCTCTTATGGGTATGGGAGTAGGTTTAGGTATTCCTGCACCAATAGTAGCCGGTATGGTAGTATCTGGAGCCTTCTTTGGAGATAAAATGTCCCCAATATCAGATACAACTAATTTAGCTGCAGTATCTGCAGAAGCTAATTTATATAACCATATTAAAGCTATGAGTTATACAACAATCCCTTCATATATATTAGCTCTTATTATATATACTTTCATAGGATTTAAATATGCAAAGGGTACAGGTAGTACTGAAGATATAGAACTTATCCAGGGAACTATTTCCGGTAGTTTTAATATTAATCCAATCGTAATACTACCAATGATTGTTCTCTTTACACTTAATTTACTTAGATTTCCTGCAGTGCCTGCTATGATTATTGGTACTTTAACGGGAGTTATTGTTGCTGTAATATTTCAAGGAATAAGTATAAGTGAAGCATTAACCGCAGTAAATTATGGGTACACTAACCAAACAGGTATAGCTCTTGTTGATAATCTATTGATAAGAGGTGGAATTCAAAATATGATGTGGACTTTTTCTCTTTCTTTTATTGCTTTATGTCTTGGAGGAGTATTAGAGCTTGTAGGCTATTTAAGAGTTCTAATTAAAGGTATCCTTTCGAAAGTAAAAAGTATTGGAAGTTTAGTTACTTTAGTTATCGGAACTACAATATTAGGAAATGCATCAATGGGTGAAATATATCTTGGAATAATTTTAAATGGAACACTTTATAAGGAAGCATTTAAAGAAAAGGATCTGAAACCTGAAATGCTTAGTCGTCTTTTAGAAGAAGGTGGCACACTAACTGGAGCTCTAATACCTTGGACAACAGCAGGTGCCTTTATGGCTTCGACTCTAGGTGTTCCAGTTATTGAATATGCTAGATATGCTTTCTTAAACCTTATAAATCCCTTGCTATCAATAGTATTATCTTTTATGGGAATATTCATATTAAGAAATAAAAAAACAAGTGAAAAAGTTTCATGAGATGCTTTTTGCTCTTTGAAGAAATAGTAATATAATAAATTATACTTTTTAAGGAGAATGTATGGGAATTAATACAACAATGTTTATTTTAGAAATATTAGGAACCATTGCCTTTGCTGTTTCAGGTGCTCTTGCAGGCATAAGGAAAGAGATGGATATATTAGGTGTTGCAATAATTGCAATTGTAACTGCTACAGCTGGTGGAGCAATTAGAGATATTACTTTAGGTATAACTCCACCATCAGTATTTAGAGACCCTATATATTTAATAGCGGTTTTAGTTACAGTTACAATTTTTTTATTCGGTTTGCGTTTGAGAAAAATTAATTCTCCTCTAGTTACCAAACCTATAAAATTCTTAGAGATATTAATCAATTTATCCGATGCTATAGGCTTAGGCGTATTTACAGTTAGTGGTGCTTCTGTTGCTATAAGCAACGGATATGGTAATAATATTTTTCTTGTATTATTTGTCGGGACTATTACCGGCGTAGGTGGAGGGATTATGCGAGATGTGTTTACTATGAGAGTTCCTTCAGTCTTTGTCAGACACATATATGCTCTTGCATCTATGATTGGCGCATTGATTTTTTTCATTTTAAGAACCTATATCCACCGAAGTATGGCTATGGTTATTACCGTAATTATAGTTGTTATAATAAGATTTTTCTCTAATAGATATAAATTGAGCTTACCTAAAATTAAATTTTAACTGTGTATTTACTCTATACCATTTAAAAATATAACTGATAAACTCCTGAGATTTTAATTTCTTTTTCTTTTGCAATTTGTTCAAGTTCTTTTCTATTTTCCGGTGGAGCACACCAAGCCATACCACAACTAGAGTCAATCTCTCTTGGTAAAGGAATCAACCTGCCTGGTAATTTATTAGATAAGCAAATCTTTTCCATAGCTATAGCTGCAGTAGTGGTTGGAAAGGTAATAATTAGTTTTAAACTTTTTTCTATCATAGGGCTATTTCCTTTACTGCTTGTATCGTCCTCTTAACATCTTCGTCACTATTAAACCAAGAAAAACTAAACCTTACGGCACCACGATTTTCAGTACCTAATGCTTGGTGCATCCTCGGCGCACAGTGAGCTCCAGGACGAGTAGCAATTTTATATTTTTCAGATAATGTATCAGAAACAAGAGCCGAATCATAATCATGAATATTTAGAGCAACTATAGCCACTCTTTGTAGTAAAGAAAAATCACCGTATATTTCTATTCCTTTTATATCTTTTATCCCTTCATAAAAAATATTCATTAGCCTAGTCTCTTTTTGTGAAATGATATTAATTCCTGTGGATTGAATGAAGTCGATAGCAGCAGAAAGACCAGCTATACCATGACTATTTAATGTTCCAGCTTCTAATCGCGTTGGATATTCTTTCGGTTGATCTGTACTATAGGACTTAACTCCTGTTCCTCCTACTTTTAAAGGCTTAATGTCAATACCTTCTCTAATACACATACCTCCAGTACCTTGTGGTCCCATAAGTCCTTTATGGCCGGTAAAACAAATTATATCCGCGCCAATTTCTTCCATATTTAACGGAATACATCCTGCTGTTTGTGATACATCTACTATGAAAATTAATCCGTGTCGACGTGCAATAGTACTAATCTTAGATAAATCTACTATGTTCCCTGTAAGATTAGAAGCATGATTACAAATAATTGCTTTCGTATTATGTTTGATTAGTTTTTCAAAAGATTCCAGTGATAAATTTCCTTTTGAATCTGCAGGTACAAAGCTAAGCTCTACATCTTTTTCCTTCTTTAAACGATAAAGTGGTCTAAGAACTGAGTTGTGCTCTAAATCTGTAGTTATAACATGGTCTTTTGAAAAAACAGTTCCATTGATTGCAGTATTTAGAGCTTCCGTTGAGTTTTGTAAGAAAATAACATTATCTGCCCTTGGACATCCAAACAACTCTGATATTTTAACCCTCGTTTCGTATAAAGTACGTGAAGCTTTTAGAGAACAACTACTCAAGCCTCTAGAAGAATTACCTAATGTACTCATCGCTTCAACTACAGCTTCAATTACCTGTCTTGGCTTATGCAGTGTTGTTGCTGCATTATCTAAATAGATCATGGCTTAATTACTTTTGCCGCACTATTAAGCTTTTCAACTATTGTGTACATATTAGAAACTGAGCCCACACCTAACTCTTCTTTTACTTCAAAATAATCCAAACAAGTTCCACAAGTTATAACTTCCACGCCTTGAGCCTCAAGATTCTTAATGTCCTGTAAAGCAGCTGAATTATTCAAAGTAAGTTTCGCTCCAGCATTATAGAAAATAATTGATTTAGGCAATTCTTCTAACTGAGTAAGGGTATATATAAAACTCTTCATCAATATTTCACCTAAGGTATTATCTCCATTCCCCATAGTTTCGCTTTCAATAGCAACTACAGTGTCTCCTAGTGCGTCAGGTATGCATACCTTATCTTTTGGTTCTAATTCAACTTTTTCAGAGTTTAATACTTCTCCACGAATAACAAATTCTTTTTCTTTTATCTTTTCACTTACAGGCTTTATATTTTTACTGGAAAGTGATTTCATTACGTTCTGTACAGCAGTTTCATTGTCCACATGAACCTCAATGAAACTTCCCTTTTCAACGTCTTTTAAAGCTTTAATCGTTTTCACTACAGGTACTGGACATTCATCTCCAATAGCATTTATTACGATATTTTTCACTATTTTTCCTCCTTGTATTTTAGTATAAATTAATCATTATTACTATCCTTCTTTTCATTTATTCTTAAATCGAATATTTCCGGACTATTGTAGTGCCATACTGGCTCCCAATCCTAATATAATTTCTTTTACATAAATAATTCATTAATTCTTTTATGTGTTTTTTACTTGATTTTTAAGTATTCCTTTGAAACAGCTGCTTCCTTAACTTGAGAGTATGATTTTTTTAATTGCATTAAACCACTTTGTATATCATCTACTGATACTATAACTGGTGTAATTATGTTTTTTATTCGAAGGATATTGGGTCCAAATACTTTTGCCAAACCAACATCTACATTCTGTTCTTTCAATAATTTCACAATGCTTTTCGCCTTCACTGGATCAGCATGTTGTTTTTCTTCTTCAGAATTATTTCTTATCTTATCAACATAAACAAAATCCCCATCTATCAATTCGAATATATAATAATAATTAGCATCACCAAAATGTCTTGAAATAAAAT
>Ga0102925_1001497_pt1 | contig 12936 bp, 12 predicted proteins | sample SalPonR1_A_D1_MG_FD_78216 | JGI IMG/M metagenome (GOLD analysis project Ga0102925, IMG submission 78216) | Salt pond soil microbial communities from South San Francisco under conditions of wetland restoration - Salt Pond MetaG R1_A_D1_MG | ecosystem: Environmental > Aquatic > Marine > Intertidal...
GCTGCTGCTCAAACCACCGTATTTAAAATAGAAAAACTCGCTGACGATCATCATCAGGCAGGCACCTACGGCCACCAGCAAATGTGTCCGGAACCCTGCGGGTCGGCCATGGATTTCCCGCTCCAGACCGACCAGTGCACCGAGGAAGGCGGCCAGGACCAGACGGAACATCACCGTCCAGTCGAAAAAAGCGGGCGTTTGGGCGGTCCATTCCATCCGGGTTCCTCCAGGGTCAGCGGGCGCAGTCGGCGAAATCGCCCTTGAGTTTTTTCAGTGCGTGTTCGAGAGCTGGAAGAACAACTTCGAGATTTTCCCTCACCCCCCTCGGACTTCCCGGCAAGTTGATGATCAGCGAACTTCCCCGCACTCCGGCTACGGCCCGCTACAGCATGGCATGCGGGGTCTTGATCAGGCCGGCGGCACGCATCGCCTCTGGAACGCCTGGAATCGCGTAATCGAAAACCCGCTGCGTTGCCTCCGGGGTGATGTCCCGCGGGGACAGTCCAGTGCCCCCGGTGGTCACGATCAGATCGACCCCCTCTTCGTCGATCCATTTTACCAGGAGGGCAACGATCCGCTCCGGGTCGTCCGGCAGGATCTCATAATGGGACAACCTACCCAGGGGGGAGAGCATCTCTGAGGCAAGACGGCCGCTTTCGTCGACCCTTTCACCCTGTGATCCTTTGTCGGAAAGAGTTAAAACACCGATGGAAAAATCTGGAGCACTCAAAATACCTCCTCTCCGCGGCGAACAACTCTCACCGGATCCCCGGCGACGACAGCACCTCCCCGATGCACCTCTGCGAAGACGCCCTCTTTCGGCATGACGCAGTCTCCGGCCTGATGATAGATGGCGCAGCGATCGTGGCAGATTTTGCCGATTTGGGAGATTTGCAGCAATGCTCCGTCGTTGCCGATTTCGAGTCGGCTGCCGATCGGCAGCCTGCAAAGCTCGATGCCTTCCGTCGTCAGGTTCTCTGCAAAATCGCCCGGTCCGACATCGAGCCCGGCGACCCGCATCTTGTCGATGCTCTCCACGGCCAGAAGGCTGACCTGGCGATGTCCCTCGCCGCCATGGGCATCTTCTTCCAGGCCGAAGGCCTTCACAAGACGGCCTCTCTTGAAATCAACTTTGCGCATCCCCTTGGCCTCGCTGCGGCACACGGCGACGACCCGGCCCTCTAAAATCATTTCCCCTTATCCTCGATCGAAACTTCGGCGGTCGGCCTTCCTTTTTCGAGCCCCATCCGGATATGCAGGGTCAACGTGTATTTTTCATCATCTGTCTTCAATCGAACGGGAAGAATCAAATCGTGGTCAGAGACAAATTTAGGAAGGCCGGCCACATCCAGGGTAAAATCGGAACGATTCTCTTCCTCTGAACGGCTCTCGACCGATTTGTGCAACATCCCCTTCTCGCTCGTTTTCTCTTGGGATGTTGAAGATTCCGGATTTGCGACCTTCGCAGGGGAAGAAGCAGGGGTGTGCACGGGCGTTTTCTTTCCTTGTCGCGTCGCCTTGTAGGTCGCAGCCTTCTGCCTGGTCGCCCGGGCCGAGCCGCCCTCGATACCCTGGCTGGACTGCATTTTTTGCAAAACCATCTTGCAAATGGTGGTCAGCGTGGGAAGCACGCCTTTTCCCTTCAAAGCGCTGGCGCCGAAAAGCGGAACCCTGGCCGTGTTGAGTTGACGGCCCATCTCTTCCAATGGCATCACGCCGGGCAGATCCCGCTTGTTGCACTGGATGACATAAGGAATCTCATCAAGATTCAGTCCGTACTCCTCCAGGTTTTCCCGCAGATTCTGAAAGCTCTCCAGATTGGCGTCCGTCATTCCCTGCTGGGAATCGGCCACGAAGACGATGCCGTCCACTCCCTTGAGCACCATCTTGCGCGTCGCGTTGTAGAAAACCTGGCCGGGAACGGTATAGAGGTGAAAACGAGTCTTGAAGCCGCGAATCTCTCCCAATTCGACCGGCAGAAAGTCGAAAAACAAGGTCCGGTCTGTTTGAGTCGCCAACGATAAAAGCTTGCCCCGACTGTCGGGATTGAGTTTTGTATGGACATACTGGATATTGGTTGTTTTGCCGCACAGACCGGGGCCATAATAAACGATCTTGGCATTGATTTCCCGCTTGGCGTAATTGAATAGGGCCATAAGGTTTTTCTGTTTACCTCGTACTCTGTTTCTGGGCCAGCATGCGACGTGCCTGGGTAACGATTGCGTGAGAAACGCCACGGCTCTTGGCCAATGACTTGAGGTCCTTCTCTGTCAGTATGCCCAGGAAGCGAAGCGCTTTCGGCAGAGGGGTCCGTGGGTGCACGATGAGCGCTTTCTTGATAGGGTACTTTTTCATCCACTCCTTGTTGAGAAGGATGATGCGGATCTGTTCGTCGGTCGCCATCTTGTTGTTGGCCAGAGCCAGAATCTCGTTCTCGGTTATGCGAGGATTCTTGAGAACCGCCGAAGACACCACCTTGTTGGCATCCTTGATCAGCAGCGAGCGCCACTCCTTGTCTCCCTTGGCGGCCTTTTCGATCTTTTCGACGACTTTCATTTCCAGGGCGAGTTGATACTTGGACTTGTGCTCTTCCTCAACATCCTCGCCCCCATCTTGTTCGACGTTCGAAGACGTTTCCTGCGCTTCAGGATTTGCGGCCAGCGCTCGTTCACCGGCGGCGCTGTTTTTCAGGGAAGGGATCTTTTTCAGGAGCACTTCGACAACATCCGCCGAGCCCCGTTCGGCCAGAAACAGAAGAGTTTTCTCGGCAACCCGGGGGTTGTCGAGAAGGGACGAAATCACTTCGCCATCGTCACGCCTCACGCGGGCGATAAAATCCAGGACCTGGTAGTGGATCTGAGTCCCGGCAATGGCCGGGACGATCCTTTGTGCGGTCAATGTCCTCGCAGTTTTCAAGGCGGCGGCGCGAATTTCACTGTCCTTTTTCTGGGAGAGAAACAACAGTGCACTGAGCAGGTTGTCATCGCTTAAACCGAGTTCGCCGCGAGCGGCCCGGAGCTGTTGTTCACGGGAAGCTTCAGCCTTGACGACCCTGGCAACTTCGGGGTCGACCTTCATGCGAACAGTCTTAGCCGCAGCCATAACGATTCATCGCTTCTTGACAATTGCGACGTCAAGTCCTTTATCCCGAGCCCGGGAAGCAGCTCTTCGGGCCTCGCTGCGATCCTCGAAGGCCCCGAAGCGAACGATGGTGAGCGGCAGTTCTACTTCCACCTTTTCCTCTTCGACCTGAATCCCCTCGGCATAGAGCCCGTCGGCAAAGGCCCGCGCCCGGTCCAGGCTGTAAAAGGATCCGGCATAAAGGTTCACCGTCCCATCCTTTTTCATGATAAAGGCGTCAGGGGCCATATGGCGGAAATCTTCCAGCTTGGCCCGAGCGGTTTCTTCATCGAAACTGCCCACTTTCAGTCTGGTCATTTCAACTTTTCGGGACTCTCGAGTATGACGGCTCTCATAGCCGAGTTTCTCCACAGCAGCTTCGGCCGACTTGAGGTTCGAATCCAGCAGGAAGGCACCGGCCTGGAGGGCATAATCCCCTTTCTGCTTCCCTGTTCCGGCAACAGCTTCACCGACAATCTCTGCCGTCCCGGTCTGTTCTTCGGCAGCCGGCGACTCCGCAGAAGCATCAGAGCCCTTGTTCGGCGGGCTTTCCACCTTCTCCACTGCGACCACGGATTGCTCGGGGATCTCTTCTTTTTCCACTTCCTTTTCCGGAGCAGGCGTCCCTTCAGCAATTGCAGGAGCTTTGTCCGAAGACTCCGGAGGAGGGAGCTTCACGACATCTTTCTTGGGTGGAGGAGGAGCAGGCGTTTGTGCGATTTCGGGTTTAAGCAGCCCGGGCCCCAGGTAAAATAAAGCTCCTGCAACAATGACGAGCAGGAGCAGTACCAACAATAAAATACGGCGTCTGGAGCCCCCTTTTCCGCCCGTGACGGGTTCCGGCATTTCCTGCTCTTCAAGGGGGTCGTTATTCGGGTTTTCCGAGTTGAAAAAATCTTCTTCCTGCGACATTCTCTAAAGCCTCCCAGATATAATCATTGTTTTTCAAATAAATCCGAAGAGGCTTCCAACCTCCCCTCCACGGTGTAACGACCCGGTCGAAATCAAGATGCTTTCTTTTCCAAACCGTCGAGGACCCGTTTCGTCATATGCGTCGGCACTTCCTCGTAATGAGAATATGCCATGGTAAACAGGCCCCGGTCTGAAGTCATGGAACGAAGTTCCGGTGCATACTTGAGCACTTCGGCCATCGGCACCTGCACCTTGACCACCTGGCTGTTGGCCTGGGGCTCGACGCCGAGCACCTTGCCGCGCCTCGAATTCATATCGCCGATCACATCGCCGATGCAATCTTCGGGAACGGTGATCTCCATGTTCATGACCGGCTCCAGAAGCACGGGTTCGGATTCTTCCAGGGCTTTCTTGAAAGCCATCGACCCTGCGATCTTGAATGCCATCTCCGACGAGTCGACGCTCTGGTGGGAACCGTCGAAGAGAATCGTCTCGCAGTCGACCACCGGGAAGCCTCCGAGAATCCCTTTGTCCATCGCCTCGACGATTCCTTTTTCAACTGCCGAGATGTACTGTCGCGGCACGACGCCGCCGACAACCCTGTCGAGAAAGGAAAATCCTTCGCCGCGGCCCAGAGGACGGACCTCCAGCCAGACATCTCCATATTGCCCCCGCCCGCCGGTCTGCTTCTTGTATTTGCCCTGCACCTTGACGGGACGACGGATCGTCTCGCGATAGGGAACCTGGGGGTCCTTCAGTTCGACCTCCACATTGTATTTGCGCTTGAGCTTCTCCACCGCCACCTCGACGTGGACCTGCCCCATGCCGGAAAGGATCAGTTCCTTGGTGTCCTCTTCCCGTGAAATCTGCAACGTCGGATCTTCCTCGATCAGTTTCTGCAAGGCCGTATGGATCTTGTCCTCGTCGTTTTTCCCCTTCGCCTCCAGGGCAAAAGAGATAACCGGCTGCAGGGGCATCGGGTTCTCGTAGATGATCGGCTTGTCCGTTGCACAGAGGGTGTCTCCGGTCGCCGTGGACTTCAACTTGGGCACAGCCACGATATCGCCTGCAACCGCCTCGTCCAGCTCCCGATGTTTTTTCCCTTCCATCTCGTAGATATGACTAATGCGCTCGCTGGCCTCCCGGTTGGGATTATAAACCGTACTGTCAGGCCTGAGGGCTCCGGAATAGATTCGGAAAAGATTCAGCTTGCCGGTGAAGGGATCGTTGATCGTCTTGAAGACCATCGCCGAAAAGGGGGCCGCCTCGTCCGGCTCCCTCTGTTCCTCCTCCCCGGTCCGGGGATGGGTACCGATCCGGGTTCCCTTCTCCAGCGGTGAAGGCAGGCAGTTGACAATATAGTCGAGCAACTGCCGGACGCCGAGATTCGACAGGGCACTTCCGCACAGCACAGGCGTGAACGTCCCGGTCAAGGTCCCCTCTCGCAGCCCCTGAAGAATCTCCTCGCGGCTGAGATCGTCTTCCTCGAGATATTTTTCCAACAGACCGTCGTCGGCGTCGCAAACGGCGTCCAGCAACTGAGAGCGCAGCCGCAGGGCCTCCTCGCGATATCCCTCGGGAATCTCGACTTCCTCGTAAGTCCCCATCTGGTCGAAATTGTAAAGCCGCGCCTTCATGCTCGGCAGGTCGATGAGGCCCTTGAACTCTTCGGCAGCGCCGATCGGCATCGTCACCACCACCGCACGCGAACCGAGTTTCTTCTCCATATCGTCGACCGCCTTGAGAAAATCGGCACGGTCCCGGTCCATCTTGTTGACAAAGGCGATTCTGGGTATCTCGAATTCTTCGGCCCATTTCCATATCTGCTGGGTCTGAGGCTTGACGCCGCTGATCGCCGAGACGATCACGACCGAGCCGCCAAGGATGCGCAGGCAGTTTCGGGTCTCATGAAGAAAATTGGCATAGCCCGGCGTGTCGACGATGTGCAGGCTGTGCTTCTGCCATTCACAGTGATGGAGACTGGAGGTGATGGTAATTCCGCGCCTGATCTCCTCCGGATCGAAGTCCATGTTCGACGAACCGTCGTCGACCCGCCCCAGCGTTTTGACCATGCCGGTATTGAACAGGATTGCCTCGGTCAATGAGGTCTTGCCCGCTCCTCCATGGGCTACAATTCCAAGATTCCTCAACTTTGCAGTCTCGTACTTCCCCATGATTCCCCCCTTTTCATCCACTGTTATGAATCAGTTATCGGAATCACAATCGGGACGGCCAAAAAGATTGTCCCGGTCGGATGGTCAGTAATTGTCCTGCAAAGTCGGAGACTTCCCGGGTAAAAAGTTTAGCATCGAGGGAAAGACCTGTCAAAGAACTCGGCTGCCCTTTCGAGAGGGGTAAACTCACCCCGGGATCGCTTGTTCTGAAATTGAGTTGTCTCCTGCATTTCTTGAATAGAGGATGCGAAGTCCCTCCAGGGTCAGAAGCGTCTCGACGGCATCGATCGTCCGGGAAGCCGGTCCGATCAGGCTTGCAAGCCCCCCGGTCGCAACAACGACGGGCCTGCTCTGGGCTTCATCCTTCATCCGGGCGACGATCCCGTCGACAAGGCCGACATAGCCGTAGTAAAGACCCGCCTGCATGCTGCTGACGGTGTTTTTGGCAATAACCTGCGGCGGCCGGGCGAATTCCACACGCGGCAGCTTGCTGGTCTTCTGGAAAAGAGCTTCAGCGCTGATACCCACACCAGGAGCAATAGCGCCGCCCTGATATTCGCCGCGCTCGGAGATGAAATCAAAGGTCGTCGCCGTACCGAAGTCGACCACAATCAAACTCTGCCGGTATTTGCTATAGGCGGCGACGGCATTGACGATGCGATCGGCCCCGACTTCCCGGGGGTTGTCGTATTGTATAGGCATGCCCGTCCTGATGCCCGGCCCCACGATATACGGCTGCAGCCTGAAATACTCCCGGGCCATCCCCTCCATGGTATTGAGCAACGGAGGGACAACGCAGGAGATGATCAGGTCCTTGATATCGGTAAAGTGAATATCGGACAAGCGGAAAAGATCATGGATCAGAATGGCGTATTCATCGACAGTACGCGATTTGTCTGTCGTGACGCGCCAGTGACGGACAAGAGCGTCGTCTTTGTATATCCCCAGCACGGTATTGCTGTTTCCGACATCGATTACCAGAAGCACTTAGCCTCTCCTCACTTGTCATTGCCTCTTCAAAAGGCGCACATCACCTGCCAGCACCCTGACGAGTTCACCGGCTGCGGCTTCGAGCAGCAGAGCCCCGTCCGCATCGACTCCGCGGACGCATCCGCGCTCGATCCGGCCCTGCTGATCGATTTCGACCAGCTGTCCTACCAGATCGCAGCAGGCTTCCCACCGACGACGAATCGGATCGAATCCCTGTGTCAGGTAGAGAGAATACAGGCTGTCTAAGCGCTGCAGCAGAGAGCATGTCAAATCGAACCGACTGACCGAAGCGCCCTTTTCCATTGCAAGGGATGTCGCAGGATTGCGTAAGCCCTCGGGGAACTGGCTGGCCTCCATATTGACATTAACGCCGATGCCGAGGACGACATAATTCAGGCGCTCGGACTCACCGCTCATTTCGTTGAGCAGGCCGGAAACCTTCCGCCCGTCGATCAACACATCATTGGGCCACTTGACCCGCGCCGGCAGATCGTGCATATGGGCGATGGTTTCGGCTGTCGCCGCCGCCGAAACAAAGGTCAGCTGCGGCGCATTCCAGGGAGGTATTTCCGGGCGCAGCAGGATGGAGGCATAAAGGTTCACGCCGGACGGCGATTCCCAGCGCCGCCCGAGACGTCCTTTGCCGGCGTATTGCCGGTCGGCGATGACGACCGTTCCCTCGGGTTCGCCCTGCTCTCCGAGCTCGCAGGCCATCACATTGGTTGAAGCGAGTTCCTCGAAGCAGAGAACCTTCCTCCCTACCACCGAGGTATCGAGCTCTGTCTGGATGTCCTCTCCGACAAGCCGGTCAGGCCGTTTGAGAAGGCGATATCCCTTTGAACTCACGGCTTCGATATCGTAGCCGAATTCGCGCAGCGATCGGATCTGTTTCCAGACCGCAGTTCGTGAAACGCCAAGGCTGCGGCTGATCTCCTCGCCGGAAAGGAAATTTCCTTCGCAGCGGCGGAAAAGTTCGAGTATCTTGCTGCGCGAGTCCATACTGAAGTTATCCTTCAAACAGCATGGAAATGTCGATCGCCCGCACCGAATGGGTCAGAGCGCCGACGGAGATGAAATCGACACCGGTTTCAGCAATATCGCGAACCGTTTCGAGATTGACGCCTCCCGAGGCTTCGGTCAGGACTTTGCCGGCACACAGTTCGACAGCCTCTCGAAGGGTATCGAGATCCATGTTGTCAAGCAGCAGAACATCGGCGCCGGCATCAAGGGCCTGCCGGACCTCGTCGAGGTTGCGGGTTTCGATCTCGATTTTCTGGATGTGGCTGACGCCCCTGCGCGCCCTGCCCACGGCCTCGCCGATGCCGCCGGCAGCCGCCACATGGTTCTCCTTGATGAGAACGCCGTCGAAAAGGCCGACGCGATGATTGCGCCCCCCGCCGCTGCGCATGGCGTACTTGTCAAGCACCCGCAGGCCAGGGACCGTCTTGCGGGTATCGACGATGGTCGCCCCTGTTCCCTCAACCGCCTCGACGAAACGGGCGGTCATCGTAGCGATGCCGCTCATGCGCTGCAGCAGGTTCAAGGCGACACGTTCCGCCTGAAGCAGCATCGCCGCATCGCCCTTGATCCAGGCTACGACTTCGCCCCGGGAAACGCTCTGGCCATCTTCCAGGAGTTTCTCGAAGGCCACACCCGGGTCGAGAACAGCAAAAACACGCCGGACCACATCGATGCCGGCAAGTACGAAATCCTCCTTGGCCACCAGTTCGGCACGGGCCGTAGCGCCCTTCGCTACCGTAGCCTCCGTCGTAATATCGCCAAGGCCGATATCTTCCTCCAGTGCGGCACGTATAATCCGGTCGATCTCGAACATCGTATCTCCTTGAAAATTGTTAAAAATGCTTTTCTTTATACCACAGCGCCCGGCAACGCCGCAACTTGAAAAGCCTTGCCCTGCAGTCCTTATTTCCCTTTACATTCTGACCGGTTATGGTAGAAAAAACTATCGGCCCCGGGAGTCTGACCGAGGCCATGCAAGAGCTTTCCCCGACAAAGGAGACCGACCATGCAACGGATTGTCTTTTTTCTACTCGCCGCATCTCTGTTGTCCGGCGGGTGCGTCAGCAAGACCCGGTACGAAGAAAAGGCTGCCGAAGCCGAACTTCTGCGCCAGAGCATCACGGCGCTGGAAACGGAATACAGACAGCTTGAAGATCGCTACCGGCAGCAGCGTGAGGAGAAGAACGAGCTCAACAACAGGCTCAAAGAGGTTCTGCAGGACAACTCTGAGCTGCAGCAGGATATCCTCCGCGCCCGCGCCGACCTGGATCGCATGGAAAGACTCTATACGACAAAAAACGAGGAAGCGGGACGGGCAATGTCCCAAATGCGCGCCACCATTGACGATCTCCAGGAGCAGAATCGGGAACTGGCGCAGCAGCTCGAACGCGAACGCCGGGAACTTCAGGAGCAGGTCAGCAAACTGAAGGGCACCTACGACCAGTTGGTCGGCAAGCTGGAGCAGCAGATCGAGCGCGGCGAGGTCACCATTTCGGAACTGGAAGGGAAATTGACCGTCAATATGGTCGAACGCATCATCTTCGCCTCCGGAGAAGCCGAGATCAAGCCGCAGGGACTCGAAGTGTTGCGAGATGTCGGCAACGTTCTGAAGGACGTGGAGGACAAGGCGGTTCGCGTCGAGGGGCATACCGACAATGTTCCGATCAGCCCCCGCCTTCAGGAAACCTATCCCACCAACTGGGAACTCTCCTCTGCCCGGGCCGTCAACGTGGTGCGTTTTCTTCAGGAGAAAATCGGCATCCCGGGGGAGAAACTTTTCGCCTGCGGCTTCGGAAAATTTCGTCCCATTGCGGACAACGGGACTGCCGAGGGGCGCGCCCGAAACCGCCGCATCCAGATTGTCCTCGTGCCTGAGGCAACTCAGGAAGCGACGACCGCCCCTTTTGGGGAGTGACGATGGTCTCCGTCACATCGGATCAGGTTTTTTGTCCGACAACCACGCCGGTATCATCGCTGACCTTGCGGACCTCGACTCCGGCGAATCCGCAATCCTTCATCCACGAGGCAATCTCCTCTCCGCTGTAGGCGCGGCCGTTTTCTGTCATAACCAGCATATGCAGCGCGAAAAGGGAGGGACCGAGCGGGCCGGTCTTGTCGTCATTCAGAAGGAATTCGTGAACAGCCAGCTTCCCTCCCGGATTGAGGGCGCGGAAAGACTTGTCGATGAGCATCCTGCATCCCTCCTCTGCCTGCGAGTGGAAGACCTGGGAAATCCATACGGCATCGATGCCGCTCACAAATTCGTCGCGATGCATATCGCCTTCGACCAGCTCAACCCGATCGATCAGGCCCCGGGTGGAGAGGCGCTCGCGAGCCACATTCAAGGCGCCGGGCAGGTCGAAGAGGTGGACCCGCTGCAGGGAGGGGAGCGCATCGAGAAAAGCGGCCGCATAGGTGCCGGGCCCGCCGCCGACATCGATCAGAGAGCGCGCTCCCTCAAAACCGACCTGCGGGGCGACCTGGGGAGCCAGATCGCGGGTCACGTCGTCCATTCCGCGGATGAAAGTCCGGGTCCAATCCTCCTGACCGCCGAGAATTTTCTCCTCCTTCACTCCTCGGGGTTGTCCCTCCGCCACCACCTCGGGCAAGTCGTTCCACGCATCCCAGCAGTGGTGAATATGCTTGAAAATATTGCCACGGTAGTTTTCGCCGTGCATCAGGTTCTCGGCCGTCACCGAAGTGTTGAGGTAACGAGTCCCCTCCTTTTGGATCAGCCCCATGGCGGTCAGGGCGTTGAGCAGCAGGGTCAGAGCCCGCTCGTCGACTTTCAGTTGGTCCGCCAGCCGTTCCGGTTCTTCACCAGCCTCGCCCAGACAGGAGAACAGATCGAGATCGTTGGCGGTAAAAAAGGCCTTGGCCATTTCAAAGCCGTGGGACAGGCGCATCAGGTCACGAAACGTATCGAACTGCATGAAACCTCCTTTTGATAAGGTGTGTCGCAAACTCAGTGAGAAAAAATATCTCGCAGGACTCGGCGGCGAAGAAGAGAAAACTCTTTGTAGCCTTCCCGGTCGGCATAACGACGGGCCTTTACCGGATCGAGACCGAGCAGCAGCACGTCGCGGAACACCTCGTGGGTCGAACGGCCGGAGGCATGGCTGAGAAAACTCTGCAAGGGCGTGCCGGCATCAAAGAAGACCTTCTCTTCGTCCATCTTTTCCCCCTCGTCATCGAACAGGTGAAGGACGAAGCCGTTCGCTCCCACCAGGTCGTCCACCCCCATTTCGACCGCCAACAAGCCGCCATTGAGAAACGGTTCCACGTCTGTCCCTTCGGCAAGATGCTGCAGGCACTTCGCATGAACAAAACCCCGCCGCCGGGTGCCCAGAGCCTGGAAAAAGTACTCCTCCCCTCCATCCGTCGAGGCATGACAGACAGGACATTCCAGAGCCAGGCGCCGGACAGGACCTGCTGGACCGTCGATCGTCGCGGGGTCTGTAGCCGGGCACTGACTGACAAACCGGTCGGTCCCGTCAAACTGGCCGAGGACGAAACCGGCCAGATCCTTGAACTGGCGATAGGCATTGGTGTATCGGGCATGGGTCAGAACCGGATAGACCCGGCTGGTCAGGTTGGTGGCCAGTCCTTCCACCTTCGGGCTCTTGGCGATATAGGTATCGACGACCTGATAATCGCGCTCCCGAGCGGACCCGGCGAGAAATCTGTCCAAGGGCATGTTGTTGCGCAGGCGCAGGCGGCGATCGATAATACTCGGGAGGAGCCAAAGCCGTTCGACGCTTGCCCCGATTTCGTTCATCGTCCGACGGATGGAGGAGACATTGACCAGGGAGGCACGATCCTTGACCGGCACCAGGATAAGGTCGGCCGCCAGCAGGGCGCTGCAGGTAAAATAATCGAGAATCGGGCGTGTATCGAGGATGAGAATCCCGGAGAGATCCGACCGTGACAAGGCCTGACGGAGAAAATGCGGATCGTCGCCGGGGGGCGTCATGCGGTGGTCGGAGGCCATGAATTCGACCCCGAATTCTCCGATCTGCATCAGTTCACCGGCAGGGGTTCCCTGAAAGAGGTCCGAGACGGAGCGACCGCGATGGCGGCCGATGGCGAACATGTTGTCAACACTGAAATGATTGTCGAAAGAGGCGATGGCCACAGGAAGGTTCTCACGCAAGCCCTTGAGAAAGACAGCCAGATTGGTAGACACGGTCGTCTTGCCCACCCCTCCCTTCTCACTGGCGACGGCGACCACGAAAGGGACCGACTTGCTCATGACACCTCCGTTATAACTGTCCTGTCGCTATTGCGCCTCGCCGATCTGCAACTTTTCCCACCGTTCGTACAAACCGGAGATTTCCTCCTGAAGCTTCTCGAAGCGGCGACTCGCATCCTGCCAGCGTGTCCGGTCCCCGTAGATGTCAGGATCGGCCATGGTCCTCTCCAGCTCTGCCAGATTCGCCTCCTGCTCCTCGATGAAACCTTCCACATCCTGGAGCTCGCGTTGACGCTTTTGCTCGGCACGTCGGACCTGCTTGCGCTCTTGATGCGACTGGATGCGCTCCTGCTTGTCCACGGATTGAGCAGAGGTTTTGGCCTCATGGTGCTCGACCCGCAGCGAGCTGTGGCTGGCATCGCCCTCCTGCCCCTTTTTGCGCAGAAAATCCTCATAGTTTCCGGGATACGATTCGATTCGTCCATGGCCGACTTCGACGACACGCGTTGCCAGATGATCGACGAAATA
>Ga0102925_1001504_pt1 | contig 12920 bp, 10 predicted proteins | sample SalPonR1_A_D1_MG_FD_78216 | JGI IMG/M metagenome (GOLD analysis project Ga0102925, IMG submission 78216) | Salt pond soil microbial communities from South San Francisco under conditions of wetland restoration - Salt Pond MetaG R1_A_D1_MG | ecosystem: Environmental > Aquatic > Marine > Intertidal...
CCCGGGATGTCGTCGTAGTCGTCGTAGGCGTCCGGCAGATGGATGACGCTCTGCTGGATGAAGGGCCGGAAGCCCTCGCGGCTCTCCACGTCACCGGAGGTAGGGCGGAGGAAGAAGTCGCGGCCCCACAGCGCCCGCAGATACATGGTCAGCCGGCGCTGGTTATCGACAAAGAGGACGCCGCGCCGCTCCTTCTGCAGGACGGCCTGGCTGTCCGCCGACTCCAGGGCGAAGTAGGCCTTCATGGCGCCGAAGTCGCGGGCGTGGGCCTCGGCACCCCACATGGCCCAGCGGCGCAGCCCGCCCAGGGTGAGCTTGGAGAAGAGCTCGTCCAGGTGCTCCAGCATGGGCCGCAGGCCGCGGGTGGCCCGGGCGGAGAGCTTGTGGACCAGCTCCAGGTAGTCCTCCACCAGGCCGGCATCGCCGAGGCGGCGGGCGGCCGTGGGCATGCTGTCCATGAGCAGGGCGATCACCGCCCCGCTGACCATGGAGGCGAGCTTCATCGCCGCACTGGCGATGGAGGGGACGACATCCTCGCCCACCTCCCGGGCCACCGCCGGCATGGATTCCAGGTAGGACTCCACGAGGTCGGTGCCCCGGCCCAGTTCGCACAGGGCACGTGCGCCCTCGAGGTAATTGGCCAGACCGCGCGGCGACATGACCCGGGAGGCCTCGGCGTAACTCGCCTCCAGGGTCTCGCTGACATGGCCGCCGGCCTTGTCCAGACACTCCCGATAGTCTTCGAGATTGATACTCATGACCGCTTCCGCCCTGTGACTGTGCGTGAGCTTCCCCTCGTGTCCGGCGCCTTGCGCCGGCCGCGACCGCCTAGAAGTAGGTGCTGACGGCGGCGTCCAGGGTGTCGCGCATGTCCGGGTCGTCGGTGATGGGCCGCACCAGGGACATCATGCAGGCCGACCGGGGATTGATCCCCTTGGCGATGAGGTTGCCGGCGTAGACCAGCAGCCGGGTGGAGATCCCCTCGTCCAGGCCGTGGCCCTTGAGGTTGCGGGCCCGATGGGCGATCTGCACCAGCTTGTCGGCCGCGTCGGGGTCGATGCCGGTCTCGTGGGCCACGATGGCCGACTCGTCCTCGGACTCGGGATAATCGAAGTCCAGGGCGGCGAAGCGCTGCTTGGTGGACTGCTTCAGGTCCTTCATCAGGTTCTGGTAGCCGGGGTTGTAGGAGATCACCAGCTGGAAGTCATCGTGGGCCTTCACCACCTCGCCCTTCTTCTCCAGCGGCAGCTCGCGCCGGTGGTCGGTGAGGGAGTGGATGATGACGGTGGTGTCCTGCCGGGCCTCGACCACCTCGTCCAGGTAGCAGATGGCCCCGATGCGGGCGGCCACGGTGAGCGGGCCGTCCTGCCAGCGGGTGCCCTCGGCATCCAGCAGGTAGCGACCCACCAGGTCGGAGGCGGTCATGTCCTCGTTGCAGGCCACGGTGATGAGCGGCCGGCCCAGCTTCCAGGCCATGTACTCCACGAAGCGCGACTTGCCGCAACCCGTGGGGCCCTTGAGCATCATGGGCATGCGCGCGTCGTAGGCCGCCGTGTAGAGCTGGTCCTCGTCGTGGACGACCCGGTAGAAGGGCTCCTCGGTGATCCGGTACTGCTCGGCGTTGGCGTCGGTCATGGTTCCGGCTCCTTGTGACTCGGCCTGCAATGGGAAGACGGGGGAAAGCCCACCGGCTTTCCGCCGGCCTCCCGGGGCGGTGCCCCGAAAGGCCCCGGGCTACGGAACGGGTCCGGAGCCCGGGGTCAGCGACCCTTACGACATCTTGCCGCGGTAGATCACCATGTTGGCGCCCTGGCTCTGGGCGTAGTTGTCGAAGCCGACCAGGCGCACGTGGTTGTTCGGGTGCTCCTTGTGGCAGGCCTCGGCCTCCGCCAGGATGGCGTCGACGTCGGTCTCGCCGAACAGGGGCAGCTTCCACATGTACCAGTAGTAGCTGAAGGCGTTCTCCGGCTCGGTGTGCTCGATGGCCGGGTTCCAGCCCTGCTTGACGATGTACTCGACCTGCTTGCGGATCTGGTCGTCGGTCATCGGCGGCAGGTAGGAGAAGGTCTCGAACTTCCGGCTGTTCGGGTCGCTGAGGCTCGACTTGTAATCCTGCATCTCGCTCATTTTTCAGTCCTCGAAATCGGTTGTCTCCGGTCGCCAGCGGGGCCGCATCGGCCCCGCACGGGGCGGCCCTTACTTGTGGGAGGAATCGATCTTGTCGACGGTGTCGAACTCGAACTTGATCTCCTTCCACGTCTCCATCGCGATCTTCAGCTCGGGGCTGTGCTTGGCGGCGTTCTGGAGGATCTCCTTGCCTTCCTTCTCGAGCTCGCGACCCTCGTTACGGGCCTGCACGCAGGCCTCGACGGCGACGCGGTTGGCCGCGGCGCCGGCGGCGTTGCCCCAGGGGTGGCCCAGGGTGCCGCCGCCGAACTGCAGGACGGAGTCGTCGCCGAAGATGGAGACCAGCGCCGGCATGTGCCAGACGTGGATACCGCCGGAGGCGACCGGCAGGGCGCCCGGCATGGAGCCCCAGTCCTGGTCGAAGAAGATGCCGCGGCTGCGGTCCTCCTTCACGTAGGAGTCGCGCAGCAGGTCGATCCAGCCGAGGGTGGCGTCGCGGTCGCCCTCGAGCTTGCCCACCACGGTGCCGGTGTGGAGGTGGTCACCACCGGAGAGCCGCAGGATCTTGGTCAGCACGCGGAAGTGGATGCCGTGCTTGGGACTGCGGTCGAGCACCGCGTGCATGGCGCGGTGGATGTGGAGCAGGAGGCCGTTGTCACGGCACCACTGCGCCAGACCGGTGTTGGCCGTGAAGCCGCCGGTGATGTAGTCGTGCATGATGATGGGCGCGCCAATCTCCTTGGCGAACTCGGCACGCTTGTACATCTCTTCCGGGGTCGGCGCGGTCACGTTGAGATAGTGACCCTTGCGCTCGCCGGTCTCGGCCTCGGCCTTGTCGATGGCCTCCTTCACGAAGAGGAAGCGATCGCGCCAGCGCATGAAGGGCTGGGAGTTGACGTTCTCGTCGTCCTTGGTGAAGTCGAGACCGCCACGCAGGCCCTCGTAGCAGGCCCGGCCGTAGTTCTTGGCGGAGAGGCCGAGCTTGGGCTTGATGGTGCAACCGAGCATGGGCCGGCCGTACTTGTCCATCTTGTCGCGCTCGACCTGGATGCCGTGCGGCGGGCCGTTGCAGGTGGTGACGAAGGCCAGCGGGACGCGCACGTCCTCCAGGCGCAGGGCGCGGACGGCCTTGAAGCCGAACACGTTGCCCACCAGGGAGGTGAAGACGTTGACCACGGAGCCCTCTTCGAAGAGGTCCAGCGGGTAGGCGATGAAGGCGTAGAACGCCTCGTCGTCACCGGGGACGTCCTCGACCTTGTAGGCGCGGCCCTTGTAGTGGTCCAGGTCGGTGAGGAGGTCGGTCCAGACGGTGGTCCAGGTACCGGTGGAGCTCTCGGCGGCCACCGCGGCGGCGGCCTCCTCGCGCGGGACGCCTTCCTGCGGCGTCACCTTGAAGACGGCGAGGAAATCGCTCTCCTTGATGGCGTAGTCGGGCTCCCAGTAGGTCTCGCGGTAATCCTTGACTCCCGCCTCGTACTTTTTGGCCATGGCTTGGTCGTCCTCCGTTGCTTGGCTGGACACGCGGGCCGGGCCCGCGCGAGGGGTTCCGTGGTCGACGGCACCGTCGATCCGGATGGTCAAGACTTTATCGGAGTTGCCCTATCAGGAGAACTCAATAATAATGATTGGACGGATAAGGTATACCTTATAGGAGGTTGCGTGCGCCGAATCACCTTCCGCCAGCTTCGGGTCTTCGAGGCGGTGGCCCGCCACCTCTCCTTCACCCGGGCGGCCAGCGAACTCCATCTCACCCAGCCGGCGGCCTCCATGCAGGTGAAGCAACTGGAGGAGTCCGCCGGGCTGCCGCTGTTCGAGCAGCTCGGCCGGCGCATCCACCTCACCGAGGCGGGGCGACTGATGCTCGATCATGCCCGTGCCATCGAGGAGCAGATGGACGACCTGGCCGCGGGGCTGGAGGCGCTGGGCGGGGTCCAGTCCGGCCTCCTGGACGTGGCGGTGGCGTCCACCGCGAACTATTTCGCCACCCGCCTCCTGGCGGAGTTCAACAAGCGCTTCGACGGGATCACCGTCCGGCTGGAGGTGACCAACCGCGCCGGCCTGCTCAACCAGCTCGCCGAGAACACGCGCGACATGGTCATCATGGGCCAGCCGCCCGAGGGGAGCGGTCTGGTGGCGGAGGCCTTCATGGAGAACCCGCTGGTGGTGATCGCGCCGCCGAGCCACCCGCTTGCGGGCCAGGGCCCCCTGCCCTTCGAGCGGTTGCGCGACGAGACCTTCGTCATCCGTGAGCAGGGCTCGGGGACCCGGATCGCCATGGAGCGCTACTTCGCCCGCCACGGGCTGGCGCTGCGCACCGGTGTGGAGATGTCCTCCAACGAGGCCATCAAGCAGGCGGTGGAGGCAGGCCTCGGGCTCGGGATCGTCTCCATCCACACCCTGGTCCTGGAACGGGAGGCGGGCCGCCTGACCGTCCTGGACGTGGAGGACTTTCCCATCCTGCGCCACTGGTATCTGGTCTACCGCGAGGGGAAGCGCCTCTCCCCGGCCGCCGCGGCCTTCCGGGAATTCCTGCTGGAAGAGGCGCCGGACCTCATCGAGTCGGCCTACTCGCCGGTCCGGACCGAGAGCGGCAGCAGGTAGTAGGTCGCGGCCAGGACCGCCCCGCCGAAGAGGAGGACCAGTGGCACCCGCCAGCCGGCCGGGGCCAGCTGGGCGATGACCACGGCCCCGGTAAAGGCCACGGCCGCGACCCCGCCGTAGCGCGAGAGCGGCGGCGAGATGGGCCTGCCACAGTGGCGGCAGTGATAGGCCTCGGCCCGGCTCATGCCGCGACCGAAAAGGAGGTCCATCGGGCCCACCCGGCCATGGCAGTGCGGGCACCGCCGGGGCAGACGTCGGAGCTGGTGGGCGATCCCGTTACGGATCCCGGAAAATCGCATAGTCGCAGTCCCGTGCTCGGGCCCCGGTTTTCTTCTCGGCCCGCTGATCTTCCCTCCTCTGATGGCGCCCACGCTACCACGGGCCCACCAACGCAACGACCCCCGGCTCCCGCAGGGGGAACCGGGGGTCGACGCCCGGGCCACATGGGCCCGGGAGGGACGGATAGGCCCTTACTTGACGCGCGGGTCCAGCTCGCCGGAGTCGTAGCGGTCCACCATGTGGATCAGACGGGTCGGCTTGATCTTGGAGCCGTGGCCGGCGGAGCCGAAGGCCTCGTAGCGGGCCTTGCAGACCTCCTTCATGGCGGCGGTGGACTCCTTCAGGAACTTCCGCGGATCGAAGTTATCCTTGTTCTCCGCCAGGTGCTTGCGCACCGCGCCGGTGGAGGCCAGGCGCAGGTCGGTGTCGACGTTGACCTTGCGCACGCCGTGCTTGATGCCCTCCTGGATCTCCTTGACCGGGACGCCGTAGGTCTCGGGCATCTCGCCGCCGTACTCGTTGATGATGTCGAGCCACTCCTGCGGGACGGAGGAGGAGCCGTGCATGACCAGGTGGGTATCCGGGATCCGCTCGTGGATCTCCTTGACCCGCTGGATGGCCAGGATGTCGCCCGTCGGCGGCCGGGTGAACTTGTAGGCGCCGTGGCTGGTGCCGATGGCGATGGCCAGGGCATCCGCGCCGGTCTGCTTGACGAAGTCGGCGGCCTCTTCCGGATCGGTGAGCAGCTGGTCGTGGGAGAGGGTGCCCTCGGCGCCGGAGCCGTCCTCTTCACCGGCCTGGCCGGTCTCCAGCGAGCCCAGGCAGCCCAGCTCGCCCTCGACGGAGACGCCGACCGAGTGGGCCATCTCGACCACCTTGCGGGTGACCTCGACGTTGTACTCGTAGGTGGACGGGGTCTTCATGTCGGGCATGAGGGAGCCGTCCATCATCACGGAGGAGAAGCCGGACTGGATGGAACGCAGGCAGACGCCGGGCTCCGAGCCGTGGTCCTGGTGCATCACCACGGGGACGTCGGGATACTCCTCCAGGGCCGCCTCGATGAGGTGGCGCAGGAAGGGCTCGCCGGCGTACTTCCGGGCGCCGGCGGAGCCCTGCATGATCACCGGGCTGTCCACCTCGTGGGCGGCCTGCATGATGGCCTGGATCTGTTCCAGGTTATTGACGTTGAAGGCTGGCAGGCCGAAGTCGTGCTCGGCCGCATAGTCCAGCAGCTCGCGAAGGGAAATCAGGGCCATGTTGGACCTCCTTGGGCGTTATTGCGATCGAAACGAGTCTGGTGACCGGCGCCGGGCCGATCAACCGATAGTCGACGGGGTCATGCCGAGCCCTCGGCGGGCGGCTCGTGCTCCCCGACCTTGATGATCTTCATGACGTTGGTGCCGCCGTGGATCCCCATCCGGTCGCCCTTGGTGAGGATCACGTGGTCACCCTCGCGGACGGCGCCGCGGCGGAGAAGCTCCTCCACGGCCTCGCGATTGACCTGTTCGGCCTCGCCGCCGGTGGGCTTGAAGCTCACCGGGTAGACGCCCCGGTAAAGGGTGACCTTTCTACGTGTACGCACGTGCGGGGTCAAGGCGTAGATCGGGATGCCGGAGCTGATGCGCGACATCCACAGCGGGGTGGAGCCCGACTCGGTGAGCGAGGCGATGGCCGCCACCCGCAGGTGGTTGGCGGCGTACATCGTCGACATGGCGATGGCCTCGTCGATCCGGGTGAACTCGGTATCCAGCCGATGCTCGGAGTGGGTCATCCGCCGCTGCTTCTCGGCCTCCTGGGCGATGCGGCCCATGGTGGCGATGACCTTGTCCGGATAGTTCCCGGTGGCAGTCTCGGCGGAGAGCATCACCGCGTCGGTGCCGTCGAAGACGGCGTTGGCGACGTCGAAGACCTCGGCCCGGGTCGGCATGGGCTGGGTGATCATGGTCTCCATCATCTGGGTCGCCGTGATCACCGCCCGGTTGCGCGTCCGCGCCTTCTTGATGAGGTCCTTCTGCACCGGCGGCAGGGCGGCATCGCCGATCTCCACGCCGAGGTCACCCCGGGCGATCATGATGGAATCGGTGGCCTCGATGATCTCGTCGATGGCGTCCAGCGCCTCGGCCCGCTCGATCTTGGCGACGATGCCGGTCTGGGTGGCGCCGGCGGCCTCCATGAGCTGCCGGGCCTCGTCGATGTCCGCCGCGGAACGCGGGAAGGAGACGGCCAGGTAGTCGGCCTCGAAGGAGGCGGCCAGGCGGATGTCCTGGCGGTCCTTCTCGGTCAGCGTGGGCGCCGAGAGACCGCCGCCCTGGCGGTTGATCCCCTTGCGGTCCGAGAGGGCCCCGCCGACCACCACCTTGCAGTGGATCCGGCGACCCTCCACCTCTTCGACCCAGAGGACGATGCGGCCGTCGTCCAGCAGCAGGGTATCGCCGCGGCTGACGTCATCGGGCAGCGCCTTGTAGCCGATGCTCACCGACTCGCGGGTACCGGCGTGCTCTTCGAGGTCGGCATCGAGGGTGAAGCGGGTCCCCTCTTCCAGCTCGATGGGGCCGTCCGCGAAGCACTCGATACGGATCTTCGGACCCTGGAGATCGGCGAGGACGCCGACCTGCCGGCCGTGGGCGCGGGCACGATTGCGCACCCGCTCCACCCGTTCGCGGTGCTCGTCGGGTTCACCGTGGGAGAAGTTGATCCGGACCAGGTCGACCCCGGCCTCGATGATCCGGTCGATCATCTTGGGGTCGTCCGTGGCCGGACCCAGTGTGGCTACGATCTTGGTTCGTCTGGGCATACGCATGCGTGGTCTTCGGGCGAACCCGGACCCTTACGCCTCCTTTGCGCGATCCTCGAGGATGGCCACGGCCGGCAGGGTCTTGCCCTCCAGGAATTCCAGGAAGGCCCCGCCACCAGTGGAGATGTAGGAGACGCCGTCTTCGACGCCGTACTTGGCCACCGCCGCGAGGGTGTCCCCGCCGCCGGCGATGGAGAAGGCGTCCGACGCGGCGATGGCCTTGGCCATGGCCTCGGTCCCCTTGCCGAACTGGTCGAACTCGAAGACCCCGACCGGCCCGTTCCAGACGATGGTCCCGGCATCCTTGAGCATGCCGTCGAAGCGGCCGGCGGTCTCGGGGCCGACGTCGAAGATCATGTCGTCATCGGCAACGCCGTCCACCGGCTTCACCTCGGCGGGGGTGTTCTCGGAGAACTCCTTGCCCACGGTGACATCGCTGGGGATCGGGATCTCGCCGCCGGCGGCCTTGGCCTGGTCCATGAGGCGCTTGGCCTCGCTCACCAGGTCCTCCTCGTACAGGCTCTTGCCGATGTTGTAGCCGGCGGCCTTGATGAAGGTGTTGGCGATGCCGCCGCCGACGATGAGCTGGTCCACCTTGGTGGAGAGCTGCTCCAGGACGGTGAGCTTGGAGGAGACCTTGGAACCGGCGACGATGGCCACCATGGGCCGGCGCGGGTTCTCCAGGGCGGCGGCCAGGGAGTCCAGCTCGCGGCCGAGGAGCGGGCCGGCGCAGGCCACGGGGGCGAACTTCGCCACGCCGTGGGTGGAGGCCTGGGCACGGTGGGCGGTACCGAAGGCGTCCATCACGAAGACATCGCACAGGGCGGCGTACTTCTTCGCCAGCGCCTCGTCGTCCTTCTTCTCGCCCTTGTTGTAGCGGACGTTCTCCAGCAGGACCACCTCGCCCTCACCGACCTGCGGCTCGTTCTCCAGGTAGTCGGGGATGACGCGGACCGTCTCGCCCAGCAGGCCCGAGAGATGCTCGGCCACCGGCTGGATGGAGTTCTCCTGGTCCGGCACGCCCTCCTCCGGGCGGCCCAGGTGGGACATGAGCATCACCCGGGCGCCGGCATCCTTGGCGTGGCGAATGGTCTCCAGGGAGGCGCGGATGCGGGTGTCATCCCCCACCTTGCCGTCCTTGATCGGCACGTTCAGGTCCTCGCGGATGAGCACGCGCTTGCCGGCGAGGTCGAGATCGGTCATACGGATGGTGGCCATGCTAGTAACCTCCTCAATCAGAAAATTCGGGAGCCATTGGCGGGGGCCGCGCACGGCGACCCCGGCCGATACCCCCCGCGGGGGCGGGGCGATCCCGCGGGATCGCCCCCGGCACGCGCCCTACTTGCTGGCGGCGTGCTCGGCCATGCGGAGCATGTTGCAGGTGTAGCCGTACTCGTTGTCGTACCAGGCGACGACCTTCACGAAGGTGGGGTCGAGCTGGATGCCGGCACCGGCGTCGAAGACCGACGGCGCGGTGGCACCGCGGAAGTCGGTGGAGACCACCTTGTCGTCGGTGTACGCCAGCACGCCCTTGAGCTCACCCTGGGAGGCCTCCTTCATGGCCTGGCAGACGGCGTCGTAGTCGGCGTCCTTCTCCAGCTCGGCGGTGAGGTCCACCACGGAGACGTCGGAGGTCGGCACGCGGAAGGCCATGCCGGTGAGCTTGCCGTTGAGGTCGGAGAGGACCTTGCCCACCGCCTTGGCGGCACCGGTGGAGGACGGGATGATGTTCTCCAGGATGCCGCGGCCGCCGCGCCAGTCCTTCTGGGACGGGCCATCGACGGTCTTCTGGGTGGCGGTGGCGGCGTGCACGGTGGTCATCAGGCCGCGCTTGATGCCGAACTTGTCGTGCAGGACCTTGGCCACCGGCGCCAGGGCATTGGTGGTGCAGGAGGCGGCGGAGATCATGGTCTGGCCGCTGTAGTCGGTGTGGTTCACGCCGTAGACGAACATGGGGGTGTCGTCCTTGGAGGGCGCGGACATCACGACCTTCTTGGCGCCGGCGTCCAGGTGCTTCTGGGCGGTCTCGGCGGTGAGGAAGAGGCCGGTGGACTCGATCACCAGATCGGCGCCGATGTCGCCCCACTTCAGGGCGGCCGGATCCTTCTCGGCGGTCAGGCGGATCTTCTTGCCGTCGACCACGAGGTTGTCGCCCTCGACGGAGACCTCGCCGCCGAAGCGGCCGTGGACGGAGTCGTAGCGCAGCATGTACGCCAGATAGTCCGGCTCCAGCAGGTCGTTGACGCCGACCACCTCGAGGTTCGGGAAGTCCTGCGCGATGGCGCGGAAGACCATGCGGCCGATGCGGCCGAAGCCGTTGATACCAACCTTGATCGTCATAGTTCTCTACTCCTGATGCTGAAGTTTTGCTGGAAATCGGCTCGCCCCGGCGCCCGTTCGTTCGGGCGCCGGGGCAAGGAGGCGGCCCTCAGGCCAGCACGGACTTCACGGCCTCGACGACCTTCGGCGTGGTCAGGCCGAAGTACTCGTAGAGGTCGCCGCCGGGGGCGGACTCGCCGAAGGTGTCGATGCCCACCGCCTTGCCGTCCAGGCCGATGTAGCGCGCCCAGTAGTCGGTCACGCCGGCCTCCACGGAGACGCGGTTGCGGCAGCTCGACGGCAGGACCTTCTCGCGGTAGGCGGCGTCCTGGGCCTCGAAGCGCTCCACGCAGGGCATGGAGACCACGCGCACCTTGCGGTCGGAGAGCTCCTCGGCGGCGTTCATGGCGATCTCCACCTCGGAGCCGGTGGCGATGATGATCGCCTCGGGGTCGCCGTCACAGTCGCGCAGGATGTACCCGCCGCGCTGGATGTCGCCCATCTGCTGGCTGTCCCGCGGCATGTGCGGCAGGCCCTGGCGGGAGAGCGCCAGCGCGGAGGGGCCGTCGTTGCGCTCGATGCTGCAGCGCCAGGCGACGGCGGTCTCCACGGCGTCGGCCGGCCGCCACAGGTCCAGGTTCGGGATGTGGCGCAGGCTGGCGTGGTGCTCCACCGGCTGGTGGGTGGGGCCGTCCTCGCCCAGACCGATGGAGTCGTGAGTGAAGACGTAGATGACCTTCTGCTTCATGAGCGCCGACATGCGCACGCCGTTGCGGGCGTAGTCGGAGAACATCATGAAGGTGCCGCCGAAGGGCACGAAGCCGCCGTGCAGGGCAACGCCGTTCATGATGGCGGCCATGCCGAACTCGCGGACGCCGTAGTGGATGTAGTTGCCATCCGCCACGGTGGCCGTGATGTCCTTGCAGCCCTTCCAGTCGGTGTTATTGGAGCCGGTGAGGTCGGCGGAGCCGCCCAGGAATTCGGGCAGGGTCTCGGCGTAGCCGGTGATGGCCGCCTGGGAGGCCTTGCGGGTAGCGACCTTCTCGCCCTTCTCGGCGACCTGGTTGATGAAGTCCTCGGCCTTCTTCGCCCAGTCGGCCGGCAGGTCACCCTTCAGGACGCGGCGCTCGAACTCGGCGGCCAGCTCCGGGTTGGCCTTGCGGTAGGCCTCGAACTTCTCCTCCCAGTGCTTGCGCGCCTCGGCCCCCTTGGCCTTGGCGTCCCAGCCGCTGTAGATGTCGTCCGGGATCTCGAAGGGACCGTGCTCCCAGCCGATGTTCTTGCGGGTCTCGGCGATCTCGTCGTCGCCCAGCGGGGCGCCGTGGCAGTCGTGGCTGCCGCACATGTTGGGCGCGCCGAAGCCGATGACGGTCTTGGTGCAGATGAGGGTCGGCTTGTCGTTCACCGAGCGGGCCTCACCGATGGCCTTCTTGATGGCCTCGGCGTCGTGGCCGTCCACGCCACGGATGACGTGCCAGCCGTAGGCCTCGAAGCGGCCCGGGGTGTCATCGGTGAACCAGCCCTCGACATGGCCGTCGATGGAGATGCCGTTGTCGTCCCAGAAGGCGACCAGCTTGCCCAGGCCCCAGGTACCGGCCAGGGCACACGCCTCGTGGGAGACGCCCTCCATGAGGCAGCCGTCACCCAGGAAGCAGTAGGTGTAGTGGTCGACGATGTGGTGCTCGGGGGTGTTGAACTGCCCGCCGAGGGTCTTCTCCGCCAGCGCCATGCCCACGGCATTGGAGATGCCCTGGCCCAGCGGCCCGGTGGTCGTCTCGATGCCGGCGGTGTAGCCCACCTCGGGGTGGCCCGGGGTCTGGGAGTGGAGCTGGCGGAACTTCTTGATCTCCTCCATGGGCAGGTCGTAGCCCGTGAGGTGGAGGAGGGAGTAGATCAGCATGGAGCCGTGACCATTGGAGAGGACGAAACGGTCACGGTCGGCCCAGGACGGATTGGCCGGGTCGTGGTCCATGAAGTCGTTCCAGAGGACCTCGGCGATGTCGGCCATCCCCATGGGAGCGCCGGGATGGCCCGACTTGGCCTTCTGCACCGCGTCCATGGAGAGGGCGCGGACGGCGTTGGCTAGATCTCTGCGGGTCGGCATGTGGCTTCTCCTGCAAGCTTGGTCAAAGGGGTCACATCACGCGGGCGCCCTGCTCGAGGCGGCTTCCACGACTTCACCCAACCACTTGAACCAGTTAATGAATTCGGAACCGGGCGCCGTACCGGACAGGCGCCCCCTGGGGATTTTTGAGCCGGCAATTCTCCCCTATTGGCGCGGTGATGGCAATAAAGGGTCGCGCGCCCGTGTCAGCGCCCTTCCGGCGGCTTCACCCCCGCCTGGATCAGCGCCCGCCGCAATGCCGCCGCCGCGGGCTCGGCCTGCTCCAGGATGGTCTCGATGCGGTGAAAGTGGAGCAGGCGGACGCCGCTGACATCCGGCCGGATCAGGATGTCCGGCTCGGCGGCCCGCATGCGGGCGGCGATCAGGGCCTGCTGCATGACCTCGAAGGACTTGAACAGCAGATCGCTCCAGCCCACCTCGTCACCCGCCGCCTCGCGACTGCCGGAGACGTCCACCGCCACCACCACGTCGTACCGTCCCTGCAGCCGGTCGTAGGGCAGCGGATCGGAGGTGCCGCCGTCGATGAGCAGGCGGCCGTCCCGGCGCACCGGGGGGAAGAGTCCGGGTACCGCCATGCTGGCCCCCACCGCCTCGAACAGGTCCCCCTCGTCCAGGAATACCGTCTCGCCGGTGGCGTAGTCGGTGGCCACGATCTCCAGCGGGATGGTGAGGTCG
>Ga0102925_1001506_pt1 | contig 12911 bp, 7 predicted proteins | sample SalPonR1_A_D1_MG_FD_78216 | JGI IMG/M metagenome (GOLD analysis project Ga0102925, IMG submission 78216) | Salt pond soil microbial communities from South San Francisco under conditions of wetland restoration - Salt Pond MetaG R1_A_D1_MG | ecosystem: Environmental > Aquatic > Marine > Intertidal...
GTACATTAACCGCTCTTCATCATGGCTTTCCATATATCCCACCAGGTGAGGCACAGACCAGCCGCGATTTTTGTAGGATATACCTTCTAAATTAGAAGAAAAACCCATTGCAGCTTCGCTATATTGGTTATTCATATTTCCCCAAAGAAACATGCCAAGTTCTGCCAGTACTTTTTCTTCGGCGTTATCGGCAAGGTGTTCTAAAATAACATATGCGTCAGGGTTTACATCCCAGATTTTCAGCGCCATGCGTTCCAGAATATCTATCCTCGACTGATCATAAGTCCATCCATCCCCCGGAGTATTGGTAAACCCCTTGGTAAAATCAAACCTGAACCCGTCAATTTTATACTTCTCCAACCAAAACCTGTTCACCGAATCAACAAATGCCTGGGTATACAAACTTTCATGATTAAAATCAAACCCCCACGAATAGGTTGGGTTGGGCGATTGCGTATTATACCAGGGATTTTCTGCCGTAGGCTGTCCATAATCTCCGGCTTCGCTATCAAAATACATTCGAACCAAAGGAGATTGTCCATACGAATGATTTAAAACCATGTCGATGATTACAGCTATGCCACGACCGTGACAAGAATCAACAAATGCTTTCAAATCTTCCTTAGGTCCGTAATATTTGTCGGGAGCAAAATAAAAGCTCGGATTGTATCCCCAGCTTTCATTCCCTTCAAATTCATTGACCGGCATTAGTTCAATGGCATTAATCCCTAAGCTGTCCAGGTAGTCCAGCGTGTCGATAAGTGTTTTATAATCGTGTGCTTCGAGAAAATCACGCACAAGTAATTCATAAATAACTAAATTTTCTTTGGGCGGTTTCTCATAACCGGTATTTACCCATTGATAATCGTTTTGTGCTGGCTGTAGTACAGAAGCGATATGTGTAGTTTTCGCTGCCGGATATTCAATTAAATCCGGATAGGTTGACGATGGAATATATTGATCATTCGGATCGCTGATTTTTTCAGTATAGGGATCGGCAATTTTTAATTCCCCGTCAATATAATACTGATATATATATTCCTGCTGTGGTATAAGGTTTCCAATACCCAACCAGTAGTATTCACCATCGGGGGTAACATTCATCATAAAATCTTCCTTAATTCGCCAGTCGGAAAAATCTCCAATAACAAAAACGAACTCTTTATAGGGTGCAAACAATACCAGACCCACAGAATCATCAGCTAAATAATTAATCCCTTTTTTCCACCCCTCGGGCAATTCAGCAACATTATTATCGCCGCGAGCAAAATAGTAAACCGAGTCATACACCATTTCTACGCTATCTTCGGCAGCTACCCTTATTTTATGTAATCCCTCGTTGTTTTCAATATGGTCATATTGAATGGAAGTACCCGCAACCTTATCAATCAGGACATCATCAATCCACAAAATCATCGAATCCGATTCGTTCGAGGAAGCGGATATATTCACAGCATCTCCGGGAAGGATAATTTTATCATTGGCCGGAGAACTGATATTAATACTTAAGCCGGGGGGATATACATCTGCATAAATATCTCCACCATCAGCTTCCCGGGCTATTTTAGTACCCCCGGAATTCCTAAACACAAAAGCCAGCTTAAATATTTCCTCACCTTCAGCTATCCCGTAAAATTCGTTGATACTTGGTGTAATTTCCAATTTATAGTAGTTGGTTGACACCTTTGTAAGCCTCGCTTTTTCAGTATCACTTGTCCAATTAGCAATAACATGTTGCCAATCAGTAGGGTCAGAACTGATTTCGGTAATTAACCCGGTATGGGCATAAATATCACCATCATAATTCATCAATTCCTGATTTCCTTGTGTAGCGTCAAAATAAACGGTTACAGCATTATCTGCCGTCGGGAATTCAGGATCGGTTGTAACTACCTGAGAAAAAGCTAACACCCTTGATAAAAGAATAATAAACAGTACAAAAACCCCTTTTTTTATTATCATATCCGCCTTATTTAAAAATAGATTAATCATTATGTATTAAAATGATGGCCTGCGTTGAATTTAAATCAACATTTACCAACCCTTTTTCTGCGTGATAAACTTCACCGTTATGCAAAGCATTAACAAAACCACCCTTCTTTCTAACAGGAATAGAAAGCGATTGTTTGATATCAGATTTATTAAAAGCCACAATAATCTCACTTGAATCATTATAACGGCTATATGCGAGCGTTCGGTTTGTATCATCAACTAAAACAAAATCAATATCACCATAAACCAATACCGGGTTACTTTTTCTAATCTTAATTAATTTTTTATAGAAATTTAACAAAGAGGTATCCTGTTTTACTTCATCCTTTTTTCTGGGTTTATTAAAAGGATGCTTTGTTTCATCTTCATAATCAATATCGGTCCATACCATAGGTTTTCTGGTACAGGGATCATCAGCTCCCCACATACCAACCTCATCACCGTACCAAATATGTGGAGCCCCAATGTAAGTATACTGATGAATTAACAACATTTTCTGAACCTTACGTGTTCGTAAGCCGGGTTTATCAATTTTATACTCAGCATTTTCCCAGGGTTTTGTTTTGTATTTATACCTTCCGTTATTATACAATGAGGTGGATGTTCTGGGTGCATCATGACTTGCCGTAAGGTTCATCATAGCCTGCAGGTGGTCCATACTAATCTGCTCAAATTCCTTTTTTAATGATTTTACTAACTCGCTGGGCTGCAAAGGTTCAGGAGCATCAGCAAAAAACTGCCTGGCAGGGCGGTACCAATGGTAATGCATTACCGCGTCAAACATATCACCCTGCAGGTAATAATGAGGCAATAACAGCTCATCGGGCCAGGATTTCCACCAAATTTCTCCTACCAAATAAGCCTCAGGATTAACTTTCTTTACAACTTCCCGATATTCGCGCCAGAATCCTACGGGAACTTTCTCTGCAACATCCAACCGGTAACCGTCTACTCCGTCCGATGGATCCCCATCACCGTCGGGGTCAAGCCACCGTTTGGTAATATTAAAAATATGTTGTTTTACCGATTCACTGTGTAAATTACCCTTTAAAGGAATATCTTCATGTGTTCCTATAATATCCTTTTTTATTTCGGGCATAATCTGAACGCCTGCCCATCCGCTATATTTAAATTCATTCTCTTCGGTATCCGGATCATCGAAGCTTTCTATTTCGTACCAGTCGGCAAATTCTGAATCTCTTCCATTTTCCAGCACATCTTTAAATGCCCAAAATTCTTTCCCGGTATGATTCCACGAGTAATCCAAAATAACTTTAATTCCTCTGTTATGACACTCTTCGATTACTTTTAAAAACAATTTATCGGCATGAGTCCATTTCCAGGTTGTAGGATCGACAGGGTTCTCCCTGTCCATTATTTCAATATCTTCTTTAGGATTAGGCCCAAAATTTCTATCAATATGCCGCCAATGCCGGGGATCATATTTATGTAAGGAGGGAGAATCATTTAAAGGATTAAAGTAAATAGCTGTTATACCTAATGATTTTAGATAATCTAACTCATCCAACACCCCTTGCAAATCACCGCCATAACGCCGCAGTTGCAGGTTATTCCATTTATCAGGCAATGGTGATTGTTTGAAATATTCATCGGGTTGATACCAATCGCTGTTCCAAGCCGTAACTTTCCAGTTTCCCGGGATACTATCAGGATATGTTCCTTTTATATCTTCTGCTGTTGGGTCGTTGGTTGTATCCCCATTTCGAAACCGTTCGACAAAGATCTGATACCAAATGGCTTCTTTACTCCATTCAGGAACATTACTGATATCGTTATCAAGATTTGGGATCGTCTTATTGCTTTGATTACACGATAAGAATACACCTGCAACAAAAATCAAACTGAAAATAAATTTATTTTTCATCGGCAATGATTGTAGGATAACAATAGCCCGCTTTTGGCGGGCTATTGTTTATAATTAATAACCAATTAAAAATTTTCAATAATTGAACCCGCACCTGTTCGGAAATTGAGTTCAACAGTATTAGAACCTGCATTCACAGTTACTCTTTCCTGATCGTTTCCGTTACCTCTGAATTCGATAGTGTTATTTAGCACCATAAATTCAGACTGCCACCAATCGGTAAAGTATGAATGCCATGCATACATCCTGATATCATCGGCGGCCAAATCTTTGGTAATGGTAATCACTTCATTGGCATTATCTACCGTAAATTTAGCATCAGGGTCTGCAGTATCCCAGCTACTAACCGTATTTCCAATTAAATAAACTTCGGGTTCGGCAACTGATATTTTATTATTTTCTAAATCTACAACAATCATGTAGTATCCCTCAGTACCAGGCACAGGAAGATTAGAACCACCAATGGTATATTCTCCATTCCCGAGATCGGTATCGTAACCAAAGTCATTGCCCCAATCTTGTTCAGGAGCAATTTTAAAACTACCTGAAGCATTCATCCACACAATTTTCCAGAACAATTCGGGGTGGCTATGTACAGGAACCATTGGAAGATTTGTATTAGCCCAGTCCCAGTCTCCAACACCATCACCAATCATATATAGTTCGGTAGGTAAGGTTGGTATTTCAGTAAGAGTATATATACCTTGTTTTAAATCGACTTTGATTTCATAGGTTTTATCACCACCATCAAAGGGTATATTTCCATTAACACCTTTGGGTCCGATAATTCCTGTATTACCTTCTTCCAGTATATTTCCCCATTCAAGGTCACCCCAATCCTGTTGACCGATAAATTTAAATACCGCGCCATCCTGTAATTGCTTTTCAATGGTAAATATGCCTTCGTCAACACGGGTAAATGCAGCAGCATTTAATGCATCCCACACTCCGTCGGTAGCATTGTATTCACCTACCAGATAAAGATTAGGATAATCATAGGTATAGGTCTCAGCTCCGGAGATATGTTCAGTAATATTTAAGGTACTGGTTAAATAATCGGCTTCAATTCTATACCATCCTGTAGCACCGGTAAATAAGAAGTTCTTTTCTTCATCATTGGCTACATCTACATTATCGCTATGATTAATCAGACTCTCCGAATTGTAGGTATTGTCATCTGTATTTTGTGCTTTCAGAAATCTGAATTTCATTCCATTTTCTAAATACGCATATTTAACAAAGGCATCACCATCTTTAACCATGGCTAATGAGGTATCAGCACCCCAACCTACAGCGGTTGCATCTCCAAACAAATATAGTTCATCCGGAACAGCTATATCTTTGTAAGTTGTAACGGAAAAAGGGTGTACATCTGAATATACTGACTCTAAATCAGGATGAACAGAAGCTTTAACTCTTAACTCTAATTCAAAAGTATCCAGCGGAGCATATCCATTTTCCAACAATTTAGCATTCAACATTCCAACCGAAATTACAATACTGGTATCAGATGTTGTGCCTGGAGCAATTTCAAATAATGAAGCAAAGTCATTGCCCTGTTCATCCATTTGAATAGTATAATGCGTTACAAGTCCCTGCCCTTCATATAATACAGCAGGTTCCCAGGCTAAGGTATCCCATGCTATACTTTCGTTTTGTTTTAAAAGTACAGCATTATGATTATCTATGGTATCAATCAAAACCGGTCCTGCATTATCAAAATCAAGAGGTGCAGGAGGATTGTCGATATCATCCTCAGCACAAGAATAAATAAATGCAGCCATTATGATGATTAATAAATACTTAATTTTATTCATTGTTTTATTTTTTTTAATTTTTAATTAGTTCGTAGGTAAGCCTTTCAGGATTACTCAAATCCAGATACACGGTATAATTACCTGTTTCAGGTACCGCAATATTTTTGCCACCCTCTTCAAGAATTCCATCACCTTCATCATCTCCAAGGTTAAGATCCCAGGCGTTATTCGCTCTAAATTTAATCCCGGTATCAGCAAGATCACCACTTTGGGTAAGATCTAATGTTACTTTTAACTTACCGGCTTCAATATCATATGTTAAGTCGGTATCGCTATCCCAACCACCAGGAGTAGATGATCCAATAAGTCCCCAGTTTCGCAGTTCGGTACTTATTGTTTCTGCAAGGGTATCAACGACCATCCAATACATTCCTGAATCAACATTGGTTAAAACAGGTCCATCAACAGCAATGGTTCCCGCAGACGCACCAGCACCCCAATAGGTATCAGGATTTTTATTTAACAGGTATTCACCATTTTCCGTCAAATAAATATAACCCACATATTCTTCGTCTTCATTTATTGAATATAGGGTAGGTGCAGAACTAAAGTCCCAATCAATAAGCTGGTGAGTTCCGGTTACATATAATTTAGGTTTCCCTGCATCATAGGGCGTTATATAAAAGGGAATAACATCAGAATAGAGGGTACTAACATACTCAGAAACTTCTGCTTTTACACGAATTTCTACATTCGCTTCCACTAAAGGAGGATAATAATTATCGCCCATATTAAACATCTTCGTGTTAACTTCTTCAACTAAAACAGACAGTTCAGTATTACTCGCTGCATTAAATTCGAATGCATTTTCAAACTCATTTCCTGCTTTATCAATCTGAACAGTATATTTAGTAGCTAAGGTCTGACCATAGTCGGCTTCCGTCCATACCAGATCAACCCATTTTGCTTTAAGAGAGTCAACATCGGTGGTGTCTTTAACTAAAACGAATTCTTCGTCAGCTGATATTCCGGAAAGAACAGGAGCCACAAAGTTATTTTCATCGATTTTAGTTAAATCATCATCTTTTTCGCAAGCCGTAAAGGCCATTGCAAAAATTAAGATAAGCGTTATATACTTAAAAATTTTCATAATTTATATCATTTAAATGATTAATAACCCGTGTTTTGATCCAAATTAGGATTTGCACTTAAATCAGATGCCGGTATAGGGAAAAGTTTGTATTTATCATCTGTTGCTGTTCCTTCTTTAACTTTCCCTTTCCATGGCCATAGATAGTCATCCCCGGTAAATTTACCAAAACGGATTAAATCTGTTCTTCGGTGTGCTTCCCAGTATAACTCTCTTGCACGTTCATCGAGGATAAAATCGAGGGTAAGCTGATTAATGGAGATATCTCCGGAATCATCTCCATAAGCTCTGCCTCTTAGGTCATTGATATATATAAGGGCTTGATTAACACCTCCACCCGTTCCACCTCTTAAAACCGCTTCGGCATACATTAAGTAGATATCGGCTAACCGAAATACAGGCCAATCGGTATCTGTCCACTCATCGCTCGATGCAAGTGCTCCTGTAGAGGTTACATTCTTGAATTTAACCAATGCATATCCTTGCTCGAAAATACCAATATCATCAATTTCAAGGGTATGATCGCCAATATAAACCATTGCATCCTGAGTTTCATTGGCATCATTGGCATCCTGGAATGTTCTGGCTCTTGAATCATTATTCAGTGAAAACTTTTGAATAAGAGCTTTCGTTGTTCTTAAGCCTCCCCAGCCGGCAGACACACCATAATTATCCAGCAAATCAGTCATGGTACCTCCAATAGAGGCATGTACTAAAAAGTTGGTCCCACCGTAAGATTTTGTGGCAGCTCCATCGTGTCGTATGGCAAAAATGATTTCATTGGTTTGTGTATGGTTATCGGCTAAAAACAGATGAGAATAGTCAGGTGTTAATGAATAACCTGCATCAAATATTGAATCACAATAAGAAATACATTCGGTATACTTTGGTTCACCAATATATACTTCGGCATTTAAGTAAAGTTTAGCTAATAATGCCCAGGCAGCAGCTTTATCTGCACGGCCATAATCGGCCATCCCGGGTTCAGTCATTACATCCTTAATCTCGAGTAATTCGGATTCAATATAATCAAATAAATCCTTTCTATTGGTTTGTTCAGGAAAAAAAGCTCCCGGTTCATCCTCTTCTGTAACAAAGGGTGGGTTTGCAAAGAAATCCATGGCATACCAATAAGATAATGCTCTTAAAAAGCGAGCTTCGGCCGAATGGACTTTATATTCTTCCATACCTTCTGTTCTTCGAACAAACTCGTTACAGATGGCCACTTCGAACATAATTCTATTATACAATCCGGCAATAAAAACATCAGAAGCCGACCAGGTGTGGTAGTGGAAATCTTTAATCGTTTTATCATTCCATCCAACGACAGCCTCATCTGTAGTTAATTCCTGAGCCATCCATACTTGCCTTAAGTAGTGAGATTCACCTTCATCCCCGATAAGTACATCAGGCACTCCAGCGGGTCCTTGTTGTCCTGTAACTGAAAAACCTGCATAACATTTAGCTAAAAGCTGTAAATATGCAGTATCACTGTCAAATACATTATTTGGAGTTAAAACATCTTTATCCAGTGGTTCAGTATTTAGATCGTCAATACAAGACACAACACTAAGGGATGTTATTATCATCATCCCTATAAAAATTACTTTTTTAAATTTTATATTCATGATTATAAATTTTTTGTATTTTTAAAATCTTGCATTTATACCTAAAAGAAAAATCCTGGGCCTGGGATAAATGTTATTATCAATCCCTCCCTGAATTTCCGGATCAAGACCATCATATTTAGTGATCGTAAATGCATTCTGAACAGTTGCATAAATCCTAAGTCCTATTCCAATATTATTTAATACTGGTTTGATTACATCGTCTAATGTATAACCCAATGTAATATTATCAAATTTTAAGAAAGATGCATTGTGTAAGTAGTAATCAGAACTTGGTTGCATAGATACAAATTCTGTGTTATAGATATCTGTAGTTAAATTCCCCAGGTAATCATTGGTAAAAATATTGTCGTACCGGGCATTATCTGAGTTAACATTATCGTAAACATAGTTATTAAAATGTGCCCGTGCATTTAAGCTAAAGTCAAAATTCTTATATTCAACCCGTGTAGAGAATCCTAACATCATATTGGGAGCCGGATTTTGTGCAAAATATTTATCTTCATCATTAATAACCCCATCTTCGTTTCTATCAACATAAAGACCTTCAATGGGATTTCCATTTTCATCATATACCTGCTCATAAACAAAGAAAGTACTTACGGCATGACCTACAACATGTTTCTGAATGGTATTTCCCGTAGCTCCACTAATTCCACCTACATCTACTCCTTTATAATTGGGATCATCAAAATTGGTTAATTTGGTAATTTCATTATCATTGTAACTGAAATTGGTTCCAATCTGCCAATATAGATCTTCTTTATCATAAACAATCGCATTCAAAGATAGTTCAAATCCTGTGTTTTCCAGGTTTCCAACATTAGTAGGGATTCTATCAGCAAAATTTGTTCCGGCAGCAATTGGAATCGTATTTAATAGATCTTTAGTTTCTCGTTTATAAACTTCAACAGATCCATTTAATCTATTATTAAAAAAACCAAAATCGAGACCAACATTATAGGTTGTTGTCGTTTCCCATTTTATCCCTTTATCATAGGCCGTTGGTTTAAGGGTGTAATAAGCCTGGTCTCCGAAATAATACATAGAATTCTGGTCACTTCTAATAAAAAGAGGCATATAAGAATAATAATTATTTCCTATATCTTGTTGTCCGGTCTGTCCGTATCCTAACCGCAGTTTTAGATTACTAAAGACATCCATGTTTTGGATAAATTCTTCTTCGGATAAACGCCAGGCTAATGCCAGAGAAGGGAATGCACCCCATCGATATTCTTCAGCAAATCTTGAAGAAGCATCTTCTCTAAGTGTAAATGTTAACAAGTATTTATCTTTAAAGATATAATTAAACCGGCCAAAAAAGCTTAACAGTAATAAATCATCTTCATTGGAAATAAGTTTAGGTTCATTTGGATAACTTATTATATCATCTTTTGATTCAAACCAGAAATACTGGTATGAATAACCACCCATAATGTCAATCTTACTATCGATACTGGGTAACTCTTTCTTATAATTCAAATAAAAATCAAGCAATTCATTCTTTTTCTGCTGGGTATAATGTTTCTTAATTTCAGTTCTCTCATTTGGATACCAGGAGGCTCTGGGATCGATATTTCTGTCTCCCTGAGCATCGGAGTAATCATACCCTAATTTTAAGGTAGCTTTAAGTTCTGGTATAAAATGAAACTTGTATTCAAACTGGATATCTCCTATATACCGGTTAACATTTGATTGGTCGTAGGTATAATCCAACTGAGCCAATGGATTAATGGTTGCGAGGTTATTGGGTGTATTGGAATTATTTAACCAGGTAAAATAACCACCATACAAACCCACATTATTATAAATAGGTTGTGTAGGATCCATTCTTACAGCTCCTCCAATTGCTCCCTGATCGGCAAAACGATTTTCGATATGAGAATATTTTAATCCGACATTCACTTTTAAATGTTCATCCAAAAAGCTGGGAGAAAGCCTGATATTAGCTGTTGTCCTTTCATTGTTGCCCGTTTTCAAAATCCCGTCTTTATTCGAATAACTTCCCGACACCCGGTAAGGGATATTGAAAGCAGAACCGCTAAGACCTAAATTATGCTCCTGGCCAATAGCCGTTTGATATATCGCATCCTGCCAGTTGGTATTTGCATCTCCCAGTTTGTCTGTTGCTCCGCCAGAAATAAGCCCTTCTTCTTCAACCCGGGTAACTAAACCCCTGTATTCGTCAGCGGAAAGAACATCAACGGTTTCTTTAATTTCACTAACCGACAACTTGGATGAATAATCTACCGTAAATTTACCCTCCACTCCTTCTTTTGTAGTGATTAAAATTACACCATTCGAAGCTCTGGAACCATAAATAGCTGTAGCTGAAGCATCCTTTAAGACAGTAAAAGACTCAATATCATTAGGATTAATTGAGTTTAGCACATTACTCATCCCTGCAATAGAAGTATTGTCTATAGGTATACCATCGATTACAATTAAAGGATCATTGCTTGCCGATAAAGAAGAACCTCCTCTAATTCTGATGGTAGAGTTACTTCCAGGAGCTCCTCCATCAGAAATAATGGAAACCCCTGCAACTTTACCGGAAATTAATTCCTGAGGCGAGGTAATCGCGCCCTGGTTAAAATCTTCAGCAGAGACCGTTGAAATAGCTCCGGTTGCATCATCTTTCCTGACTTGTCCGTAGCCAATTACAACAATTTCATCCAAAACCTCAATTTGGGGTTGTAATGCAACATTAATCACAGTCTTACTGCCTACTTCTATCTCCTGGGTGGAATAACCCACATAAGAAAATAACAAAATAGCATCCTTTGGTACAGTAATTGAATATTTGCCATCTACATCCGTAATTGTACCAATTTCTGTATTTTTATCAATAATATTAACTCCGGGAAGCGTTGAGCCATTTTCTGCATCCGTTACTGTACCCGTTACAGTAACCTGAGCAAAAAGAAATCCAGGAACTAAAAAATAAATAAAAAACAGAATGATTGTTAAGCGATTTTTTTTCATTGGATTTTATTTTAATTTTTTATTTTAATGCATAGTAAAAATACAACATTATTACGCCAAATGCCAGTATTCCTCTTGCACAAACCCATTTATATCAAACAGTTAACATCGCCAACATCCTATTTCAAACGTTTGCGAAATGAATTTAGAAGAAGTATACTTTTAAAAAGTTTATTTTCTTTTCCTGAATTTTTTGTTATATTTTCGTTAAAAAGTTTGATAAATAGAATTGTTTTCATTTCTTACATAAGAAAATTTTAATCCATTATTCCAAAAATGAAAGGTCACCAGGTTACCATAAAAGATATTGCAAAGATTCTACATATTTCTCCCTCTACTGTTTCAAGGGCGTTAAAAGATCATCCGGATATTAATCCTCAAACCAAAAAAAACGTTAACGATTTAGCCGAAAAATTAAATTATAAACCCAATAAAGTTGCACTGAGTCTTTTACAAAAAGAAAGTAAAATTATTGGAGTTATCATTCCGGAAATTATTCACTACTTTTTCTCAACAGTAATAAGCGGTATTGAAAACGTGGTTAACGAAGCCGGTTATCATATCATCATAGCCCAATCGAACGAATCATATTATAAAGAGGTGGAAAATGTACAAGCACTGCTCTCCAGCAATATTGACGGGTTTATAATATCCATGGCAAAGACAACCATGCAATTTGATCATTTTAAAAATATCGAAGGAGTTGGTGTTCCTATGGTATTTTTTGATCGAATCTGCGATGTTGTCAATGCCGACCGGATAATTGTTGATGATTATGACGGTGCGTATAAGGCTACAAAGCATTTAATCGAAAATGGCTGTAAAAATATTATCCACCTGGCAGGTCCTTTAAATCTCGATATTGGAAAAAAAAGAAAAGAAGGTTATCTCGCTGCACTTAATGAATCAAACCTTGCCATTCACGATTATTCAATTCAGGTTTGTGATACCAAAGAGCATTCTTTCCAGATGATACCTGAGCTTTTAAGACGACAACCTTCTATTGACGGTATTTTTGCTGTAAATGATCTCACCGCTGTTGGAGCAATAAAAGCCATTAAGAGTATTCATAAAGATGTCCCTAAAGATATTTTAGTGGTTGGATTCACCAATTCTTTTATTTCACAGATATCAGATCCTGAACTTACTACGATAGATCAAAAAGGCTTTGAAATGGGACAAAATGCTGCAAGATTGCTTCTTAAGAGAATTCATAGTAACGAAGACTATGGTCCGGTTACTACCATCCTGAATACAGATCTGGTGGTAAGAAAATCGAGTATTAGAAAATAAAAAACCAGCCTCTAAAAGACTGGTTATAACTGTTTGATTTTCAGTAGCGAGAGGCGGACTTGAACCGCCGACCTCATGATTATGAATCATGCGCTCTAACCTGCTGAGCTACCTCGCCATATTTTTTTAAGCATGATCATGAATCATGCGCTCTAATCCCGAAACAATCAAAATCTACTGATTTTGCTCTGTTTCGTGGATGCTCGTAAAAATAAGGAATA
>Ga0102925_1001511_pt1 | contig 12902 bp, 10 predicted proteins | sample SalPonR1_A_D1_MG_FD_78216 | JGI IMG/M metagenome (GOLD analysis project Ga0102925, IMG submission 78216) | Salt pond soil microbial communities from South San Francisco under conditions of wetland restoration - Salt Pond MetaG R1_A_D1_MG | ecosystem: Environmental > Aquatic > Marine > Intertidal...
CCAATAGTTAGCATAACCAGGCCAACCGTTAAAGCAAGTTCAGTAATAATAGTGATCTCTTTTATATTAAGATCCATCTTTTTCTTATTACTTTCCGTGGTAAAAATCATTAACAGCAATGCGACGGCACCCAGTATCATTCCCAGGGTGAAAGGACCATAACTTCCAACGATTACCGATACATGAATCATTAACCAATAAGAATCCAACACAGGTTGTAAATTAGCTATGGAAGGATCCATCCAGTTCCAATGTGCGATCATTAAAATCATTGAAGTAACAAAGGCTGTAGATGCCAATGTTAAGCTACTTTTTCTACCAAAGGCTAAACCAAAGAACATCGTAGCCCAGGCCACATAAATCATAGATTCATAAGCATCACTCCAGGGAGCATGCCCGGAAATATACCACCTGGCAATTAGTCCCAAAGTATGTAGTATAAAAAGTACTACAATGATACCACCACTTATTTTTACCAACCATTCTGTAACTTTATTCTCCTTAAAAATTCTGGTAATAACGAATACTAACATAAACAGCCCGGCTGTCATATACATCCAGAATAGGTTCTTGAAAATATCGTACTTATTATAAGTAATCTCGGCGTTTATTTTGTCTTCTGAAGGCATCACCTCTTCTCCAAATTTCTTCTGAAATCCTTTTATGCTTTCCAGAAACTGATTCGCTTTAGTATAATCGCCTGTTTCGCTTGCTGCAGAAAGTGAGGTCATATAAAGCGGAAGGATTTGCTTGGTATAAACCGAGTCCATTCCCTTAAAAACAACGCCTTCATCCTCTAATTCAGGATAAGAAACCCACTTATTATTTTCGTGACCCGGAATTGGGAAAATTCGCAGTATTTTTCCCTGCAGGGCGCGATACAATAGATTTACTTTTTTATCGGTATTGATAAAGTCCTTTTGAAATTTATTGGGAACCGCAGCCTGGTATGCATCTTCCAATAATGGAGAGAGTTTATAACTCCCCGTTTCATCAAAGAAACTACTTAGTGTCAAATACTTTTCACCTTCTTCTACCCCGAGAAGGTTATGTAAACTATCATTATTTTTTTCAACGTAAATAATAGGTACATTATACCAAATCATTGGGTTTTGCGTAAGTGAGACCAAAACCTGATCTGAGCTCAAACCTTCGTATTCATCAGACTTGCTTAATTTCCGAAGTAATTCAGAGGAGTATGTATTAGCTGGTTTCATCCTACCACCGGCATCCTGAATTACCAATTTACCAAATTTAGCAGCATGTTCTTCACTTACAGCGTTACTTTTAAGGATAGAATCTATTTCTTTTTTAGCCGATTGAGCGTGTTCATGATCTTCCTCTGGCATTTGGGCGAACATAGAACCTGTGGCCATAAAAAAGATAAGCACAGTAGTTAACTTTTTCTTTTTGTCTTTTACTTTTTCCAGCATCACCTTTAGATTACCAAATCGTGAACCTTTATCAAAAATAATGAGCATCAATCCTAAATAAAGCAGGAAATATCCGATGTAGGTAACCCAGGTTCCCCAGAAATCGTGGTTAACAGAGAGTATAGTTCCTTTTTCATCTGGCATAAAACTGGCTTGAAAAAAACGAAAGCCTTCGTAATCCAGAACGTGATTCATATAAATTTCATAAGGGATGTTTTCTTTTCCTTCATCAACAATTTCCACTTTACTTTTAAAAGCAGAATAACTATTTTCTGTTCCTGGATATTTATCGGCGATAAAGTCATTAAGTTTTATAGCAAAAGGTAATTCTATTTCTCTACTGCCATAATCCAGGAAAAATTCGAGTCCGGCGAGTTCTACTTTTTGAGGTTCGCTGGTAATTCCCTGTCCTCCCAATAGAGTAACGGTTTTAGATTCCCCTTCAGAAGACACCCTTAAGGTTAATGCATCTACCTGCCCGTCTACTTTTTCTGGGGTTTTCACTATGTCGTATTTCCCTTTAATTACCGGCTCAGGAATTACAAACTGCATATTACCAATATTATATAAAGAGCGAAGCATCAGGTTCTGGGTAGAATCTTTTACTAGATCTCCACGTTTCTGGTCTGCCATTCGCATATAATCTCCCTCAAAAGGAGAATCTATGGTATATTTCCCACTGGCTTCGTCATAATTAATATTAATAGCACCTTCGGTAGGTTCATTCAAAGCAAATAGTACATTATGAATATTTTGAACCTCGCCTTGTTTTAAATAGTGATCGTGGCGTTCTCCACCTCCAGCTTCTACAATTTTAAGATGGTTTATACCATCTTCAGCCGCCACTAATTCTTCTTTCGCACCGTAGATAAAATTAGTTGCTTCAATAGTAACCGGTTGGCCATTATAATCGGTATTCAGCACATACTCGTTTTCTGTCTCAGGAGCAAAAAGCACCGGTTCCTGTAAAACTCTACGCCGTGGTTCGCCATCAATTTCCCCGTCAATAAAAGTGGTAAGAAAGGTTCTTTGTGAAAGCATAACATTTGTCGTTTCGCCTTCACGAATAGGCATCACGCCCTCATAACTAATATAACGCGTTATAAAAGCGCCTACCAGGATTAACACAAATGATAAATGAATTAATAGGGAAGACCATTTTTCACGTTTATGAAGGTTATAACGCTTAATATTTCCGGCGAAATTAATCACAAAAAATACCATAATAGCTTCAAACCACCAGGTATTATAGATCAATACCCTTGCTGTTTCAATACTATACCAACTTTCAATGAATGTTCCGAACGCCATGGCCACTGCAAAGACCACAAACAAGACTGCCATTATACGCGTAGAAAATATAACAGACGCTATTTTATTCTGCATGAAGTAACTCTTTTTACGGCTGCAAATTTAAGTATTTTGAACGGTTTGCGCAGCTAAAACTAAAGACATTCTATTACACGAATGTTAATTTTATTGCCTGATTATTTTTAATAATTTAGCCGAATGAGAGAAGTGGTAATCTTAGGTACGGGAAATGTAGCTTTTCATTTGTTTAAAGCTTTTTCTGAAGCGGAAAACATCCAGGTAATTCAGGTTTACAATCACAGGCAGGAAAGCCTTAAAGATTTCTCGAAATTTACTGATACTACTACCAGTATCAACGAATTAAAGCCTGCCCATTTCTATATACTTGCCTTAAAAGATGATATAATTCCTGAAATTGCCGAGCAACTTAAAAACTATAGGGGTATTATTTTGCATACATCGGGTGCAGTTGGTCTAAATGCACTGGAAGGCGTAACAAATTTTGGCGTGTTCTATCCCTTGCAGACTTTTTCGAAAAATAAATATGTAGATTTTGCTAAAATTCCCGTTTGCATTGAAGCAAATTCATCCGAAAATCTGGAAAGAATAAGCGCACTGGCCTCAGGAATTTCAAAAGATGTTCGTGAGATTGATTCTGAACAGCGCAAAGCTTTACATGTTGCAGCAGTTTTTGTAAATAATTTTAGCAATCATTTATATTCTATTGGAGCTGAAATCTGTGCAGAGAACAAAATAGAATTCAGCATTTTAAAACCACTTATAGCAGAAACTGCCATAAAAATTGAGAGTTTAAAACCACAGGAAGCGCAAACCGGACCGGCCCTAAGAAATGATCAAAAAACAATTGAAACTCATTTAGAGTTTTTAAACAAAAAAAATAAGGACATTTACAGCCTTTTAACCCATTCTATTCAAAATTTACATGGAAAAAAATTATAAAGAATACCTAAACCAGATCAACACCTTTGTATTTGATGTAGATGGTGTGCTCACCGATGGCAGCATACAAGTTAGCACCGCCGGAGAGTTACTACGTACAATGAATATCAAGGATGGCTATGCCCTTAAGGCGGCAAAAAAAGCAGGGTATACGGTTTGTATCATTTCCGGAGGAAAAAATGAAGGCGTTAGAAAAAGGCTAAGAGATCTTGGGATAAACGACATTTACCTGGGCATTCACGATAAAGTGGAACAAATGGATGAATTCTTTGATATTTATGAAATCAATGCCGAAAATGTACTCTATATGGGTGATGATATCCCAGATTACTACCCAATGAAACTGGTTGGTTTGCCATGCTGCCCCCAGGATGCCGTAGCGGAAGTTAAAGAGATCTCCAAATATGTATCTCATAAAAAAGGCGGAAAAGGTTGCGTTCGCGATGTTATAGAACAAGTGATGAAAGTGCAGGGTAAATGGATCGATAAATCCTAATGAATTGGATTTTACTTATTCTTGCCGGGCTTTTTGAAGTGGGTTTTGCATTTTGTCTTGGAAAAACCAAGGTGACTACCGGCAATAGCTCCAATCTTTGGTTTGCAGGCTTTATAATTTCACTAAGCATAAGTATGCTGTTGCTTTACAAAGCCACACAAACGCTACCTATTGGCACTGCTTACGCGGTATGGACAGGAATTGGCGCAGTAGGCACTGTTCTATTAGGGATTTTTATTTTTAAAGAACCTGCTAATTTTTGGCGTATTTTCTTTCTTAGCACTTTAATAATTTCAATTGTCGGTTTAAAATTTGTTTCTGAATAATATAGCATATGACCACATACTTAAAACTACTTCGGTGGCCTAACTTAGTTTTTATAGCCCTCACCTTAATTCTTATAAAATTTTCGTTTTTTGAAGAATTTGGAGCTACAATCACGCTTAATGCGTTTGGCTACGCGCTCTTAGTTCTAGCCACTCTTTGTATTGCGGCTTCAGGATATGTGATTAATGACATTTATGATATCCAGGCAGACAAAATTAATAAACCTGGAAAGCTGATTGTTGGGAATAAAATTTCAGAGAAAAGAGCCAATAACTTATTTATTATACTAAATATAATTGGAGTAGCATTAGGTTTTTATCTCGCCAATTTGCTCGGTAAACCTGCTTTTGTAGCAATTTTTATCTTTTCCTCAGCTCTACTCTACTTATATGCAAGTTACCTCAAGCAAATTCCAATACTAGGAAATGCTCTAATTAGTTTTCTCGTCGCTTTTGTAGTCCTATTGCCTGCCATATTTGATCTTTTCCCTGCCATTTCCCCTCAAAATAAACCAATTCAGTCTTTATTATTTTCAATTTTACTGGATTATGCTGTATTTGCGTTTCTGGTGAATTTATTGCGAGAGATGGTTAAAGACCAGGAAGATGTAAAGGGAGACTACAATGCAGGTATTAACACCCTGCCAATTTTGCTTGGTCAAAGTCGTACTAACAAAATTATTTTTTCGGTTGGTATATTACCCGTAGCCGCAATTATCTATTATATTTATAATTATCTCTTTGAGAATACCTTCCTGGTAATTTATTCACTACTTTTTATTCTCGCCCCACTACTCTATTTTCAAGTTCGTATCTTGGAGGCTAAAAAGAAAAAAGAATACTCGCACTTAAGCTTGATGCTGAAAATTATTTTATTTTTCGGACTTATCTCTATCGGGTTTTATCAATTTTTACTCTAACGTATTATGCTGAAAGAACTTTTAAAAAATAAAGAAATCATTCTTGCATCGGGCTCTCCAAGGAGACACCAATTCTTTAAAGATCTGGACATTCCTTTTAAAGCAGATGTGAGGCCGGTTAAAGAAGTTCATCCAGATTACCTTAAAAAGGAGGAAATAACCGATTTTTTAGCGCAATTAAAAGCCGAAGCTTTTCAAAAGGAATTAAAAAAAGATCAAATTTTAATTACAAGCGACACCATTGTTTACAATGAAGGTAACGCAATGGGAAAACCGGCAACGGCTGTCGAAGCCAAGGAGATGATCAAATCACTTTCCGGCAAAACCCATAGTGTGTTTACTTCAGTTTGTTTTACTACGCATCACCACCAATCTACGGTAAATTGCGAAACTAAGGTAAGCTTCAAAGAACTTACCACCGGGGAAATTGATTACTACGTAGATAATTTTAAGCCTTTTGATAAGGCCGGCGGTTATGCCATTCAGGAATGGATTGGTCTTATTGGAATCACTAATCTGGAAGGAAGTTACTTTAATGTAGTGGGTCTTCCCACCCACCTGGTTTACAATGAGCTATTAGATTTAGCTTAGAACAAGTTCAATTTCAAACCGGGATATCAAATATCTTTTACCTTAATAATTTTAACCGGACATGCGTTTGCTGCTGCTTCAGCCGGCGCCAGAAAACTATGATCGGGAGATTTAAGGGTATGGAAACCTTTGTTATCAATAGCCTTCAACAAAACCGATTTACCATCTTTTTTAGACATCTGGAACTGTTCAGGTGCCAGTTCTACGCAATAATTACATCCAATACATTTTTGGCGCTGCAAGGTGATTACTACCATCAGGCTTCTACAATTTTATAAAGTTTATCTGAAAGCCTAACCCTAAATGGAAGTTTTATAGTGCAGGAATCTCCTTTTGTGGCTTTCCCCACACTGGCCTCATTCACATAAAGCTCCTCCAAATCAATTTCTTTAGCTCCGGTACTTGGTCCGGTAATTAGAAGTTTATCTCCTTTCTTAATATCGTAAGCCTCTATCTTGAATTCCGCAATTCCCGCTTTGGGGAAATAATGAACTCCTTTTCCAACATATATTTTTTTCTGGACAGCCTGGGATCCTGAGGTTTTGCTCCATTCTCCAAGTTTCTGCCCCAAATAGTATCCGCTCCAGAAACCTCGATTATATACTGTGGCCAACTGCTCCATCCAGCTCTCCACTTTTTCAGAAGTAAATGTATCTTCATAAAGTGCATCTATAGCTTCCCTATATACCCGGGTAACGGTAGCTACATACTCTGGGGCACGGCCCCGACCTTCAATTTTAAGAATCTGAATACCGGCATCCCTTACCTGATTAAGAAAGTCAAGAGTACAAAGATCTTTTGGTGACATCATATATTTATTATCGACTTCGACCTCAAAACCGGTTTCTTGGTCGATAAGCGTATATTTTTTACGGCAATTCTGTTTACAGGCGCCGCGATTTGCCGAAGAATTATCTGAATGCAGACTTAAATAGCATTTTCCTGAAACAGCCATACATAAGGCTCCGTGACCAAAAATCTCAACCTTAACCAAATCGCCCGACGGCCCTTTTATCTGTTCTTTTTGAATTTGCTCAGTAATCTTTTTTACCTGGCGCAGACTTAACTCACGGGAAAGCACCATAGTTTCGGCAAAAAGGCTGTAGAATTTCACCGTTTCAATATTAGTGATGTTCAATTGGGTAGAAATATGCACAGCTATTTCTCGCTCTCTTGCTGAAGCGATCACCGCCTGGTCTGATGCGATCACCGCAGTAACCCCGGCTTCCTTTGCTTTGTTCAAAAGGGTTTTAATGAGCGAAAGATCATGATCGTAGATGATCGTATTAAGAGTAAGATAAGTCCTCACATTTTTCGCTTCACACCTTCGCGTGATTTCTGGCAGATCTTCTATGGTAAAATTAACAGAAGCCCTTGCCCTCATGTTAAGCTGATCTATTCCAAAATAAACTGAATTTGCACCATTGTCAAGAGCTGCCTGAAGGGATTCAAAATTTCCTGCCGGAGCCATAAGTTCCATCCTTGTCTTCATCCAAAAATTTATTAAGTGATAATTTTAATATGTAAATTCAGGAAATACTACCTGCTAAATCACATCGGCTAAAAAACTGCAAAAAAAGTAAAAAGGCCATTTCTTTATGGTGATTAAAGTCATATTTTGAGACATTTCTGGATCTTTCCTCTTCCATAAAATAAAGAGAATGAATGCAAGCATGGATATTAGTGCCCTTCCCGAAGAGCATACGGTAAAAATTTATTTTAAAGAAAAAGAACTAGAAGAAGCCAATCCCGATGAAAAAAGTTAGAAATACTTTAATATTTTCAAACAGTTACAAAGTATTGAAAGACGCTTTCCTTGCCAGATAGTAAATTAGAAAATTCAACTAATAGAATCTAATATCACAATATTTAAAATATATAACAATCTTATTTTTAGTTATTTAACATCTCTGAATAAAACTATTACATCAATTAAATTAGCTCGAGAATTGTTATTTAATTTTTATTGAAAAATGGCTTTTTAGATTACCTTTGTATCAAAATTTAGCCTAGATTATGTATGAAGTTTTTTCAATGTACAAATCCGAAATCTCCTACACGGTAGCAACGGTTTTCGTATTATTAATTGTTCAGTTCCTATTAAAGAAAGCAGCACATAGAGTTGGGAAACGCAGTGAAATAAACTTCACCAGAACTAAATTGATGTTCAAGTATATAAACATTCTTATTTTATTAATTGCTGTTTTTCTATTATCTATCGCCTGGGGAATGGGACTTACCGAGCTTTCCCTTATATTTTCTTCGGTTTTCGCGGTTCTAGGTGTAGCACTTTTTGCCATCTGGTCTATTCTAAGCAATATTACCTCTGGGATTATTCTTTTCTTTTCTTTCCCGTATAAAATTGGGGACAAAATAAAGATCCATGACAAAGATCTTCCTATTGAAGCTATTATTGAAGACATAAAAGCCTTTCATTTACACCTCAGGACTTTAGAAGGAGAACTAATTACTTATCCTAACAACCTGATTCTGCAAAAAGCAGTTTCCCTGCTTGAGAAAAACGTTTATCTTGATGAGGACAAAAACAACCTCTAAACAATAAAGTAAGCAAACTTTACTGGAACAAGCTCAGGTATTGATTAAGAAGAATATTTTATTTTCCAGCAAGCTTCGAGTCATTTACGCTCGATTATCGAGTAAATTCTTATCTTCAGGCGACTAAAGTTTTTATATTTGGTTATCCTATTTAATCGCCTTGAGATCTATGCACAAACTTCTTAGTTTCCTTTTCTGCTTTTTCCTGTTGAATTTACACGCACAGGAACCCGAAAAATTAAATGCTTCTGAAATATTTCAGGAAATAAAAAAATTAAATTTTCTTGGTTCTGTATTATACATTGGGGCCCATCCAGATGATGAAAACACAAGATTAATCTCCTATTTTTCAAACGAGAAAAATGCGAGAACTGCTTACCTATCGTTAACTCGTGGCGATGGAGGGCAAAACCTTATTGGGCCGGAATTAAGAGAGCTATTAGGCTTAATTAGAACTCAAGAGCTACTTGCGGCAAGACGTATAGACGGAGGCGAACAATTTTTTACCAGAGCCAACGATTTCGGCTATTCTAAAACGCCCGATGAAACTTTGAGAATATGGAATAAGGAAAAAGTACTAAGCGATGTGGTATGGATCATAAGAAATTTTAAACCCGATTTAATTATAAATCGGTTTGATCACCGCACGCCAGGCTCCACTCATGGCCATCATACCTCCTCTGCCATACTAAGTCTAGAAGCTTTCGAGGCCGCGGCAGATCCTGATAAATTCCCGGAGCAATTAGAATTCACAGAAACACACCAAACCAAACGTGTTTATTTTAATACTTCTCCATGGTTTTATGGAGGGCAGGAAGCATTTGAAAAAGCGAATAAAAATCAATTTGTAAGTTTTGATACCGGTGTATATTTCCCACTACTCGGACTTTCAAATTCTGAAATTTCCTCTTTGAGCCGAAGTCAGCACCAATCTCAGGGTTTTGGTAGTACTGGTTCTCGTGGCAGTCAAATGGAATACTTAGAGCCTATAAAAGGAGATACCATTCGCTCTCATAATGTTTTCAAAGGTATCGATACCTCATGGAATAAGTTAGAGGGCGGCGCCGAAATTGGCAAAATCCTAACTCAAGTTGAAGAGAATTTTAATTTTAAAAATCCTGCTGCGAGTTTACCACAATTGTTAGATGCTTATAAATTGATACGTGAATTGCCCGATGAACATTGGCGAGAATTAAAAACTAAAGAAATTAAGAATGTAATCTATGCCAGCGCCGGTTTATTTTTAGAGGCTGTTGCAAATCAAGAATCAACTACATCCCAGGATAGCGTTCAGGTAAAATTAGAAGCCATTAATCGAAGTGATTTCCCGATCACTTTAAGTTCGGTAGAATTAAGTCCCAATAACTCTAAACTTCAGCCAGAAGTTGAACTAAAAAACAACGAAAATTGGCAAAATGAAATTAACTTAAAGATTCCTGAAAACACATCTTACACCATTCCTTATTGGTTAAAAGAAGAAGCTAATAACGGAATGTATAAAGTAGAGAACCAGGAACTAATAGGCCTGGCTGAAACACCTATGCTCACCATGGGGCTTTTTAATCTTGATTTTAATGGCGTTATAATAAGTTTCCAAAGGCCTATTGTCTACAAATATAACGATCCTGTATTTGGGGAAACCTATCAGCCATTTGAGATTATCCCTGAAGTTTCAATATCCTTTGCTAATGAAGGACTAATTTTTGAAAACAGTGAGCCCAAAAAGATTTCAGTAAAACTTACTTCAGGCAAAGCAAATGTAGAAGGAACATTGAGTCTTTCGGCTGGAAAGGGCTGGAATATTAAACCTGATACCCATAAATTTCAGCTTCAGCAAAAAGGTAATACTACAACCATTAACTTCACGGTTTTTCCACCGGAAAAACAGGATGAAATATTTATCATCCCAACAGCCAAAATAGACGGCAAGAAATTTTCAGAAAAACTTATCTCCATAGATTACGAACATATTCCTAAACAAAACCTGGTAGTTCCTTCAAAATTAAAAGTTGCACGCTTAGAGATTGAGAAAAAAGGAGAACTAATTGGCTATATTGAAGGTGCTGGTGATGTGGTGCCCGAAAGTTTGGAGCAAATTGGATATCGTGTAAATAAGTTGAATGCTGCTACAATTTCCCCGTCTTCCTTGCAAAAATATGACGCAGTAGTATTGGGAATTCGAGCTCTAAATACGGTTGAGGCACTAAAATATAAGCAACAAGTATTATTTGATTACCTAAAGAATGGCGGAAATTTAATTGTTCAATACAATACCAGTCGTGGGCTGGTTACCGAAAATATATCTCCGTTACCTTTGGAATTGTCGCGCGACCGGGTGACCGATGAAACCGCTGAGGTTAGATTTTTAGCTAAAAACCATCCAATTTTAAATTACCCCAACAAAATCACTAAAAATGATTTTGAAAACTGGGTGCAGGAGCGCGGACTCTATTTCCCGGGTGCCTGGAGTGAAGAATTCACACCAATTCTATCGATGAACGATAAAAACGAAAATCCTAAAAATGGAAGTTTGCTGTTAGCACAATACGGAGAAGGCTATTTTATTTATACCGGGTTGAGCTTTTTTAGACAATTTCCTGCAGGCGTACCTGGTGCCTATAGACTTTTTGCGAATATGATTTCAATAGGAAAGGAATGAAAAAACCCGAAAAATTTACCTGGAGTAGGTCATATACCTTCGTTCTTCTAGCCAATGCCGCTTACATTGTAATCTTTTATTTCATAATGTCCCTATTCTCGTAATATGCAATTAATAGACTGGATAATACTTCTTGGTACGCTAATATTTATTGTAGCCTACGGGGTATATAAAACCAGAAATAATAAAGGAGCCCAGGATTATATTCGTGGCGGTAATGAAACTCGCTGGTGGACAATTGGTCTTTCTACGATGGCTACTCAAGCTAGTGCCATAACTTTTCTTTCTACGCCTGGCCAGGCTTTTCACGATGGGATGGGATTCGTACAGTTTTATTTTGGGCTGCCACTGGCGATGGTAGTTGTTTGCATGTTTTTTATTCCAATTTATAAAAGGCTCAATGTTTACACGGCCTACGAATATTTAGAGTCCCGTTTCGATAGAAAAACCAGAACCCTAACCGCTATTTTATTCCTGATCCAGCGGGGACTAGCTGCAGGGCTAACCATTTTCGCTCCAGCCATAATTTTATCGGCAGTCCTGGGATGGAATCTTTCGGGTCTTACTATTCTTATTGGCACTTTAGTGATTATTTATACTGTTGCCGGTGGTACCAGAGCGGTAAGTGTTACTCATAAGCAACAAATGGCTGTAATCCTCACTGGAATGTTTGCTGCCTTTTTTATCATTTTAAGTTATTTGCCCGAGGATATTAATTTTAATAACGCACTGGAAATCGCCGGTGCCAGCGGTAAAATGGATATCCTTGATTTCTCTTTTGATTTTGAAAACCGATATACCTTTTGGAGTGGAATAATTGGTGGTGGCTTTTTGGCGCTTTCATATTTCGGTACAGATCAAAGCCAGGTACAACGTTATTTAAGCGGAAGATCGGTAAAGGAAAGTAGAATGGGAATGATTATGAACGGAATGCTAAAAGTACCCTTACAATTCTTCATACTGCTTGTTGGAGTGATGGTTTTTGTATTTTACCAGTTCAATTACGCTCCATTAAATTTTAATCCTGCAGCGACTGAAACCGTTTTAAATTCGAAGTATGGGCAGCAATATGAAAATTTAATGCAGGAGCACAATGAGCTTCAGAAAGAAAAACAGAATTTACACTTGGAGTTTGCCGAAAACAACGATTTCACTCCTGCAAATAATTCATCTTATCGCGAAAATCTCGCTTCATTAAATGCTTCTGAAAAAGAGACCAGGCAAAAAGCAAGAGACTTAATAGATGCTTCAGACAAAGATGCCGAAAGCAACGACAAAGATTATGTATTCATTCATTTTATACTTAATAATCTCCCACGAGGTTTAATAGGCTTACTGCTGGCCGTAATCCTTTCTGCAGCCATGTCTTCCACCGCTTCAGAGTTGAACGCGTTATCCTCCACCACATCCATAGATCTATACAAAAGAAGCCGGAGAACAGAACAATCTGATGAACACTACGTAAAGGCTTCCAAGTGGTTTACATTGCTTTGGGGTCTTATAGCCATCGCGTTTGCAAGTTTCGCCAATCTGTTTGATAATCTTATTCAGCTGGTAAATATTATCGGTTCTATTTTCTACGGAAATGTTCTGGGTATATTTTTACTCGCATTTTTTATAAAAATCGTAAATAGTAATTCGGTTTTTATC
>Ga0102925_1001513_pt1 | contig 12898 bp, 7 predicted proteins | sample SalPonR1_A_D1_MG_FD_78216 | JGI IMG/M metagenome (GOLD analysis project Ga0102925, IMG submission 78216) | Salt pond soil microbial communities from South San Francisco under conditions of wetland restoration - Salt Pond MetaG R1_A_D1_MG | ecosystem: Environmental > Aquatic > Marine > Intertidal...
CTCTATTGATAGCTTTTTTAATAACAATATTATCGAAGATTTTAAAAGTTTTTTTAAGCTGAGTGCTGATGGAAGAGATAAAAAAGCTTTTAAAAGAATATATTACAAGTGCAATACCTACTTCACAAAAGAAATAGCATCTTTTGTAGTAAATGGAGAAGGTAATATTTATTCAAGATTAGATATGTATTACGATACAAACAAAAGAGTAGATTCGAATATCAGTAGATTTAAAGAAAACATGATAGAGCTTTCAAAGCTGGGAATAAAAGAAGGAATTGAGTTTATACTTTACGAGTTAAACTATATAGATTACCTTTATAGATTGGAAGATAACGGGATTATTAAATATTCTAATGCTAAAAATATAATTGAAATTTTAAAAGAGCTGGGAAGTGGTATAAATAAAATAGAAGAGTTTGATATAAAGCTAAAAGAACTCAATAGAAAAATTAAGGAATCCAGTAAAAACAAAGATTCAAATGTTACCCTAACTACTATCCACAGTGCAAAGGGTTTAGAATACGATACTGTATTTTTAATTGATAATAATCATGGAGAGTTTCCACAAGAAAATTTAATGGATGAAAACAACCTTGAGGAGGAAAGAAGGATATTTTATGTTGGAATGACGAGAGCCAAGAAAAATCTTCACATAATAACTAGTAGAAGAGAATCTCTGTTTTTCAATGAAGTTAAATATTTTATTAATAAAGAAGGAGAGGAGTAATATGAACTTACTGGAATTACAAAATGGTTCAGATATTAGAGGAATTGCTTTAAAGGACGAAAAGGATAAAAAAGAAGTTAATTTAACACCGGAAACAGCTGCTAATATTGCTGGGGCTTTTGCTGAATTTTTAAAAGAAAAAATTAAAAAAGAGAAACTTACTATAACTCTTGGTAGAGATAGTAGAATTACTGGAAAAGCTATACTGGAAATATCTGCAGCTTATCTAAAATCCTTGAATCATGAAGCTTTAGATTGTGAAATTGCATCAACTCCATCGATATTTATGACGACTCAAGATAAGGAAATAGATGCAGATGGTGGTATTATGATAACTGCAAGTCATCTACCTTATGAAAGAAATGGTATGAAGTTTTTTACAAAGGAAGGTAGTTTAAATAAAGAAGACATTAAAAAAATTTTAGAGATTGCAGAGAAAAACTACAAGAAAAATATAATTGAAGAAAATCTGTCGAAAAATGTTAAGAAAGTAAACTATATCAAAAGATATTCAGATATTTTAGCTGAAAAAATAGTAAGAGAAACAGAAGATGAGAAACCACTAAGTGGCATGAAAATAATTGTTGATGCAGGAAATGGAGCAGGAGGATTTTTTCCTGTAAATATACTAGAACCTTTAGGTGCAGATATAGAAGGTAGCTTATACTTGGAGCCGGATGGATTTTTTCCTAATCACGAGCCAAATCCAGAAAACATAGAAGCTGTAAAAGACCTACAAAACAAAGTATTGGAAGAGAAAGCAGATTTAGGTATTATTTTTGATACGGATGTAGATAGAGCAGCCGTTGTAGATAGTGAAGGAAGAGTTATAAATAGGAACAGACTTATCGCATTAATATCTAAAATAATTCTTAAAGAGCATCCAAACTCATATATAGTTACTGACTCTATAACCTCTAAAGGGTTAAAAAAATTTATAGAGGAAAATGGCGGTATTCATCATAGGTATAAAAGAGGATATAAAAATGTTATAGATGAAGCGATTAGACTTAACAAACTAGGAAAAGAATCCTGGTTAGCAATAGAAACAAGTGGACACTGTGCATTAAAAGAAAATTACTTTTTAGATGATGGAGCATATCTAATAGTTAAGCTCTTGATTGAGTTTTCAAAAATAAAAAATGAAAATAAAAATTTTAGCGACTTAATTAAAGATTATAAAGATCCTCTAGAAGAAAAAGAAATAAGAATAAAAATTTTGGAAAAAGATTTTAAGAGTTACGGCCAGGAAGTAATTAAAGATTTAGAAAATTTTATAAAGATTCAAGATGATTGGACTAAGGTTGAACCTAACTATGAAGGTGTAAGAGTCAATTGTGAGGAAGGAGAAGGATGGTTTTTACTTAGATTATCCTTACATGATCCTAAGATTGTAATAAATATAGAATCTGATAAAGAAGACGGTACAAATGTAATAGAAGAGAGAATAATGAGATTCCTACATAATTTTAAAGGTCTTGATTTATGATAAGAATTAATAATTTAAGAATAGATATATCAGCTAAAAACAAACATAAAATATTAGAAAATGAAATATTAAAAAAACTGAAAATAAAAAAAGAAGATATACTAGAATGGAATATAAACAAAAAATCTATTGATGCGAGGAGAAAAAACAAAATAAATTATCAGTACTCCTTAGATGTTAAGATTAGGAACGAAGATTATGTATTAAAAAAAATAAAAACTGGAAATATTATAAAGGTAAAAGAAAAGAGTTATAATCCGAATATAAAATCAAAAACAACAAAAGGAAAATCTCCGGTAATTATAGGTTCTGGCCCGGCAGGTCTGTTCTGCGCTTTCCTTTTAGCAGAATACGGTATGAAACCGATTGTTATCGAACAGGGAAAAAAAGTTGAAGAAAGAGTAAAGGATATTAATAAATTTTGGGATGAAGGTATTTTAGATACAAAATCCAACGTACAATTTGGCGAAGGTGGAGCAGGTACATTTTCCGATGGTAAACTTACTACATTAATAAAGGACAAAGAAAATAGAAGTAGTAAAATAATTGAAGAATTTGTCGAAGCAGGAGCTCCAGAGGAAATAAAATACTTAAAAAACCCCCATATTGGTACTGATAATTTAAGGAAAGTAGTTATTAATCTTAGACATAAAATAGAAGAGATGGGGGGAAGTATATTTTTTGATGAAATCTTTAAAGATATAGAAATTAAAAGTCAAAAAATATATAAGGTTATAACGGACAAAAGAGAGGTAGAAACTGACAATTTAGTTCTAGCAGTTGGGCACAGCAGCAGAGATACTTTTCACATGCTTAATAAATACCTTGAATTGAAACCGAAACCTTTTTCTATAGGTTTAAGGATAGAACATCCTAGAGAAAAAATTGATATTAACCAATACGGAAAGCTACATAATATTCTACCGTCAGCAGAGTATAAACTAGTAAATCACAGCAAAGAAAGAAGCACTTATACATTTTGTATGTGTCCGGGAGGGTATGTAGTAGGAGCTACTTCAGAAGAAAAGGCTTTAGTTACTAACGGAATGAGCAACTATAAAAGAAATGCTGAAAATTCAAACAGTGCAATATTAGTAAATATAAAACCTGAGGATTATTATGTAAACAGCCCTCTCGACGGAATAGATTTTCAAAGGAAGTGGGAAAGACTTGCATTTAAACTTGGAGGCGAAAATTATGAAGCACCGGTACAGTTGTTTGGTGATTTAGAAAAAAATATATCATCAAAGAGATTAGGAGATGTGATGTCATCTTATAGACCGGGATTCGAATTGAGTAACCTTAGAGAATGTCTTCCAGGATTTGTAGTAGAAAACATAGTAAATGGTGTAAAGTATTTTGGTACAAAAATAAAGGATTTTGATAGGTATGACAGCATACTGACTGGAGTAGAAACAAGAAGTTCATCACCTCTAAGAGTAGATAGAGACAGTAATTATCAATCAAATATAGTCGGAATATATCCTTGTGGTGAAGGAGCTGGTTATGCAGGAGGAATAATGTCATCTGCAATAGATGGATTAAAAATAGCAGAAAAAATAATTGAATTAAATTAATTAATAAGATTAATGGGGGATGTTATGAAGAATATTCTATTTAACAGTTCAAAAAGTATTTTTTTAATATTATCAATTTTTACAAAGATACCGTTAAAATTGAATTCAGAATTTGATGAAGAAGATTATAAATTGGGCATGATTTTTCTACCGATAATAGGACTTATTATTGGTTTAGGTTTTGTTTTAATAAAACTAACGACTTTTGTATCTTCTTCTTATATAGTAGGATTGCTTCTTACTATTTTTTATGTGATTATAACGGGAGCTATACATATAAGAGGATTTGGAAGCAAATTAAATGAATTTTTTTCATCAGAAGATACCGAGGAAAACTCTATTAATAGTCAGGACTCTACAGGGAAAATTATAGGTGTATTATTACTTTTAGTTGCCTATATAGTATTGTTAGGAGAAAATTCTTTTTCAGCTGTTTTTCTAATGCCGATAGTTGGTAGGACTTCCTACATGCTGTCTTCTTATATAGTAAATAACAAAAACATTGAAAACAGCCATAAACTTATTAGTGTTTCAGATAAAAGTGTACGTAATTCAGCCTTTTTATTTGCCTTTATTTTAAGTTTAATTTTCAACTTTATGGCAGTTATTCCTATTTTTATTGCTTTTGTTATCATAGGTCTTTTTACAAAGATAATGATTGATAAAAAAGAGAATTTCTCTACTGATGATCATGGATTTATGGTTGAGTTGTCACAGATTATTTTTCTAATAGTTGCTTATTATATCATATAGGAGGAAGTTTTTATGGAAAAAGGATATGTTCATGTATACACTGGAAACGGAAAAGGAAAAACAACTGCAGCCTTCGGCTTAGCCGTAAGAGCTCTATGCGCTGGTAAAAAAGTATATATCGGGCAGTTTGTTAAAGATATGAAATACAGTGAAACAAGATTAACGGAGAAGTTTGAAAGTTTAACTATCGAACAGCTTGGTAAAGGATGCTTTATATATAATGAACCAGAGGAAAAGGATATAAAGGCAGCGAAAAGAGGACTTAAGAAAGTAGAGAATATTCTTCAAAAGGATGAATATCAAGTAGTAATATTAGATGAAATAACTATTGCTATTTATTATAAGCTTTTTTCTACTGAAAATTTAATTACTACGTTGAGTAATAGAAATCAAAAAATTGAAGTAGTCATAACAGGAAGATATGCTGAAGAAAAACTTATAAACTATGCAGATTTAGTTACTGAAATGAAAGAAATAAAACATTACTATAAAGAACATGGAGTCTTATCTAGAGAGGGAATAGACAGATAATACTACTTAAGAATATTATCTGCAAACTCCTTTGCTTTTTCATTAATTTTTGGGACCTTAAGAATATCCTTAGGATAGTTTGCCGTTTCCATTAAGGAAAAGTAAGGAGGAAGTCTAAAGGTTTTATTTATGTTAAGGGAACTTATAAGTTGTTTGGATATTATATCACTGCCTGTATTCCCCGAAACTACAATGGAGTAAAGAGTTTTATTGTAAAAACTGTTTGTTCGATATAAAGCTGTTAATCTATTTACAGTTGCAGTTAGATTAGCCATTAAAGAGTCATTATAGTTAGGACATATAAATATAATATAATCAGCTTCTAAAATTCCAGGATAAACCTGTTCAACTACTATATCACGGTAAAAACAGCTGGTTTGTTCACCAAAATAATTACAGACTGCAAATAAACAACCTCTACAATCATTAATATTTTCTTCTCCTAAATAAATTTCTTTCAAGTCGCATTTAGATAGATGTTTTCTAACTAGACGCCAAAGCATGTATGTGTTAGAGGTATTTGCATTGCTTGAATGTATTGCAAGGATTTTAGGATTCGTTTTATTATTGCGATTATGATTCAAGAGTCTTTTAATTAAATCTTCACTGTTTTTTAAGCAAGCTTCTTCTAAATTCATATCGAAATATTTTTTGAAGTTAGCAAAATTTCTTAAACTATTGGTAGCTTCAACTATTGGTCTGCCGGGGAAAGAGCAACCCATTTGATTGCATCTGAATATAATATCTCTTCCAACACTTCTTGTATATAATTCAGAAGAAGAGTGAATTAATACTCCGCCTATAGAATTCATCATAGAACTTTTGCCTCTTTCTTCCAAAAACTTCAAAATTTTCATAAGATTTATACTAATTCCTGAGATTCCTAATTCTACTGCAAAAATAATCCTTTTATTTCTATAATCTATTTCGTCAAAACTTTCACAAATAAGGTCAAAATAATTGTTATTGTTTGCAGAAGATATCATTTTTTCCAATACACTACTGGGCTTTTCTGGGCATATTATTAGATTTTTCATTAAATAATTCCTTTCAGATTTTCGTAAGTAGAGTTAATTTTTTTGTAAAGTTTTTCTGGAAAATCAAGTTTTTCAAATTCCAAACCACTATTAAGATTTCTATTTTTGCTTCCCATAAATACACCACCAATAAAATTAGAAGAATAATGCCATTTGTTGGAAACAGTATTTAGTATAGATATGGCTCCTGAAGATAAAGCAGGTCCGATATACGGTTTATAGCCTAATTCTCTAATTTCTACATTAGCACGTAGAGCTTTTTCTGTTAAATAATTTGACTGTTCTTCGTTATAATTAGATATAGAATTTGCTATAACAAGTCCTTTACCATGAGGACCAAAAGCTCTGCCTTCTTCAAGATAAGACTTAGTTTCTTCGGATTTCTCAGAGTAGTATGAAGCACGGGCATTCATAACTCCCAAACCGTAACCTTTAATTTTTTCACCAGCTATACCTAATCCGTCAAATTCACCATCTTCATTGGTATTGCTGGATAGAAATACCTTCTTGCATAGTAAATCTACTGGGTCAGATACTACAGAGAAAAAACCTTTGAAATTTTTTCGTCTTGCTAATTTTGCATATTCTTCAATTATTTTAGAGTTTTCTTCGAACTGTATCATCCTCACATCATCAACTTTTGAATCAAGAGAAGGAACTTTTTTTGTTGCACAGAAGACAAACATATCGCAATCAAATAGATTTTCATAATCTACTACATTAACTTGAGGGAGTTTTCCGTCTTCAAAAGGAAATACTATTTGTCCTAATTCTTTTTCCCATCTTTTTGTATTATTTTCTGACTTGTCATATATTCCAATTTTTTCTATGTATTTTTTTCCCAAAAGTTTTAGACCTATTAATAAAGTACTCCCTACATCACCTAATGCCAGTATATTTATCTTCCATTTTTTTGGGAAATTGTAATTTAAAATTTCTTTCCAATTATTTTTGTTAGTATTAATATATTTAATTTTTCTATCGTAAATTTTTTTAACAAGAGGATAATTTATTTTTTTATCAAAAGAATTTATTTTTAAAATGTCTAAAGATTCCTTTTCTAAATACATTAAGGAAGGACAGGTTAGACAAAAACTGTCTTTAGAGGTTTCAGGGTCTAATTCCCCTAAAAAGTATATTATATCGTCATTTGAAAAACATTCAGTTGAACTTACTTCTTCAAATTCCTCGAAATCTTTAAAGGAAAAAAGATATTTCTCCTGATATTTATAAAAGTTCATGCTAATCCTCCTTAATAATTTTTTTAAGTCTTTTAAGGTGTTCAATATCATTTTCTAAAAAGGTAGAAGGCTTCATATTGTATTTATAATCAATTTGTTTTCCTTTATCCGGATATCTTGGAGCAATTATCACTTCACCTAATCTGTTTAAAGTAAGGTTTCTCTCGTAGATTTTTTGGTATTCTCTTTCCAGTGTTTCTAAAATTAGCTTGGTGTTTTTCAGACATATCATTGATAAATCATATATTTTACTTTTGTCTGTATCCTTAATGAAATGAGGAGCAACATAAGGTAGTATTAAATTTATAGACTGAATCAAATTCAAATTATGTACATCTTCTCTCATGACATGATCTCCACCTAAGAAAGGATACATTAGGTTTTCATTAAACCAATTTCTAAGATTTGGAATAAAGTAGGCTGAATCAACATCTTTATTTTTTATATCCATTAATTCTTTACCTTGACCTGAAAGAATACCAACTATAATTTTTTCAACCTTAATGTTTTCTCTTTCAAATAAAGGACCAACTGCTTTAATTCTATATCCTTTATGAAGAAGATCGTCTACCAAAATAACAGTTTTATCAAAGGATTTAATTGTTTTCACCTGATTTTGCAAAGTACTGTAATTTGGATATTCCCCAATTTCAAACCCACTCAAGTCGGGATAAAACATCTTTTCAGTATGAAGAGATTTAGTTACTGTGTTTGGAGCAACTTTACCCTGCATGATATTTCCAAAGGGCACACACATATAATCTCCTAAGAATCTAGGCTTTGTTGGTATTGTCGGCACGTTGTTAACGTCGCATATTTTACTTATTAATTTATGATGAAGCATTTCATTGTCGTATGATAACACTAAAGAACCTGGATATAAATTCACTAAAGCCTGCTGTAATCTTCTTCTCGCTTCACTAATAACATCTATCATAACCTGATTAGTTCTAAAGGGTTCCTTAAAAAAGCTTATCATATTAAGCATAAGAGACACAGTCTTACTCATATCTACAGAATACACTTCTTGTTCAGAATTGCCTGCAGGTATTTTTGTAAAACCGTGAAGACTAAGAAGATTGAATATTTTTTCAGAATCAATATTTGTTAAAATGTTGTGATAAACTGCATAAGATAAATTCTCAGACAAACCATGAGATAAAGTTTCAGTTACTATTATCTGTTCAAGATTTGGCGAACTTATTTTTTTGTTAAAATAAAATCCATCTATTACTAAGATTTTTCCAGACGTATACTCTCTTATATAGTTTGTTATCGTTGTATTTTCAAATTCTGAGTATAATTCTGTGATTTCTATATAGTGAAAAGCTGAAAAAGCAACAATCTGGTCCTTATTTGCATGGTCTCTGATTATTAATAATTTTATTTTTTTATCATTTATCTTCTCACCGGTGTTTTCATACAAATCTGTGTGAACAAAAATATGATGTCCTATTTCTTTTAATATATGTTTATTTAAATTATCTACAATTTCTATTTTTAGAGATTTAGTTTCAATTAATGATTTGTACTGAGGCTCTCTTAAATACAGACCATATTCATAAATATACTGCTGAGCTAAAGGATCTATTAGGTTAGAAATATCTCTATTTTCATCTATATATTCTCTAATTTGAGAAGAACTAATATCTTCTAACTGTAAAGGTAATTGTAATTCAACAACCTCTCCTTTAATTCGAGAAGTTGCTTCTTTAGCCCTTTCAATTTCTTCTTTTGGAGTATTTGAATGAGCTCTTTTGAAAACTATATGATTTAAAGAATGAATAGATGACTTAGAAGGTCTTGTTTTGTAGGCACTTGCATTTACAATCACATCACTACCTACAACCACATATAATTCTCTAGTTTTAAACAAATCTTTAAGTTTGTCTAAGTCTTTACTGTTTGCAATATTGATTGGTATATTATCAGGAAAGAGGTAGACATTTAGTCTGTCAGCTACTGAAAGATTAACTATGTTTCTCCTTAGCAGTCTTGGTTGAGTTAACTTTGACCAGGAAAAAGCATCCAGTGTTAAGTATACATCAAATCCTAAGTTGGAAATTTCTCTAACAATTTCTTTATGACTAAGAGAAAATGGATCGAAGGTTCCAGGGAAAAAAGCAACTTTCTTAGACTCCTTAATCTCGATATTCTCGATAAAAAAGTTGTAATCACTTATAAATCTATATATATGATTTAAAGATGCTGAATTGTTGAAGAAAAATAAATCATCTGTAATTTTTTCGGACAATAATGTAAGAAGTTTTTTTCCTATCAATTGAAAAATATCTTTCTTTTCACTTAAGGATAATATATCAGAAGCGAAAATATTTTTTCCGATGTATAAAAAGGCTTCCTGTTTAACAGGGATATTGTAGTTAGCTAGACCACACATAAGTATTTCCAGCATATGGATGAGTCTATTTTTATATACTGCTTCATCTTCATCGAATTTTTCTATATAATCTTCATAATTTTCAACTATTACACTTATAGTGTTGAGAATTAGTGGAATTGTTCTGCCGCTTTTAGTCTTAACATAGTCATTAAAATCATCGATAAATTCATCTAACTCTTTTGGTGATAAAAAGAGCATAAATTCACCAAGGTATTGAGGTATGTATTTAGAAAATTCATAACCTTCGATTTCTAAACCTCTAAGAAGCTCAACTGATACATCATTTCTCTGATCATAGGTTAAAAGAGGGGCTAATTTGAGCAAAGCATAGCCTGCACTGCTCCTCACAAATTCAACGGCACTTACCTTAACTAAGTTACATAAGTGAGTTGCAGTATGAAGTCTAGAAACAGGGGAAATATCAGACATAAATTCTTCTATAAATTTTATATTTGTTGCTTTTACTATCCATGGAACAGCCGATTTTAGGTTCATTAAAAATATTTCGGATAGATTTTCTGCTGTTCCATGAAGTCTTAATTTATAGGTGTTTACAATTTCAGGATCCAATTTCAGGTGAGTAGCTATCCTGTACTTTAAAAAACATGCAGAAATATCTTCGTGAGAATCAACATTACTAATGTAATTTTTTAAAGGATTCAAAGCTTCATTTCTATAATCAACTATATCTGATATCCTTAAAGCCGTATCTAAAGCTATATCTAAATTACTCAAATTAACTGAATTACCGTTGCTGTTTTCTTCCAAAATAGAAACAATAAATATTATAACGTCTTCAAGCTGTTCATTAGAAAGATAGCTGTATGGGATTCTCCATAAAGAATCTAATAAAAAGAATATATTTTCTCTAACTCTTGCATTTTCTTTGATCTTTTTTAAATAAATTTCAAGATAATCTTCTATGTTATCTTTATCACAGTTTCTAAAAAACTCTCCAACCATATTTTTCAAACAGTATCCTATCCAATCTCTATGTTTATCAATAATTTTATGGTCTGGATTAATTACCAATTCAAGATATTTATCCCAAAGTTCGAAACTATCAGTTTCTTGTTCCTCAAGTTCGTGATCTTCAGGAACTTCTTTCCTATATTCGTCATCAAAATCAGCAATAATAGAACCTATCAATTCAGCAGCTAACTTACGTATATCACCTTCTTTATGGACTAAAAGTTCGTACAAAAAATTTAAAGTTAGAAGTTTTTGCTTTTGTATTAAATAGGTGTTGTATTCTTTAAATATATTTAAATATGCCCTTATGTTTTTCCAATCTTTTTCTGTACGGGCAGCTTCAAGTATCAAACTTAGAGATTCATCACTACTAAGTTTGTACATAAGATTTATATTGTGACTGAAAGCCATATTTATAAAATTCTCAACTATTTCATGTTCTGTCATTAAGGAAGAATCTTTTTTATCAATATGAAGTAGATTACATTCATTAAGTGTAACATCTACTCCATTGCATTTCATAAAATTTTCAAAATCTTTTAATTTTGCATATACCCTTCTATATCGATTTTCCTTTTCTTTATCAACATTATCAAGTTTATCTAAAATTATTTTGAAAGATTCATCAAGGGAGTATATTTTCATCTTTTTATGACCTGATTTATACCCATTCTTTACTCTAAAATCAGCATATATAAGAACAAGTGACTCTAAAGGAAGATTTTCTAATTCTAAATCCCAGGTAGAATGGTTTACAGCCACATGACCAATTTGCGGTATATCAAATCTTTTAAACCACTGCTCGGTATAGTAGTAGTGAAGATAAGGAACTCTTTTAATTTCTTCTCCTGTACATCCGTACTTTCCAATATCGTGGCCGGCAGATGCACCGTATACCCTACCTAAATATATAGGAACACCCGCTTTATCCAACTGTTTTCCTACATGCATTGCTACATAATGAACTCCAGCTATATGATCTAAAGAATTGTATCCTGTGATTTCTTTATTTAATCTCATTAATTCATATACGTACATTTCGTCAAAAACTTTTAAAAACTTCCTGTAATCTGTTGAATCCCTTAAACCTTCTATTTCTTCGTCAGAAAGGAAGTTGAAATCTAAAAACTTATTAAAATCCCTGTGTTTTTTAACACTAGTTAAAACTGTCCTAAGAACCTTAAGATAAAGAAGAGTTGCTCTTTCAAATTTTGGATCTAAATCTATTTCCACAGCATTTGGAAAAGAAAAACTTAAAACATACTGATATATGTAATTAAGCCAGTCATCATTTTTCTTTTCTGTAATATTATTCATAATATCAATACATAAATTAAGAACACTTTCACATGTTATTTTATCTCTACTCACTAAAGTAGATAATTTGGTTACAAAATGTTTATTCAAAACTAAAGAATGAATTTTTTCTTCAGATAAATTTGCTTTCTCAAGAAATTCTTTTTCGGTTAATCCATTTAAAATCTCTTTATGTAGTTCATTTAAAGTAATACGGCTCATAAATTCCTCCTATAAGACATTATATACAACATTTTAACATTTTAAAATTATTCAGTAAAGCAACAAATATTCTATTTAACAAATGATATATCATATTTTGACTATAGAGATAAAAAATAATATAATAATATCATTGGAAGGAGGATTAAATGGAAAATATACCTCAATATGTCAAGATAAAAAATTATATTAAAGAAAATATTAAACAAGGCAAGATTGAACCTGGTGGTAGAATTCCTTCAGAAAAGGAATTAGGTGATATATTCAACGTTAGCAGAATAACAGCTACTACTGCTGTAAGAGATTTAGTTAACGAAGGCATTGTATATAGAATTCAAGGTAAAGGAACCTTTGTAACGGAAAAAAATGTAGAAGACATTAGAAAACATAGATTTTATGGATTTGAAAATGATAGTTCTTTAACTAAAGGAGAACATAAAACTTTAGAAAAGAAAAAAATAAAAGCTGATGAAGAATTATCTGAAAAATTGGATGTATCATTAAATGAAGAAGTATATGAGATAATAAGAACAAAAATTATAAATGGTAAGGTTAATGCATTAGAATATGTTTATTTACCGGTAAAATTTTATTTATCTCTTAACATTGAAGAAAGCGAAATAAATTTAATTCATGATATGGTAGATGA
>Ga0102925_1001514_pt1 | contig 12892 bp, 10 predicted proteins | sample SalPonR1_A_D1_MG_FD_78216 | JGI IMG/M metagenome (GOLD analysis project Ga0102925, IMG submission 78216) | Salt pond soil microbial communities from South San Francisco under conditions of wetland restoration - Salt Pond MetaG R1_A_D1_MG | ecosystem: Environmental > Aquatic > Marine > Intertidal...
CTCCTTGGTTACGTTCTAAGTAATACGCGGCGGGTCATTTCCGCATAAGTCCACCGAATGTGGCACGATTATAGACACAAGTATTTATCATTCGAGAACCCACTTTAGTTTACCACAGTCCCAGACCTTTAGTAGTCCTATTTGTTTGGTTATTTGCTTTTCTGTAAGATTTTTGTCAAAGCCTTTTTTAACTAACTTCTGCTTTGAGAAAGTAAACCGGTGATACATTCTTTCTTCTCTTGGCTTAATATACCAGTAGCTTGGTGGGACTTCTTTCTCTAACTTAAATCCTAAAATCTTATAAAGGTTACCGTCACTCCATTCATTATCCGAGTACGAAACGACACGCCCCAATGAATAAGTTTTCATGAAGTGCTTTAACAATCTTGACGCTCCTCCTGTAACACATTTAGATGTTGCATACCGAACTAACTCATAACCTTCTTCTTCTTTTCCTATTGCTACTCTGCTTTTAGAGAAAGTCATAAGAGAAACTAGCTCACCGTTATAGTATAGACCTAGTCGTATACTAGCCGGAGTGTAACCTAAGATATGGGTCTCGTCGAGAAAGTCTTTACATTCTTTTGAAGTTACTGGGTGTATGATGCACTTGCGAGCATATACTTTAGTGTCTGTTAATTTCAATTTATTAATTAGAAACTTCTTTACTATCGACTTTTTTGATTTCCAGTAAGGCGAAAAGATCGTAATTAACTGTATTCCTAGATCTTTGCATTCTTTATACTTATTATAGTGATAACTTCTTGTGATATGGTCGATGTCATCGTGGTGCCAGTATACTCCGTTGTATTCTATTGCGATATTATAGTCCGGCAAGTAAATGTCTAACTCCTTACCCGAAGCAAGAACAGAACGACTATTTTCTATAATATTCGTTATTCCTAAATCCTTTATAAAGTCGACTACTTCTTTTTCTTCGATGCTCTTAAAAGGAATTTTTATCTTATGCTTATTAAGATATCGATACACTGTCTGTATATGTACATTTAAACTGTCAGCTATATCATATACAGACATAGTTTCAAACATTTGTTTTAGTTCTATTGGATTCCTAAGACGTTTAATGTCTTTACTGTCGTATCTACTAGACCAATAATCGATATCCTTATCTTTAAACGTTCTTTTTATCTGCTCAGGATTATTATAGTTCTCTGATCCGTACTTGGTTAATTTTGTTTCCCTAACTTTCTTTACTGTTGATCTTACGTTGTTTGAATCAGAATAAAACTTCGCATGCCTTTCTCTGGTTTTAGATATTTGTCCAACATTACTAACTCCGTAGGTTTCAGTTGTAGTTCTTTTTCTTTTTTCTAATATTTCTTTCTTTTCCTCTACAGTAAGAAGTTGGCTACTGCTTGACACTTTTCTACTAACAGACTCTCTAGCACATTGGCACACATTTGCTCTTCCGCAATATCTATAACCTTGAGTTAAACTATTAAATTTCTTTTGGTTTCCTAGTTCACAAATGCTGCTGTTTGGGTACAGTACATTGTAGATCTTCTCAGATAATGTGTTGCCAGGGTGTAAGCTAACGAACGTAAGTAACTCTTGATCGGATTTAACTCTTGTTGACACCTGTTTTGTTGGTGTAACTGAAACTAACTGTTCTAACCTTTCTTTGTATCTCATAGACTATAACACCTTTGAACCTGCCTCTACACTTATTTATTGAAACCAATAAAAAACCCGTCCTAGGACGGGTTTTTATACTTCTGCCTACGTGGTTATTAGCTAAAGCTAACGTTGCCGTTAGTAATAGCAACTTTGCCCAAGTAATCAGCAGCATTCCCCAAGCTCGAAGCAGTATTGCTTAGCTCGACGTAGCCGTAGCGTGTCATAAAGCTAACTACTGGTTCAAAAGTACTTGGATCAAGTACAACACCTGAGCTCATTAGCGGGATATATGGGCAATAGAACGCCGCAGCATCCGACTCGCTTGTACCCTTGTAACCAATAAGAACTGGTGAGTTGTCTGACGCATAAGTGTTAACATACACTTTCATAGCGTTGTTCAAAGTACCAACCATCTTAGTATTAGTTGGGGCTTCGAAAGTACCTTCTGTAGTACGAGCGAACGCACTAGTAGTAGCACTCTGCAGGATAGTTAGGGCAAATGGTGAAACCACTGACCAGTTACCTGCGCCACGACGTGTACGCTGAGCGATCAAGTTACTTACGCGGTTGATCTGAACAGCTAGTGCAGCGTGCTCGTCACCTACGAAAGTAGCAGTACCACTTACAGCAGCCTGGTCGTAAGTTTCACTAGCAGTACCTGCTAGGTTTTCTAGGCTACCAAGTACTTCTTGGTCGATTTCAGCAGTAATTTCTTGTGCAAGAGCTGCCATAATCTCAGCTTCGATGTCGATGCCGTGCATTGACTGTGCGTCCTGCGCACCTTCAAAGGTCCAGCGAGCTGATAGCTTGCGTGACTTGGCTTCAACAGTTTGCTTCAAGATTTGGATGCTCATTCTGTTACCAGCGTTGCCTTCTAGTGAAGATGTTGCTGCTGGAGCCTTGTTGCTGCCTGGTGCGCCTGAGTACGCCTCAGCAATCTTGAATGGGCTTAGAGCCTCTTCACCTGCACTTGCGCCGTTGTTGCCGTCAGCGTAACGTACACGAAGTGTATGGATCTGACCAACTGGGCCAGTCATTGGCTGGACGCCAACTAGCTCGTTAGCAATTACTGTAGGCATCACACGTCTGATAACAGGTAGGATTACACGATTAAGCGTAGCCACGTTACCAGCAGATGTTGCGCCTGCTGTAGCACTTTCTGACAAGTACTTGCGAGTGTTTTCTAGTGTAGCAGCCATTACAGACTTCTTGTTACCGTCAAGGCCTTCAAGAAGAGCTGTTTTGGTGTCCTGCCAGCGTGATTCTAATAGTTCTGACATCATTTTCTCCTTTAGTTCAATCCAGCTAGACGGCGTAACTCAAGTACATTTGATTCGTCTGCTTGTTGTGATGTTGTCTTTTGTTTCTTATTGCCTGTAACTTCTTTGCCTTCAGATAGTACTGCCTTACGAGTTTGTGGTTTTTGGCCATCAATTACGCTTGGTAGATACTTATTGAAAGCTGACTGAAGTCTGTTGGTCTGTACACCTTCGAGTAGGTCTTGCATGACTTCGCGCTGTCCTTTGCTTAAAGGACCCGTTAGCTCTGACATGATTTCCTTTCTTTGTGCTGCCTCAACCAATTTACGATTCTCTTTAGTTTGAGATTCTACTAAACCTTTTGCTTTGGCAGCAAAGGCCTTAGCTTCTGCTAGTTGCTTTTCTTTAGCGCCAACAACTTTCATCAGCTTAGCAATTTCGCTTTTTTCGTTTAGGTAGCTGTTTGAGTATTCTGAAGCAAATGCTTCAAACAACTTACGACCGAAGTCGTTCCTGCGTGCTTCTTCAATATCTTCTTTTAGCTGACCGATTTCACCACGTAGGGCTTTGTCGACAGTTTCTGATACTGCTTTAGCACTGCGTTCGATAAAGTCTTTTTTAACCTTACCAAAGTGCGTCTTAGCTTCACGGACTAGGCGTACCTTAGTCTCAGCTAGGTCTTTCTTGTCTTCATAGAACTCTGCAATTTCGTTAGCAAGAGCGTCGACTACAAATTCTTCTAGCTTGGCAGTTTGTGCTGCCTGTGCTTTTTTGTCTTCGTGTAGTTCTGCAATTTCTGATCTTAGCTGTTCAAAAACAAAGCCTTTTAGTCGCTTTGCGTTTTCACGCATTGCTACCGCATACTTTGCTTTAGCTTCTGCTAGTTGCTTGCGATCATCTGCAAACTCAGCAATTTCTTCAGCTAGTCTTTCGCTAAGCATTTGATCAATAGCTTCTACCATTGTCTGCTTATCGTGCTCATACTTTTGTGCAAATTCTTCACGAAGCTCCGCAGTAACTTGCTGGCGATTCTCTTTGATCTTCGCGTCCCAAGCTTCTTGTAGTTCTGCTTTTACCTCTTCTGATACTGCATTGCTCTCGAAGAGTGATTTTAATGCATCCAACATACTGTTCTCCTCGCTTATCGGAGCCCGCTTATAATTTTCAATAAGCTCTCTTTTAGGTACTTCTGTGCTTTAGGGTCATACTTTGCTGCTTCTGCTAATTCGTATGCCTTCATACCGCCTCTTGTGTTCATCATGTGTTCGTAGATTGCGGTAGGATATGCGCCTGGGGCGCTAGGTTGAGCTACGCAGTCAACAGTGATAATTTCGAAGTCTGAAACTTCTCCGTTACCATCATCTGACACGTTTCCCGAACCCCTAGAAGAGACACCTAGTTTGACGCCGCTCTCGAGCATTGTCTTCACTAGGTTCCCCATAGGTGTCGGTAATATTTTCATCTTGCCGTAGCCGTTTGGTCCATCCATCCACATCTCTGTGATCATATGGCTTACACGGTCTAGGTTAATGTTGAGACCTTCTGGATGATCAACTTCTCCAAGAACTGAGTATCCTCCGCTGATTTGATCATTGAGAGTTTTGACAGCCCTGCCAATTTCATTTACAGGATACACACGTTGATTAGCATTGCGTACACCGCCTTGAATACAAACACCTTTTAAGTAAAGGTCCTTGCCGCCTTGAGCGTTTTCAGCAGACTCAATTACCATACCAGCTTGGTCGAATGTCAAATTCTCTTGTAAAGTTCTCATCTAACGTCCCTATTACTTCTTCTTGCTGCCACCAATAATCGGCTTAGTGTATGCTCCGCTTTCGCCTGAGCCTTTCTTCTCTGTGCCGTGTCCTTTCGAAACTGTGCTCTGCTTCTTAGAAGCCTTTGCACCTGGCTTATTGATGTTACCAGCGTCTTGGTCCTTAGCGTTTAGGTCGCCTAGACCAGCATGTTCGCCGCCATCATTCGTATCACCGCGTGCGATGTTTTGAGTGGTGCCGTCTCCCATTTTATTTGGCCCGGCAACCGCTGACTTAGTATTAGCTCCGTTGTCGCCTGACCCTTTCTTCTCAGCGCCGTGTCCGCCTGATACTTTTTCTACGTATTCACGCATTTGCTCGTTTGCGGTTTTTGCTTTAGCTTTCTTTCCTTTCTCGTCTTTCTCGTCTTTCTCGTCTTTCTTTTTGCCTTCAAACTGAAAACTTTCTTCCTCTTCTTCGTCGTCTTCATCTTCGTCGTCGCCGAAGTCGTCTTCCTCGTCGTCTTCACCTTCGTCGCCGAATTCTTGTTCGTCGTCGTCATCGCCTGGTACAAAGCCCATGTCGTCTTCACCACCCATTAGCTTGTCGAATTCAGCTTTTAGGTCGTCAAGTGCGTCTTCGAGATCAACAACACGATCTTCTACGTCACCTTCGCTGTCTTCTCCCCCGTCGGACATACCGAAGTCAACTTCGTCGTCTTCGCCATCTTCTGCGCCTAGATCACCAAGCATATCGTCAGTTGGATCGCCGCCCATCATATCGTCGTCGGCTTCGATTTCAAACTCGTCAAGGTTAAAGTCTTCGTTAGTTTCGTCGTCATCGTCGTCATCGTCATCGTCGTCTTCTATTGATTCTTTTTCGTAATCTTCTTCGTCGTCATCACAGTCACTTTCTAGAAGTGCTTCATAAATGTTGCGAGACTTTTCTACAACAATGTCGTGGAATAATTCTTGTGCGCCGTCACGGTCCTCATTAATGAGCCGCTCTAGCATTTGTTCAAATTTGCTTAGGTCTGCCATTTTATTTCTCCTGTAAATAGTTTTTACCTATGGTAAGGCTGTCAGTTGTATTTAACAAGATTCATTAAAATAGCAGATAAAGGCGCCCAAAACGGTCCGTTTCGGTGGGATTAATCGTGAGAATGGTTTTGAACTGTCTAAACTACTGTTTTGTTAGTAAGTTCTCAAAACTATTTAGTTCATTGGTACAAGGATAATCTGGCTGTATTATTGTATTTTAGGTAGGACTTTTAGTGCAGAGCTTTAAAGAGATTCTTCTTCCCCAGTGGCTCCGTACATTTGTTTTACAAAAACAAGGTCTTTCTTTTCTTCTCGCCTATGGTGTTCGCTCGCTTTTCTGATTCGGTTAATCTGTCCCAGGGTTAGACGAGTCGATCTAGTATCTGATGCTTTGACCGGTGACTGGTCGTGCTCTGGTTCGTAACTGTTGTCTTCCTCAGTTTCGAGTGAATCCCTGTTAAAATAGAAAAGTTCGCGTAGTATCATAGTAGTATTTATTCCGCTGGAGGTTCTTCTCCGCCTAATGCTTGATCAGTTGCAGAACCTGGACCTTCGGTGTCGCCCGCAAACTCTCCGCCAGTATCGTCAGCCTCGTCTTCTAAGCCTTCGAGGTCTCCTTCAAGGCCTCCTGCCGTTACTCCGCCTCCTTGCAATTCATCAGCAGAGTCTCCAGCAGCGCCTTCAAACTCGTCTTCGTTTTCCTCTCTCCACAGACGTTCGTTCTCTGCAATTTCTTCTTCAGTTAAGCCTAAGAAGCGTTTCAGCGCAAAGCGGTTTGAGATGAAAGGGATAGCTGTCATCTGCGTGAACGTTGGAATACGAGCGTTGTCAATCTCACTTTGGCGATATGCTGCAAAGTTCTGTGGTGGCTGGAACTTGAGATCAAACATTGACGTATCAATGTTTACACCTTTTTCCAACAAATAACGCTTGAACTCTGTATCAAATCCTTCTATCAACAGCCCTTGTAGACGTTCACAGTAGGTGTTAAAGCGAAGCTCCTGTATGTAGGCAGTGCCCACTCGGCCATCATTGTATTGGGAACTTGAATCCTCAGCACCTGTTGGTAGGTATGAGCTCGGTATACGCAACGCTCTAACCATCTTGTTGGTAAAGTATCTCAAGTCATCAATCTCGCCCAAGTTGGTACCACCTGGTAGCGTTTCAACTTTAGAACCGCGACCTTCTGCTGTTTGCGGGAAGAAGTAGTCCTCGTTGATCGAAAGTGGATTGTAACTCGAGTCAATTACATTTTGCCCTCCACCTGTCTGGCTTGGAATACGGCGCTGGTGGATTTCTGTTTTCACTCGCTCAACAAATTGCATCGCAAGGTGACTTGGCATGTTACCTACGTCAACGTAGAACACACGACGTTCTGGAGCACGCTGGACACGGTATATGATAATAGCATCCTCAAGCAATTCTTTCTGCTTGTAGACTTTGAAAATAGTTTCAAGCAAGCTGTTACCAAATGGGAAGTTAGCATCTAAGCCTTCGCTCATTGAAAGATGCACTACATTACTAGCGTCGACGGCTACTTCGGTCATATCTTGTTGAAAGCGGCTGTCTCCTGTGTTTGGAATTTGTCCGGCAAGGTAACCTTGGTTACTCCCTCCGTTGGTATAACTTGTTGCGTGGTTGCCGAGGTTACCTTGTGATGGATAAGGAGTAGTTGCCACAAGGTCAACAAAGTTTAAATTAAAATCTTTGACGATATATTGCTCAGGAGTCTTGCCTTCGCTTTCGTTAACGATAATCTTAGTTAGGTTACTAGGGTCAACATGAAATAACCTTTTATTCTCTGGGTCACGAACAAAAACCTGGTCGCCGTATTTGAAAGTGTTCCTGATAATACGAAACATTCTTGTATCAAATTTGTTAAGTTTATACCACTGCTGGAGGTACTTTTGTAGTACTGTGGTTTCTGTAGTAGTTGCAGTCTGCTTAAAGTTGATTATAAAACTTGTACCGTTTTGACTATTGTTCTGTGTGCAAAACTCTGCTAAAATATCAAGGGCAGCATTCACTTCACTGTCTTGATCCATTGTGTTGTACTGATTGTATCTTTCAATACGATTCGGCGAACCTGTGTACACGTCAGGAAGATGGGAAGTGTAATTTCTTGTTGCTGGTCCTGGCATTTGATTGTGGCCCGTGCCAGCGCCTGAGAATGGTGAATAACTCCCTGTGCTGTTGTTTCCTGTTGGTACGGGCGTGAAATACTTTCGCCAGCTCATAGTAATAGTCCTTTCGTTTGTTAACCTTAAATATATTCTTAGATGTCAGTTATTACCTAACACCACTATATGCGCTATCTGAGATTCCATTAATCGCTTTGACAGACTTCTTTTGCAGATCTCTGATTTCTTCTAAAACTGATAGTAACGCACTTGTATTTACGTCATTCTGTTGTCTGTTGCCGTTTGTCTGGTTTAATATGTCGCCGGCAGTAGTTTCAGGAGTCCGCCTGTCAGGGCCATAGCCGTTGCCTCCCATTAGTTCTCTGTTTAAGTCTTCAAGCGTGGCAACAAGTTTGTCTAGTGACTCTCTATATTTGTCTATGTTCTGTGTGTCTAAATCTTTAAGACCTTTTAGTTTTGTCTCGAAACCTCTAACGTCAGCAAACATTTGCATAGCTTTAGCAGTTTCTTGCATCTTAACTCCGTCGACTTCGCTAAGACCTTTTAGTTTTAAGACAGAGCCAGTGTCGACGTCAAAGTCTAAGTTCGACAAATCGCTTCTTGCCAGTGCCTGAAACGCAGTGCCGAAAGTGTTTAGTGCTTCTGCGTTTCGTAGAACACCTTCTGTGTTTATTTCCTCTCTACCGAATCTTTTTAGTTGTTCAAGCGGACCTTCACCACCTAACCATCCTGAAATAGTTTCACCTATCTTAGTCCAGACGCCTGCACCTGTAGAAAATAGTTTGCTACCTGCAAACGCTGCAAGTCCTTTTGACATCTCATAGATACCGTCGCTAACAGATGCTAGCTTAGGTCCGTCAAGTTTTTCAAAAGACTTCAGTCCTTCAGCGAACACCGGAAGTGACCTGCCTGTTTCTTCTGTAGCGTATGAAACGGCTTTACCGATAGCAGCTATAGCAATAGCTAGCACACCCGCACCAGCAGCAACGACTGGACTAGCGAATGCACTTAAACCAGCTGCTGCTCCTCTCATTACACCTGCCCCAACTCCGCCTATAAGGTCACCGACACCTTTACCGAGGGTGCCGCCGACGCTTCGGCCTTTTGTTGTACCACCAGCACCGCTTCGTCTGTTACCTATCATATCTGCTATCTTGTTTGCAGCAAACAACCCACCTATCGCAGTTACTACTCCTGCTATAACTGCTGGGTTAGTAAATATTGACTTGAATCCTTCAATAAGAGTGTCTTTAATACCAGTGGTTATGTTTGTTTTTAGTTCTGCCCAAGCTGTCTCTGGGTCCTCTCCAAACGACCTTATCCATCCTCTTAGACTGTCGGCGAACCCTTGTAAGAACTCTTTAATACGGCCCATAGTCTGTTTGTCACCAAGTATCTCCATTATTTCATTCATACCATCGGTAAACAGAGTAAGGATACCGCTGGTTACAAAGGCTTCTGTAAGAGCCGATCTTACGTTAGCAATAGCCTCACTAAAGGTAGACATTGCTTTAGTAGTAGAGTCCCTAGAATCTTGTTCCTCTTTAGCTTTAGCAACTACTTTGTCTATTGCTTTTTGTCTTTCTTCACCTGTTTTGTTCATGAACTGCGCTACGTCCATGCCCATAGAGTTAATAATCTGAGCTATTTCTGCTCCTACGCCTTGGCCGCTGGCTGCACCTGCTGCTAAAACTTCTTCAAGGTTTTCTGCACTGTTTAAGACCGTGCTAACTACGTTAGACATCCTACTAGTGCTTCTTGCGTTATACTCGTCTACGCTGACCATTGAATTCATTGCATCTCTTGCAGACTGCGTTATCACGTCAGAGGTTTCACTCAGCGATGTTGCAAACAGTTGTGTTTCGCGGGTAAGTGGAGGCATGCCTAACACTTCTTCTTTAAACCTTGCCATTGCTGTAGGGCCTGCCTGGGCTGCTTCTGCTAAGCCTGCTGTTATCTTAGCCTGTTGCTTAGCTGACATATTTGCCATCTTGGTTTGAAAGGCTATACCTAACTGTGCTTCTCGTTGCTCATCTTTTAACTGATCTACACTTTTTCCAGTTAGCTTTGATAGAGTTTGGAGAGTACTTGCGTATTCTGCTGCTCGCTGAGCTACTTCTCGTGCGCTTCTTTGTTCGATTCGACCTTGAGTTCGAGTCAAGTACGCATAGTTAATCATAGCTTCGTTGATTTCTTCAAAGTTAAAGCCCATGCCCAGTAACATCTGACGCTGATCACCTAACTGGGCAGTCATTTCTGCCATTGCTTTCGCGCCTTTAGTGGCCGTACCTCCGAACGCTGCTAGAATCTCTGAGTTTTTTGAAACTACGTTAGTAAATTGATCTAAGTTAAGTCTTGCCCTTGCTGAAGCTACTCGCAGCTCGTTTAGGTTGTTGTTAAACGATGCGCCAGTCATCGACAAAGTCCTAAAAGACTCGAACGTGTTGTCAAGATACCCTGCTAATACTGATATACCGCTACCAAGTATAGGAATATAGCTAGTAAATTCTGCCATACTAGAGCCGCCAGTTAGCAACTGGGTTGCCAAACCAGTAACACTAGTATAGAGCGTTGCTAGTGATCCTGATACTAAACCAATAGCTACAGTGTACTTGTCTGTGGCTTTAGTTGCCTGTTTAGTGGCTTTTGTATTCTTAACCTTGGACTCAGCGGCTTTTTTTGTTTTCTCGTCTAGTTCTACTATAGACTTCTTGTATTGTTCTTTGGCTTTTTTAACTGCTGCTGCGCTGTCTTTACCTGTCTTACTTGCCATTAGCTCCATTGTAGCCAATAACCGTTGAAGAGTTATTTCAGAAGCTATGCCCTGGTCGCCACCGACGTTTTCAATATTTACTGAGTCTACCACTTTAAGGATTCCTGGTTATATACGTACATAAATAAGTGTAGCGTATAGTTATATTGTATTTATCAGGAGAACAAAATGGCAGAAATGACTGCTCCGCCCCAAGGTAACCCCTTACAAAAATATTTTAGGCAGCCAAAAGTTTACACCAAACTACCTAGTAACGGTAACTTTTACCCGCCAGATTGTTTAGAAAAGACAGAAAGCGGCGAGTATCCTATCCTTGCAATGACAGCCAGGGACGAACTAACTATGAAAACCCCCGACGCTCTACTAAACGGTGAAGCTACTGTGCAGGTTATTCAAAGCTGCATGCCAAATATTAAGAATGCGTGGGAGATCCCTGTTTTAGACCTTGATGCTATCTTAATTGCTATTAGAATTGCAACTTACGGTGAGATGATGGATTTGAACATTAAAGTCCCAGTAACTGGGGAAGAGAAAACGTTCCAAGCAGACCTCCGAGTTATGTTAGACAGTCTTAATGACGCCGAGTATAACAACATTGTTGAATACGGAAACATGAGGGTCATCTTAAGACCGTTAACCTACCGTGAGTTTACAAAGATGAGTATTAAGACGTTCGAAGAACAGCGTATCTTTAGTATTGTAAACGACGAAGACATGCCAGAAGAAGAAAAGTTGCTTGCGTTCAATCGAAGTTTTACAAAACTAACAAACGTTACTGTAGGAACTCTTAAATCTAGTATCGCAGCAATAGAAGTCGACGGTAATACTGTAAGAGACGAGAATCATATCAACGAATTTGTTGACAACGCCGATAAAGACCTGTTTAAGAAGGTCACAAACCACTTAGAGGAGCAAAAAGAGAAGTTCTCGATTAAACCTATGGTAGTAGACGCTACAGAAGAAGAAATCGAAGCTGGCGTCCCAGAAACGTACTCAATTCCAATTACGTTCGATCAAGCAAATTTTTTCGGATGAGGGTTTTAACTTGGTCTGTAAAACAAATCCTTGACGAAGTTAAAACCCTAGAAGGACAATGCAAGCAGTTTAAGTATGAATTAACAAAAATGTGCTGGTTTATGAGAGGAGGATTAACGTTTGAGGATGCGTATTACCTATGTCCAGAAGATAGAGAGATTATTGCCGACGTCATCGAAGAGAATCTAAACACAACAAAGGAATCAGGTATGCCATTCTTTTAAGTTTTATAGATATACAAAAGCACTTACTAACGTAGGTGCTTTTTTTTGACAGAACTTGCCCAAACACGAAAGCCAAACAAGATATTCAAGCCAGAGCTTGACATTTATTGAAACATTTTACTTAATGTTAGTGTATTAGCTTCGCTAATACAAGTTTTCGCTTGCGCTCAAACTGCAATGTTTTTCTTTTAATGTTTTTATGTATGAGAGACGAGCTGAGCAACGAAGTTGATCAGTTTTCTTATATTCATCTAGATAGAGGAGCCATAATTCACCCGTACTAGGGGTGAATTTAATGGAGAAACAGAATTTCATCTGAGTGAGCATCACCATCTTAACAAAAGAGATTTGCATTTCTGCATCAGAGGCGGTTGACCGGTACCCCTTACTCTAGCTTCACATAATCAACGGAAGGCAGTTAATTCCTGTTAAGCGAAATCACTTGCCTTTGGGTTGTCTCTTTTTCACAGAGCCCAAATCGTTTAAGCCTTAGTTAGCTTTTGCCTTCCAACTCGTCAATCCGTCGGCGTGTAAAGACGCAGACTCGTGACGGGTCGAGCTTCCCCGACCAAACGGTGTTGGTTTGTATGCCTAATAGTGCCTAAAAATGCCTGTTATTGAGATGTGCAACGGTTTTTGAAGTCTAAAGTGTTGTGTTCAAAGAAGTCGTCGAAGCCTGTAATGCGCCAAGTGTTGCCTTGTTTATCTGTGTAGTCTAAGTGCCTGTTTGTTTGAAACGATTCAGGTAGTTGAAATGCTACGTACTTGCCTTTTCGGTTAAATTTCATGAACAGTATGTTGCAGTCGCCTGGATCTGCTGCTTCTAATGTCTGTTCTAGCCAAGTTTCTAAGATAGGAACTGGACTTTTTGTAAAGAGTTGGTGGAAACTAAAATCTGCGTAATTTTTACACTCGCAATTGAAGTGCTTCCAATCGTCAGGAGGGATAATGTCGCCCTTATGGGCGCGTACCTGTCCTTCAGTTAGTGTATCGCGCCTGTGCGCGTTCTTACCGCCCGTAAAAGCGCC
>Ga0102925_1001515_pt1 | contig 12890 bp, 10 predicted proteins | sample SalPonR1_A_D1_MG_FD_78216 | JGI IMG/M metagenome (GOLD analysis project Ga0102925, IMG submission 78216) | Salt pond soil microbial communities from South San Francisco under conditions of wetland restoration - Salt Pond MetaG R1_A_D1_MG | ecosystem: Environmental > Aquatic > Marine > Intertidal...
TAGTGAATTCGTGGCTTTTTTTCAACTGTTTTTACATTAAAAAAGTTGTATGAAAGATTCTTAAAACCGTCATCCTGAACTCGTTTCAGAGCTTGCTCCGAAATTTATTCGGAGATCTAAGTTGTTAACCTTGTTAGAAGCTGAAACATCCCGAAGCTTCGGGACAGCTTGACGAAACTGTACTTTTCACACAACTTCTTTTTTCTTTTACGAACTTTCCAGCAAACGTTTCATATTTACGTCTTCGTAATTACGGCGCACAAAATCTAAAGCAGTTCTTAGAATTTGCCCCATAGTACTGGCCCGTTTGAATTTCATATCGTTCGTATATTTATAAAGATCTCTCCTTAAACTCTTTACATTTTCCTGGGTAGAAACGTGATCGTTGATCATGCAACGCAGTAATTCTTTATAGCGAGGTCTGATATTGATAATCCTCTTGGCTAGCAGCGAGCGTTCTTCTTTTCTATATTGTTCAATAGAAGATTCCTGCAGCTTTTCCTGTACTAGCTTAACCAATTTTATGTTTTCTTTAAAAAATTGAGGCCTATACACTTTTAATTTTCCCTCAAAACTTTGCTGATCGAAATCAATTGCACGAATTTTATATTCTACGTGATCAAAATCATGAGTAGGAATTACCACGTAATTATAAGAGCGCATATCCCCTAGCAATCTAACGGTACAGCGTTCGTTGAATTTCACGAATTGTTTCGCGATTTGGGTTTGTGCCCTGGTATCACAGGAAGGTAAATGATCTTCTATAAAAACATCCCCTGGAATACCGGCAATATGGTCTTCAATTAATGTGTCTTTATACACCAAAAAATTAATTCGGTGCGGGGAAAGTAAATGCTCCAACTCGAGGCCATAGATTCGAGACGCATCGGCTTTTTTTACGTAGAAGTAAGTAAAACTATCATTTAAAACGTTCCTAACCTTTACACGAAAAGGCTTAGAATTACCAAAGGTGCAGTAATCTATAGCATCTACATTTAAATACTGTAATGAATCGTCACTCCCATCGGAATGCATAATATTATAAACCCGTTTCAAACTGTTATCTATCTCTTCCCGTTCAAAATCGGGATAATAACAGCGTACCCAAAATGTATCTTCATCGTGCTGATCGTAAACCACCACCGATCCGGAAAAGCGCAACAGATCATCATAAAAAACAGGGATTTTGGTGTTTCGGTTATGTTTGGCCAGATATCGGTTTAACCGCTCACTTACCGCAAATGAGGGCTTTTTCTTAGACATCAGCTTTTCTTCCATATTATATCAGCTTTTCTTCAAAAATAAGCTTTCTAAGGCGAAATCTGTAACAATTGTCTAACTTCGTCGTCATACTTTAAACTTTTCTTCTATTTTGGAAACAATTCTAAGTCTCAAAGACCTTACTAAAAAATATGGCACGCTAACCGCGGTAGACAGCTTGTCTTTTACCATAGAAAAAGGCAACGTATACGGTATTTTAGGCCCTAACGGAAGTGGAAAATCTACTACCCTGGGAATGGTGCTAAACGTAGTAAATAAGACCTCCGGGGAATTCGCCTGGTTTGGTGGTAATACTGAAACACACGAAGCTTTGAAAAAAGTAGGTGCCATAATTGAGCATCCTAACTTTTACCCTTATATGACAGCGGTACAAAACCTGGCTTTGGTTTGTAAAATTAAGGATGTACCCAGTGATAAGATTGAAGAAAAACTGGAAATCGTAAACTTGCTGGATAGAAAAGACAGCAAATTTAAAACCTTTTCTCTGGGTATGAAGCAGCGTCTTGCTATAGCTTCTGCCCTGCTCAACGATCCAGAAATTCTTATTTTAGATGAACCTACAAATGGATTAGACCCACAGGGAATTCATCAAATTCGAGAGATAATCAGAAAAATCGCAGCTAGTGGGACTACCATTTTACTCGCTTCACATTTACTGGACGAAGTAGAGAAAGTATGTTCTCACGTGGTAATTATAAGGAATGGAAAAAAACTTTATAGCGGTCCTGTAGATGCTATAAATGCCAGCCACGGTTTTTTTGAACTTCAGGCAAAAAATATGCAGTTATTGCAAGAGTTACTTATTGCCCACCCGGGAATAGAAAAAGTTACAGAAAAGGAAAATCTTGTTACGGCGATCCTCAAAGAACCTATGGATGCAGAAACTATTAATGAATACCTATTTGAAAAGGGACTGTCACTCTCCTACCTGGTAAAACGAAAAGAAAGCCTGGAAGAACAATTCCTTGAATTAACAAACCAAACCCAATCTGCATAATGTTACGACTTTTACATATAGAATATCATAAATTACGCTATAGCCGTTCGGCAAAAATATTGGTTTTAACCTATTTTATTCTAATAACCTTTATCGCCCTAATTGCCTCTATAGAATTCAATTTAGGAGCGATTAACTTTCGAGTGGCTGACCAGGGAATTTTCAACTTTCCATTTATTTGGCATTTCAATTCCTATATCGCTGCCTTATTAAAATTGTTTCTGGCTATAGTAATTGTTTCTATGATGTCCAACGAATATACCAATCGCACCCTTAAACAAAATTTGATTGATGGCTTAAGTAAAAAAGAATTTATCGCTTCTAAATTTCTGACAGTAACAGTATTTTCGGTGATTTCAACCATTTTCTTATTTGTTGTATCATTAATTCTGGGACTTTCATTTTCAGATTTCACAGAGGTTTCTATCATCTTTTCAGATATGGAATACATGATTGCCTATTTTGTGAAACTCACCGGTTTCTTCGCTTTCTGTATGTTTTTAGGAATACTTATAAAACGTTCAGCTTTTGCTTTGGGGTTTCTCTTTATCTGGTGGATCTTAGAGAGTATTGTTTACGGAGTATTAAAGTGGAGAGTTTTCAGGGATTCTGAAATCGCTGATAACATAGCAAGATTTTTTCCGCTGGAGTCTATGAGCAATTTGATCAAAGAACCATTTTCAAGGCTATCGGCGGTACAAACCGCAGCGTCTCAAATAGGCTCTGAAATTGATAAGGATTATGGAATTCACTGGTATCAGTTAATAATTGTGATAGTTTGGACTGCTATTTTCGTATTTTTATCCTATAGTCTCCTAAAGAAGAGAGATTTGTAGATAATGGTATGGAAGCAGCTAATGAAATTCCCTCACCTTCTTGTGGTAATTTTTCTGGTATTGAGCTCGCAGCTTTATGCTCAGCAAGAGGCTGCTAATTGGTATTTTGGAGTTCAAGCAGGACTAACTTTTCCGAGTGCAAATAGTGAACCTGTAAGCTTGAATAACGGTAGAATACAAACTTTAGAAGGTTCTGCCAGCATATCTGATCAAAACGGAAATTTACTTTTCTATACCAATGGAACAGTTGTTTACGATAGAACCCACAATATTATGCAGAACGGGTCCGATCTAAAAGGCGACATTTCTTCTACACAATCTGCGATTATAGTACCAAGGCCGGCAAATCCCGGGCGGTACTTTATTTTCACGGTAGACAAGCCGGATTACTATTTAACTCCGGCTAATATTATTGAAGGCGTTAATTTTTCGGAGGTAGATATGAGCCTGAATAATGGAAATGGTGGAATTATAGAGGAACAAAAAAACAGGCACTTATTAACTTACAACCCATCCAATAGTTTACAAAACGAATTTAAAAGTTCAGAAAAAATAACCGCCGTAATTGCGAGTGATTGTGCTTCGTATTGGGTAGCCACCCAGTTTATGGATCAGTTTTATTCGTTCAGAGTCAGCTCCTCCGGGGTGGACACCAGCCCGGTTATATCTGATATTTCAAATAATTTCCCTCCTATTTTAGATGAGCAAGAAATCAATATTACCTCTCGAGGTTATTTAAAAATTTCTCCTGATGGCCGCAAAATGGCCGCTGCTTATTCACAAACTTCTCTCGGCAGTCCCAGAACCGGTGGTGGAAAAAATAGTGGCGAAGTTTATCTGTATGATTTTAATGACGAAACAGGAAAAGTTACCAATGAAGAATTACTCTTGCTGGACACTTATCCTTATGGCGTTGAATTTTCTCCAAAAAGCACTAAACTTTATGTTACAACAAATGAGTATGAGGGTGGTGAGATCTTACAGGAAAGTAAAATATACCAGTTCAACCTGGAAAGTTCTAATATTAGAAATTCTGGAACAGTGATCAGTTCTTCCAGCAATGTGGCAGGAGCACTTCAATTAGCAATAAACGGAAAAATCTATCGCGCAGGATACCCTAAAGATGGCGGTGGCTCAGAATCGCACAAGTCCCTTTCGGTCATAAGTAAGCCTGAAATGGATGCCGAAAATGTAAATTACAGGCATAATTCAGTAGACATTTCTCCTAACGATGCAAAACTTGGCCTTCCTCCTTTTGTTCAATCCTTATTTCAGGATAGTTTTGATGTAGATAATCTATGTTCAGGGGCATCTACCAGGTTTACTATCACCGGTGAAAATGATTATGATTCAGTTTTATGGGATTTCGGAGATGGAGAGACTTCCACTACCGAGAATCCGCAGCATACATTTTCACAACCCGGAACTTATTTTGTTAGTTTGATCAAAAAGAGTTCTGGTATTCCACAAGAACCGATTTGTAAAGAAGTAACTATCACCGAGCTGCCAAGTATTTCCAGTAATTTCAGCCTGAGCCAATGTGATGTGGGCGATAGCGACCCCAGTGATGGAATTACCGATTTTAATTTACAATTGGCCCGGCAGGAACTGACTTCTGAAGACCCCAGTCTTCGGCTTTATTTTTATGAAAATGAGAACGAGGCACAGAATGATACCGAAAACGAAGACGCCTTAGATAATATTTATCGCAATAGTTCACAAAATCAGGAAATAACGGTAAAAGTTGTTGGCTTCAACTCAGACTGTTTCGAAATTGCCAGCATTAGACTAAATACCACAAGCAGTGTAGTTCTTGAGCCCGAAGCCGCTACGGGATGTGAACTTACAGGTGGTGATGCTGAATTTGATCTAGCTACTATCGAGCAAAATATTATTGCTGAATTGGGACTTGAAAATAGTGTAAGACTAAGCTTCCACGAATCTGAAAACGATGCAGAAGTTGGTGAAAATCCTCTTTCAGACACCTATATTTCTGACGCTAGAACAATTTATATTAGAGCAGAAAATGCTAATATCTGTTACGGATTTGGATCTATAGATTTACAAATAGCAGCTTTCCCTAATTTGAATAACAGTTTAGAACTACAAGCCTGTACCTCAGATTTTCCCGTAACTCTTGGCGATGATCTGAATATAACAAATTCCGAAAATTTTGATTTTTCCTGGAGTACAGGAGAAAATTCGGAAAGCATAGAGGTAAATGGAGCAGGGACCTATAGCCTTAGAATTACCGATACTAATTTAGGTTGTGGCCGGTCAATAGATTTTATCGTAGAAGAATTCCCAAATCCTGAAATTTTAGAACTGGAAATTGAAAATCATGGTCAAAATAGCACTGTAAATCTGCTTACTAACAATATTGAAGATTTAGAATTTTCTATAGACGATCCCAACGGTTCCTACCAGGTTAGTCCCACCTTCAGAAATGTTCCAGGTGGACCACATACCTTTTTCGCCAGAAGCGAAAATTCCTGTGAAGTTGCTCAATTTGCGGAAATAATCTTTGGCTTCCCGGCTTTCTTCACCCCAAATAGCGATGGTTATAATGATTATTGGCTCCCCTACGAAACCAATAATCGCGATTTCCAGGTAGAATACATTTATATTTTTGACAGGTATGGAAAATTATTAAAACAATTACCTGCCAATTCAAAAGGTTGGAATGGCACCTATAATGGGAGACCAATGCCATCTAACGATTACTGGTTTAAAGGCAAACTGGCAAATGGTCAGGAATTTAGCGGACATTTTACCCTAAAACGTTAAGGAAAACACTAAGAGTTTGAATAGGCAGGATTATTGATTAGTTTCGTGAGAATAAGCCAGCAAATTACCTTGCAGCAAACCCAAGAGGCAATAAATAGAAAATTTTTTGAATTTCGAGCCAGGCCTCGAAGCATTTAAACCTCGATTATCAAGTAATACGAATGAAGTTTAAGATAGAATCAGAGTATAAGCCCACAGGAGACCAGCCTAAAGCGATAGAGCAACTGGTTAATGGAATAAACAATAATGACCAGTACCAAACCTTACTTGGGGTGACGGGGTCGGGAAAAACTTTTTCTGTAGCTAACGTAATTGAGGATGTGCAAAAACCTACCCTGGTTCTTGCCCACAATAAAACCCTTGCCGCACAGCTTTATTCAGAATTCAAGCAATTCTTTCCAAATAATGCCGTGGAATATTTCGTAAGTTATTATGATTATTATCAGCCGGAAGCCTTTATTCCTACTTCGGGAACCTATATCGAAAAGGACCTTTCCATTAATGAAGAAATTGAAAAATTAAGGCTTAGTACCACTTCCTCTCTCTTAAGTGGAAGACGCGACGTTATCGTTGTCGCTTCTGTATCCTGTTTGTATGGTATTGGTAACCCTGTGGAATTTCGAAAAAATGTGGTTTCTATCGAACAGGATATGCAAATTTCCAGGACCAAATTTCTACATCAACTGGTTCAGAGTCTTTATTCCCGTACTGAAGCAGAATTCAGTCACGGAAATTTCCGAATTAAAGGAGACACGGTAGATGTTTTTCCAAGTTATGCCGATAATGCTTTCAGAATTCACTTTTTTGGGGATGAAATTGAAGAAATTGAAGCTTTTGATCCGGGAACCAATGATATTATTGAAAAATATGAACGCTTAAATATTTATCCGGCTAATATGTTTGTAACCTCGCCCGATGTGATGCAAAATGCCATTCATCATATTCAGGACGATCTTGTAAAGCAAGTAGATTACTTCAGAGATATTGGCAAACATTTGGAAGCAAAACGACTGGATGAAAGAACCAATTTTGATCTGGAGATGATTCGGGAATTAGGCTATTGTTCCGGAATTGAAAATTATTCTCGTTATCTGGATGGAAGGCAACCCGGCACAAGACCTTTCTGCCTTTTAGATTATTTTCCAGATGATTTTCTAATGGTAGTAGACGAAAGCCACGTGACCATTCCGCAGGTTCACGCAATGTACGGTGGAGATAGATCCAGGAAAGAAACCCTGGTAGAATATGGATTTAGGCTTCCGGCCGCAATGGATAACAGACCGCTGAAATTCGAAGAATTTGAGGCCTTACAAAACCAGGTGATCTATGTTAGTGCTACGCCGGCAGATTACGAACTACAGAAATCTGAAGGAGTTTATGTAGAGCAGGTAATTAGACCAACCGGACTTCTGGATCCGGTAATTGAAGTACGACCAAGTTTAAACCAAATAGACGATCTTATTGAAGAAATTCATACAAGAATTGAGAAAGATCAGAGAACTCTTGTTACCACGCTTACTAAAAGAATGGCCGAAGAATTGGCAAAATACCTTACTCGTATTGATATAAGATGTCGTTATATTCATTCTGATGTGGATACCCTGGAGCGTGTAGAAATTATGCAGGATTTACGCCGCGGATTGTTTGATGTACTTATAGGGGTGAACTTATTACGGGAAGGACTGGATCTTCCTGAAGTTTCGCTAGTTGCAGTAATTGATGCCGATAAAGAAGGATTCTTAAGAAGTAACCGTTCCCTTACCCAAACAATCGGAAGGGCAGCCCGACACGTAGAAGGAAAGGCGATCTTGTATGCCGATAGGGTTACCGATAGTATGCAAAAAACCATTGATCAAACCGAGTACAGAAGGACCAAGCAGATAAATTATAATAAAGAAAATAACATCAGTCCTACTCCACTGGTTAAAAAACTTGAGAATAGCACGTTGATCAAGGAAAAACTGGATGTATATGATGCCGAAAAACCTTTGACTACAAAAGCTGCTGAAGCCGAAGTTGCTTATATGAGTAAGCCCGATCTGGAAAAGAGGATTCGGGAGAAGAGAAAAGCCATGGAAAAAGCAGCTAAAGATCTCGATTTTATGGCTGCGGCGAAACACCGTGATGAAATAAAAATGCTTCAAAACAAAATTAAAGAAGCCCAGGCCTAGGGAAATCCCTTATTATTAGAAGCTTTCAGAAAAAGAGGTTTTCAAAAAGTATATTTAAGATTCCAAAACACTCCTAACTAAAAAATTTTATTCCATAACAGGTATTTTTTAGTAGGATGAAAAAAATTATACTTTTTTACTTTTTGCTCTTCGCAATCCCGGTAATTTCTCAAGTTGGTATAGGCACTACCGAACCCGGAGCACAATTAGATATTGTGGCTACCGATGTAAATAATCCCGCCAAAATAGATGGTATTCTTATTCCCAGAATAAAAAAATTCCCTTCCCAGAATCCGGGAAGTGAGCAACACGGCATGCTTGTATTTTTGAGCGATGCTTTCAATAATTACCCCACTGGGTTTTATTATTGGCATCAGCAGGAAGGTGAATGGAAGTCTATAGTTTCAGATGCTAAAGCAGCTAACTTCTATGAACCTAGTACTGTGGAGAGCCCGGGAAATATAGATGATAATTTATTCAGAAATGGAAATATTGGTATTGGTACTGAAAATATTGAGAGTAAATTACAAATTGCGATTAATCCCGGGGATACTCAGGATATAAAAAAAGGCCTGGAAATAGATAATAATAATGCTGCAGAAACCAGAAATACCTACGGCATTGAAATAAGAAATCGTAGCCAAACAAACGCTATCAAGTATGGAATAAAACTCAATGTCTCTGGAGATGGCGAAGGTGAACATTACGGCATTTATAACGTTACTAATAAAACAACCGGGAACAGCGATATTTACGGCATTTACAACAGAGTAGGAAGAACCGAAGGTGCGTCTAGTCATAACTATGGTATCTTTTCCGAAATAGGATCTACAACCGGTAGAGGTAATATTTATGGGATTTATGCTCGCGCTGAAGGTAATAGCAGCGCTAACGTATATGCAGGCTATTTTGCTGGGCGGGTTGGCATTGGAAAAACGCCTGCAGTAGAATATACTTTTCCCGACTCCCGGGGAGAAGAAAACCAGATTTTAGTTTCAGATAATTCTGGTAAAGTCAATTGGAAACACAATCATACCCGAAATTATATAAGCACAGGAAGTCAAAGTGGTACTTACACCATTGGGGATGAAGTTTATTTCCTAAGGATTAACCCAAATGTTTCATCAATTACAATTCCTGATGCATCTGCTAATAAAGGTCGGGAAATCGTTTTAATAAGTAAGGGAAGTAGTACCACGGCGCTTAATTTCGTAAACGGAGATACGCTAGACGATATTCAGGATAATAGTATAACCAGTATAGCAAACGGGGAAATCTTAACTATTCTAAGTATAGGAACTCGCTGGCTACTACTTAGAAAATAAAAAAGCACCGCTTTCGCAGTGCTTTCCTAATCTATTAAACAAATTGTTTTTTAATGAACGATAATAGCATCAGCCGTTCCATCTGGATCTCCGTTAACTGTACCATCGGTAGAAGCACTACCTAGAAGTAGAACTCCGGCCGCATGAGGAGAAGCCATTGAGGTACCACTAATTGAATTGTAACCACCACCTTTCCAGGTAGAGTTAATAGCAACTCCTGGAGCCGCGTAATCTACTGGTGGGTTTCCGTAGTTAGAAAAAGAAGCCCAGTTATCATTAGAATCCATTGCAGAAATGGTAACGATATTTGCTCCATTAACTCTCGCAGGAGAACTGGTATTTGCATCAGAGCTTTCGTTTCCTGCAGCAAGGGCAAATATAATTCCGTTTTGAGAAGCAGAAAGAACTGCACTATCTAAAGCATCAGAAGTTGGACCTCCAAGACTCATGTTAGCAACATCTCCTGCGCTTCCATAAGCTGCAACGTGATCAACTCCGGCAATTACACCAGAATAAGATCCGCTACCACGGCTATCCAAAACTTTTACAGGTACAACTGTAGCACCAGGTGCTACTCCTATAACACCAATATTATTATTCAATGCCGCAATGGTTCCGGCAACGTGAGTTCCGTGTCCATTACCATCGTCAGTAGATTTTCCATCTTTTCCGGAAGTAAAAGCATTAAATCCTCTTGAAGCATCAACATTAAGATCTGGATGATCGGTATCTATTCCAGAGTCAATTACCCAGGCTACATTAGACCCAGTATAAGAAGCTACTCCATTTACACGAGCTATACCATAAGGAGTAACCTGGCTAGTGGATCCGTCACCACCACCGTCACCGCCGTCTCCCGGATCTCCATCACACGGTCCGCCGTTTGGAGTTCCACAAGGTGGAGCAAATTGTACTATTCTATCTTCTTCAATAAATGCAATCTCTTTTTTCTTACGTAGAGATTCTACCTGCTCAAGATTTAATTTAAGCGCTACCCCGTTTATAGTTTTACTATAAACTGCAAGAAGTTCGGCATCGGGAATGTTCGCATCAGATAATAACTTTTTCGTAGTATTAGCTACTGCTTCCTGAGCCTTCGTATAACTCTCAGGATACTTTGAACTAGCATCTCCGGTTACATTTTTGTTAAAAACAACTATGTATTGGCTTTCTATAATATTTGATGAAGAAGGCGCAACTAATTGTTCATCAATTTGCTGATCTTTTTGCTCATCCTGCGAACATGAGAACAAAAAGGTGGCAACTAACGCAGTTACCGCGAGTGGTTTGAATTTGTTTAAAATCATAAATTTAAATGTTTGGTTAAAAAAAGGTTAATAGATTCGTCAAAACTATCATTTTATCGATAAAAAACAAACTTTGATCTATAATAATTCGCAATTTAACATTTATGAGGTTTTCGTAAATTATAAAACAAGATCAATAAAAAAAGGCGCTATTTGAAATTTCAAATAGCGCCTTTAAATTTTAAAACTATGTATTTCTAATCTTCAGTCTTTCCTCCAACCCATTCAATAAAACCGCCTTTGAGATTATAGGTATTAGCGAAACCCATCTGGTCTAAAATAACGCAGGCCTGTGCACTACGTTTTCCTGAACGACAATAGATATAATAATTTTTATCCTTATCAAGTTTTTCGGCTTCATTTACAAAACCCTGCCCTTTATAAATGTCAAGGTTTTTTGCAGTTGGAATATAACCGTCTTCTACTTCTTGTTCAGTTCTAACATCTAAAATCACTGCCTTCTCATCTTTTTCCAGCTGTGATTTCCATTCTTCCTGATTAAGTTCCTTCATAAACTCCTATTTTTCAATTTTCCCATAAAGGGAATTCGTTAATATGTTCTTTTTTTATTTCCGGCAAAGGTATTGAAAGTTTTAAAAAAATAGGTTTTTGGCCTATAGGATTAAATACTTGAAAAAATTAACATTTCATTTAGATCAAAACAATAAAACCCATTTATATTTGTACCTACAAATGTTGTTGGAACAAATGAAATTAGAAGATCAATTAAAGACCAGTAATTTACCCTTATCCCGAAAGCTAAGTCTTGGGATTTTGGTGACTGCAAATTATATAGATGATAAGGTTGCCGATGCCCTCAAACCCTTCGATATTTCAATTCCACAATTTAATGTGTTACGCATTTTGCGTGGACAAAAAGGTAAGCCGGCCAACCTTAGTACTATCCAGGAGCGCATGGTAAGTAAAATGAGTAACACCACTCGATTGGTAGACAAACTCATATCCAAAGGTTTTGCTAAACGAATGATCTGTGAATCCAATCGGCGGAAGGTAGAAATTAGTATTACTGAAAATGGATTGGAAATTTTAAAAGAAATAGATCCGGTAATAGATGCAGTTGAAACAAAAATGACCGAGAATTTAACTGAAGAAAATATAGAATATATTACAAATTGCTTAAACGAAATAAGAAAATAAGTATGGAGAATTATAATGAAAAATTAAACTGGCGATACGCCACTAAAAAGTTTAATTCAGATAAATCTTTAAGTCAGGAAGACGTAGATTATTTACAAAAAAGCATCCAGTTATCTGCATCTTCTTACGGTTTACAACCTTACGAGGTATTTGTAGTGACCGATGAGGAAACCAAAAAGAAATTAAGAGACGCTGCCTGGGACCAATCTCAACTTACCGATGCTTCCCACGTATTTATTTTCGTAGGACTCAAAAAACTCAACGAAGCTTACATAGATTCTTATTTAGAGAATATCAGTAAAATTCGGGAAGTACAGGTTCAGGATTTAAGCGGTCTAAAAGATATGCTTACTTCAAATATTTTAGGTAAACCCGAAGATCAGCAAAAAGTTTGGGCACAAAAGCAAGCCTATATCGCATTAGGGAATTTGCTTTCTGCAGCTGCTCATTTAAAGGTTGACACTTGTCCTATGGAAGGTTTTGATGCTGAAAAATTTGATGAAATACTGGGTATTTCAGGAACAAATTTAACCACTGCCGTTATAGCAACAGCAGGTTATAGAAGTGAAGAAGATCAATTACAGCATGCGAAAAAAGTAAGAAAACAAGAAGAAGAATTATTCCATTTAATATAAATCAAACCTAAATTAATTAAAATCAAAAATTGTTATGAAAAAGAATCTATTTAAAGGTGCCCTTGCATCTACAGTTATCGTATCTCTTTTATCTTTTACCAATGTAAATGCGCAGGAAAAGAAAATTGATATTAAAGAAAGTAAAGTTGAATGGGAAGGGGAAAAAGTAACCGGTTCTCACGAAGGAACTATTGACTTAAAAGACGGCTATTTGACTATGGACAATGGTGAACTTAAAGGTGGTGAGTTTGTAATGGATATGACTTCTATTACTGTTACCGATCTTGAAGGTGAAGACAAAGGAAAATTAGAAGGTCACTTAAAGTCTGATGACTTTTTTGGAGTGAATAACTACCCAAGCTCTAAATTGGTAATCACCAGCGTTGCAAAGAA